>Ga0209314_10000834_pt1 | contig 14007 bp, 13 predicted proteins | sample I19B2metaG_FD_184146 | JGI IMG/M metagenome (GOLD analysis project Ga0209314, IMG submission 184146) | Lake sediment bacterial and archeal communities from Gulf of Boni, Indonesia to study Microbial Dark Matter (Phase II) - ​I19B2 metaG... | ecosystem: Environmental > Aquatic > Freshwater >...
ATCGACGTTTCACTTTTCTACATGCTCGGCTCCCGTGATGACACCATTGACGACTTCAAGCGGGCCATAGAGGTGGCCGACCGCCTGGGGGTCAGCATGCACCCCTCATTGGTGGTCCCCTACCCGGGGACGGTGCTGTCGAAGCAGTACGAGCCGTACACCTACAAGGAGCTGGGGTGGGAGTACTACAATGGATCCTATGCTCTGTTCGAGCATCCGGATCCGGTCATGACCCCGGAATTCCGCGAGGAGCAGTTCTATGTCAGCCTCCTCGAACAGCTGAGCCTACCCAGGGTGCTGCGCCACATGATCAAGGTTCCCATGGCAGGTTTCCCCTACGCCCACATTCTCTCCCTAATGTCTCAGTTGCCGGTCAGGACCGGGGTGAAGGTCGCCTTCGAGCGGTGGAAGGCAGAGAACAAGACGGTTCGGGAAAAGCAGCGGATTGCGGGTACGCGGCAGTAATATCACCAAAACAGGACGGCAGGCTGTCCTCCGGCTCCAGCATCAATCGAGTTCGAAGGCATGGCGATAATCCCTGCGCAGCGAGGGATTCTGCCTCGATTTCTCCAAGTAACAGTTGCCGATGGCCAGTGACTCTATATCCGTTCCCATGAAGCAGCGGAAAGCGTCTTCAGGGGTGCAGACGATCGGTTCCCCACGTACGTTGAAACTGGTGTTGACCAGTACCGGGCAGCCGGTCTTCTCCTTGAAGAGGGAGATCAGCGCATGAAATCTCGGATTCGTCTCCCTGTGAACGGTCTGGACCCTGGCCGAATAATCCACATGGGTCACTGCAGGGATCTCTGAACGGACGGCATTGAGCTTGTCGATGCCGAAGAGATTCTCTTCGTTTTGGATCATGGTTCGGCGTTTCCCCTCGATGACCTCGGCGCAGAGCAGCATGTAGGGGCTGTCGACCGGGAGATCAAACCAGTTGCCGGCATCTTCGCTCAGAACAGCCGGGGCAAACGGCCTGAAAGACTCCCGGAACTTGACTTTAAGGTTCAACTGTGACCGCATCTCCGCCCTGCGTGGATCGGCCAGTATCGACCTGGCGCCAAGCGCCCTCGGGCCGTACTCCATTCTCTCCTGGAAGAATCCCACCGCCTTGCCGGCAGCAAGATCATCAACGCACCTCTGCAGCAACTGCTCGTCATCGACCGTATCGAAGAGAGCGCCAAGGGCGCGTAGTCGTTCTTCAATCTCCGGCTGGGAGTATGACGGACCCAGATAGGCCCCTTTCATTCGATCCCTGCCATCGGCAGGCTTCCGCTCATTGCCGAAGTTAAGATGGTAAGCAGCCAGTGCCGCCCCGAGCGCCCCTCCGGCATCCCCTGCGGCGGGCTGTATCCAGATGTTTTTGAAACTCCCCTCACGGAGAACCCTGCCGTTTGCCACGCAATTGAGTGCAACCCCACCTGCAAGGCAAAGATTCTTCAGCCCAGTCTCAGTGGCAATGCTTCTGGTTATCCTCAGGATGATCTCCTCGGTGACCGACTGAACCGATGCAGCGAGATCCATGTGCCGTGAGGTCAGCAACTCCTCCCCCGTGCGTGCCGGCCCCCCGAAAAGGGCAGCGAATCTCTCGTCGGTCATGGTTAAGCCCGTACAGAAGCCGAAAAAATCCATGTTCAGGCGAAACGAGCCGTCTTCCTTGACATCCACCAGGTTTTCCATGATGGCCTGCGCGTAGCGGGGGACCCCGTAGGGGGCCAGACCCATCAGCTTGTATTCGCCTGAATTGACCTTGAAGCCGGTGTAGTAGGTGAATGCCGAGTAGAGAAGCCCCAATGAATGGGGGAAGTTGAGCTCCTTCAGGATCTCGATCTCTCTGCCCCTGCCTATGGCGATGGATGTGGTCGCCCATTCGCCGACACCATCCATGGTCAGGATTGCCGCTTCGTCGTAGGGGGAGGGATAATACGCGCTGGCGGCATGACTCATGTGATGTTCGGAAAAGAGCAGGATCTTGGCGAGATCATCTCTGTCGCCATGTAGGGAGAGTTCGTTTTGCAGGGAATTTTTCAGGAAAAGCTTGTCCTTCAGCCAGAGGAGCATCGATGTGGAAAAGGACTTGAAGCCCTTGGGAGCAAAGGCTATGTACGTCTCCAGCAACCGCTCGAACTTGAGGAACGGCTTGTCATAGAAGACTATATGGTCGAGCTCTGCAAGGCTGACTCCAGCCGTGCTCAGGCAGTATTCCAGTGCATAGTGGGGGAAACGGGGATCATGCTTTATCCTGGTGAAACGCTCCTCCTGGGCCGCGGCAATGATTTCGCCGTCCATGATCAGTGCGCAGGCGCTGTCGTGGTAATATGCGGAGATCCCTAGCAGCAGCATGGAGTCTTCCTAAAACAAGGTGTAGATGAATGGTGCCACTACCGAATTCTGTGTGACGATCAGCAGGATGCCGAACAGGAGCAGGATCACGATTATCGGGAGGAGCCAGAACTTTTTTCGCTGCATGAGGAAGTTGGTAAATTCCTTGATGAATTCCATTGATTGCCTGTTCAGTACTGGTTGTGGAATGAGCCCCTCCAGTTTTTTGGGGCGCACCGTCGCCAATAAGTAGTTATGCTGTGGTCGTAACGCAGTTGCAGGATATCTTTCCCCAGCAGTTTGAGCACCACAGCGGTTGGGATGACAGCGGTTACATATATAAGGCCAAAGATCAGCGGGTTTGTAATCCTGTGCATGATATTCCCAAAGTCGATGAACAGGTCGATGATTCTTCTCAGTGGCCAGGCCTGGGAAATTGCCATTAAGGCCAGCACTGTAGCGACCATTGCCAAATGTGGCAGGGATCTTCCTCGGGACAAGAGCACTATATGGATTAATTCAGTGATTGCTGCCAGTATTAGTCCTGATTGGATATATTTAATATTCTTTCTCTTGCTCAGTTCGTGGTAGTTCACTGGTCTCACCGATATGATCACCCGCTTAAATGGGAAGTGCTGCCGAGGCAGCAAGAGCCGTACAGCTGCAAGAATCTGTCATGCTGGTCTGTTGGCCAAGCTGCGCCACTGGCTTATTGATGCTTTTGCATAGGTAATGCGTTTTCTTCGCATGCAGCTTGGATACCCATGGAGCAGGCCTGCTTGTACTCTTCGCTTGCGAGGTCTTTACGTCCCATTTTCATATGGGCATCCGGATAGGCCGGTTGCAGCGCAATAGCTGCCGAAAAATCATCAGCTGCCTTGGCGGGCTCTTTCCGCCTTTGCCGGCTTCTCCGACTGTAACCCATCCGGATGGTCCGCCAGTTTCTGTTTTTTCGCCTCTTCCACGAACCATTCCAGCGGCCGCTCAGTCTGATCCTTAAAGGCGTTGAGGGAATCGTCCCTCATCTTGGCGGCCTCTTCGCTCGCCTGGGAGACGAGGATCTCGTCCACCACCTGGGGGCAGGAGGCCACCGATCCCGGTCGGGCCTCGATCTCCTCGTGGATGCTTGGCTCGACCTTGGGGTCCTTGGCAAAGCGCATCTTCAGGTCGATGGAGAAGTTTGTGTAGGCCTCGAGCATGCGAAAGATGGTCGAGTCCCCCATGGGTCCCATGGTCCGGTCTTCGTCCGGCAGCGGTGAGACCTTGCCGTTCTCGATCTTGGCGCGGCCCACCATCTCGCAGCCGGTGCCGCCATCGGTGGTGTAGCCGAGATTGTCGGTGATGACTGCCAGGACGGTCGGGACGTTGGCCAGGTCCCAGTGGGCAAGGAGCCCTACTTCGCCGTCAGGGAGCGGGCTCAGGTCGTCGATGTTCATTGCCAGCACCCTCGACCAGGGGGGGACCGGCCTGGTCCGCTTGCGCGGAGGGAGCCCCTTGACGTAGCGGCGCAGGGGGTCGTCGAAGAGGTTGGTGGCCGTCTCCGCTTCACCCAGGACGTTGACGCAGTGGCTCTCGGGCACGTCCAGGATCTCTTTGACCATGGCGTAATAGTCGTCGCGGGTAACAACGCCGAAGCGTCCGCGGTACCCCCCCCCGTCGCAGACCCTGCTCCCCGGGGGGAGCTTGAACTGGAGTTTCTTTCTCCGGCAGGACTGGAAGAAGTAGACATAGGCCGCAGTGGCGCCGATGAGGGCCACCGGCACGCCGCTGGCCTCCGATTCGCGCAGGGCCTTGAGAAGGTTCTTTACGTCGATGCCGCTCTTGCCGAGGAGAAACATGCTGTCTTCGGTGCCGAAATGGGTGCGGGTCTGATCCATGCCGATGGCCATCCCCATGGATGGCGCCAGCTGGGGGCTGGGGGCGAGGATCAGGATGCGGCACCTTCTGTTTTCGTCAAAATCGGGGAAGAGATAGGAGGCGGTCATCTTCCTGTTGGCGCTGAAGACGAGGCGTTTGCCGTCCTCATCCCGGAAGATCCGCCCCCTTTGGGTAAGGCTTGTGGTTCCGCCTGTGAGGCAACCCATGACCGACTGCTCAAGGGGGAAGGAGGCCACCAGATGGGTCTTGAACACGTCATTGTACACCATGGGGACGTCCTGCCAGCGGCTGATGTCGCCGGGGCGGACCTTCTTTATGTCGCAGAACTCGCGGAAGATCGTATTTGTCTCGTACTGGAAGGCGAAGAGTCGCATGCAGTAGTCGTTGAAACGGTCGTCGGAGAGTTCGGCGTCAACACCGGCCTCGATGATGGAGAGAATCTCTTCGGTGAGGCGGTGGCTGTTTTCTTGTGATGACATGGTTGGCTCCCTTTATACTTTTAGGGGGGTGTAGGTTGGACCGCTTTCAAGCCTGCAAGTTGCGCACCATGCGGGAAGGGGTAGGGTTGCTGCGCAACTTGCTGATTATGTGGGGTTCGGCTGGCGTTGCCGTGCTGTGCAAGCGGGGGTGGTGCCTCATTTTTTTGCAGCCGTGTGCGTAAACTGTAGTCATCTGTCGGTTGCATATCCCCGGGGGGGGGCAAAAAAAACTTTCAAGAATCCCTTACAATGGGATAGAGTAGCCCAAGTTTGCAAAGGGAGTCAAGCTAGGCTTAGCTGCTTCAGCTGAGGAGTTGGCGCGGAGATGGGGATGAAGCTTTCGAAAAGCCTGATAATAATAAATGGATTTCTACATGACTTTGCCGCCGGTATCTGGCTGGCGACGATCGTTACCATAGCCTGGCTTCACGGCGCCCATCTGGCGTCACCCGCAACCGCAGCGGTAATGAACCTGCTGGAGCGCCGCCTCTTCTGGAGCAGCGTGGCCGCGGCCCTGCTCATCATGGCAACCGGCGCCGGGCGTACCTTCACCTACGTGGACAACTGGTACGGCGAGGATGCGGAGCGGATGCGGCGCAAGGCTCTTCTTGCCAAGCATGTAATTCTCTTTGCGGCGTATGCCCTTGGATATGTCTGGGTATGGGGCAAGGTGTTTCATTAGGCCTCCAGGTCGTGCAGAGTATGCTGTCGGTAAGAAATTTGCAGACAAAACAGGCTGGATCGGATAAGATTTTATATTTGTAATATATGGTTGTCTGCCGAGAAGTTGGATAAGGATAACTTATGTCGATAAAACGTGTTGCCCTCATTACCCCGCCATACCATTCAGGAGTGGTCGAGTCAGCCGGAACATGGCTGAATGTCGGTTTTGTCTATATCGCCGGCTCCCTGCGCGCTGCTGGCTATGAAGTTGACTATTACGATGCCATGTCCCTCTGGCACAAGTGGCCGGAAATCCAGAAAAGGATTGAGGATTTCAGGCCAGACGTCATTGCCACCACCTCCTTTACCGCCTCCATAGTCGATGCCGTCAAGCTCTGCGCCTTGGCTAAGAAGATCGATCCGCGCATCGTCACCGTCATCGGCAATGTCCACGCAACTTTCTGCTACGAGGAGCTCCTCCTCGGAGACCATGGCGTCCTCGATTACGTCGTGCGCGGCGAGGGGGAGGAGATCCTTCCCATGCTCCTCCACTGTCTTAACGCCGGCGATGACCCGAAAAAGGTCCCGGGGCTGGCCTTTTGGCGGGACGGCGGGGTGGTGGCTACGCCAAAAGCCCCGTACATCCAGAACCTGGATCAGCTCCCCACCGCATGGGATCTGGTGGAGTGGCCGATCTACAGTTACCGTGCCAAGAACAACGCCCGCCTGGCCATCGTCTCCTCTTCCCGTGGTTGCCAGCAGAAGTGCTCCTTCTGCTCCCAGCAGCTCTTCTGGTCCCAGACCTGGCGGGCACGCTCGCCGGAAAACTTCATCGCCGAGCTGGAGATGCTCAACTCCAAGTACGGGGTGCAGGTGGCCATGCTCTCCGACGAGATCCCCACTTTCGACCGTGATCGCTGGGTTCGCATCCTCGACCTGATGCTTGAGCGTCAGGTGCCGGTGAAGCTCCTCCTGGAGACCAGGGTGGACGACATTCTCAGGGATGCGGACATAATGGACAAGTACCGGGAAGCCGGGGTGGAGCATATCTATGTCGGCGTCGAGGCAGGCAACCAGGTCACCCTGGATATGTTCAAGAAGGACACCGAGGTCGCCCAATCCAAGCAGGCGATCGACCTGATCAACGGTGCCGACATAGTCTCGGAGACATCCTTCGTCCTCGGCATGCCCGACGACACTTCGGAGTCCATTGCCGAGACCGTGGAGCTGGCCAAGCACTACAACCCTGACATGGGGTTCTTCCTGGCCATCGCCCCCTGGCCCTATGCCGAGCTCTACTCGGAACTGGAGCCTTACGTTGCCACCAAGGACTATCGCAAGTACAACCTGGTCGAGCCGGTGATCAAGCCGAAGAACATGACCATGCAGGAGCTGGAGCTCGAACTGGGGAAGGCGTCGCAGAAGTTCTACATGCACAAGTTCCAGAACCTGCACCAGCTCTCCCCCTGGAAGCAGGAGTTCATGCTCTCGGTCCTGGACATCTTCATCAACCACTCCTACCTGGCCGGTCAGATGAAGGCGGCCATGAAGGAGGGGAAGGAGATGCCGGAAGAGGTGAAAAAGCTGCTCAGGTCGGTCAAGGGGCATGCCAAGGGGGCTCACGTGGACCATCACATCGGGGTGGCCCCGATCCCCTGAGGTCGTTCGTCGGATACGGTAAAGACAAAGGCCGTGGGCAGATAATGCTCACGGCCTTTGTCGTGTCTGCGAACCGATGCTGTGGAGGTGGCATTGCTTCTCCGGCGAAAATGTATTACAAATTACTTCATGAAGCCAATCCTTCGCCCGATTAAATACTCGATACGGCTACTTCTCGTGTTCTGTCTCCTCCTCCCCGTCTTTTCCTTTGCCGAGGGGGTAGACGAGCCCGATGCGGAGACCCCGGCAATTGTCGTCGGCGGAGACAGGGACTACCCACCTTATGAGTTCGTCGACAAGGAGGGGAGGCCGGCTGGCTACAACGTAGACCTGACCCGGGCCATTGCCGATGTCATGGGGATGAAGGTGGAGTTCCGCTTCGGCAGCTGGTCGGAGATGCGCAAGGGGCTGCATGAGGGGAGTATCAACATCCTCCAGGGGATCTCCTGGTCGGAGGAGCGCGCCAAGAGGCTTGACTTCAGCCCCCCCCACACCATAGTTCACCATGCCGTATTTGCCCGCAAGGGGAGTTTGCCGGTTAAGTCCCTGGAGGAGCTGAGGGGGAAGAAGGTTATTGTCTTCCGTGACGGCATCATGCACGACCTCCTGGTTCGCATGGGGTTCGGCAAGGACCTGATCCTCACCGGCACGCCGGCAGACGCCCTGCGCCTCCTCGCCTCCGGGAAGCACGATTACTGTGTGGTGGCCAGTCTGCCGGGGATGTATCTCATCCGCGAGCTGCATCTGAACAACCTGGTGCAGGTGGCCAAGAGCGTCTCCTCCCAGAAGTACTGCTATGCGGTAAACAAGGGGGAGGCTGAACTCCTTGCCCGCTTCAGCGAGGGGCTGGCAATAGTCATGCAGACTGGCCAGTACCAGGCGATCTACGACAAGTGGCTCGGGGTGCATGAGCCGCCGCGTTTTTCCAGGGAGCGGGTGCTGAAGTACGGCGCAATGGTGCTGCTCCCTCTCATTGCCGGCCTGATGGCCAGCGTCGTCTGGTCCAGGACCCTGCAGCGCCGGGTAGAATCCAGAACCGATGAACTGGCCCGGGAGGTGGCCGAGCGCAAGCTTGCACTGGAGGAGCTGCGTCGCCACCAGGACAAACTGATCCAGGCGGACAAGATGGCCTCCCTGGGGATACTTGTCTCCGGGGTTGCCCATGAGATCAACAACCCCAACGGCCTGATACTCCTGAATCTACCCATACTGAGGGACGTTTATGCAGATGCCCTGGCTGGGCTGGAGGAGCGCTACCGGCTGGAGGGGGATTTCCTCCTCGGCGGGGTAAGCTACGGCAGGATGAGGGAGGAGGTGCCGCAGATGCTGGAAGAGATGCTGAACGCCTCCCAGCGGATCAAGCGGATCGTCGAGGATCTGAAGGATTTTGCCCGTCCGGATGCGGTGGCGGCCATGGAGCCCTTCGACATCAACAAAGTTGTCCAGGCTGCAGTGCGCCTGGTGGACCCCTCCCTGCGCAAGGCTACCAACAGGTTTTCAGCGCTTTACGCGGAAGGTTTGCCCCTGGTCTGGGGTAACCCCCTGCGCATCGAGCAGGTGGTCATCAATCTCCTCATCAACGCCTGCCAGTCCCTTGCGAGCAGCGAGCGGGCCATCGAAGTCACCACTGAGCACAAGCCTTCCTCCGGTGTGGTGCTCCTGACCGTCAGGGACGAAGGGGTCGGCATCCCGGCGGAGCACATCCCCCACCTTACCGACCCTTTCTTCACCACCAAGAGGGAGAGCGGCGGCACCGGCCTGGGGCTCTCCATCTCCGCCGGAATAGTTCAAGAGCATGGCGGGGAGTTGAGATTCGATTCGCCCCAGGAAGGGGGGACAATAGTCAGGTTGTCCCTGCCGGCCATGAAGGAGGATATGCGCCCATGAACCAGTCACTTTATCCAGGATTCAAGATCCTGCTGGTGGATGACGAGCCGGCCTGGCTCCGTTCGGTTAGCCTGATCCTCGCCCGGGCTGGGGTCAGCAATATCACCACCTGCACCGACAGCCGGGAAGTCATGGGGCTCCTTGCCGCCAGGGAGATCGGCCTGGTGCTACTTGATCTGACCATGCCCCATCTCTCCGGCGAGGACCTTCTCTCCTCAATAGCCGAGATGTATCCGGAGGTCACCACCATCGTCGTCAGCGGCATGAACCAGATCGAAACCGCGGTCCGCTGCATGAAGCTCGGCGCATTCGACTATTTCGTCAAGAGCGTCGAGGAGGACAGGCTGGTGCAGGGGGTCATGCGCGCCATCAGGATGCACGAGCTGGAGCGGGAAAATCGGGTCATGTCGGACCGTCTACTCTCCGGCGGGCTGCGCCATCCCGGCGCCTTCAGGGAGATCATCAGCGCCGATCCGGCCATGCATGCCATATTCGCCTATATCGAGGCAGTGGCCCAGAGCCCCCAGCCCCTGCTCGTAACCGGTGACAGCGGGGTTGGCAAGGAGCTGGTTGCACGGGCGGTGCACCGTCTGAGTGGCCGCAAGGGACAGCTGGTGTCGGTGAACGTCGCCGGCCTGGATGACAATGTTTTCAGCGACACCCTCTTCGGTCACCTGCGCGGTGCCTTCACCGGCGCAGACCAGCCAAGGAGGGGGATGATCGAGGAGGCTGCCGAGGGGACCCTCTTCCTCGACGAGATAGGCGACCTCTCCATCCCCTCCCAGGTGAAGCTGCTGCGCCTCCTCCAGGAGGGGGAGTACTTCCCCCTGGGGAGCGACCGTCCCAAGCGGCTAAGCGCCAGGATCATAGTTGCCACCCACCAGAACCTCTCCGCCAAGGAGGCCGCCGGCAGCTTTCGCCGCGACCTCTACTACCGCCTGCGCACCCACCGCATCCAGATCCCCCCCCTGAGGGAGAGGTTGGGGGACATCCCCCTGCTGGTGGAGCACTTTCTCCAGAGCGCGGCCCAGGAGCTGGGGAAGAAGAAACCGACCCCCCCCAGGGAGATTTTCCAACTGCTCGCCAGCTACTCCTTCCCCGGCAACGTCCGGGAGCTGCGGGCAATGATCTATGATGCGGTAAGCGTTCACCGGGACAGGGTCCTCTCCATGGAGAGCTTCATCCGCGCCATAGGCTCGGATGGTGAGGCGGAAGGCGGCGAGGTGCATCTCCCGGGGGAGAGCATGTTCAAGGGTATGGAGAAGCTGCCGACCATCACCGACACCGTCGAGCAGCTGATCGCCGAGGCCATGGAGCGGGCCGTCGGCAACCAGACCATAGCCGCCCGTCTGCTGGGGATCTCCCAGCCGGCCCTGAGCAAGAGGCTCTCCCGTCGGGAGCAGTAGAGGCCCCTGCTGTTTTCCCCTGCACGCAAGAGCTGATTCCCGTCTGCTTTTGTTATTCATGCCGTCTTTGGCGACCATCCCAGTGGAACGGGTATAACCTTTGTCATAATCGATAACCAAGGTTATGCCCATCCCAACTCCCCGTAATACAGCGTTTCTTTTTTGGCCCCCTCATTATGCATCATTCCAAAAGTTATACCCCTTTCGCGTCGCCACATAGTGATAAAACACAGTTTCTGTAATAAAAACAGCATATTGCAAATTGTTTACATTTTGGTACTCCTCTTGCTGATATGTCATTACATGGTGCCGCTGAAAAAGGCGGCGAAAGGAGGTAAATGACATGGAGTGGATCAATACCAAGGAACAGCTGCCTGAGCGGGAGTCGAGAGTGCTTCTCTATACCCCCTACGAGATTTTCGGCAAGGACCATACCTGCATCGGCGACCGGGAAGCGATTTCGGCCTGCAAGACCCGCAAGGGGAGGGGCAGTGTCCCCATATTCACCCACTGGATGCCACTCCCGGCTATGCCGGAGTGACTGGGCTTTTAGCCGGTTAAATGCCTGTGAACTGAAATAGCTACAGACCAAGCTGCTCCAATAAAAGGGAAGAAAGGAAAGTCACCATGCAGAAGAAACCATTTTACAAGCATCTTTATTTTCAGGTACTGACGGCCATTGCCGCCGGTATTGCCCTCGGCTACTACTACCCCGAAGCCGGGGTGCAGATGAAGCCTCTCGGTGACGGCTTCATCAAGCTGATCAAGATGATCATCACTCCGGTCATCTTCTGCACCGTCGTCACCGGCATTGCCGGCATGGAGGACATGAAGAAGGTCGGCCGGGTGGGGGGGAAGGCGCTCCTCTACTTCGAGGTCATTACCACCCTGGCACTGGGTATCGGATTGCTGGTGGTGAACATCATCCAGCCGGGGGTCGGCTTCAATGCCGACGTCACCAAGCTGGACACCAAGGCCCTCACGGCCTACACCACCCAGGCCAAGTCCCACTCGGTGACCGACTTCCTCCTCAACGTCATCCCCTCATCGGTGGTGGATGCCTTTGCCAAGGGGGACATCCTCCAGGTGCTCCTCTTCGCCCTCCTCTTCGGCTTCGCCCTCTCCGCCCTGGGTGAGAAGGGGAAGCATGTGCATAAGCTGATCGACACCATCTCCCATGCCTTCTTCGGCATCGTCAACGTCATAATGAAGCTCGCCCCCATCGGCGCCTTCGGCGCCATGGCCTTCACCATCGGCAAGTTCGGTGTCGGTTCACTCTCCAAGCTGGGGATGCTCATGGGTAGTTTCTACGTTACCTGCATCCTCTTCGTCTTCGTAATCCTCGGTTCCATCGCCAAGATGTGCGGCTTCAGCATCTTCAAGTTCCTGCGCTACATCAGCGAGGAGCTCCTCATTGTCCTCGGTACCTCCTCCTCCGAATCGGCCCTGCCGCGGATGATGACCAAGCTGGAGAACCTGGGGTGCAAGAAGTCGGTGGTCGGCCTGGTCATCCCCACCGGCTACTCCTTCAACCTGGACGGCACCTCCATCTACCTGACCATGGCCGCGGTCTTCGTGGCACAGGCTACCAACACCCCCCTCACCATGACCCAGACCCTGACCATTCTCGGGGTGCTCCTCCTCACCTCCAAGGGTGCCGCCGGGGTTACCGGCAGCGGCTTCGTCACCCTGGCAGCTACCTTCGCCGCCATCCCCACCATCCCGGTTGCCGGCCTGGCTCTCATCCTCGGCATCGACCGTTTCATGTCCGAGGCCCGGGCAATCACCAACCTCATCGGCAACGGCGTGGCAACCGTAGTCGTCTCCAAGTGGGAGAACGAACTGGATGTGGAGAGGATGAACCAGGTTCTAAGCGGCGATGGCACCCCACTTGCCGCTGGAGAAGCGGTGCTGGCCATGGTTGAGCCCGAGCTTGAGGTCGTTCCCGACTAACAGTCGTCCTACTGCATTGCCATGGTTGCAGCAAAAAAGAGAAGAGGCGCCGGACGCGGCGCCTCTTCTCTTTTTTGCGTGCAGCATGGGTTCTGGGAAAAATTCGCCTTTGCCCTTGGCAACCCGGCCCACTAATGCTTATAGTCTTGTCATGGATCAGGAGACGCACGACGGCGAATTTTCGTCACAGGAGTGGCCGGCGCTGGTGCCGGGGCGAATCGTCCCCGGCCTCCCCCCCTATATCGGCAGGGAGCGGGCCAGGCTCTGGGCGCTGGTGCTAACCTCCCGGGGGGTGCCCTGCACTCTGGAGCAACTGGCAACGGTAGGCTGGGAGATAAGGGTGCCACAGCAGAGCCTCGCCAGGGCTGAGGAGGAGATAGCCCGCTACGAGGAGAGCAACCGGGCATGGCCGCCACCCCTTCCTCCACCCCGCCCCATGGTTGAGAATACATTGGTGACCCTGTCGGTGCTGATCCTCCTGGCAACCTTCCACAACTTTGTCCGCCTCGAATTGGTCCTCCCCGGCGGCATCCACCCCGACTGGCTTGAGATCGGCAGCGCCAGGGCCGGCCTGGTCCTGGACGGTGACTGGTGGCGGCTGGTCACCTCCCTCACCCTTCATCGGGATGTGGCCCATCTCCTCGGAAACCTCTGCATCGGCGGGGTGTTTGTCTTCATTCTCTGCCGGGAGCTGGGGTCCGGGCTGGCCTGGAGCCTGATAATCGCGGCAGGCTCTCTGGGCAATCTGCTAAATGCCCTGGTACAGCCGGCTGTGCACGACTCGGTCGGCGGCTCCACCGCCGTTTTCGGCACGGTCGGCATCCTGGCGGCATTGAGCGCGGTGCGCTACCGCCACCACCTGCGGAAGCGCTGGGGGCTGCCGGTGGCGGCGGCACTCTCCCTCCTGGTTCTCCTCGGCTCCGAGGGGAAGGATACGGACCTGGGGGCCCACCTCTTCGGCCTGCTTGCCGGGGTTTCCCTCGGTCTTGTCACCGAGATTGTCATTGCCCGCCGGGGGTGCCCCGGTCCAGTTCTCAACGCCCTGCTGGCAATCGTTGCCGCTCTTGCCGTAGCCGTCTCCTGGTTTAGCGCCCTGGCCCTTGCCCGGTGATGCCGGTCACCCGATCCGTCAGCAGGCGGTAAACGTCCCCTTAGTCAGTGCGCCTCGGAATCCGATTATCCCCGCCATCTCCTCTGCGCATGCCTCCACGACCCGGGAGGGAGCTTCGTCTATTCCCATTACCTTTGCCAGGAGAAGCTTGGCGGTGGCCGTCTGCCGCTGAGGTGTCATTAACAGCCTGCTTGGTATTGGCTGGACATGGCATTTAAGGGTGGTGGATAACTTCCACGCAATTCATTGAATTGCGGAACAGGGGGGATAAAATTACAAGGACATGACAAGGCGGGGAGCGCAGGGGGAGACCATGGATCGGCGTGAATTCGTTAGGGCAGTGGCGGGAGGGCTTTTCACTCTTTTTGCCAGTGAGGGTCTGGCGGAAGCACCAGGGCGAATGAAGCTGTCTCAGTCTGGTGGGCGAGGGCGGGGGAACGACACAGACGTAGGGCTCGGGCGGCGATCGTAGGGCCGCTGTCCAACGGCCGAATGCGCTCGCCGACGGCCCCGGCCACCCCCGACTCCGGCTACTCCTTGGCCTGGGGGTCACTGTCCGCGGTTCCCTCGGGGACGGCGCAAGGCGCACTGCGCAAGGAGCAACGACGCGCGAAGGCGCCGCCTCGTGGCGCCCTGTGGTAGGATACGC
>Ga0209314_10000835_pt1 | contig 14006 bp, 13 predicted proteins | sample I19B2metaG_FD_184146 | JGI IMG/M metagenome (GOLD analysis project Ga0209314, IMG submission 184146) | Lake sediment bacterial and archeal communities from Gulf of Boni, Indonesia to study Microbial Dark Matter (Phase II) - ​I19B2 metaG... | ecosystem: Environmental > Aquatic > Freshwater >...
GAAAAGATTGCTGCAATAGGCATAGCTGTCAGATCGTGGATTACAACACATGGTTTTGCGTTGAACGTGGATCCTGACATGAATCATTTCGCGATGATACGCCCCTGCGGAATAATGGATAAAGGGATAACTTCGTTGAGCAAGATATTGAATAGAAAAGTAACCGTCGACGAAGTTGCGGAGAAGTATCCAAAATATTTCGGAGAAACATTCGGTTTAGACACAAATGAAATAACCTTGGAAGAGTTGATGGGATGTCTTTGTTGAGTGGCAAGAAGCCTAGTTGGCTTGTCGTTAAGGCTCCGAAAGAAGAGACCCTGCAGCAGATGCGAAGCTTGCTTGACGATTTGAATCTACATGTGATCTGCGACCAAGCGCTTTGTCCAAACATCGGCAACTGTTTCGCTCATGGAACTGCTACATTTCTTATTCTTGGCGACACTTGCACCAGAAACTGCCATTTCTGCGCTGTCAAGAAGGGGGAAGCTCGCCCTCCTGACACTGAGGAAGCTGAACGTATCGCGCAAGCTGTCAAGCGATTGAGACTGAAGCATGTAGTAGTAACGTCAGTTACTCGAGATGACCTGAAAGACTTTGGAGCTGGACAGTTCGCCTCTACTGTCAGAAATGTTAGGGCTCTGAATCCGGAAACGCGGATTGAACTCCTGATTCCAGATTTCAAAGGTTCATCTGAAGCCTTGAAGAAAGTGGTGAAGGCCAACCCAGATATAATAGGCCACAACCTTGAAACTGTGCCGAGGCTGTATCCTCAAGTGCGTCCAAGAGCATCCTACCAACGATCTCTCAAACTGTTGAATAGGATTAAGCTGCTCAACGGTGCAATTTTGACCAAATCAGGGTTGATGTTGGGTTTGGGAGAGAAAGAGCGAGAGATACTAGATGTTATGAAAGACTTGCGTTCGGTAGATTGTAATATACTGACGTTGGGGCAGTATCTACAGCCTTCAGAGAAACAACTGAAAGTCGAAGAGTACATCACGCCTGGGAAGTTCAAGGAGTATCAGGAGATTGGACTACGTCTCGGTTTTTCATATGTGGCTTCAGGACCTCTCGTCCGAAGCTCGTTCAATGCAGGGGAATATTCGTTGAGACTTGTTTAACCCAACTCTTCAATGAAAGCGATCGCTCGCTTAACAGGAACATCGTCTCCTTCAAAAGCGACAATCTTGCGAATCTTTCCATCTACCGGAGCAGTAACCTCGAACACCGCTTTCTCCGTTTCAACCTCGAAAAGCGGCTCACCTTCTTTCACAGCCTCGCCCTCCTTCTTAAGCCACTTCACTATCTTACCCTTCGCCATGCCTTTCCCGAGCTTGGGCATAGTAACAGTTCTCGTATGGTATCCCCACTAAATTTGGCAATATTCTGAAACTGCGGAGTATTTTACTGTTCCGTCATAGACTCACATTGGCCCTACATAGGCTAGATTCAGTACGCGCCTCTTGGACGTTGCACCTTCATCTTGACAGTTTTAAATGCACTATCGTGTATACTTTGAATTAGGGGTTTGAAAATGTCAGATGGTTCTTACTTGATAGGGACAGATATAGGAACCCTGGGAACAAAGACTGTTCTCGTCGATCCCTCAGGAAGAATCCTCAGCTCAACATTTGAGGAGTACGATGTTCTTACCCCTAAGCCATTATGGGCTGAACAGTGGCCAGACGTTTGGCTCAAAGCTGTCTGTAATACAATAAGGTCGGCTGTAGAACAATCGCATGTAGCTCCCAAAGAAATCGCAGGTGTTTGTATAAGCGGACTGTACGGAGGGTCTGGTGTTCCGTGTGATAAGGAGATCAAGCCGATCAGGCCTTGCTTAATCTGGATGGATAGAAGAGCTGGCGACGAGGTTGAGTGGGTACGGAAGAACGTAGGCGAGAAGAAGCTATTCAAAGTGACCGGCAATACGGTTGATCCGTATTATGGTTTCACGAAGATGCTCTGGATAAAATTCAAAGAGCCGAAAACTTGGAAGAAGCTTTACCAGTTCGTAACTCCGAACGCTTACTGCATCTACAAGCTAACTGGAAACCTCTCCATAGACTACAGTTCAGCTGGAAACTACGGAGGAATTTTCGATATTCACAAGCGACGATGGTCTGATACGATGTTAGAAGAGATGGGTATACCGAAGAGACTCTTTCCTGAAAAGATGCTGGCTTCGAAAGACATCGTCGGCGAAGTGAATGAAGAAGGCGCGAAGATTACAGGATTGAACGTGGGAACACCTGTCTGCGCAGGTGGTATAGATGCCCCTGTGTCCGCGCTGAGTGTTGGCGCTCTAAAGGATGGCGATCTGGCCTCAATGCTTGGAACATCCATGTGCAATGGCTTCATTCAAGACACCTTGCGGCTCTCACCGAAACTCGTGAACTATCCTTATGTGGCCTTTGACACAAAGAAGCTCTACTCATTCGCAGGGATAACTACCGCTGGCGCCTGCGTGAGATATTTTAGAGATCAGCTGGCAAAGACTGAAGTCTCCATAGCCAAAGAGAAGAATGTTAGTGCTTACAAGATATTAGATGAAGAAGCTGAGAAGATTCCAGTAGGCTCTGAACAATTGATATTCTTGCCGCATATGATGGTTGGTGAAAGGGCTCCTTGGTGGGATCCCTTCGTAAGAAGCTGCTTAATCGGATTGACATTGCACCACACGACAGCTCACATCTTTAGAGCTTTCCTCGAGGGAATCTCATACGCAGTCAGATACAGCATTGAAACTGCGTTGGAAGCAGGGATGCCTCTAAGAAGAACGATCTTGGTCGATGGCGGGGCGAAGTCGAAACTTTGGCGAACAATCCTGACAGATGTAACCGGTCTATCGATGATCTACGTTGCAGGTGCGCCTGGGGCACCGCTCGGGGATGCACTGCTGGCCGGAGTTGGAACGGGAATTCTAGAAAGTTACTCAGCGATTGACGAATGGCTGGAGATTGCAGAGACAACAAGCCCCAACAACAAGAACAGGCAAATTTACGACAAGTACTATAGTGTCTTCAAGAAGACTTACAAAGCCAACGAAGAAATCTTCAAAGCACTTCACAAAATTACTTGACTACTGCAAAGCATGAAATCGAATTAAACCGAAAAATTTCTCACTTCGGCTGTTCTCCAAGGGTGAGTGTCAAATTTTTTATGCTGAACTCGATAACATATGATCGAATAAGAATGGCAAAAGGCAAGATTCTAAAATATCCAACAATTCCCATCGAAGTTTGGCCTGATAAGAAGATCGATGAACTTGTTGGAGAAATGAGCTTCATCGGATTTCAAGGGAGAAGACTCTCGGAGGCCGTTAATGTCTGGTCAAAGATGCTGAAGAAGAGAAGCATCGTCATTTGGCTTGGTTTAGCGGGAGCAATGATCCCGGCAGGGATGAGGAGGATAATCTCCTACTTCATTAGACGCAGAATGATCGACGCTTTGGTAACGACCGGAGCCAATCTCTATCACGATTGTTTTGAAGCATTGGGAGGAAAACACTATATCGGGTCAGACTCGCTGGACGACGTGAAACTCAGAAAAAATAGAATAGATCGAATATACGATGTTCTCGCAAACGAGAAGAGATTCTACGCAGTAGATAATTGGATAGAAAAGGAGTTCTGCGCGAACTTAATCGACGATTTTTCATACTCGACGAGGGAAGTCCTCTATCTGCTCGGCAAGATACTAAGTGAAAAGTGCAGAGAGAAAGATTCGATTCTTGTGAGCGCCTTCAAGGCTGGAGTGCCAATATTCTCCCCAGCCCTTTGCGACAGTTCACTCGGATTCTCAATAATGTTCGCAAATAGGAGAAGGGGAAGGAGGATAGTCATCAACGAGATCAAAGACATTGATGAAACTTCTCGAATAACAGAGAAGTCCAAGTTAACAGGAGTCATATTCATTGGCGGAGGTACTCCAAAGAATTTCATTCAACAAACAGCAGTAATAGCGAGCTACCAAACTCGACACGACAAAAGCCACAACTACGCCATACAGATAACCACGGATATACCTGTATGGGGAGGTTTGAGCGGCTGCACGTTCGAAGAAGCTCAAAGCTGGGGAAAGATTGGAAGAAATGCTCCGAAGGTAACCTGCCATTCAGATGCCACTGTGGCTTTACCGATAGTGGCTCATGCGCTCAGCGAAAGATTCAAGAAACTAAGAAGAAATGTTCCCATCTTCGAGTGGTCAGAAAGCAGCCTCAATATCGATTTTCAAAGAATGAGGTTGTGAATATCCGTCTTATCTCGCGCTAGGATATACCAACATCTATGGCGAAAAGCTTCGTCAAGAGGTGACGGCGCCAATTCCATGTGACCGAAAATGAATCGTCGTTAGGCTAAGACGTGACGACGCAAAGAAGACATTATTTGAACAAACCCCATCCAAAAACGACAAATACCATGAATGCTGGAGATATGCAAGCAAGCTTTGGATCTTGAGGGTGAAGACAAGTAATCATCCTCAACAGAAAAGGCGTCAAACATGTTCGGAGTCAACATTGCGAATGAAGCTCTGCGCAAGATTGTCGCACACACTCGAAGCTCAGACGAAAAGATCGGCCTACTGATCGGAGTGATGGCGCAGGACGGACTGTGGGTGACAGATGCTATAGGCGGATATGGTCCTGCATATAGCGCTGGTACTGTTCTGCTTCCTCAAACATTAGCTAGGGTTGCAGATGACATTATTAAGGGTAGGATTGAAGGGACCATCGTCGGTTGGTATCACTCTCACATCGGTTATGGTATCTTTCTGTCGAATGTAGATATTGACACGCAACTGAAGCTGCAACAATTTTCACAGTACGTTGTAGCTTTGGTAATAGACCCCACGACCGATCAGTTTGGGGTATTTATGTACGATCCGAGGTTTGGATTGGTCCAACTATCTTCAAGTCAAATAAGGATAATATAAGGCAGATCATGAGGAGGAAAGATTATGAAGTTTTCTGAAGTTGAATTTCTCTCTAAACTCGTTAGCGTAGACACTAACGCACAAACCAAATTTGGTTACACTTCATGTGCAATGTTGATTCAGAGAGAAGCGAAGAAACTGGGGTTCAAGACAAGAGTTTACGATGCAGCTAAGGAGACGCCTGACAAGAAGCCAAGACCGAGTGTAGTTGTAGATCTCGACTTGGGAGCAGACAACACCATTCTACTGGTGACGCATTATGATGTTGTTCCTCCAGGCGTTGGCTGGAAGCATGATCCGTTCAAACTTACGGTTGAAAGAGGGAAAGCCTTTGGGAGAGGTGCAACTGATGATAAGGGTTCGATAGTGGCAGCCCTCGCAGCACTTCACTACATTGGAACCCAATCGAGCGTCAACCTATCTGTCGTAGCTTCACCCGATGAAGAGATTGGAGGGGAATTTGGCATCGGGTATCTTCTAGACCACAAGTATATAGACGGGGATGGAGCGGTAATTTTGGATGCTTCCCCAGAAATGGTCAGCGTGGGAGCTTCCGGTGTCATGTGGGGAATAATAACCGTGAAAGGGAAGCAAGGACACGCAGGATACCCGCACAAGACCCGAAATGCCCTAGAAGCAGCACTACCGTTCTTAAATGATCTGAAAGAGTATGCAAAAATTCGAGAGAAGGTTCGATCAAGAATCCTTGCACCGCCGGGATCCCCGCACAAATACATTTGGGGAAGATTCTCACTCACGATATTGAAAGCTGGAGAAAAAGAGAACATAATCCCAGGAGAATGCGAAGCCCGTTTCGATCTTCGCGTATGTCCAGATGAAGACTACAGTGCAGCGAGAGAAAACTTGAAGGAGTACTTCAGCAAGCTTGTCGCCAGACATAAGATTGATGCCACACTAAAGTTGCCGAAACATAGATTCTCAAACTACTATACTGATGCTACACATCCCTTGGTGAGAAACTTCCAGAAGGCAGCGAGTATTACGGCGAAAAAGAGACTGAAGATATGTGGAGAATTGGGCGGCAATGACGGACACTTCTTTGCAAGAAAAGGTATCCCTGTAATATCCTTCGGCACAAATCGTATTGAATGCAACTTCCACGGCGCGGATGAGTTCGTCTATCTTAATGATATCAGATTGGTGGAGAAGACGCTGGTCAATCTCGCAAGAAATTGGACTTAGACAGCGAACTTGCATTATGAACAGAACATCCATGATTCAAATCTCGATGCGCTCGATCTCGACTACTTGGTTGGCAACCCTTTAGAAAACTTACTCGAACATTTCTCTTGAGTTCTAGAGATTCCAGGGGGTTTTATAGAGAAAGAAAACTATACAAGTGATTAGCTTAGAACAAATATTAGGTGGAATTATGGAAGAAGAGAAGAAGATTGTAGGTAAAGTGACCCACTATTATCCGAAGATCAGTGTAGCAGTAGTTGAGCTGCAGGCGCCAATTAGTATTGGCGACAAAGTTCTGATCAAAGGAAGCAGTACCAACTTCGAGCAAGTAGTAGAATCGATGCAAATAGAGCACAAAGACGTTAACGGGGCAGAAGCTGGACAGTCGATAGGCCTCAAAGTCAAAGAAAGAGTGAGAGAGAACGACTTAGTCTACAAGTGAAGAAGAACAAAGATTTCGATATTGACTCAACAGCGATACTGCTAAAAGCCAGAGCGAACTTTACGCTCTGTCCGTAAGGCTTCTTGCTAGGCATGCCTCTCACATAGTTAGCATTCTGCAAAAGCTTAACGATACCCATTAGAATAGGTGTTTCACTCAGTTGGGCTGACTGTAATGAGAACCAGAAGGAGAACGATAGTTGTACTCGTTCAGCTCTTGCTCATCACATTGTCGATTCTTCAGCTCCAACCTAAAGAGACATCGGCGGTCATGGGCGATATCGCAACAGTTTCTCCCGGCAAGTTTGATTGGTATCTTGGAACAGCTGAGGATCCTACAGTACATAATGACTATCCAAATAGCACGATACTGACAAATACCCTTGGCGACCTGCTCTTCAACGTGACTTTAAACGGTCCTCGAAGCTCAATCTCAATCTACATCCCTCCAGAGTTCGGAGGTCTAACTTCCGGAAACACCACAAATATCTGGACGACCATTACCAACGACTACAAGTTCATATCCCTTTCAAAGATGCCGATTACTGATGCCATTGGCCCAGATTGGTGGAAGATAACGATCTCGACGCCTCTTGCAAGCGCCATCCCGGCTGGGTGGCATTTGGTGAAGGTCTTCGATCTGAAAGCACCAAGTATTGCAGGGCGATACTTCTTCAAGATATTCACATGTCTTTTAGGGTCTTTTTTCGGAACGTCAATAGGTTCCACGAATTTTCCAACACTGGTCGTCAAAGACGAATTGAACCCTGCGTATATTTCAGGGCGTGTTCTATACGGCGGAAGCGAGTATTACGGTTACTATTATGGTCTTCCGGTCAATGTTGCGGGAAAAGTTTTGGCAGAAGGAGTGACGCCCCAAGGAAGGATAGTGAAAGCTCAAGCTTACTTCAATGCCAGCGCAAACGGTTACTACACGATTTACGGCGTGGCTCCTGGAACGTACAATTTGACTGCGTCCGCTGCAGGTTTCCCTCCGATTAAGATGAGTCGTTCTGTATCAGTACTTGCTGGACAATCGCTGGATGAAGTTGATCTTTACGTATATCCTGGCGCTGAGGTATCTGGAATAGTCTGGTCAAAGTGTCCTACACAGCCGGTTCAGTGGGGATGGATTTACGATATAACGGGAGTGATGAGGCCTCGCCCTATAACGATCGAGCTGTTAGACATCGAAGGTAGGCTTGTTGCATTTACCAGTGGAGCTACATCTCCTACCTCTGTGAACTACAACTTCACTTTGGGAAATGCAATAGAATATGATGGGCATATTCCTCAAGACTTTGCCGGCTATGTCTCTGGATTCTCATCAGGCGATTATATAGTCAAGGTCTATGTGAACAACTATATTCAACAAGATGACACGTATGTTCACGTCTTAAACGAGACCAAGTCGATATTTGTTCCGATAGACTTGCTGAAGGGCGGTTTATTTAATGTGACAATACACTTCAAGGATTGGCCTGGGCTTCAAGAGACCCCGACTGAACTGGATCACTGTCTTGTCATCGAAGCTTACGACTCATATGGCACATTGAAAGGATGGAACCTCACTTTGGTTCCAAGAGGCAGCACAAACAAGGTAGTTGAGGTGACAGGGTTCCTTGACTTATTCAATTTCAGAGGAATCAGAGATTATGGACTTTATCCTGCAACATACATGATAAAGGCCTATATGGGCGGATACACGCAGCTCGAGATACAGTATTCTACAGTAGCTGGCTGCTGCAATGTAACCAGCATAAGCTTCGAGATGGTCAAGGGAGGAACTATCAACGTTACACTCTACTCTGTCGATTGGCAAGATCCACGTATTCTTAGGCCTTGGCTGTATCCTGGAAGGAACATAACGATTTACTTCATAGATCAAACTGGAAAAGACTGGGGTTCAACATACATCAGCCAGCCTTCGACTGGAACCCACGTGTCTTTCAGCTATTATGGAACAGATTACTATGCCTTGACCAAAAGCCCCTACGTCTACTACCTAGGGCTGCACGACACTGCGCTGCCGACTGGAACCTATCAGATGAAAGCATATACGACTGGATATTTGCCAAGCGAAATCACTTCAATAGAAATAGCCGCTGGAACCGTAGGGGATATAAGAATGAACCTGATTCAAGGCGCAACTATCTACATCATCATGAATTTTAAGACCGAGGGTCTACTCGCACCGATAAGCATGTCAGAAATAACGCCGATAAGGATTGAGGTTTTCAACACAGTAGGCGAGCTGGTAGGAGCCTCTATAGGTTACGTTCCTCCTAACATCGTTCAGATATCATGGCCAACGTTTGATTTCGCCAAAATATACGGCCTCGATTCGTACGCTGGCACTTACACTATCACTTGGACTAACTATTTTCACACGACCGATGGCAGGCTACAGAGAGACAGCGGGTTGCCAGCTGACACATTCTTCGTGAGGGCCTATGTGCCCGGGTATAAGCAGAACGCAGATGTAGAGGCAACGGTGTCCTTGTCCGGAGCAGCTACTGTAATCTTTGATATGGAGAGGCTGGCGCATGTGCATGGAACTGTCCGTTGGTTCAATATGTTCGGAAACCTGTCACCTCTTTCATGGGCCACGATCAGCGCATATAACATGAGGCAAGTCACCACCAGCTCTTTAGACGGGCTCTATGACATTTGGATTCCTGATGGTGATATTTTAGTCACCGTTGCTCTGTATGGATACGAAACTCAGACAGTGAATATACACGTCACTTCGGGATCCGAGACTGAACTCAACTTCAACATGCTTAGCTACGGTATGCCGATCCCTGAACTCAATCCTTCTGTTACTCCACTGTTGTTTACAGTGGCATTTGTTTCCTTAGCCTTGAGAAAGACAGCCGCACTTCGATTGAGAAATCGATTAACGTCTACAGGCGGTAGATGTCGATCAAGCCACAGCTAGTCTCAGCTTCTCTTAGATGTTCCCAATGTCAAGTCCAACATTTCTAGCTGGACACATTACGACAAGAGAAACTCCGGCAGTTCTGATACTTCTCAGTTGTGTCGAATCATGTCTTCTCAGCGATTCAGCGATATTGCTTCTCGAAAACACCCATGGCTGCTGAGACGCCGGAACCAGGTTTTACATCGACGCCAAGTTCCGCGAGAGCTACTTCAATTGCCGCTATTGTGGGTATAACGTACATTGCTGAAGCAGTTACACCCATGTGACCTATGCGGATCCCCTTCACCCCCGTTAGAGCTCCCATCTCAGCGATGAGTATGTCAAATCTCTCGTTGAGTATCCCCTTCAATTTGCCTATATCGATGTCTTTGGGAACACTCGCAGCGGTAATCGTGCTGGAAGCTTCCTCTTCCTTAGGAACTATTTGGAAACCGAGGTTTCTAAGACCAGTTCTCGTTGCTTTGCCAGCTATGTAATGCCGTCTATATCTATTTTCAAGTCCCTCTTCCAGCGCTAGCTCTGTGGCACGTTTTAGCGCTAAGATGACTGAGCATGGCATCGATGATGGGAACGGATGGCCCCAAGAGCCCCATTCATCCATGAATTTCTTCCAGATTTGAAGATTTAGGAATCTAGCTCTCATCGGAGTTCTTCTATGCAGAGCGACTTTCCAAGCCCTGTCGCTAATGGCAACTGGGACAACCCCGTTGACACTGCCTAAAGCTTTACTGGCATATCCGATGCAAATATCGATATTCCAGTCATCCATCCTTACTTCAATACCGCTGAAAGATGATATCGTGTCCACAATATACAGAACATTGAATTCTCTACAAATCTCGCCGATCTCCTTTATCGGATTGAGGACGCCGGTGCTTGTTTCAGAGTGGACTGCAAACACCGCCTTGATATCTCTTTCTTCACTCAACTTGTGTCGAATCTCATCTGGACTGACTGCTTCCCCAATGTCAGCCTTGATGTCAATGGGTTTCCCCCCGTGCATCTCGATGGAGGTATGGAAGACCCCTCCAAAAAATCCATTCAACGCGTTCAGGGCCTTATCACCAGGTTCTACCAGATTTCCAACGGCGAGGTCTATGGCAGCATTGCCTGGACCTGGGATGAGTAGAACGGATTGGTTCGTGTTGAATATTCTCTTCAGTTTGTTGCATGTTTCAATGTGTATCTGACCCCATTCAGATCCGTAATGTGGAAGAACAGGTCTAGCCATTACGGATAGTACTTCTGGGTCCACTTCAGATGGACCTGGGATCATCAGAATCTTTCTGCTATTCATTATGTTCACCGCGTCCTCTAATCACGTATGGAAAACTTAAATGGTTTCCGCAATTTTCAGCGTAGCCACACTTGCTATGGTAGAGGATTGGATACTATCCGGTTTCATTGCAATCAACTAGTGCGTCCTCGAAACCTTGCAGCAGAGAGGAGTGCACCTTGATGTTAAAAGATCTAATATACATTGTCGGCGTTCTCGCTGTAGCTAGGAGAAGCTCTTGACTGCGAGTAAGGATGCTGCCAGACTTGCGCTTATACTCATTCTGATTCTATTCTGTTCGCTGACGATGGCAGCTCGTGTTCGATCTTCAGTTGGTAGAGCTTTGATACTCTCACCAATCGAAGATAGCCACCCATTCAGCGAACTTGACGACTTGATGAGCGACCTTACCTCAGCCGGCTACTCCGTTGATGTAATGAACGACTCGCAAGTTACGGTTGAATTCCTCAAGTCTGGTCTAAGAGATTACTCGATCATAGTACTCAGAACAGAGTCGATTGAATTTGAAAGGGAGGCTCTCTCATTTTTCACTGGCGATATCGTCTCTGAAGAGACTATTGCCGAGTACCAAGAAGAGATTTCAGATGAACTCGTGGCCTACAGTTCGAGTAAAGTCTTCAGGGTTTTCCCCAGCTTCATCGAACATTTCTATGCGCCAAACGGGCTTGAAGGAAAGCTGATCTATTTCTTCTCAGCTTTCTCGAGCAGCTTTTCGTCCTCGTTCATGAAGGCTGGAGTCAAGGTATTCATTGGATACGCAGGTGATGTCTACTTGGAATGGGGAATAGGCGACCGCGCTACAACGAGTCTCTTCGATTTCCTCTGCAGAGGACACAATGTTGAAGCAAGCGTTCGGGAGACAAAGCAGCTACTCAATAGTAGATGGGGCGTATCTGCGCCGTTCAACACTATATCATATGTAGGAGATTGGGCCCTCACGATCACTTCGATTACAACGACGAGCACCACCTCGCAGAGCGCAACAACCACTAGCCAAACATCAACCACTACGACTGCTACGAACATAACCTCTGCATCATCGACGACTGCAACAACTTCGACTGTGATCCCTGAGTTCCCACAATCAGCATATTCATTCATTCTGTTCGCAGCAACAGCTATGCTTCTATTTACAGGAAGAAGATATCTGTCCGTGCATAATGAATGATTATGCTTGACTAAGCGAGCTGCCGCCTTGCCCGGTCGATACGAAGATCGAAGGTAAAGTTGATTTTAACCTTTAGGCAATTACATCACGAAGGCATTGCATGTCTATGTATAACCCAAAGGTTCTAGAACACTATCGGAACCCGAGGAATATCGGCGAGATCGAAGATGCCGATGGCGTCGGAGTTTACCTTAGCGATTTTTGCGGAGATATAACGAAGTTCTGGATTAAGGTCAAGGGCGATGAGATCATTGATGTCAAATTCAAAACTCAGGGTTGCGCCGCATCCATCGCCAGTGGCAGCATACTGACAGAGTTAGCGAAAGGCAAGACCATGGAAGAGGTTTTAAGGATTACGAAGGAAGATGTCGTTGGGGCCTTGGGCGGCTTACCTGAGCAGAAGATTCACTGTTCCTTATTGGCGACAGACGCCCTATTCGACGCTATATACGATTACCTTTCAAAGAATAGACTTCAGGTTCCAAAGGAACTCTCTGAAAAGCATGACAAGATCAATCTAGAGTTACAGAGGCTGAAAGACATGGGCTATATCTTGATCTAGACGCCCTTCAGTTTCCGCCCTTCCACATACTCGAATAGAACCTTTCTCATCTATACCCTCTGCCCCCTGAACAAATGGACCCTTTCGCTCCGACTGCGCAAACTGCAACCCTTGCACAAGACCTGTACAGTGTCATGACAAGACTTTTATTTAGCCAGTATTACTTTGCTCATGAAAAGTGTTACTTGCAATGCCCCTGCACAAAAGCAGCTCAAAGATGGTAGCGTTCATAGCTGCGATGGCCGGTTTGGCTAACGTATTCGGTCTGGCAGCGATACCTGTAGGTCCTACAAGTATACACTTTATGCAGCTTCCGATAATACTGACTGGGCTGGCGTTTGGACCTGTACCGGGGGCATCTGTTGGACTCCTTGGGTCTCTGGTGATGGCCTTTAGGTTGCCGACAGCCAATCCATACATTATCGTAGGAAATGCGATACTAGGATTGTTCGTCGGTTTCTTCTATTCACGCATCAAGAGCTGGAAGGTGAGACCTGTGATCCCTCAGCTTGCATCCGTCTTAGCTGCCTATTTGATCCAAGCCCCATACGTATACGTTACAGATGTCTACCTTGTATCGATGCATCCTACAGTTGTGCAGGCGATTCTTCTGAAGCTTCTAGGTGAAGACCTCGTCAGCTTCTTCATAAGTCACATCATAATGTTCCGCATAGATATCGCTGCGAAGCTACGCTAAGATTGGGTGATAAGGCTCTGGAGGGTCAGGAGTAGTGTTGGATCAGAGGATCAGCAACTGGTTGAATAGAGCCGTCGACTTTCACGGACATCTCGGCCCGTTCGTTATGTTGGGAGTCAGGTTGGGCTTAACAGGACTTCGAGAGACCAGTGCTCCGAGCAACAGTAGTAAGCTACACGTTACCGTCACGCTGGAGAACCGTCTACCTTTCTCTTGCGCTGTTGACGGCATCCAAGTCGTGACAGGCTGTACGATTGGAAACAAGCGACTGAAGATAAGGCGTGGGAAGTCTTTGGCAGCAGCTTTCCAGATTCAAGGAACCGAATCGGTCAGAGTCATCGTTAACAAGGTTGCGCTCGAAGACCTCAAGAAAAGAGTCCTGTTTCACCGCCTCACGTCAGACGAGCTTCGTAAGGTCGCTCTCGACATTGCTTCTATGTCGGAGGAACGCCTCTTCACGATCCGTTAAAAAAGGAAGTTCTTCCATAGCCGTCTTAGTGCGAGAGTTCAATTGGAAGAAGGCCCAGACAGTGATGCAGGTATCGGACTAAACTCTCAGTATCGGTGCTGTCATACAGTGGGGCCCTCCGCCGCCTCGAATAAGCTCTGATCCCTCTATCTCAATCAGGTCTACGCCGCTTTGAATCAAAAGCTTTTTCACTCTATCGATCCCAGCGTATCCGATTGCTTTTCTAGGTCCTATCGCAACTAGGTTTGCAGCTCTCATATGACGTTCATAGTCTGTAACCTCGATAAACTGGA
>Ga0209314_10000836_pt1 | contig 14000 bp, 10 predicted proteins | sample I19B2metaG_FD_184146 | JGI IMG/M metagenome (GOLD analysis project Ga0209314, IMG submission 184146) | Lake sediment bacterial and archeal communities from Gulf of Boni, Indonesia to study Microbial Dark Matter (Phase II) - ​I19B2 metaG... | ecosystem: Environmental > Aquatic > Freshwater >...
GAGCATTCTTTCCGCGTGCGACGCAATTTGGTTGTCATGACTTACTAAGATAATTGTGGTTTTATGTTCAGCATTCAGTTTTGCGAGTAACTCGATTATTTCAGACTTGTTTTTTCCATCTAGGTTTCCAGTTGGTTCATCAGCTAAAACAATAGCTGGGTTGTTTGCTAATGCCCTTGCAATGGCAACTCTTTGTTGTTCTCCTGCGCTTAATCTATATGGTCTGTGGTCTTCTCTTTCTGAAAGTCCAACCATCTGCATAAGTTCATGAGCTCTGGCTTCTCGTTCATCTTTTGACTTTTTTGTTCCTTCCATGGGAAGTTCTACGTTTTCGATGGCGTTCAGGTAAGGCATGAGGTAGAAAGTCTGGAAGACAAACCCAACCTTATCTCTTCTTACTTTGTAGAGGTCTTTTTCAGGCACCTTTGTGACATCTACACCGTCAAGAACAACTTTCCCTTTGGTCGGTCTGTCGAGACAACCTAGTATGTTCAATAACGTTGTTTTGCCTGAACCTGAAGGACCCATGATCGAAATGAAATCTCCTCTTTTAACTTGAAGGTTTACATCCGATAGGGCGCGAAGTTCGTTTCCACCTAGTTTGTAGACTTTATCAATATTCTCCGCTTCCAACATTATTTCACTCATACCTCAAAGCCTCCATTGGACTTGTTCTAGACGCTCTCCAAGCAGGATACAAACTACCTAAAGCTCCCAACAACACCGCTGCCCCAAACATGAGCACAGTTGTCTGCAGGTCTAATGCGCCAAAAATAGACTGCGAAAGCACCATTCCCGGATTCATGAATCCCCCACCCATTCCTCCTTGCCGCATAGTAAATGGGCTGATGGGAAGCAAAAATGAAGACAAATAGGGTGCTCCAACAAATCCTATGAAAACCCCAACTGCTCCCGCCATTAGGCTTAAAAATATTCCTTCAACCATGAACTGGCTCATGACATTCCAGTTGCTGAAGCCTATCGCTTTGAGAATGCCGATTTCCTTCGTTCTTTCGCGTACAGTGTATAACATTGTGAATAAGACAATTAAACTTGTGGCAACGACTGATATGACAATTTCTTGGAAGGCAATAGTCTGTGTTTGGCTGAGGTTTGATTCAGCATTTTGCAGCATAGTTGAATATGTTTCCTGCATTCTCTGAAGCTGGCTAAGGCGTTCTTCATACGTTGAAACATAAAACTCTGGGTACAGATTTAATATTTCACTAACTATTCTATCAACGTACGATTGGTCTTCTGCATACACATCCAGTCTACTTACTTTTCCATCAAGGTTAGTTATGGATTGAGCGTCAGAAAGATTCATGTATAAACTTAACGAGTTAAGAGAACTCGTCGGTTCGTAGACTCCGACCACAGTAAAAGTTTTTCCTAAAATACTTACTTCGCCACCAACTCCTGTCCCAAAGTACTCTGTGTTGTTTGAACTCAGAAGGACTACTCCTGTGTCTCCTTCTTGGAGGGTTCTTCCCTCAATTATGTCTGTTGGCAGGATTGAGTAGTTGTTGATTAAAGACGAGTTTAGACAGACTCCTATAATAGTATAGTCTGGTTCAAGAATGGTGAAGGTACCTCTCGGCGTCTCCATAGCTTGGGTGGTTCCCTCGGTTTTTTCAAGAGTTGGCATAACATCTTTTACGCCTTCAATAGAAATAATGTCGTTTATGGCGTTTTCATTTATGTATTGTTCTCCAGACAAATTGATGAATCTGAATCCCCCACCAAACCCTTGTCCAAATCCTCCTCTGAAACTAGGGGAAAGACTGCATTCTATCAGGGTCATTGTCTTATTGATTTCATTTTCCATTCCAGTTATGATATTACTATAATTTTTACTTAATTCTTCTATTGAAGATTGACTCGCCATGACGCTTGCAGGAATAGAAATCATGATAGCCATGGAGAAACCTAGAGCAACAATAACTAATAGGGTTCTAACCTTTCTTCTTGAAACGTTCCTAAGTGCTCTCGATAATACACCCATGCATACGGTCTCCTATGGTCTAGTTAAGCCCAGAAGAGGGAAGGGCAGCATCATATCTGCCATAATGTAGCGCAAGGATGAGTTGTTTGGTCATTAAAAAAAGACCATGATTATCGCAGATACTTGGGGTAAGGCGTTTGGTCAATTTTTTTGCCCTCTTCTGGGCTTTATTTAAGAGAAAAGAAAAAAAATCATAAAAGACTTTTTCAAAATTATGTCCAAATCTTTCCATAATTAAGAGGTACACCAAATTGTGTCTGCCATGGAAAAAGCCATTGGACAAAAAGTCGGCTTAGTATTTGATACTAAGATACAATAGTATAGAAAGCGCTACGCACGCACATAGATCTGGCAACATGGCGAACGGTCCAAGACCAAAAGCGGTGAACCCAAAGAACCATTGCATAATCGGGTTGGACGTAAGAGTATAAAGAAGTAGAATTAACGAGAATATTATTAGTCCAACTGTAAAGTTTGACTTAATTCTCTGGTATATGTCAATGTATGTAATTAAAAGAATTGTTACGAGTGTCACATTCACTGAGGAGACAACCGTTTTCATCGTGTAGAACAACTCTATGTCTCCAGGGTGAGGGGGTCCCATACTCCACTCAATTAACTTTACCTCAACAGCTTTTTGAATATTCTGCATGCTAGTCCCATTTCTTCTAAGGTCATCTATTAACTGTTCAAGTTCTCTTCTACGGGCATCGCTAAGGTTCCAGCGTTCCCACCCTTGACGCTCCAATGGTGCTCCGAAGGGTCCGCTAATAGCCCAAAGAGTGGCAAGCAGCGCTACCACTACCAACACTACTGGTATAAGCAGAATTTTTTTATCCGAGTTCATCTTGTTTGTCATTTATTTTTCTCCTTTTTTACCTTTTTCCCAAATTTGTTCCAAATTTCTTCAAACATTGCATAATTCATTTCCATCTCTTGAGATAGAAAATACGTTAGTCCATACCTGTCTCCAGCAGAAACTATTATTCTGTTCTTCTCAAGGACTCTGGTGTGATGCCTTATCGTTCTATAGTCCATTTTAAGAAGGTTCGCCAGCTGATTTGCGTTTTGAGGACTCTCCTTAAGAGCCATGATTATTTGGGCGCGAGTAATGCCACCTCTAGTTCCAGCAATGAGCCATCCGAGCACATACTTCAGCGGGCGAACGTCAAAAGACATCTACATAGCTCCATGAGACCAAGGTAAGGATTTATGTCGTCACTGAACCTATTTATGCTATGCAATAATAAATTTGCTCCATTACCATGTTTAATTTGAAGCAAAAATTTTCCCTTTGTTTTTCAGTTCTATAATAGGTCATAATTTGTGACTTTCGCAGTGAATTATGACATAATTTTGAAAAATCCTTTAATAGTCATAAGTTAAAGGCAAAAAATGAGGGTCGACATTGAATCTACAAAATAGACCAAAAATATCTAACCTTTTCATTCTTCTAGCAATAACAATAATCATAGGCGTCTTTCTAGGAGGATGGGTTGGCTATTTTATAGGATACTCAACAGTTTCAGAAAAAATTAATACTCTACAAAAACAGTTATCAACACTACAGCAACAAGTCGTGAACCTCCAATCAGCAAACAATGCCACCAACCAAAATACTGCATATATTCTAGGAGGGAACGTTTCTCTTTCCCTATTATACGAGCAAGTCAAAAACTCCATCGTTGTGATACGGGGAATATTAGTGCAACAAGACATTTTCAGACATATCTATTACTCCCAAGTCCAAGGAACAGGATTCATTTACAACTTCACTGGAGAAATGGTGATTCTCACAAACTATCACGTAATAAGCAGCGCAATCAACATCACAGCAACCTTCGTGAACGGAAACGGATACATGGCTTCAGCGCTGGGTTCAGATCCCTACTCAGATCTCGCAGTGCTTTCAACAGATGCACCGTACAGTGAATATGACCCGCTCGACATCGTAAGTTCGTCAACTCTGAAAGTGGGCGATCCTGTGATAACAGTCGGCACCCCTTATGGATTAACTGGGTCAATGACCACTGGAATAGTAAGCGCGATGGGTAGAACAATAACTGAAGAAGAATCTGGCACCTACGCTATAGCTGATGTTATCCAAACAACTGCCTTACTAAATCCAGGCAACTCTGGAGGTCCGCTTTTGAACTATAAAGGTCAAGTCGTAGGCATAACTACGGCTATCGTTAGTGGTTCTCAAGGATTAAGCTTTGCAATTCCTTCCAGTACGATATTGCGGGAAATCGAGGCTCTATGCAAAGAGGGCTCATACAACCAGCATCCGTGGCTAGGAGTTTCGGGAACAGACATGACCTACGAAATTGCAGGAGCATTGAATGTGAACATGACTTATGGGTGGTTAGTAACTCAAGTTACAAGTAATGGACCAGCAGACAAGGCGGGTCTGCGAGGTGGAACAAGTCAAGTTCTCGTGGTTGGAGAATGGGTCATAATCGGCGGCGACATAATAATAGCGGTTGACGGAACAAGAATCACTAACATGGACGACCTATTAACTTACTTGGAAACGAACACAGCGCCTGGACAAACAATCAACTTAACGATAATAAGGAACAACCAAACAATGACACTTCGTGTGGAGTTAGGAACACGACCCTCACCAAGCTAATTGGTCCATTGTAAGTCCGAAGACATCAAGAAATGTGAAGGGAAAGGGCAGAGGGCAGGCACGGCTAGATTACTACAGAATTATACTTTTGAATGGAGATTGAGAAAAAGACGAAGACAGACCGTTATAAGTCGATAAAAACATCTTGTGTGGACTATAAAAGTTATGTAATTGATTAAGAACAACAGAAAGATCGTCAATAATTGTTTATGTATCGATGGGCAAATCCGTCGTGCCGATGGTTTTGATAATTGTAACAATGGCACGAAAATGCTAAGGTGTACAAACGTAAGTGGCAAATGAGATAGGAAATGCCATAAGACTACCCATAAACTTAATTTCCGATTTTTCTTGATACAGTAATGTTTAAGGCGTTTTGGTTTCAGGTGCACTAGACAAAAGAATGAAGATAGACCATGCAAAAAAGTCGTCCAGTTATAACAAGAAAAATTAGTTCTCGAAGGTATTTTAGTACTTTTCGCAATTTGATTATTGTATAATTTTGAAAAAGTTTTAAATAAGAAATTTTCCACAAGACAACTCGAAGACTAGAAAACAGTTGAATGCTATGACTAAAAAAATAGGGCATTTGTCAAAGAAAAAGAGCCTTCCATTATGGCTTATCTTTCTCTTCATCATATCTTTAGGCATTATCATTATCTATGTTATTACAGTGCCTTTAACACCAAAGCCTTCGACAGAAACTTTCGATTTCGCAGTTTCAATCAATCCCGAAAGCAGATCTATACAGCAAGGCGAAAGCGTTCAAGTAACAGTCACAGTTACTCTTCTAAACGGTACTTCGCAGACAGTGACGTTATCAGCTTCAGATATTCCATCTGGAGCATCCGCAACCTTTAACCTTTCTTCAGGAAACCCAACATTCACAGACACCTTAACAATCACGACTACAGAATCTACACCCATCGGAAACTATACAATCACTATAACTGGAACAGGAGGAGAATTGGTAAAGACAGCTAACTACACATTAACAATTACTGCCAAATCCCAGCCTTTCGACTTTTCTGTATCTGTAAGCCCTGACAGTGGATCAGTCCAACAGGGAAACAGCACAACTCAATCTATTATGATCTCGCTTACTAGCGGTTCACCCCAGTCGGTAAGCCTGTCAATTTCAGGATTGCCTTCAGGTGCGTCTGCAAGCCTTGACAAGTCCTTCGGAGATCCCACGTTCACGGATACAATGACAATTTCAACCTCTTCAACAACGCCTGCTGGAACATACATTATTACGGTAACTGCGTCTGGAGGAAACTTAACGAAGACTGCGACCTATACTTTAACAGTAACGTCATTATCCGGTTCATATATGGTCACATTTACCCAGACTGGGCTTCCAAACGGAACTGTGTGGAGCGTGACATTTGGAGGAACCACGAGATCTTTGACAGGTTCGTCCATAACGTTCGCGATATATCCTGGCAGCTATGACTGGAATGTCTCATCGCAGATTTCTGGCGGCTTAGGCATCAGGTTTGTTGCATCGCTAGCCTCAGGCTCCATGGACGTGCCATCCCAGACAAGCCAGTCCATAATCTACACGACAGAGTATGAGCTCACAATATCCATTAATCCTCTCGAAGCTGGCTTAACGACCCCCGATTCAGGATCGTACTGGCATAGCGCGGGCTCAGAAGTATCGGTTTCAGCCTCGCCTTTAACACCATTCGCAGTTTCGCTTTTAGTTTCAGACTTGCCCAATGGAGCCTCTGGGAGCTTCAGTCCCTTAAGCAATGGATTAACATTTACTAGCACATTAACAGTTACAGCTGGAGACGACACTGCACTGGGCACATATACAGTCACAGTCTCAGGGTCTAAAAGTGGGTACAGTTTTGGCGAGTGGATGCTGGACGAAAATAGCCTAGGTTCAAGCAACCCGATCACGATAACCATGAATAGCTCCCACAGCTTGGTTGCCACTTTCATTCAGCCGAGCGTCCAAATTGACGTAGATCCAACGTCTATAATTATCGCTCAGAAAGGATCTAGTACTCTAACTGTGTCAGTAAAGGAGGGTAGTCCAGAACAGCTTAATACGTCCTTCACATATATATCAGTGGTTCCATATATAATAAGAGTTTATACGATAGATGTTGAAAATTACTCGGTTTCAAGCGTCTCCGTGACTCTTGGAAGTCAAACAAAAACAACGAACAGTAACGGCTACATTGAGTTCTATGTTGCAGCTGGCACATACACTTTAACTGTTCCTAGCACGGTAACCATTTGGCATCAACATGGCTCACCCCTTACCACCTATGCAGACTCATGTCCATTCTATAAATGGGACGACGAGTCTATGAACACAAGCAAAACCATAACAGTCTCAAAGGACTTAATTTATACGGCAACATATAAACTTGTACTGCATTTCGCAGGTAGCATAAAGTTTGGTTGGGAATATATGGCTTGGCCTCCGTTCCAGATCCACTACTTCTTCGAAACGATGACAAGCGTTAGCTCTGAAGAAGAAATGGGTCATGTTGAATCGACACGAGGGACAGTGATTTCAGGGGCAACTGTGACTGCGTATTTCGACATATCGACTTTGCTTGGACGTTTCTATAGGTCAGATATAGTCACAACTGACAGTAATGGACACTGGTTCGTCAATATGTATGCCTACGACATAATAATTAACCTAAATAGGATCTGGGCAACTGCGTCAAAAGATAGTTATGTATCTGCCTCATGGTCTTCTATCTAGCACCCCCACTCTTTTTTCGACCATAAAAACAATATGTTCTAAGCTTCTCAAGTTTAACTGATATGAACCTGACGACTTAAACTTTCGGCATCGTAATGATTTTTGGAAATTGAATAATTGGCGCCGCCGGACGGACTCGAACCGTCGACCTTCGAGTTAACAGCTTCAGCCTCAAAGACACGTGGCCTAAGAGTCCGTTGCTCTACCAAACTGAGCTCACGCCCAAAGGCTTTTAATTGCGGATGAACGGCGGCTCAATTGGCTCGTTTTTCGGCGGCGCATTCTAAGCTGAAAACTCCATGGTGTATTTAAAGCTTAAGCCCAAGTTTTCGAGGAAAATTCTTAAGAACCAAACTGAATAATAACTTAGTAGCAGAAGGGCCCGTAGCTCAGTACGGTTAGAGCGCCAGGCTCATAACCTGTTGGTCCCTGGTTCAAATCCGGGCGGGCCCACTAAACTGTGGGTTTATTTACTTGGTGGTGTGAGAACATATCAGTGGATTCACTCAAATCAGGTCTGGTTGAGAATGATGTGAATGCTGTTTTCTTTGATCTTGATGGAACATTGACCGACATCAATCAGAGAGAAATAGAGGCAATATATGGCACTGTTAATCATTTTGGCGTGAGAGCTTCGAGAAGCAGAGTGAAGCAAGCGTGTGTTCAAACGCCTTTTTACATGGATGTTTTCAAGAAGTTAGGGTTCGAACTTACTCAGGAGGCAATCCATTACTGGAACTCTGTTTTCATCAAAAGATATGACCTTTCAAAAGTTAGGAGAGGAGTAAAGTCAACGCTAAAGGTTCTATCTAAAAACTACACACTCGCCTGTGTTACTTCAAGAGAAACTTCAGATGAAGTATTTCAAGAATTAAGGTTTCTTCACATCGATGGATTGTTCGACTATGTTGTTACACGAGATGTGGCAGCCAAGCATTTAGGACTAACTTCGCTTCCACTTTTCCCTTTTCATGAGCAAAGAAGAAGGCTTTATGAATGTGCGCTTGCACTAGCCAAGTGTAGTCCCAACAACACAATTGCGATAGGAGACATGGCAAGTGAACTTAAACCTGCAAGGGAACTGGGCATTACAACAATAGGTCTTGTCACATATAAAGCGAGAAAAAACGAACTGAAAGAAGCGTCGGATATTGTGATTTCAAAGATAACTCAACTTCAAAACGTGCTCCTCGAATTAGGTAAGTCACAACTTGTACATTAGCGAAATTCAAATTCCGGCGAATCCACCACTATCTTAATGGTTTCTAATAGAAGTTGATTTCCATCTTAAATCATCTTGTGAGTTCTGTTATTTTCTTTTCAATTTTTCTGGGTGCTGAAGGCTTTGGTAACCTTTTCCCAGTTTTCTTTTGTTATAGTTTGCGACCCAGCTATGTCACTTAATTTCTTTCTTTTTCTGAAAGTTTCTTTAGTTAAAACCTTTTCAGGCTTCCACTCTTCTTTAAGCAAGGAATAACAGATGTCATCTCGGTACTGTCCTTCGAAGACACTGTTTTGGCGTAGTACGCCTTCCCTTTTAAAGCCCAGTCTCTTGACAAGTTTCTGAGACTGAACGTTCTCCGAGTCGATTACTGCTTGGATTCTGTTTAAATCCATTTTTTCAAAACCGTACCTCAACACGGCACGCAATGCCTCTGTCATGATTCCTTGACTCCAGTACGCGGGATTCAGGTCGTATCCAATTTCTCCTCGATTCACATTTTTGTCCCAGTGAGTGTAACCGCAAGTTCCAATTAGTTTGTCAGTGCCTTTCATGACGATTCCCCAACGGATTCCTCTGTTCTCTTTGAACGGATTTATGCAGTAAAGCTCGAGTTCCTTCTGAGCTGCGTCGAGGTTTTTTGGTCCTGGGAAACAGCAGCCTTTCACGATCTCGCTGATGTTAAAATGATGAAAATAGAACCCAACATCGTCAACTGTCAACTCACGAAGAACGAGCCTATTAGTCTCTAACTGATGAAACCTCATACCCAATAGCCTACTAAATAAAAAGTAGTAAAAAATTAAGTCGGCCCTTTGTAGCCAACTCTCTCTTTTAGGGTTTGGACGGACTCTGGATTCATAAGAGTTGTTATGTCGCCTATCGGTTGGTTCGTCGTTAATGCCTTAAGGATTCGCCGCATGATTTTTCCGCTTCGCGTCTTTGGCAGGTCGTCAACAAGCACAATCTTTTCAGGTCTAGCAGTTGGACCTATGACAACCGAGACTTTTTTCTTAATGTCCTCCTCTAGTTGAGGTGAACCCTTAAACCCTGCCTTTAAAGCAACGAATGCAACTGGAACCTCGCCTTTAATGTCGTGAGGCATTGAGACAACTGCACATTCAGCCACAGCCTGATGCTGGGCTATGGCGTTTTCTACCTCTGCTGTGGAAAGCCTGTGACCTGCAACCTTCATAACGTCGTCCACTCTGCCCGTGATCCGGTAGTTCCCCATCTGATCATGGATGTAGGCTCCGTCGCTAGTAAAGTAGGTTCTGTCTCCATAAATGCTAAAGTACTGTTGCTTGAACTTGTCAGGGTCCTTGTAAACCGTTCTCAGCATGCCTGGAGCGAACGGTGGTTTCTGAACTAAGAAGCCTCCTTCCCCGATGTTCGTTGGTTTACCTTCTTCAGTTAGGACAGCAAACCTTGTTCCTGGGAATGGTCTGCCTGCAACTGTTGGTATGAAGGGTCCAATTCCAGGAAGCGAGTTGATCAAGGTTGCGCCAGTTTCGGTTTGCCACCAAGTGTCGATTATTGGGCATCTGCCTTCACCTACAGTGTTGAGGTACCATAACCAAGCGTCTTCGTTGATTGGTTCGCCAACCGTACCGAGGATTCTGATGCAGGTCAGGTCGTGCTTTTTGACGGGTTCGTCGCCTAGCCTCATGAGCATCCTAATTGCTGTTGGAGCCGTGTAGAAGACTGTCACAGCGAATTTTTCAACAATCTGCCACCACCTGTCTGGACCTGGGTAGTCGGGGGCTCCCTCGTAAATCAGGGTGGTGATGCCGTTCATGAAAGGTCCGTAACAATTGTAAGTGTGTCCAGTGATCCATCCTATGTCAGCGGTGCACCAAAAAACATCCTCGTCGTGAAGGTCAAAGTCCCACTTAGTTGTCCAGTAAGCCTGAACAGCGTATCCGCCTACGTGATGTTCGATGCCCTTCGGTTTGCCTGTTGTTCCGCTTGTGTAAAGGATGAAGAGTATGTCCTCGCTGTCCATGACCTCAGGCTCACAGTAGAGGTCAGCCTTCTCCATCAGCTCGTGCCACCAGTGGTCTCTGCCTTCAACCCAGTTTATCTGGTTTCCAAGCCGCTTAACGACAATAACGTCCTTTATTTTTGTTTCATTTACGCCTATGTCAGCGGCTTCCTTGAGGTTAACTGGCTTCCCCCTTCTGTAATAGCCGTCAATTGTGACTAGAACCTTAGCCTCAGCATCCATCATCCTGTCATGCAGCGACAGTCCACTGAAAGCTGAAAAAACGACGCTGTGAACTGCGCCTATCCGCGCACACGCCAACATTGCAATCTGGACTTCAGGGACCATAGGCAGATAGATGCCGACTCTGTCGCCCTTTTTCACGCCCAGACTCTTCAAAACGTTAGCAAACTTGTTAACTTCTCTATTAAGGTCTTGGAAAGTTAGAATCCTAGACTGCTCACTGAGCGGTTCAGGCTCCCAGATTATCGCCGCCTTATTTCTTCTCCAATTCGTGATATGTCTGTCCACGGAGTTGTAGCAGATGTTAAGTTTCCCGCCGACGAACCATTGATAGAATGGCGGATCTTCCTTGTAAGTTTCCATCCAGTCCTTGAACCAAGTGACGCCGTCCTTCGCAAGTTTTCCCCACCAAGTAACAGGGTCCTTCTCTGCTTCAGCATAAACAGATTCGTCGTTTACCCACGCCATTTTCTTCAGTTCCTCCGAAGGCCAAAAAACGTTCTTTTTCTTGGGGTCCTCAACAATCCATTTCATAGGTTTCGGTTTCATATCCGACACACTCAGTCAAAGTCGTCTTGGCGGTTCATAATGTTATGAAAGATATAAACTTTTTTCAGTAAAACAAGTTAAAAACAATCTTGTTTCAAAATGGAAAATTTTTGAACGATGTTTAAATAAAATCTGCAAGTGTCGTTTTTGGTTCTGCATCGAAAGAAAGGTTCATAGGCTTGAAGGTTTGGTTAAGCGAGGTTCTGAGGTTCCTAACATAATCGTCCACGTTCACTTCGTAGAAGTCCCTGACGAGTTCAACAGGCTTCACACTGAAGGTTTTTCCGCGGTAGTTGAAGGGTTTAACCTTCACGAACGTGACAACCTCTCCTGAATGAACGTCTTTCTGCCTGTCTGCGAGCTGAACAGCGCACTGGTAAGGTTGATGGTAAACATCTTCTCCGCTGGGTTTTTCTGAAATGTCAAAATGCAACTTAACCGTGTAAACTAAATCTTTCAAAGGAACCTTTCCAGACTGGAGATTCGTGACAGCATGTTTAACGACTTCTTTGATGTTTTCTTTGGCTGCCTCAAATTCTATCCAGTTCCTTGCCATAGCCAGTTCTTTCACACAGTCCATGAAAACGTTTCTGATGAATGGAGGCGAGTTAGACTTTATGGCAGTTAATCCTTTAACGTCAGCGGTTCCGTCCTTCCGAATTCCGAAGTATGCTTTCATGGCTCTCGGCAAAACGCAGACAGAATAAACTTTGTCGACTGCAAGGTCTAAACGAAGCTCATTCTTCACCCTTTGAATAAGCTTGTCAACGCTGTCCTCAGATGGATTGTCCAAAAAAAGCGAATCCGTATCCCCGTAAAGTGGCTTTAAACCTTCCTCTTCAGCTAGCTGCCAGCTTTGCCGCAAAGCATGTCTGCCATAAGCAGTTATCGACTCCGCAAGAGCAGGCTGAGCTAAACCGTGGATTCGCACGGTGACCCCGTAACTTGCGACAAGAATTAGTTTGAGAAGCCTCGAAGATACTTCAGCTAACCGTCTTTCTTCATTCGAGATTGAAGAGTCCCTGGAAAGCGGTTTGAACCAATGTATGCGAAGGTCTTTAAGCGCGCCAGTTAGTATCGAGTAGACTCCCCGCCTTTTTTTGCACACGAAGTGTTTTTCCTCTGGAACCTGATTTGCAGCGCATTCCTCGTGATCACAGTCAACTGTTTCATACGAAAGGTTATAAGAATCTATCAGGCTTGGGTAAAGGCTTTCAAAATCCACAACAACAGTGCCAAAATAAGTCCCAGCTTTAGGCTGAAATGTTAGGGCGCCTGGAACCCCGCGTACATTTTGTCCTCTTCGAAGTTCAGACGACCTAGGTATCAAAATGTTCTTCCTCCGCAAGTAAGAATACAGGATAGACCTTATCCAAGTACTTACCTGACGATTCGAAAAAGCCTCTGGCAAAGGAAGGTTCGCAACCCTTGACAAGAGAAAAGCCAAGTAGACTTTTTCGTAGTCGACAGTTTCTGTTATTCCAAGTTCCTTCAGAGGAACCTGCGGTATGGGTTGAGAACAAAGCGTGAACCAATGCTCAAGCATCCCGTATTTTTTCGGGTCAGCTGACTTGATGCTTGAAAACCTTTCGTAGAACTTTTCCTCTAAGGATTCGCTGACATTCCATGTAGGCTTTAGTTCCACGCCTTCCAGACTGTAAGGTGCACCAAAGACTAGACCACGGTCATAAACATAACTAAGCAGGTTCGGAATTTGGTCGTCCCATTTCTCTTCGAACATCTTTGAAACAGCGGCAAAATGTGCTGGAGAATCTGTTTCTACACGGGTCATCGTCCGCCTTTCTTCTGTAAAAAGATCGATTTTTTCAACCATGCTTGTTTTAGCACCCGTGCCTCGAAGGGTGGTCTGGTCTTGGCTGGAAAGTGGACTGTGCACGAGAAAATATGGCTTATAGGTCTCGTCACTTATTCTTCGCATCTCTCTCAAGTCAGCATCGTACAAAGAAAGTTTGATCGTGCCTTCTTCAGACGCACCGTCCAAGAGATACCAAGTACTCAAGCTGATCAGCCCAAAAACATGTTAATGCATACTTAGATATTAATCAATGAGGTTTCAGGTTTCTGTATTTACCATCCGATCTCATGTTTTTTGACCAAGTAATACTTGATAAAGTCGTTGATTACAAGCGAGAACAGGAAACAATACCCAATCACCAACAAGGTTACCATTAAAGGCACAGGCGTTAATCCAGGAATTCCAAAAGTGGCTATCAAGATGCCGACTACCATATCGAGCATTAACGCTACTAGTAAAGTTCTGCTAGGAACGGAGTTCCAGAAATGCGCCCTTTCTCTTAAGGCGAATATTGAAAATAAAGCGAAATACAATAAGAGTTCAAAGCAAAACGTGCTTAAAGCTTGGTCGTTGGTCATTAGGTTAAAAAAGGTTAATCCTATGTAGAGTAGTCCAAATGCTTCTGCAACCATAATTAAGCCAAGTATCGCTGCCACTTTCACTAGACCTGTTATGTTCCATGTGTTTGGTTTTTTCGACCATCTGACGTTGTCTGTTGATAAGGAAATTTTAACGAAATCAGTCATGAACAGCATCAGCAGCATCGCTGAAGCTGACACCACATATTTACCTGTGAAAAGGAAAGCTAACAC
>Ga0209314_10000837_pt1 | contig 13990 bp, 13 predicted proteins | sample I19B2metaG_FD_184146 | JGI IMG/M metagenome (GOLD analysis project Ga0209314, IMG submission 184146) | Lake sediment bacterial and archeal communities from Gulf of Boni, Indonesia to study Microbial Dark Matter (Phase II) - ​I19B2 metaG... | ecosystem: Environmental > Aquatic > Freshwater >...
TTTAGAGGAAACGATGGAATCCAGTAAAAATATAATTTATTCCGAAAAAACTGAAAATAACAATTATAAATCCAAAAATTGATAGGAGTGCTACTCTTTTTTCACTCCAGAGATAAAAACTACGTAAAAACAAAAGTAAGAAGTAAACCAACCAGGTAAATAATGACCAGACTAATTTTGGTTCAGTCCAGATCCAGTAAACACCGTGAGTGATTTTTAATCCCAATGCACCGGTAAATATTCCACCGGCTAAAAGGATTAAACCGAAGATTGTTGCTCGGTAATTAACTAAATCAAGTATTTCTAAGGAAGGCAAAGAATGGAAAATATTATATCCCGTGGGAGTTGTTACTGCTTTAGATTTAATTTCCTTTTCTAAAATCAAATAGGCTAATCCACCCATGAAAGATAAGGTGAACCCTGCATATCCAAGAAAAACAAGAAATGTATGCAGACCAAGCAAATAATTCTGCTGGAGAACAGGTTTCAGAGGTTGAATACTTTTTTCAGCGAAAAACGACGGGCTTAACAAAAGAATAATCAGGGGGAGAACAAATATTCCCAGAATTATTGTCTGATAACGTAAATTTAAAATTATCCAGACTAAAATTATTGCCCAGACAAAAAACGATATTGATTCAAAAAGGTTGGTTATTGGCAGATAACCGGCCTCACTTGTTCGTAAAATAAAGGAAAAGGTATGAATTAAAAAAGCGATTATTAGTAAACCATAGCCCCAATCAAGTAAATTTATTCTTTTACGGAATAAAGCAATTAAATAAATAAAAAAACTAAGGAAATATACAAAACAGGCGTGATAAAAGAAAAGAATATTCATCTTTTTAAAATTACACAGATTTTTAAAAGTGATTACACAGATTCACTAAAAAAAGTTAACCCTGGGTACTTTTTAAATTATACTTAACTTTAATAAAAATGTAAAGTACCCAGGGCTAACTAACTTTCTAACTCACCTACTCTCTAACTTCCGCCTTTTTTACCGTTCGTGCGTATGGCAATCAGAGCAGGTTTTTGTTGCTGCTTCTTTCGGTTTTCCCACATGGTCTTTTCCTGTACCATGGCAGTTTTCACATTCTACCTTCGTATGTTTCCCTGCCTGCCAGGAGGCATAGAGTTTGCTGTGGCACATCTTACATTTGGCTGAACCAACCGCATCAGCGTAGGTGTGTTTCTTGTTAAACCCATCATAGACAGCAGCATGGCATTCGGAACATTTCTTTTCTGCCGGTGCCTGAGAAAACAAAAGCGGAACCGAAATTAAACAAGCGATTAAAACTGCTGCTAAACCCAAAAATAATGCCTTCTTCATTTCCTTTTTTCACCTCCTTTTTTTGGAAATCACAGATTACACAGATTTTTAACAGCGATTACACAGATTAAAAACCGAGATTACGGTGATAACCCTTTGCTAATTGTGTTATTGTAGAAAATTAAATTTTTTTTGTCAAGACCCGATAAAACTTTTCTTGCTTTACCCCGCCCTTTCTCAAGGCCTTTTCAGAAAGGGCGGGGTTGACAAAAAATTATTTAAATTACTATAATAAATAAACGCAGATTTCCGCGGATAAAATTCGCAGATGTCCGCAGATAAAAAATCAGCGGCAATCAGCGTGGGGTTTTTAATAAATCTGCGGTAATCCGTGTTAAAGATGAGAAGAATCTACTTTGACCATAATGCTACTACACCGATACATCCGGAAGTTTTGGAGGCAATGTTGCCCTATCTTAAAGAAAATTTTGGCAACCCTTCAAGTGTCCATCGTTTTGGTCAAGAAACAAGAAAAGCAATTGAAAAGGCAAGAGAAATTGTGGCAAAATTTCTTAATGCTTCTAAAGCCGAGGAAATTGTTTTCACTTCCGGCGGAACCGAATCAAATAATTTCGCAATTAAAGGTGTAGCCTACGCAAATCGTGAAAAAGGTAATCACCTGATTACTTCTTCTATAGAACACCATGCGGTGCTCAATGTCTGCCAATATTTAGAGAAACAAGGTCACCTCATTGGCGACCTGCCGAAGAGGCAGGGTTTTACAGTTACTTATCTTCCGGTAAATAAATATGGACAGGTAAATCCTTTGGATGTAGAAAAAGCAATTAAACCGGAAACAATACTGGTAACAATAATCCATGCGAATAACGAAGTGGGAACAATCCAACCAATTAGTGAAATCGGTAAACTTCTTCAGGGAATAAATACTCAGCGAAGAGCGAAGAGCCAAGAGCAAATATATTTCCATACTGATGCAGTTCAGACGGTTGGCAAAATTAAGGTTGATGCCCAAGAATTGAATGTTGATTTACTTTCCTTATCCGGGCATAAGTTTTACGGTCCTAAAGGGACGGGTGTACTTTATATCCGCAAAGGAACAAGATTGCATTCTTTACTTCAAGGTGGGCATCATGAAAAAAATCGTCGTGCCGGGACAGAAAATGTCGCTGGTATCGTTGGGTTGGCGAAGGCGTGTGAATTAGCAGAAAAGGAAATGGATAGAGAAAAAGAAAAACTGTTATATTTGCGGGCAAAATTGGAAAATGGGATAAACAAAACAATTCCCTATGCTCATTTGAACGGACATCCTCAAGAACGGTTGCCAAATACGGTAAATTTTTCTTTTGAAGCGTTAGAAGGTGAATCCTTGATTTTATCCTTAGATTTTGAAGGTATTGCCGCATCCACCGGTTCGGCTTGCACTTCCGGTTCCTTGGAACCTTCCCATATTTTACTGGCAATGGGTATTCCCGGGGAGATTGCTCAAGGGTCAATTCGTTTTTCTTTAGGACGGGATAATACTGAGGAAGATATTGATTATCTTCTTGAAATTTTACCGAAAATAGTTGAGCGTCTACGCTCAATGTCCCCTTTATGGGAAGACAAGATTAAACAATCACGAATAAACACGAATGAAAAACCCGAATGAACACGAATAATTCGTGTAAATTCGTGTTAGTTAATTCGTGCATATTCGTGTTGAGAAAAAGATGTATAGCGAAAAGGTAATGGAACATTTCCAAAATCCGCGTAATGTTGGTGAAATACCTGATGCTGACGGGATAGGCACGGTCGGTAATCCTATTTGTGGTGATGTAATGCGTCTTTACATTAAAGTTAAAGATGGCATAATCCAGGATGCTAAATTTAAAACTTTTGGCTGCGGTGCGGCTATTGCTACTTCCTCAATGGTTACCGAAATGGTAAAAGGGAAAAGTGTTGAAGAAGCATTAAAAATATCAAATAAAGCAGTTGCTGAAGCACTTGATGGTCTGCCGCCGATAAAGATGCATTGCTCGGTTCTTGCTGAGCAAGCGTTAAAAGCAGCAATTGATGACTACTTCGCTAAAGCGAAACCACGAATAGACACGAATAAAACCACGAATAGACACGAATAAAACCACGAATAGACACGAATATTCGTGTGAATTCGTATCCACTCATTCGCATACATTCGTGTAAAGGAATGAAATGAAAGCAGTAATTATGGCTGGTGGTTTCGGTGTCCGTTTACGCCCCTTAACCTGCAATTTACCGAAACCGATGGTTCCTTTAGTTAATCAACCAATACTTGTGCATGTGCTTGACTTACTAAAAAAATATGGATTTAAAGAAATTGTTATACTCCTTCATTATTATCCGGAGATAATCCGGGACTATTTTGCTGGTGGAGAAAAGTTTGGGGTAAAAATAAAATATTCCTTACCCCGGGGTGACCTCGGCACCGCCGGTGCAGTAAAATTTGCGCAAAGTGATTTAAGTAATACTTTCATCGTTATTTCCGGTGATTTATTTACTGAAATTGATTTGGAAAAAGCACTTAAGTTTCATTTAGAAAGACAAGCATTAGCGACGATAGTTTTAACCCGTGTTCCCAATCCTTTACCTTACGGAATAGTAATTACCCAGGAAGATGGACGAATTGAAAGATTTTTAGAGAAACCTTCCTGGGGTGAAGTTTTTTCCGATACGATTAATGCGGGAATTTATATTCTGGAGCCAGAAATTTTTGAATATATCCCTGAAGGGGAAGAGTTTGATTTTTCAAAAAATTTATTTCCCTTGATTTTGGAGAAAGGTTTACCGCTTTATGGTTATATTGCCGAAGGGTATTGGCGGGATATCGGTGATTTAGAAGAGTATCGTTTAGCCCACTATGATTGTTTAGAAGGTTTAGTGAAAATATGCCCTCAAGGTAAAGAAATAAAATTTGGTGAGCCTAAAGTTTTTGTTGGCGAAGGAACAAAAATTGACAAAAATGTAGAGTTTACTTCCTCAGTGGTAATTGGAAAAAATTGTCGGATTGAAGAAGGAGTGCAACTCGGTCGTTCGGTGATTGGGGATAATGTCCAGATTGGTAAAGGGACAAAAATTTTTGGTTCTATTCTCTGGGATGATGTTTATCTGGATGAAGACGTGGAAGTAAAAGAAGCAATTATTGGAAGGAGTGTAAAAATTGATTCTCAAACAACAATTGATGTTGGGGCAGTAATTACTGATGGATGCGCAATTGGTAAAGAAGCGATAGTGCGTGCTAATGTAAAAGTTTGGCCTTATAAAAAAGTTGAAGATGGAGCAATTCTTTCTACAAGTTTGGTCTGGGGTGAGAAATGGACGAAATCGTTATTTGGTCCTTACGGAATTACTGGCTTAGGGAATATTGAAATTACCCCGGAATTTGCGACTAAAGTTGGTGCCGCCTATGGTGCCTATCTTGGTAAAGGGGCGTATGTCTTGACTTCCCGTGATGCCCATCCGGCAAGTAGAATGATTAAAAGAACAATGATTTCTGGTTTACTTTCCGCAGGAGTAAAAGTTGGCGATTTACGAGTTGCACCTATACCTTTAGTCCGCTATCAATTGGGTAAAGAAGGTGAAGCGGGAGGTATTCATGTGCGGCAGTCACCTTTTGACCCACGGTTGATGGATATAAAATTTTTTTCTGCCGATGGTTCTGACCTTTCAGTAAAACAGGAAAAAGCAATTGAACATCTTTTTTTCCGTGAAGATTTCCTTCGTGCAGAACTCAAAGAAGTAAGTGAACTTACCCTTCCTACCCATGCTCAAGAATATTATTTTAACGGTTTCTTAAAGAATATTGACCGAGAAATTATCCGGGAAACAAAATTTAAAATTGTTCTTGATTATGCTTATTCCTCAGCGGCATTAATTTTTCCGCGTATTCTCGGTGAGTTTGGTTGTGAAGTAGTTAGCCTTAATGCTTTCCTCAATCCGGAAAAAGTTACTAAAACCTACGAAGAGTTTAATTATTCTTTAAAACAACTTAGTCACATTGTTACTACCTTAAAAGCAGACTTAGGATTACTCTTTGATACCGGGGGAGAAAAAGTTTTTCTTGTTGATGAACGAGGGAAAATTCTCCCTCCCGACTTTGCCTTAGTTTTAGTTACCGAATTGGTAATGCGCAGTTATCCGGGCAGGAAAGTTGCCTGCCCTCTGACGATAACCCGGGTATTAGAAGAAATTGGCAAAAAATATTCAGCGGAGATAAAACGAACACCGCTTCTTCCCCGCTATATTTTAGAGACGGCAAGGAAAGAAGATTTTATTTTTCTCGGAGATGATGTGGGAGGATTTATTTTTCCTGAATTCCAACCGACATTTGATGCAATGTATGCAACAGTAAAAATTTTGGAACTAATGGCAAAAGTAAATATTCGTTTAAGTCAACTCGGTCGGGAAATACCAAAATTTAAAGTTATCCATAAAAAAGTAACCTGTTCCTTGGATAAAAAAGGAAAAATTATGCGTGAATTGTTTGCGGATAGTAAAGATAAAAGAACCGAATTTATTGAAGGAATAAAAATTTTTTATCCTCCCCGGGATTGGATTGCAGTTATTCCTGACCCCGTAGAAGCGAATTTTCATCTCTGGGTAGAAACAGAAAAAGAAAAATTTGCTCAAGAATTAATTCAAGAATATACAGATAAAATTAAATCCTGGCAGTCGGTGTAATCGATGGCTACATTGAAGGAGGTTCAACCTCAAATAGAATTTGGTACTGCGGGCTGGCGTGCAGTCATCGGAGAAGATTTTACTTTTGACAATGTCAAATTAGTTACTCAAGCGATTGCTAACTACTTAATTCAGGCATTAGGTACGAGGCACGAGGCACGAGTAGTTGTTGGATATGATACACGTTTTTTAGCTGAGGAATTTGCTAAAGTTAGTGCTTGTGTTTTGGCGGCAAATGGTATTTGTGTAGATTTAAGTAAAGATTTTATTCCTACACCAGCATTTGCCTATCGGATTATCCGAGAAAAAGCTCTGGGTGGGATTAATTTTACTGCTTCCCATAACCCACCGGAATATCAGGGTCTGAAATTTTCTTCTCCCGGTGGATTACCCGCAGCGGTTGGAGTAACTGCGAAAATTGAAAAAAATTGCCAGCGGCTGGCAAACCGTTCTCACTTAATTAAAGAGGTACCCTTTATTGAAGCGAAAAAGAAAAAATTGGTCAATTTCTTTGAGGCAGAGGAAAATTATTTTAAAAGAATTAAACAACTGGTTGATTTTGATTTACTAAAAAAAAGAAAATTGAAAATTGTCCTTGATTTGCTCTACGGCACAGGGAAAGGTTATCTGGATAAATTGCTAAGAGAAACCGAGGCTAAAATTTATCTTCTTCATGGCTGGCGTAATGTTCTTTTCGGTGGAGGCACACCCGAACCAAATGAAAAAAATTTAAGGGAAGCAAAAAAATTGGTCAAAGAAATATCTGCGGATATAGGTTTAGCCACCGACGGCGATGCTGACCGTTTTGGGATTATTGATTCTGATGGCAGTTATCTTTCTCCAAACCAGATTCTGGGTCTAATTTTTTATCACCTGATGGAGACACGAAAATGGAAAGGCATAGTAGTGCGTAGCGTAATGACTACCCATTTTCTAGATGCTTTGGCAAAAAAATATGGTCTTCCGGTTAAAGAAACACGGGTAGGATTTAAATACATCGGGGAAATAATGGAGAAAGAACCGGCAATCCTCGGCGGTGAAGAATCTGGCGGTCTATCAATTTATGGACATATACCTGAGAAAGATGGCATTTTGGCCTGTCTGCTTGTCAGCGAATTACGCGCCTTAAATAAAAATAAATTTCGCTCTCTACAGGAGATTTTAGGTTATCTCTATAGTCAAGTGGGCGGATTTCATACCCAAAGGATAAATTTTTCTTCCCCGTTAGAAAAAAGAGAATCTTTAGAAAAAAAACTGACAAACTTGAGGAAAGAAATTGACGGCATGAAAATAAAAAAAGTTGTTACTCTTGATGGATATAAATTTATTTTTGAAGATGATTCCTGGCTTGGATTGCGTTTCTCGGGAACCGAACCGGTCGTGCGCTTATATCTGGAAGCAAATCAGAAAAATAAATTAAAGTTTTTAAGAAAGTTAAGTGAAAAAATAATCTATAAGTGAACTTTTGCAATTTTTGCTTTCGTTCTCTACGCTCCGGCAGATACGCAGTTCTAATTCACCGCTCCTGGGAGCCCACCCTGTCCAAGTCTAATTGGCAGGGTTACCCACTTGCTTGTTCATAAGAACTGGATAATCTGTCTTTGCTAAGTTCACTTCAGCAAAAATGCAAAAGTTCATTACGGTTGAGTTTTAATGGTGAGCGAACTTTATTTACTGGGCACTGGTTGCGCTATTCCTCAGGGAAAACGAGGCGGACCGGGTGTCCTCCTTAAAAATTACATTAAGAATTATTCAGTTCCGGAAATGTTCTTATTTGACCTTGGGCGGGGGGTGATGGATAAACTTTCTAATTTAGGTATTGATTATTGTCAGATTGGATACTTATTTTTTAGCCATTACCATCCTGACCATACTGCCGAGTTAGTAAGTTTGCTTTTTGCCTACCGTGACCCGGTCTTTGGCAGAAAGGAAAAAGAATTTTTTATTTTTGGTCCCCCGGGATTACTTGATTTTTATGAAGGTTTGACTAAAATATATGGTTCTTCAGTGAAAGCGGAGAATTACCCACTTATCTTAAAAGAAGTAAGAGAGGACGAAGTTTCAACCTTAGGGTCTAAAATTGTCGTCCGAGAAGTTGACCATTCAGGAGCAAGTGTGGGCTATCGGATTAAACTGGGAAATGGAAAAGTAATCGTTTATTCCGGGGATACGGGTTACAGTGAGAAAATTGTTAATTTAGCGCAAGATGCCGACCTGCTTATTCTTGAATGTGCGCTCTCTGAGGAAAAAGAAAAGCCCGACCATCTTACTCCTTCCTTAGCCGGCAAGATTTCTGAAGAGGCGAGAGTGAAGAAACTTATTCTTACTCATTTTTATCCCGTTTTTGCCGGGATAAATATATATGAACGCTGTCAAAAATTTTATTCCGGGGAGATAGTTGTTGCTGAAGATTTAATGAAATTTGCATTATGATTACAATGATTAACACCGATGATTACAGTGATTTCTTCCAAATATGTTTCTATCGTCGTAATCGTTCTATCTTAATCGCTGAAATCAAGGTATACCGATGAGTAGAATAAAGAAAATTAAAGCGAGAGAAATTCTTGATTCCCGAGGTAATCCTACGGTTGAGGTAGATATAATTCTTAGTGACGGGACTATTGGTCGCGCTGCCGTCCCCTCCGGGGCATCTACGGGAACACATGAAGCTTTAGAATTGCGCGATAACAATTCTTCTCGTTATTTGGGGAAAGGGGTAAAGAAAGCAATAGAAAATATAGAAAAAGTTATTGCTCCGGAAATTGTTGGTAATAACTCACAGGAACAAGAAAAAATTGACCGGATAATGGTTGAACTTGATGGAACAGAGAATAAAAAAAATCTTGGTGCAAACGCTATCTTAGCCGTATCCTTAGCTAATGCTCGTGCTTCTGCGCTGTCTCTAAAACTGCCTCTCTACCAATATTTAAGACAATGTTACCACTTACCACTGACCACTTACCACTTACCACTTCCTTTGATGAATATTTTGAACGGTGGTAAACACGCAGATAACAATCTTGAATTTCAAGAGTTGATGATTATCCCGGCGGGCGCAAAACAATTCTCGGAAGCATTGCGTATGGGTGCAGAAATATTTCATCGTCTAAAAAAAATTCTTCTTGAGAAAAAATATTCTACCGGCGTAGGAGACGAAGGTGGCTTTGCACCTTTCTTATCCTCAAATGAGGAGGGGTTAGATTTAATCCTTAAGGCAATTGAACTTGCTGGTTACCGTGCAGGTAAGGAGATATACTTGGGTATAGATGCGGCGGCAAGCGAATTTTATATTGATGGAAGGTATCAATTTGCAAATAAAAAAAATACAAGTCAAGAAATGGTTAAAATCTATACGGATTTAATAAAAAAATATCCTTTAATCTATTTAGAAGATGGTTTGAGCGAAGATGACTGGCCGGGATGGAAATTTTTGACTGAGCAACTTAAAGAAAAAATAAATCTTGTTGGCGACGACCTCTTCGTCACCAACTTGAAACGTTTAGAGAAAGGAATAAAAGAAGGTATTGCTAATGCGATTTTGATTAAACTCAACCAAATCGGCAGTCTGACTGAAACTGTGGAAGTAATTAAATTTGCTAAAAAAAATGGTTATCAGACAATCATCTCTCACCGCTCCGGTGAAACTGAAGATACATTTATTGCTGATTTAGCGGTTGCCTTTAATTGCGGCTGGTTTAAGACCGGTTCGCTTTCCCGCAGTGAACGGTTAGCAAAGTATAACCAACTCCTGCGAATTGAAGAAGAACTTGGTAAAAAAGGTAATTTTTTTAGAATAAAAAAATGAAAAAAAATCGTAAGAAAATATTTCGTCTGTCATTAATTTTCGTCGTTCTGCTGTTTCTTTTTGCAAATCGTGGTTTCCGTAGTTTAGTCCGACAATATTTACATTACCGGTACCTGCAAAAGGAACTCAATCGGGTGAAAAAAGAAAATCAAAATTTAGGACAACAACTCCCTACTTTAGAAAAAGATTTTTCGGCAATTGAACGGATTGCACGCACAAAACTTAATTTCGTTAAGCCGGGGGAAATTGTTTATCGTTTTGTCCCTCGAGAGAACATCCCTTCTCCGGATAGGTCAAAAAAATGACTCAAGTGCGGATAATCGAAATTCAAAATTTAGAAAAAGTAAAAGAGGAAATGAGAAAAATTGGTGTTGATAAAGAGGGTATTGAGATAATGGCCGGGAAAGCGATGTCTCCAGTTTTAAAAATAGAGAACATAAAAAATCAGGCGGCAAATATCCTTAAACAAGAAATGCTTGGACTCGGTGGCGAAGCAGCAGTGAGTTACGAAGTTTGTGCCTTTAAACCAGGTTTATCTTCAGTCTTACTTTTCGGCACCTTAAAACATTATCAGCAATTACTGGAAAAACTTACCTGGCAGCCGTATGAATTACCGGAAATAAGAAAAAAAATTGGCGAAGTTTTAGAAATTTATCTAAAAAACTCAAGACCTAAAAAAATCCAGATAATGGGTGTATTAAATGTTACTCCTGACTCTTTTTTTAATGGAAATAAATATTTTGATTTAAAAAAAGCAGTTACTCATGCTGAAGAAATGGCTATGCAAGGCGCTGAAATCATTGATCTTGGGGGTGAATCAACCCGTCCGGGTGCAGAAGCGCTTCCTCTGGAAGAAGAGTTAAAAAGGACGATTCCGGTAATTAAGGAACTAAGAAAAAAGATTAAGATTGCAATTTCTATTGATACTTATAAATCCGAAGTAGCAAGACAGGCATTGGATTGTGGTGCAAAAATGGTAAACGACATAAGTGGTTTAAGGTTTGATGAACAAATGGTTGAAATTGTTGGAAAATATCAAGCGCCGGTAATCATTATGCATATGCAAGGCACACCAAGAAATATGCAAGAAAACCCAGAGTATAATGATGTAGTTAAAGAGATTTATACTTTTTTTGAAGAACGAATAAATTTTTGTCTGAATGCAGGAATAAAAAAGGAAAATATTCTTCTTGATCCGGGTATAGGTTTTGGGAAAACTGTAGAGCATAACCTTGAAATTTTACGTCGTTTGAATGAGTTTCATTCTTTGGGTTACCCTTTGGTTCTGGGTACTTCACGGAAATCGTTTATTGGTAAAATTTTAGACCCTTCAGGCAAAGGACTTCCTCCGGAAGAACGTTTGGAAGGGAGTATAGCCAGTTATGTCTGGGCAGTAATAAAAGGGGCAGACATTCTCCGGGTACATGATGTGAAAGAGGCGAAAAGAGCAGTAAAAGTGGTAGAAGCGATTATGAGTAGGTAGAGAGCGAGTGAATTAGTGAATTAGTGAAATGGTGAATTAGTGAATTGGTGAATAAGTGACAGGGGAATAGAGAAAAATGGATTTTTTGGTTAAATTCTGGCAGAGTTACTTGGTTCACATTATTGATATTTTAATTGTCACCTATATTTTTTATCGTTTAATTCTACTGGTCAAGGGAACCCGTGCCTATCAGGTTGCTTTGGGGATTATTCTCTTATTTCTTCTTACCCTGGTAACTCGTGATATTATTCACTTGCGGACTTTAAGTTGGTTGTTAGAAAAATTCTGGATGGCTGGAGTTGTAATTCTAATTGTCGTTTTTCAGCCGGAATTACGTACCGGGTTAGCCCGTTTAGGAGGCAGGCATTTCGGTCATACCTCTCCCTCCGGACTTGATTTCATTAAAGAAATAATTGCAGCAATAAAAGAACTTGCTGAACAACGTATCGGTGCCTTGATTGCGCTGGAACAAGAAACTGGTTTACGTGATTATGTGGAAACAGGCACGAAGATAAACGGTGAAGTTACCCGCGAACTTTTACTTTCTATTTTTTATCCCCGCTCGGCTCTCCATGATGGTGCAGTAATTATTCATAACCATAATCTTTTGGCTGCCGGTTGTATTCTTCCTCTCAGTGACGAAGCAAACATTGCACCGGTTCTGGGGACGCGGCATCGCGCCGCTTTGGGTTTGAGTAAAGTTTCTGATGCTTGGATAATTGTTGTCTCTGAAGAAACCGGGATTATTTCTTTAGCCCGCAACGGTAAATTAGAACGTGGGATTGAACCGGAACAATTAGGAAATCAACTTTACAATTTACACCGAAAGAAAGAAGAAAGGACTTTTCTCCATTTTTTTCAGAAATTAAAAAGTTAACCATTTAGAAAAATGTTTAACTGGAAAGAAAATTTACATTTAAAAATTTTAGCGTTAATTTTAGCAATTCTTCTCTGGTTTTATGTTCAAAAGTTAGTCAAATAGTTAGAATTAAGTTCAAAGTTCGATGTCCGAAGTCCAAAGTCAAAAATCCAACGTCTTAGGTCTGAAGTCAAAGTCAAAATAAATTATGGGACAATTGTTTGGTACGGATGGGATTAGAGGAGTCGCCGGAAAGTTTCCTTTAATTCCGGAATTTGTAAAAAAGATTGGTTATGTAGGTACAAAAGTTCTCAGGGAGAAATCTCACCCTAAAATTAAGGAAGCAATCTTAGTAGGAAGAGACACACGCGCCTCCGGGGAAGAAATTTTTTCTGCTTTAAGTGAAGGAGTAAGCGAAGCGGGAAGCAAAGTAATTGATTTAGGTATTTTCCCTACCCCGGGGATTGCTTATCTTACCCGAAAAAAGAAAGTCTTAGCCGGAATAGTTATTTCTGCTTCCCATAACCCTTGGGAATTTAACGGAATAAAATTTTTTTCTCCCGGAGGAGTAAAACTTTCCGACGAAATTGAGCAGGAAATTGAAAGAAAGTTAAAAGTTCAATGTGCGATGTCCAATGTCAGAAGGAAAGAGGAAATAATTAAAGATAGAAAAGCAAAAAAAGAATATTTGAATTACGTTAGGAAAACGGTACCGAAAAATTTTAATCTCAGAGAGAAAAGGTTAGTAGTTGATTGTGCTAATGGTGCAACTTGTGAATTTGTTTCTTCTCTTTTTGCTGGACTTGGTGCAGGAGTAATAATCTTAAACACTCAACCGAATGGGAAAAACATTAACCTAAAATGTGGTTCTTTATATCTTGAACAACTTGGTAAAACAGTTAAAGATACCCATGCGGATTTAGGTTTTGCTTTTGATGGTGACGGTGACCGTGTGCTTTTTTCTGATGAACATGGCAATTCGGTTGACGGTGACCAGTTAATGTGTCTTTTGGCTGAAGAATGGAAAAATAAAGGTAAACTGAAAAATAATCATCTTGTGGTGACGCAGATGTCAAATTTTGGACTTTATGAACTGATGCGTGGACAGAGAATTAAGGTTCATACCGTAGGGGTTGGTGACCGTTATGTTTGGGAAGGAATGGTAGGAAAAAACGCAGTTTTAGGCGGAGAACAGGCAGGACATATTATCTTTAGAGAATTTTCTACCACCGGTGATGGTTTGATTACTGCATTACAAGTTTTAAAAATTTATCAGGAAAAAGGAATACCTTTTTCTAAACTTTTTAAAATGGTAAAATATCCACAGGCGCTCTTAAATGTACCGGTAAAAGTTCTTAAAGATTTAGATACTTTACCCGAAGTGAAAGAAGCAATTAATCAAGGTAAAAAAGAACTTGATACTAAAGGGCGAATTTTTGTCCGCTATTCCGGCACCGAACCGCTCTTAAGAATCTTAGTAGAAGGCAAGGACAAGAAACAAATAAGGAAAATCGCTGAGAATATTGCCCTTGTGGCCAAGAAAGAACTAAATTAAATCAACTTTTGCAATTTTTGCTTTCGTTCACTTCAGCAAAAATGCAAAAGTTCAGTAAGTTAACATAGACGCTGATGCCGAAATTAGGGGTAAATGTTGACCATGTAGCAACGGTAAGACAGGCAAGGATTGTTTTAGAACCGGACCCGGTGCATGCAGCGTTAGAAGCCGAACGTGCCGGTGCCGATGGTATAGTTGTCCATTTGCGTGAAGACCGTAGACATATACAGGAACGAGATGTACGAATACTTCGGGAGACAATTAAAACTAAACTTAATCTGGAAATGGCAACTGTTGAA
>Ga0209314_10000840_pt1 | contig 13970 bp, 14 predicted proteins | sample I19B2metaG_FD_184146 | JGI IMG/M metagenome (GOLD analysis project Ga0209314, IMG submission 184146) | Lake sediment bacterial and archeal communities from Gulf of Boni, Indonesia to study Microbial Dark Matter (Phase II) - ​I19B2 metaG... | ecosystem: Environmental > Aquatic > Freshwater >...
CCGATCACGATCATAAACTCAGGTGAGACTAATAGGACTCTGTTGCTATCCGTCGTGGAATCCCCCACAGATTGGAAGGTAGCTTTCAAATCTGGCACCGTCGAGGTGTCAGGTCTATACCTAACAGCTGGCAAATCCGAGAATCTAGTTGTTGAAGTTACTCCACCAAGCACTGCTAACATTGGTAGCTACGCCGTACCAGTTCAGGTCGAATCAGAGGATGGTGTTGTTCGCATTCGACTGGAGCTTAAGGTCACCATCATCGGCTCTTACGCTCTAAGCCTGGAGCCCTCAACCCTCCTTACCAGCGCTACGGTAGGAGGCTCCACCACCTTTACGGCAAGGATTACAAATAAGGGGCAAACGCCTGTGACAGTCCTCAGGCTTAACGTTGACGCTCCGCAAGGATGGGAGACATCCGTTACCCCTGCGCAGGTAGAGTCGCTTAAGCCGCGCGAATCCTCCACGTTCACCGTAGTCGTGAAGACGCCGGACAACACCGTGGCTGGTGACTACCTGCTCACCTTGAAGGGTTTAAGCGACCAAGTCGAGTCAGATGAAGTCCAAATAAGGGTAACGGCTACGGCTCCGACCTCATGGGGGCTGATAGGGATAGGGATAGCTGCCGTAATGGTGGTAGCCCTGATAGTCGTGTTCAAGAAGTTCAGGAGGAGGTAAAGGAAAAAGAGGAAACCAGGTAAGGTGAAATATGATGGTAATGGAAGAGATTATAGTCTCAGAGCCATGGCTATCGCTGTTTGGCTCCGCAGAACTCCCTCTATGGAGTGAATTTTATTTATGATTCTCCCCAACGCTTCCATGTCGACATACTCAGCATAGGCAATCACGTCGTACTGGCCCGTGACCGCATGTGCCATCTTAATACCCTCTATCTTAAGCGCCTCTTCAGCGATCTTCCACAATTTTCCGGGCTCAGTATTAATTAAAATGTAGGCTTGCAAATTCGATCATCTCATTCAATTTTAATTAAAAGTAAATGTACTAAAAGCTTTTGAAAAGACAAAGTTGGCTCTTCATCAGTCTTTCTGTTTAGTTGGACTCCAATAAACAGTTAACACGTTTTGAGGTCGTGAAGGCTTATATGGAATGAAAGCAACGATACTCATGTTTGAGTTATACCTTTCCTCCTTAACCGAGGAGGCTCTTGCATGAAAAGGGTTAGGGTTGTTATAATGGGGGCGGCTGGAAGAGACTTCCACAACTTCAATGTTTACTTCAGAAAAAACGATCAATATGAGGTGGTGGCGTTTACCGCCACCCAGATACCCGGAATTGAGAATAGGGTTTACCCACCGGAGCTGGCTGGGTCAAGATATCCGGAGGGCATACCAATCTATCCTGAAGAAGAACTGCCGACCCTAATCAGGGAACATAACGTGGACCAAGTAGTTTTCGCGTATAGTGATGTATCGCATGAATATGTTATGCATAAAGCGTCCATAACGTTGGCAAATGGAGCCGATTTTAGGCTAATGGGCCCATCCGCCACGATGTTAAAGGCTAAGGTTCCTGTAATTTCGATTTGCGCAGTTAGAACAGGATCCGGGAAGAGTCAAACATCGCGAAAGGTTTGCAGCATTTTGAGAAAAAGGGGCTTCAAAGTGGTGGTTGTGCGGCATCCCATGCCCTATGGAGACCTACGCAAACAAATATGCCAAAGATTTGCGTCCTACGAGGACCTAGACAAATACGAGTGCACCATTGAAGAGCGGGAAGAATACGAACCACACATCGAAAACGGAATCGTCGTGTATGCTGGGGTAGACTATGAAAGGATTTTGAGAGAAGCAGAGAAAGAGGCGCAGATCATCGTTTGGGATGGGGGCAACAACGACCTACCCTTCTTCATGCCCAACCTCCACATCGTGGTAACAGATCCCCATAGAGCAGGTCACGAATTAACATATCACCCCGGAGAAGCCAACCTAAGAATGGCGGATGTTGTGATCATCAATAAGGTGGACACGGCGAATCCAAGGGACATTGAAACCGTTCGAAGGAACATATGGATGGTAAACCGGGACGCAACCATCATAGAGGCGGCTTCACCCATCACGGTGGACAATCCAAAACTTATCAAGGGAAAGCGAGTCTTAGTGGTAGAGGATGGTCCAACTATAACACATGGCAACATGGCATATGGCGCTGGAACAATCGCCGCGGAAAGGCTGGGGGCAAGCGAGATGGTGGATCCACGCTCCTATGCTGTTGGCTCCATCAAACGCACGTTCAGGGATTATGGGCATCTGGGATCGGTGCTTCCAGCCATGGGCTATGGGAAGGAGCAGATAAGTGAGCTGGAGCAGACCATCAACATGACGCAGTGCGATGTGGTCGTTATCGGAACTCCCATCGATCTGCGTCGGGTTTTGCACCTTAACAAGCCCGCAGTACGAGCCAAATACGAACTTCAGGAGATTGGCACACCAACACTCGAGGGCATATTGAGGAGTCACTTTCCTAAAAGATAGCCTGTGGGGCTAAGTCACTCATACATGTCCTTCGCGGATGCCCTACGGGGCTGAATACGTCTTAATCGTTGATTCCAGTCTTTCTTCGGCTTCGCCTATCTTCGATTTTTTCTCGGATAGCCAAGCCCTCGATAGAATTGTCCACCGCTCTCGAATCTTTATCATCCTCTCTACTTCTGTCGGGGAGGGTCCTCCCCGGGCATTATGAGCCTTAACGAATTCCATCGGATCCGTAAATGCGTGTATATCTTCCATTTTAATGTTTAGAGAGAGGTCTGACGTATCCTTGGCTATGGTTTGTAGTAGCTCGGGTGTTACATCAGCGAGGCTTAGCCCATTCTCGATCAGATGCCTAACCAGTGCGCCAACGATTTTATGCGCTGTTCTAAAGGGAACCTTGTACTTGCGGGTGAGGATGTTCACCAGCTCGGTGGTTGTGGAGAAGCTGAGGAAGGGCTTGCTGAAGATTTCCTTGCTCACCTTTAAGTGAATGATGAGCTTCGAGAGCATGTCTGATGAGCCTGCGACGGTTTCCACGGACTCCCATAGTTGAGGGGTAACCTCTTGAAAATCTAAATTGTAAGTAGATGGTAGAGACTTCATTATGGCTGCACACGATACAAAATTACCTAGTACAAGGCCTGACCTTGCACGTATGACTTCAAGAACCTCTGGATTCTTCTTCTGCGGCATTACGCTGCTGGTTGATGAGAAACTATCTGGGAGATCAACTATCCCAAACTCGGGTGAGCTCCAGATGATTAAGTCCTCGACGAACTGACTTATATCCAAGGCTATTATGGCGAGGCATGCTAGGGTTTCCAAGATAAAATCTCGACTGCCCACAGCGTCGATGGAGTTCTCGAGAACTCCACTGAAGCCCAGTAGCTCAGCAACCCTCTCCCGATTTATGGGAAAACTTGAGGTGGCTAATGCCCCAGCACCCATTGGACAGAGGTCAACTCGTTGATATGCTTCCTCCAACCTATGCAGGTCTCTCTCCAGCATATCTGTATAGGATAGGAGATAATGGGCAAATGTTACTGGCTGAGCCGGTCGTAGATGGGTGTATCCTGGGATAACCGTTTTGATATGCCTCTTAGCTAATTTGATTAACTGCTCCTGCAGCCTTATCACTAAAAAAACTAGGTTTATTATATCCTCGCGTAGCCTCATTCTGATAGCTGTTGAAACCTGATCGTTTCTGCTCTTGCCAATGTGTAAGTTTCCTCCAACCTCTGGACCCGCGCTCTTGATGACCTCCTCCTCAACACCCATGTGGACGTCTTCAAGCGATGGCTTCAGCCTCATTCCTTTTTCCAGTTCATTCAAGACTCGAAGAAGCTGAGCCCCGCTCGGCCAGTCGATGATTTTCTGCTCCATCATCATTATCACATGAGCTTTATTTATCTTGATTACGGGCTTCAGTAGCCTTTTATCACTCTGAATAGAGGATGTAAAACGTGTCACATCCCGCCTTACAGAGGTCAGCCTCCCTCCCTTAAAGAGCAGAGACATCCTAACCCCTTTCAACCTTTTTTATTGCATCAAACAAGATGTCGAGGCCCTGATCGAGGAGTTCCCTTGAAATATTGAGTGGAGGAGCTATCCTGACACAGTTGTAGCCCACGGGTAGAAGAATCAGCCCCCTCTTAAATGCCTCGATGGCAATTCTATCAGTTTCCTCGATGGCTTCATCCTTAGTCTTCTTATCCTTCACAAATTCAACCCCAATCATCAAACCCTTCCCGCGGGTGTCCCCAACTATCCTACTTTCTTCCCTGATCTCGTCGAGCCTTTTCAGGGTATGTTCACCCAGTATGGAGGCTTTTTCACAAAGTTTCTCCTTCCTTATGACTTCTATGTTGGCTAATGAAGCAGCCGAAGCCAGTAGATTTCCGCCAAAGGTGTTAGAATGAGCCCCTTCATACCAGTTGGCGATTTCTGACCTCGCCACGGTGGCTCCCATGGGTAAACCCGCTGCTAGAGCCTTCGACAAGCAAATGATATCGGGTTGGACACCATAATGTTCGCAAGCAAACGTCTTCCCTGTTCTTCCGAAGCCTGTTTGAATCTCATCAACTATGAACAGGAGGTCGTTTTTATTGCAGATCTTTTCTAATTTTGACAGAAATTCCTTTGGCGGGACTATGTATCCAGCCTCTCCTTGAATGGGCTCCACAATTAATCCAGCAATGTCTTCTCGAGGATGAGACTGCAGGGTAACATCCTCTACGTAGGAGGCACACCAAACATCGCAGTCTGGGTATTCCAACCTAAAGCTGCAGCGATAGCAATAAGCATAGGGAACATGAACCACGGATGGGACCATGGGGAAGAAGAATTTTCTTTGGAGAGACTTGCATGCGCTTAGGCTCAAGGCGCCGAACGTTCGACCGTGAAATGCGCCGATGAAGGAAACCATGCCTGGCTTCCTCACATGCCACCTCGCCAGTTTAAATGCACACGCAACTGACTCAGCCCCGCTGTTTGAAAAGAAAACTTTCTTATCGAACTCACCTGGTGTAATGGAAATCAGCTCTTTGGCTAACTGAACCTGCAACACGTTGTAATAGTCGTTACCTGCGAAGTGTATAAGCTTCTCAGCCTGACCCTTGACGGCTTTAACGATCTCCGGGTGGTTATGACCGACATTGACAACGGCCACCGCAGATGAAAAGTCTATGTAAACATTTTCATCAATATCCTTTACTAAGGCTCCTTGCGCCTCCACCCCAACGAGGGGATACGGAACCATGGTTGTGGGCATGATAACTTGATGGTGCAGGTTCACGATCTCTTGAGCACGTAGTCCTGGTTGAGGGGAAACCACCTCTGGGCCCTTCAGCATTTCTTCCTCTCCGTCTTCGCTTTTAAGATGTTGGACACCCTTGTGGGTAGTCCCCAAAGCTCAATGAAGCCCGGAGACCAGGACTGGTCAAAGGTGGTACGGATGTTGTAGGTTGCTAGGTTCAGATCATAAAGTGACATTGGGGAGGAACGCCCAACCACCCGGAATCCTCCCTTATACAGTTTCACCTTAACCTCACCATGCACGCGTTCCTGAGTCGTATTGATGAAGGCCTCAAGGTCTTCTCTCAACGGGTCCATCCATAGGCCAGTATACGCCATAAACGTCCATTGGTCGTCAATCTGCTGCTTGAATAAAACCTCGTGTCGTGTAAGGACGATCTTCTCCAAGTCTGTATGGGCTTCCAGAAGGACCGTGGAGGCAGGGCACTCATAAACCTCCCTCGACTTAATTCCAACTAGACGATCCTCCATATGATCGATACGTCCGACGCCATGCTTCCCAGCGATCTTGTTCAGCGTTTCAATCAATACTGCAGGATCCGTGTCTTCCTCATTTATGGCATATGGGACGCCGTTTTGAAAACTGAGAGTGACGTATTCAGGCTTATCAGGTGATTTTTCGGGTGGAACCGTCCATTCAAAGATCTCTTCAGGTGGCTCATGATCCGGAAACTCGAGGACCCCGCATTCGATCGAGCGACCCCAAAGGTTTTGGTCTACGCTGTATGGGTTATTTATGTCCACGGGTATGGGAATGCCATTTGCCTCTGCAAACTTTATTTCCTCGTCCCTATTTAGGTTCCATTCCCTGACCGGGGCGATTATTTTTAGGTCTGGCGCCAGCGATCTTATGGTCACGTCGAAGCGGACTTGGTCGTTGCCCTTGCCTGTACAGCCGTGAGCAACGGCCACGGCTCCCTCCTTTTTCGCAACATCAACGATCTTCGACGCTATTAAGGGGCGTGACAAGGCGCTGCTTACGGGGTACTTTCCTTCGTAGATGGCGTTTGCCTTTATGGCTGGAAAGACATACTTGGTGGTGAACTCATGTTTAGCATCGATGGAATAATGCCTCAAGACTCCGAGCTTTTTCGCCTTTTCCTCAATCGCCCTCAAATCATCCTGTTGGCCAACATCCAGCGTCGCTGTGATTACGTCAGCATCATATTTTTCTTGAATCCATTTTATCGATACTGACGTGTCCAGTCCACCCGAGTACGCCAACACGACCGTCTCCGTCATTTTCTGTCCTCCTTGTTCACTTCTTTAATTTGGAGAACAAGCCATAGCCAGCGGCATATTTTGAATTAAGCTCCTCTTCACCGTGTCTGTGCACGCCTTCGCTGAGTTCTATGATTTCTGCATGAAGGCACCTTGATTGGTGTTCAGCTTCATACGACTGAATGATTTTCCAAAATTTGGTGATTGCCGCTTCTTCTGTGATTCCATATCCGATGAAGGGCATTTTAATTATCTCTGACTCTCCCATTTTTACACCTGATATCGCCTTTTTACTTATAGCATTTTTTTAAAAACTTTGCGACTTATTTGTGCTGGAACAAACTTTAAATGTTTTAATTGATACATTTACAAATATGACTGTGGCTCAAGATGTGAGAAACTACTTGAAGAATAAGCCGTATATGCTGGAAGCTCTAGAAAAGGGCATAGTTAACCTCAGCGAATTATCTAGACAAATTCAGAAAGAGCTTAGAATAAACAATGTAATTGCGATAAAAGCTGCTTTAAGGAGGTTTTCTGATGAGCTACGGAAACACAAACATAAAAGGGAGGAAAAGGTTCTGCAGCTCCTAAAGAAAAGCACAATCACAGTTTATGATGGAAAGTCTGTGGCTATCACCGACAGACCAGTAGAAACGAAAGAGAAGATAAAAGTGAATCTGGAGGGCAAATTTGTTTATCTGCTAGAGAAGAACGACTTGACGAAGATGACTGACATATTGAAGATACATGAAAATTGTGCCATGATTGTTATCCACTCATCAGAGGAATTGGAAGCTACGCCTGGCGTGGTTGCATTTCTGACCTCATTATTGGCGGAACAGAACATCAACATCATAGAATTCATCTCTTGCTGGACCGATACAATCATTGTTGTAGAAAGAAAAGACATCCTCAGAACTTATGAAATCTTATCCAACGTAATAGGTTAATAGATTTGAGTGCGCATGACTGGCAACGCTGGTTTTGATTAAATTTTAGGCTGATCCCATTGAAACCGTTACGCTTCTTAACGACTTTATAGAAATTAAGAATATATCTAACTCGTTTCCCTCAGTTTTCATGCAGTTCAAGTAATTCCATTATGGCCTGTCGATACACTTGAATGCTGTCTAAGTATTCTTGAATATGGATATGCTCGTTCGGTGTGTGGTCTAGATGGGAGTCGCCGGGTCCATAGGTGACCACCGGTATTTTCATAGCTCTGCCAAGCACGTTCATGTCCCCGGTCCCTGTCTTTCTTAACAGAGTGGCAGGCCTAAGCCTCACTTTCCTGATGGACCAAGATAGGGCTCGGACAAGGGGTGAGCCTTTCTCTACCTCAAAGGGGTCAGTTAGGTCTTCAATTTTCACTTTCACCGAGACTTTTGGGTTAACAGTTTGATATTGCTTGATCATCTCGCTAACTTTATCAAACACTTGCTGGGACGTAAGTTGGGGAGGAACTCGGAGGTCAAGGTGGATATCGCATTTAGAGGGAACCGTAGAGGCTGCTTCGCCTCCCTTTATCTTGGTTAGGCATGAAGTAATCGAGTAGAAGCGGCTTCCTAACTTTTCTTGAGGCAGATGAAGTTTTTGGATTGCCCCCCACATCTCAAACGCCTTTTCGATGGCGTTTTCAAAGAGCCATGGAGCGGCGGAGTGCCCGTTTTGTGTCTCGCAGGTTATTTTGAGATGTAGACTCCCTTTATATCCAACGGTTATTTTTTCGACGCCGCTTGGCTCTCCGAATATGGCATAATCAGGGGAGATTCCCTCCTTTATGAGGTGTTTGATGCCTTTACCTGATCCCTCTTCATCAACCACGCCTGCAACTAGAACTCTGTTTGAAAGCCCTTCTTTGGCAAGTGTGGATGAGGCAACGATCATTGCTGCTAGAGATGCTTTTGCGTCGACGGCTCCTCTGCCATACAATTTGTTATTCTCAACTTGCACAGGAATGTATCCCGCAACTGTATCCATATGCCCACACAATAGAATAACTGGCTTTCCTTGGCCAATCTCTCCAATCACATTTCCAACTTTATCTTTCTGTACACGAAAACCCAATTCCTCCATTTCTTTAGCGAGGAAGTTGGAAATTTCTTCCTCCTCACCGGATGGGCTATAAATCTCCAGCAGCCTAATTAGGAGGCGAACCGCGTAGTTGCTCATGTTCCTCTTCCTCTATGACCGTGTCAAGGACGGAAATCACCTTATCAATGTGTTCTCTTTTGATGACTAAAGGTGGTAGAAACCGTAGAACATTTCTGCCTGCGTCGAGGATGAGGACCCCCTTATCCATGGATTTAAGAATAATATTCAGAACATCAAATCGGAGTTCTACCCCAATCATAAGGCCTAGCCCACGAACCTCTCTTATGATCTTATGATGAGTTTGGAGATCTTCCAACCTTTCTTTAAAATATCTTCCTAGTATAGCTGCTTTTTCCGGAAGCTTTTCTTCTACCATCACGTCAATTGCAGCACATGCAGCTGCGCACACGAGTGGGCTTCCACTAAAGGTGCTTGTGTGTTCCCCGACCTTGAAAGAAAACATGATATTCTCTTTCGCAATTGTTATGCCCATAGGAAGGCCACCTGCCACCGATTTTGCGAGGCAAATAATGTCAGGAATTACGCCCCAGTATTCACACGCGAAGATCTTTCCCGTACGTCCAAACCCAGTTTGGACCTCGTCAAATATTAAAAGAACACCCTTCTCATCGCAAATTTCTCTCAGTCCTTCAAGGAAACCCTTCGGAGGGATTCTAATACCCCCTTCGCCCTGAATGGGTTCCACAATGATGGCAGCCGTTTTCTCTGTGACGGCTTCTCTCGCCTTTCGGAGATCATAGGGGGGAACATGCTTGAAGCCGGGAACCAGCGGCTTAAATGGTTCACAATACTTCTTATTCCAGGTTGCAGACAAGGCACCCATTGTTTTCCCATGAAAGGCGCCCATCATGGCGATTATCTCCGGCTTACCGGAAAATTTGCGCGCCAATTTAAGAGCGCATTCAACCGCCTCAGCACCACTGTTTCCTAGAAAAACCTTGTTGAGGCCTTTAGGGGCTATTTGAACAACTTTTTGTAAGAGCTCAGACCTTGCATCGTTGTAGAAGGATCCGTGGCAAGAAATAAGCCTTTCCGCCTGTTTTCCTATTGCCTCTACAACTCTTGGGTGGGAGTGCCCGACAATGCAAACTCCGTAGCTGCCTGTGCAGTCTATGTACTCCTTGCCGTTGATGTCCCAGACTAGGGCTCCTCTTCCCTTGGTAATGACGATTAGCCTTTTCGCATATACGTTTGCCATTAACCTTTCTTCAATATTCATGATTTCTTTTTCATTCACGACTTATCACTGTACCGCTTTCATGTTTTAACGAAGAGGAAATAGGGAGCCTTTCGAGCCCAGAGGAGATTAAGACTTCATCGACACCTATGTTAAGGGCCTCCATCGCTGCGTAGACCTTAGTGATCATTCCACGCCCAATCTTAGGAAGGGCTCCCTTCACTTCGGAAACGTTCAACTTTGACACCAACTTGCGCTCTAGGGTTAGGCCCTCCACATCCGTCAGGAGGATAAGCCTATCTGCATTAAGAGCTCCTGCAATGCAAGCCGCTGCTCTGTCTCCATCCACATTGAGGGGTTCGAATTCTTCGCTTATGGCAACAGGCGCTATGACTGGCACATACCCATTTTCTATAAAAAACCACAACAAATGAGCATTGACTTCGCTTATTTTTCCAGTGTACCCTCCATCAACAACCTTTTTCCTTCCCCTTTCATCAACAACAACAAGTCTCTTTTTCCGTTCCGCCCGCAAAAGAAGACCATCCAAACCAGACAACCCAATGGCAGGTATACCTTGACTCTGGAGAGCCAAAACTATTTGCTTATTGATTTTTCCAACTACAACCATTGTGTATATCTCAACTGTATCCTTGTCCGTGTATCGACTACTAAAACCGTCTGGTGAAACCACAAATTTCTGCTCCTTACCTAGCTTAGAGGCGATTTCAGTGACCTCTATTCCTCCACCGTGAACAAGAACTACCTTATTCTTGGAAAGGACATTCTTTATGTCAGAAACAAGTTCAGGTGAAGTTTCCTTTTTTAATATGCTTCCACCCACTTTCACTACAATTAACATCTCGATCACATCGGATGGAAACCCATGCTTTCCAATCCAGTTTTTTCGTTAACGCCAAGAACCACGTTTAAGCATTGGACTCCTTGGCCGGCTGCTCCCTTCATCACATTGTCGATCGCTGAAAGTATAACGAGTCGATTAGCATGAGAATCTAACTCAAAGCCGATGTCACAGAAATTCGTTCCCATCACGATTTTGGGGTCTGGGAGTCGATAAAGCCCCTTCTGATATCGTACGAGGCGTATGAAGGGTTCTCCTTGGTATTGTGAACGATAGATTTTCCAAACCTCTTTGTCTGTCGAAGATTTTGTGAGGAAAACGTGAATCGTTGATAGGATGCCTCTAACCATGTTAACTGCGTGAGTGGAAAAGGATATTGTTATGGTTTTATTCGTGAGAAGGTTGAGTTCCTGCTCAATTTCCGCGATATGTCTGTGACCGACTGGTTTGTAAGGTCGCACCCCCCCGAATCTTTCCGGGTGATGAGATGCAAGCGAAGGCGTGCTGCCTGCACCTGAAGAACCGATTTTCGCATCAACAACAACTCTTTCTTTTTCTATAACCTCAGCCCTCACTAATGGGGCTAACCCGAGAATCGTTGCAATAGCCATGCAACCTGGACACGCTATGAGGCAGGCATTCCTCATTTCTTGGCGATGAAACTCGGTTAAACCATATACCGCTTCTTTCAATAACTCTGGGTAAGCGTGCTCCCATCCATACCACTTGATGTAATCGCTTGGATTTTTCAAGCGAAAATCTGCGCTCATGTCAATAACCTTTAGCCCCATTTCGAGGAGTTTTGGAACAAGATTTACTGAACTACCGTGGGGGGTCGCCTTGAAAACTAGGTCACAGTTCTTTTTGATATGGGAAAGGTCTAAGGGAAGGAATTTTAACTGTGTGAGTCCTCGAAGGTTAGGATGCACTCCGAAAACATATTCACCGGCGTTTTTGCGGGAAGTAACCGTGGTGACATCTACTTGTGGATGAGAGAGAAGCAGACGTAAAAGCTCTCCACCAACGTATCCTGAACCGCCGATGATTCCTACCCTCATTTTTTCTCACCTCAATGATTGGATTCAATAACGCTCTGGGCACATCTGAGTAAGTGGACCGCTAAGTTGATTCCAGCAACCAGCCTAGTCTGCTCCCAGAATTCAGGACAAGAATTTGCTTCATGGAATAATATGTTGTACTTCCTCCTTTCCACGCTCTCCTCGATTATTTTTCTGATGTTCTCATATGCCTCCGAGTTCATGTAGTTTTGAAAGGCTTCCTCGAGCCTTTTATTCCAACCTAAAAAGTCCCTTTTTTTGGTCCTTTCACTCTTGACCTCTTTTATTGCATTAAAGAATGGCACTAGCTTCTCGAGTTCTGACTTAATATACTCGTCGTTAACAATTTTATCGTCGCCGATATCAAGCATTGCGTCAAACGCTAGAACCCATGCTTCATTGTTTTTTCCTATCGCTTCACCACATTTCACTGCGATGTCCCTAATGTATGGAGGTAGGTTAACTCCGAACACCATATTTCCTAGATAGGTGTTTGTTCTAAAGTCTTTGAACCCCGCTCTCGCCAACGCCTTTGGATAACAGTATGGTGCCTTTCCACTCTCTTTAGCAACTACTATCCTTAAGTCATAAAACCATTTTTCAACCAGTTCTTGAGCGAGAACACCGACCGGATTAATTATCGAGGACTCGATTTCCCCTAAAATCGTTGAGAGATCTTCCCGACTATTGGCACGTTGAACTTTATTCCCGTGGGTACCAGCATCCGGTTTGATGACGATATTTCCATCACCAAGCTCTTGTTGTATCAAATCAGCGATGTCTTCCTCGTTATGGATCTTGCTCCCATCAGTTTTACTTTCGTGAGGATCGCATGGGACATAAACAGTTCTCGGCGTTTTAATTCCATCTTTCCATAAAAAAAGCAGAGTCCTTAACTTGCTAAAGCATATGTATTCAATACACGAAGGGTTTATTACATATTTGCCGAACGCTTCTAGCATGTTAGCTGCGAAGAGCCTACGATTCTTGCTCTGCGCCCTGTTTAAGATTACATCAGCATTTTCAATGACCTTAGAATAGCTTTTTCCGTGGCTCCTAACGCTATATCCGCCTTCATCCACACGGATAGAAATCTTACGAAAGGGGATGTACACTAGGTTTATTCCTAATTCTTCTGCAGTTAATTTTATACCCACTTCATCGGTTTCAGAGCGCTCATATAAGATCGCTATGCTCATCTGCTGCCTCGCATCCTATCTCAGACCATTTTGCTTCTTTACGAATGAGCCATTGAAAAAGAAAATCCGAGCTACTCCCCCCAATCTTCCCCCTCGATTCCCAGCTCTTGAAGTTCTAAGCTACCTCCCTTGATTTGCTTCACCTCAAGTTCAAGCCCGCAATCCGGGCAACTCAAAATTTCACCTAACATAACGTCTTCAGGAGCCTCAAGCTCCGCGTCGCAGTCTGGGCACCTCGCTATCTTCATTCTTTTCACCAGTCTATTTTTGTACCATTATAAAACGATCCTATTTATAAAAATTTCGGAACTAGAAGCTTATTTTTTTACTAATTTGAAAAAATCTGTACGGAATTCGTATCAGAATTTGTGGGCTTCCTGAGATATTTTCTAATCTATGTTTGGTCGTGATGATTGAATTGAGAAAAGATTTAAAATATGACGAAATTCGTCTTATTTTTAACTTTAATTTTCAGAAATCGTTAAATTATTCGATATTGACGTATCTAAACGGGTGTGGAATCTGGACGAGACGGACGAGGAGATAGTTAAAATTCTAAAACAGGAGGGGCGGGCTACTTACAGTGATATTGGGAAAAAGGTTGGTTTATCGGAAGGGGCTGTTAGGAAGAGGATAAAGGCGCTCGTTGATCTAGGTGTCATAAGACGGTTTACCGTTAAGGTTGGACTCATGGAAGGTGCGGAGGCAATCACCCTGATTTCCGTGAACCCCTCTTTTCCAACGTCTCATGTTTCAGAGATACTGAAGAAAATCCCCAATGTTGAAACGGTCTATGAAGTCGCTGGTCAGTACGACATCGCCGTTATCATCTCCGCTTTAAATATCGTCGAGGTCAACGAATGTGTTGAAAAAATTCGTCGAGTGGAGGGGGTCAGAAACACAAACACAATGATAGTTTTACGTAGCTGGTAGTTGAAAGCTAAACGAAAGCTATCCTTCCTTCACCTCTTGATTGAACTAAAGATTTATTCGGCTGTAACGAAACGGCCAGTAGGCGCAGTTGTGCAT
>Ga0209314_10000842_pt1 | contig 13957 bp, 11 predicted proteins | sample I19B2metaG_FD_184146 | JGI IMG/M metagenome (GOLD analysis project Ga0209314, IMG submission 184146) | Lake sediment bacterial and archeal communities from Gulf of Boni, Indonesia to study Microbial Dark Matter (Phase II) - ​I19B2 metaG... | ecosystem: Environmental > Aquatic > Freshwater >...
GTATTCGCCAGGTCAGCTAGTTCATCGGTTCCTAGCATTGAAACCCGCGCCGAAACATCACCACTTTTGCCAATGTTACGAACGCTGTCGCTGAGACGCAACAACCGGGCTAGAACATGCTTCTCTAAAAGAAACAGGGTCACGGCACCGAACACCAGACCGGTGGCGACTATCATGAAAATAAGAAAGGCGATGGCTACTTGTTGGTCATGGACGCTTGTGGACACACCTGCGTAACCCTTCGTCAAGACATACTCTGATAGGAAATATAAAATGACAATCAGCCCAAGGAACGTCGTACCAACGATTAGCCGTGTATAATGACGTAGCGTCATATAATTATCCCTTTAATAATCGGCTTTGTTTCCTAAGCTCTGGATGACTTTAATTGCGCAGTCTCAATCTGCGTCGTCATCACAGTAGACATAACCTCCCTTCAACACTTTAAGTCCTTTATTGAGCCTTGTCAAGCTCATCAGGTATAACAAGTCAGCAAATGTCCTCACCGACCCAGTCTAATGTGGATGCTTCGCAGAAGTGAGATGGCCTCGTCTGACATCTACAACACAGATGTAGCTTTGGAATGGAAGTCGGAAGTGAGAAAATCCGGAGAGAATAACCGGCTATATTGTGGACCAGAACAGAAATTTCGCCTGTTTTAGAATACAATCGAGATATGAATGGGGGGAATAAGATAACAAGCATGTTCGTGAGCTCATTCCCCCCAGTTTCTACGAGCCTTATTCGATTTGCCAGGAGCGCACCACTACTTGACCCGTATCGGTGACGCCGGCATTAACATACATGGTATACGAGCCGAAGCTGACGGTTATATCATAGAGACCATAGGATACCGGCCCGGATTCGCCGGCATAGGCCTGGACTCCAGTCTCCTTAAACCCAGCGTATTCCACCCAACCATTACCTTCGTATGTCTGCTCGCCCATATCATCTACAGTCCAGGTGGTGAAAGTAATAACCTGCCAATCTCCCGGACCAACCCTCGGCAGAGGCTGATTGAAATTGAAGTATAACTCCCAATAGTCACCTACGTGGTTTTTGGTCAACACAGCATCGGGTCCGTCATAGGTTCCCGGCTCATAGTTAAGCCCCGGGGCTAATTTCTGGTAAAGGGTCTTAAGGTGTGCTTGGGCACTTCCATAATTGTAGATGTAGACAACATGAGTCAGGTAGGCCTTGTGACCTGAACGATTCCAGACCGGTGCTAATACATCAAGACCTACGGCTATATGAATACCGGATTGATATGGTGGAATGACAAATTCACCCTCTTCCGTTGTGGGAGACAGGCTTATCTCTGTAGTCACGGTCACCTCTTGTCCGTTCACAGTTACATTTTCGCTGAAACTGGGGTTCTCAACCGAAAGCTGACCGGTCACATTATCTACATTGTACGCCAATTGCCACAAGCCGTACTCTATGGCGGCATCGGCAGTGTACTGGTCGATTAATTGACTGTCACCCAGAGGGATAGCACGAAGCCCGGTATAGACATAATCAAGGGTAGGGACAATAAGCAAAGAACCAACGGCTAAAGCTATCAAGACCAATACAAAAGCTTGCCCTTTTTGTCGAATTACATTGTTTAATTTATTTTCCATATCTACCCTCCGCTCGCCGCCCTAAGGTAAATTCGGTATGTCTTCTCAACAACCTGATCCTGACCAATCCATGGCGGAGTGCAGCTTATCGACACGGTAAGCACGTCACCAGTTTGGGAAAACTCGATTCCGGATATATATCGAGCCACTGTGGTGACGGTCCCATCATAGTCGCGACGAAGCTCATCCCCAGACAGGCTATAGCTGCAGGTATGAGGCACATTGACACACTCATACCGCTCAACCCAGGATAGAGTTAAATTATCTACCGGTTGAGAGCCCTCGACAAGATTGGTGCTTTCTGCCATACATCCATCCTTGCACAACCACCGGGCGGCACCCCTTATTTGGTCTGAATTAGTCACGGAAGCTCTTGCCGCAGCAGTTCCTTTCACTTCATGGTTGATAAGCGTGACGACCCCAATCACAAGCATGCCGACAATAGCCATACCGACTACTAATTCCAGCACCGTCATGCCTTTTTGACCATCTTGCCGCTTCATCATCGATTCGCCTTTAAAGTTTCTACGGTAATAATTTTCTTTCCTTCTCGAGATACCGTTACCGCTGTCTTTTGAAGAGAGTTGGGATACTGAGAAGGAGATAGGTCTGTTACATTGATTAGGACGGCGTAACCTCGTGGAGATGAGACGGTTACCGGATATTGGTTGCTCACGTTATAAGGCTGGCTCTTGATATCCTCTAGCTGGGTCCGGGCTAGGTTCTCAGCTACAAGATGTTCCTCAATCTGTCTGCCACCGAATAGCCCTGAGTATATCCCACCAAGGAATACCACAGCTACCGTTCCCAGTATTGCCACTGCGATAAGAGCTTCAAGTAGAGTGTTTCCTCGCTGACTTCTCACCGGCCTCCTCCACTCCGAAGAACATCTTCTTAAATTTCCCGCATATTGGCGAATTCTTTATATCTATGTGGGGGGCACTCTGGTTCACTAACTGTACTCGTATTTCTTACCCCCCTTCCGCCACCCCCACAAAGCTGTTAATTTAGGGGGATTAACCCGATTTTATGTTACTATTTGGCAGTTACAACTTGGTAAAAAACTAGCCTCAAATATTAACACGCCGTTACAAAGTAGTTACACGACCGTTACAATTTAAAAGAGTAACTATACATTTGTAAGAGCAACAGAGCCTTTTCTTATATACCCTCCATTTTGGGTGTTTTTGTCGCCAAATAAAAATACCAGCGGGCATAAACCTAGTTAATTTTACCCTCTTAAGTTATAACGTCGGAAGTACTAAAAGGATAGTACTCTGCGAGCCAAAAAGCTCAATTTGGTAAATCGAACCATATTAATACCTATCGGAGAGAAGCATTGACTATTTTTTACTCTTCGGGATAGAATACGCAGAAGGTAACTGGCATGGACGTGAAGCTGAAAAAGATGTTCGAGTCCTGGCTTTCACAGCAAAGGATAGATTTTGTCAGTCCAGAGGCGGCGAAGGCATACCACGAGAGAGTAACCAGGATTAAGGACGTCATTCAACTAAAAGTGCCGGATAGAGTGCCAATCTATGCCAATATCGGGTTCTTCCCTGCCTATTATGCCGGGATATCACCCGAAGAAGCAATGTATGACTATGACAAACTCATCACGGCGTGGAGAGATAGTATCCTGGATTTACAGCCGGATGTACACGGAGGGTCAGCAATTCCTGGTCCGGGGAGAGCCTACGAGATTCTTGACTATAGGTTGTACCTATGGCCCGGTCATGGCACCCCCGCCGATACCCCATACCAGTGCGTTGAAGCTGAATATATGAAAGCGGAAGAGTATGACGCCCTGATTCAAGACCCGTCTGATTTCTGGCTGAGAACCTACTTGCCCCGCATATTCGGAGCGCTGGAGCCTCTCAAGAATCTTGACTCCTTGGCCAGTATTGTTGAGATGCCATTTACCAGCGCTTATCTTGTGTCCTATGGTATGCCAGAGGTAAGGTCGGCATTTGAAGCCCTTCTGGCCGCAGGCCAAGAAGCAGCAAGATGGCGAAAAGCTGTGGCTACCTGTAATAAGTCCCTGCTGGAAGCTGGTTTTCCCCTTTTGACCGGTAGCTCGACCAAGGCACCTTACGATACCCTTGCCGACACACTCAGAGGAACCCGGGGAATAATGGTGGATATGTATCGGCAACCGGACAAACTTCTTGAAGCCTTGGAAAGGCTAACGCCATTAATGATTAATATGGGAGTAACTGGGGCACAGTCCGCAGGAAGACCTCTGGTGTTTATACCTTTGCATAAAGGCGCTGATGGTTTTATGTCTGATGAGCAGTATCAGACATTCTATTGGCCTACTCTAAAGAAAGTAATTTTAGGTTTAATTGACGAAGGATTGGTGCCCTTTATTTTTGCTGAAGGGACATATGATACTCGCCTGGAAGTTGTTCAGGATATACCAAAAGGCAAGACTATATGGCACTTTGACGATACCGATATGGCACGGGCAAAGAAAGTGCTTGGTAAAACTGCCTGCATTGCGGGAAACGTGCCTATCAGTCTGCTGAGTACGGGTGCCCCTGGTGAAGTCAAAGAATACTGCAAAAAACTTATCGATGTTGCGGGTAAAGATGGCGGATTCATTATGACCAGCGGTGGTGTCATTGACAAGGCAAAGCCTGAGAATGTACGGGCGATGATAGAATTTACCAAGGAATATGGTGTATATTGACGAAGGAGAGTGTTATGAACTAATATACAGCAATGATTTGATGATAAAGTAAATAACGGTTAATAGAAATAAAAAATAAAAAAATGAAGGAGGCCAAAAGTAAAATGAGTGGAGAGTTAGCGAAGGCGGTTGCTGATTTAAAGGAACAGGAAGTCTTGAAGCTGACCAAAGGAATGCTAGACCGTGGTGAAGACCCCAACAAAATTCTTGTGGAGAGCAGAAGCGGGATGGAGGTAGTCGGCAAGCGATTTAGTGATGGCGAGTATTTTCTGCCAGAGCTTATCTATTCAGCCGAAATCTTCAAAGAGATAGCCGAAATTGTGAAACCAAAGCTCACCAAAGGTGTGCAGGCAAAACGGATTGGCAAGTGCATTATCGGTACCGTCGCCGGGGACATACATGATATCGGCAAGGACATCGTCGTATTTATGCTGGATGTCAGCGGTTTCGAAGTGTACGACCTTGGTGTGGATGTACCAGCCCAAAAATTCGTTGATAAAATAAAAGAGACCAAAGCTCCCATCGTGGGCTTGAGCGGGTTTTTAACTCTGGCGTTTGATTCAATGAAAGAAACTGTGGACGCCATAAAAAAGGCCGGACTGCGAGATAAAGTCAAGATAATGATTGGCGGCGGGCAGATTGATGAGGAGATACGGAAGTATTCCGGTGCTGATGCCTACGGTAGAGATGCGATGACAGCGGTAACGCTGGCCAAAAAATGGCTATAAAGCAAAGGCCTTCGGACATTTTGACACCACTGATATCTTCAAAGCCAAGAAAGTCCTCAGGGGTCACATGTGTATCGTGGAGGATGTTTCCTGCTCTTTGCTTCAGACAGGAACCCCTGAGGACGTGAAACGCTACTGCAAGAAGCTCATTGATGTTGTCAGGAAAGATGGCGGCTTCATTATGTCAACCAGAAGTCCGGTGGATGATGTAAGGACGGAAAACCTCAAGATGGCTGACTTCACCAAGGAGTACGGCGTATATCGCTGATAGGCTAAAGAATAACCGGAGGAAAGAGATGATGGAAAAAACACCCGAGGAACTGTATAAGGAAAGAGATAAAAGGATTACCGATGCTATCCAATTAAAAATACCTGATAGAGTCCCAATCCTGATGTCCTTAGGCTACTTTCCGGCGAAGTATACTGGAATAACCTGTAAGGACGCCTGGTACGATTATGATAAATGGCTGGCAGCTTACAAGAAGACTGCTCTTGATTTCGCTCCAGACGGGTTCTGGACCATACAAGCCTTCTCGCCCGGGGCGGTGCTGGAGCTCATTGACCCGAAGCAAACAAAGTGGCCAGGATACGGGGTCTCTCCAAATCACGGTCACCAGGCTATCGAAGCGGAGAATGTGAAAGCCGACGAGTATGATTACTACCTTACCGACAGGTCCGATTTTATCTTACGAACTCTTTTGCCCCGTACGGCGGGAGTAATGGAGCCTTTCAAGATGCTGCCGCCACTTTCCTCACTAGGGTTTGGCAATATGGGGGCGCTGGCTCTGGGTGAAGTATTCGCCAGGCCGGAAGTTGCCCGGGCTATTGAGACTCTTCAGAAGGCCGGGCGTGAATACGCCAAGTTGCGCTCCAAGATGATGGCATTTAATAGGGAAATCGAGAAACTGGGCTTCCCGTTAAATGACGCCCCTGGCGGAGGGGCACCTTTTGACGGGATTTCGGATTTTTTGCGCGGCATGCAGGGCGCCATGCTTGACATGTATCGCCAGCCCGACAAGCTCCTTGAACTCTGTGAACAACAGCTATCCAGCAGCTTGGAAAGGATAAAGGCAATGCCGCCGGTTAAGGGCACTCGCCGTGCGTTTATGGCTCTTCATCGAGGGTCAGACGGCTTTATGTCGCTAAAACAGTTTGAGAAATTCTACTGGCCTGGTTTTAAAAAGGTTGTCCTAGCTCTGGTGGACAAGGGTATCACGCCCTGCCCCTTCTTCGAAGGGATATGGGATGCCCGTCTGGAGTACCTGCTCGAACTGCCCAAGGGGAAAGTTCTTTGCCATTTTGCCCAGACCAATATGGAAAAGGCAAAAGAGGTCCTGGGCGGTCATCTGTGCATTATGGGAGATGTGCCTTCAACTCTGCTGCAGGCAGGGACAGTCCAGGATGTGAAAGACTACTGCAAGAGGCGTATTGATATTTGCGGTAAAAATGGGGGCTATATCCTGACCAACATGCCTATAGATTTTGCCAAGCCGGAAAATGTCAAAGCTATGGTCAACTTCACCAAGGACTACGGCGTATATAGATAATAATATAAAGCAGATTTAGATGCCGTGAGTAACTATACCGTAGTTTTTGAGCCAATAGGCAGAAAAGGTGAGTGCCAGGAGGGCGAATCTATCCTGGCATGTGCCCGCCGATTGGGCATTGATATCAGCAGTGTGTGCGGAGGGCGGGGGACCTGCTACACCTGTCGGGTGCAGGTCACCAGCGGAACGCTAACAGAGCCGACTCCCAGTGAAGTAGAAGCCTTTTCACCCGAAGAACTTGGTGATGGCTGGCGTCTCGCCTGCCAAGCTATTCTTACCAGTAATTGCCAGGTGGTGATTCCGCTGGAATCGATGAGCGCTTCACAGCGGATTCTCCTGGAGGGACTGGAGGTAACTGTTCCACCAGAACCGGCGGTTAAAGCCTATCACCTCCAGCTTACCCCGCCATCTTTATCCGACCCGCAAGCTGATGCTGACCGCTTGTTGAAAGCACTTGATGAGCAATACCAGCTACCTTGTCGTAATATTGATATCAATGTCTTACGTTCCCTTTCTCCCCAGCTGCGAGCCTGGAAATGGGAGTGCCAGGCTTTAATCCGCAACAGTGAATTGGTGGCTGTGAGCCCATTTCCAAGCCGCCAGCTTGGATTAGCCATAGATTTAGGCACGACGACAATTGCCGGCTATCTGGTTGATTTAAGTAACGGACAGACCTTGGCTTCCCAAGGAGTCATGAATCCCCAGATTCCTTATGGGGAAGACATCATTAGCCGCATTGACTATGCCACAAAGTCGGCAGATGGAGGGAGCCAGTTGCAGAAACTGGTTATTGACAAGTTAAATGAACTGGCTATCGGACTCTGTGCGAAGACTGGGGCTAGTGTCGAGACAATTATTGAAGCAGTAATCGTTGGCAACACTGCCATGCACCATTTACTGCTTGGTTTACCGGTAAGGCAGCTTGCCCTCACTCCCTTTACCGCAGCGATTAACCAGGCCTTGGATGTTAAGGCTCGTGACCTCGGACTGCATATAGCGCCGGGAGCTTATATACATCTTCTGCCCAACATTGCTGGCTTTGTTGGTGCTGACCATGTCGCCGATTTACTGGTTACCGGCTTAATTCACCCAAAAGGGCTGACAATTTCATTGGATATAGGGACGAATACCGAAATCTCTCTGATTAAAGGTGAAGAGATAACCTCGACCTCCTGCGCCTCCGGTCCGGCTTTTGAGGGTGGCCACATCAAGAATGGCATGCGAGCTGGCAGTGGAGCCATCGAACGGCTCCGAATAACAAAAGACGCCATACTCTATCAGACTATTGATAAAGCCCCACCCGTAGGCATATGTGGGTCAGGAGTACTGGATGCCCTGGCTCAGCTTTATCTGGCCGGAGTTATCGATGATGACGGGCGGTTTACGGAGAAAGACCCGCGAGTCCGGACTACTGATGACCAACTAGAATTTGTCATCGTTGACCGAAAAGAAAAAGATAGAGACTCTTCAATCGTTATAGCTCAAAGAGATGTACGAGAACTACAACTGGCTAAAGCCGCAATTCGTGCTGGTATCCAACTGCTTCTTGAAGTGAACGGCTTCACCGAAGAAGATATCAGGCAAGTTGTCGTTGCCGGGGCTTTCGGCTCATACATTGACCTCTCCAGCGCGATAACTGTCGGACTTTTACCCGCACTGCCCCTAAATTATTTCCGACAGGTAGGTAATGCCGCCGGCATGGGAGCCAAACTATCCCTAATCTCCCTGGCTAAGCGTGAAGAAGCCAGAGCTATCGCCTCTCGGGCACGCTATATTGAGTTAGCCAATACCCCGGAGTTCAGACAGACATTCATTGAAGCAAGTTACCTTGGGCGGTATCGGATTAAGCGTGGTAAAAGGGAGGAAGTTAAAAAATGGAGAAGAAGTGGGCAGACTTAACTCCGGAGGAAAAGCGAGAAGAGAGGTTCAAGCGGTGGCTTGCCGCCCCAGAGGTCAAATTCGTCAGCCCGGAGGCGAAGAAATTATATCAGGAGAGGGTAACCAGGCTAATCAAGGTCATCAAGCTTGAGGAGCCTGACCGTGTGCCGTGCCTTCTGCCGGCAGGATTTTTCCCGGCTTACTACGCCGGAGCGACGCTCCACAAAGTGATGTATAACTATAAGGAACTGCGCCGGGCGTGGCGGAAGTTTCGCCAGGACTTTGATACGGATACCTCTATGGGACCTAATTTCGTCTGGCCAGGGAGGGTGTTCGACAGGATTGACTATAAACTGATGAAGTGGCCGGGACATGGTCTTTCTCCTGAAAGCCGTTCTTACCAGTATATTGAAGGCGAGTATATGATGGCTGATGAGTATGATGCTCTGATTAATGACCCATCCGATTTCTGGCTGAGGACTATGATGCCCCGCATCTTAGGCGCGCTGGAACCGTTCAAACATCTCAGCCCCTTCACGCCAATGAGTGCGATACCAATGGGCTTCGTCGCCTCGTTCGGACGGTCGGATGTCCAGAAGGCGCTTAAGGCGCTCGTGGATGCCGGCAAGGAGCTGAATAGGTGGCGGGTGGCGGTTGCCGAAGCCACCCGGGAGGAACTGGAAGCGGGATACCCACCTTTCGGAGAGAGCCTGTCGGGAGCGCCCTTTGACATGATTGGCGATTTTCTGCGGGGGACTCAGGGGATAATACTGGATATGTACCGGCAGCCCGACAAATTGCTGGAAGCTCTGGAAAACATAACCCCCATGGCTATTGAGCTAGCCGTAGCCGGAGCCAACGCCGTCTTAAGCCCGATAGTAATGATGCCGCTGCATAAAGGTGACGATACTTTTATGTCACAGAAGCAGTTTGAGACCTTCTACTGGCCTACCCTGAGGAAGGTGATGCTGGGCATGATTGATGAAGGTCTGGTGCCTATGCCGTTCGCCGAGGGGTTCTATAACAAACGGCTGGAGACTATCAGGGATGTGCCCCGGGGTGCGGTGATATGGTGGTTCGAGCGCTCCGATATGGCTCTGGCCAAAAAAGTGCTCGGCGATACCACCTGTATTGCCGGCAATGTGCCCACCTCAATACTGTGTACGGGCACTCCCCAGGAAGTCAAAGACCACTGCCGCAAACTCATTGAAGTCTGCGGCAAGGGTGGCGGCTATATCCTAGCGGGAGCATCATCAGCAGAGCAGGCGACCGCATACAATCTGCGCGCTATGATGGAAGCGGCCAAAGAATACGGCGTCTACAAAAAAGGAGATTAATCTATGGAAACTCGAGTAGCCAGTGCGACAAAAGAAGTAATCATCGGGGAGAACCAGCCAACAGTGATTATCGGCGAGCGCATTAACCCCTCGGCAAATAAAAGACTGGCTGAGGCTCTGAAAACAGGCAATATGGAGGAAGTTGTCCGCAAAGAAGCCGTGGCTCAGGTGCAGGCCGGGGCAGACATGATAGATGTTAATGTGGGTGCTTTTGGTGTGGACGAGGTAGCCTTATTACCTCGAGCGGTAAAGGCGGCGATGGAGGCGGTTGATGTGCCCCTGTGCATAGATAGTGCTAACCCGGAGGCGTTAGCCGCCGCTCTGAAGGTCTATAAAGGTAAACCGCTCATCAACTCCGTCAGTGGGGAGTCTCATTCTCTGGAGAAAGTTCTGCCTCTGGTCAAGGAATATAAAGCCGCCGTCGTTGGTCTGGTGCAGGATGATGAAGGTGTGCCCAAGAATAAAGAGCGGCGGGTATCCATCGCTCATAAGCTGGTGGCACGGGCTGAATCGGTCGGTATCCCCCGTGAAGATATCGTCATTGACTGTCTGGCTTTCGCCGTAGGCGCCGACACCAACGCCGGTCCTGAGGTTCTCAAGGCTATCAGGCAGGTAAAGGCGGAACTGGGAGTGAACCAGACATTGGGTGCCAGCAATGTATCTTTTGGCCTGCCTGACCGTGACTCGCTCAATAATGCTTTTGTTGCCCTGATTATTGAGGCCGGTGTGACCTGTTTGATTACCAATGTCAGAAAGGAACTCTCCGTCGTCAGAGCCGTTGACCTTCTTCTCGGTCGTGATAAACGTGCCCGGCGCTACGTTGAGGCTTTCCGCCAGCGGCTTACCTAGTCAATCTACCTCATCTATCAGTTGGCTGACATATCTGGCGATAGCGGGAGACGCCGTTAAGCCCGGAGAATCAATGCCAATCAGGTTGATGAAGCCGGGCAGACCCCGGTCTTGCTCATGTCTGATGATGAAGTCGCTGACCGGCTCTCCTTCTCGATAAAGCATCGCCATGATACCAGATGTCTCGGGCTCCAAGTCGGAAGGTTCAATAAAGGGCAGGGCTTTCACCATACTTGACTGCAAAAAGACGCTTTTTCTCGAATCGTCTACCTTATAGTCTATTTTTTCAACATAATGAAACAGAGGTCCGAGACGCAGTCTCCAGTTAACATCCAGACAAACGTGTATCCCCGGGCCAACAGGCTCAGGCACAGGATATACCAGTCTGTTGATTAACCTGTTCTTCCCCCCACCGACGCTATAATATTCTCCCTTGCCCCAATATAACCTGTAGTTGGCTTCTTCTATGTTTATCCCGGCCATTTCCGCTATCCGGTCACTATAGAGACCAGCGCAATTTATCAGGACTCTGGTCGTGAAGACAGTACCGCCAGAGGGGGCATCTATCCGAACCTCATAGCCTCCCGATACTTTTTCTATGCCGATAACTTTTGATTTGTAGATTATGTGAGCGCCATTACCCCGAGCCTTGTCAAGAAAATACTTCATTAAGGCATACGAGTCCACAATACCTGAGGTTGGCGAAAGGAAGGCGGCAATCCCCCTTACATTTGGCTCAAGTTGGCGCATTTCCTTCTGAGATAGCATCTTCAGCGGGAGCCCGTTATCCGTGCCGTTTTTATATAGTCCTTCCAGCATTTCAGCTTCCAAGTCATTTACGGCGACAAACATTTTCCCACACCTGTTGAAAGCTATCCCGTAGTTTTCGCAAAGTTCATAAATGAGGTCGTTGCCTTCCAGACACAGCTTTGTCTTCAAGAAATCCCTTCCGTAATAAATACCTGAATGAATAACCTCGCTGTTGCGAGCGCTCTGTTCCTGTCCAAAAGTTTCATTTTTCTCCGCTACATAAACTTTCCTGTGTTGCCTGGCAACCTGTGAGGCTATCGCCAGTCCAACGACACCAGCTCCAATAATGGTAATATCAACTATATCCGGCATTTGGTCGTCCTTTAGTAATAGCGCTGTGGAATTGATTTCTCTTTGTCTATTTATTGTATAATAATAAAATGTTCTTAGATAGGTGGGAGTACCCTAGGAGATAAAGCGCTAAGCGGAGAAGATAAGAAGTCTTCGGGAAAGGAGAGAAAGAGTGGCAATAGGTAATAAGGAACTCATTAAACTGTACCGGACAATGCTGACCATCCGCCGCTTTGAGGAAAGGGTGTCGCGGGAGTTTCTGCAAGGGAATATCCTGGGCTATGTCCATTCCTATATCGGCGAGGAGGCGATAGCTACTGGTGTCTGTAGCAACCTGAGACTAGATGACCGTATTATTAGCTACCACCGGGGACATGGTCACTGCATCGCCAAGGGCGCCGACATTAAGCGTATGATGGCAGAAATCTACGGTAAAAAAACCGGCTATTGTAAGGGCAAGGGAGGCTCGATGCACATCGCTGACTTCAGCATCGGGATGCTGGGGGCAAACGGGATTGTGGGTTCAGGTCTCCCCATAGCCACCGGGGCTGCCCTAGCTGCCCAGTTGGAGGGTAAGGATAGAGTGGCAGTGGTATTTTTTGGCGATGGTGCCTGTCAGGAGGGTGAGTTTCACGAATCACTAAGTCTGGCTTCAATATGGAAGCTTCCTCTCATCTTCGTCTGCGAGAACAATTTGTATGCCGCCACTACACCAGCCCGGTATGCCATACCCATAGAAGACATCTATAAGAAGGCAGATAGCTATGCCATGCCCGGAACAGTGGTTGATGGTAACGATGTGGTTGCTGTTTATGAAGTGGTCAAAGAACTGGTGGCACGGACACGAGCGGGGGGAGGACCTGTCTTGCTGGAGTGCAAGACCTACCGCTGGCACGGTCATTTCGAGGGCACATATCTGCCTGACGTTCGCCCAGCGGAGGAGATTGAAGCCTGGAAGAAAAAATGCCCGGTCGCCAGAATGGAACGGCGACTGCTGGAGGCAGGGATATTGACCAGACAGGAAATTGAAGCAATGGATAAACAGATTTTGGCGCAGATTGAGGATGCCATCAAATATGCCCTGGAGAGTCCTTTGCCTGACCCAGAGGAAGCTCTAGAGGATGTTTTTTCCGTCTAGAATATGGACAGCACTGGAGGTATAACAGAATGAGAGAGATAACCTATATGCAAGCATCTACGGAAGCCTTGCAGGAGGAGTTCCGGAGAAATGACAAGCTGATACATTTAGCGGCTGATGTTGCCTTCGAATTAAGGCAGGAATTTGGTGAAGCCAGAGTCAGGCAGACACCTGTCTCCGAGTCCGCCTTTGTCGGAGCGGCCATAGGATTGGCGGGCTCCGGTTTCAGAACAGTGGCTGATATCAGAATGGCGACTTTTGGATTCGTAGCCTTCGACCAGTTTGTGAATCAGGCGGCGAAGATTACCTACATGTTCGGCGGGCAGGCAAGATTTCCTATTCTGTACCGGATGAGAAACGGGCTTGGAGTATCGGCGGCCGCCCAGCACTCGGTTAACCCCTATTCAATGTATATGAATGTCGCCGGGTTGAAGATTATCCTGCCCTCTACACCCTATGATGTTAAAGGACTATTGAAAACCGCTCTCAGGGATGATAATCCCGTGATTTCTTTTGAGCATATGGCTCTGGGCGGGGTAAAGGGAGAAGTACCGGAGGAGGAGTATACCATCCCGTTCGGCCAGGCGGATATTAAGAGGGAAGGTACCGATGTAACGGTGGTTGCCCTGTCCAAGATGGTATATCTGGCTCTTGAGGTTGCTGAAGAGATGGAAAAGCAGGGAGTTTCACTGGAGGTGGTTGACCCGCGAACCCTGGTACCTATGGATAAGGATACCATCAGAAATTCGGTAGCCAAGACGGGCAGGCTGGTAGTAGTAGATGAAGCCAGTCAAACCTGTGGAGCTGCCGCCGAAATTCTCTCTATCGTTGTTGAGGATGACAAGACCTTTAGCCGGCTGAAGGCACCCACCAAGCGCGTCTGCGGACTCGATGTGCCAGTACCATTCAGTCAGCCTCTGGAACGGTATGTAATCCCCGATAGAGAGAAAATTATCGCTGCCGTCAATCAGGTTATGTCCTAATCAACCTCACCCCCGCCTACCATAGTCCCGGAGGGACGGCGGGCAGGCCTTGCCCCCTTCCCCCCGAACTTGTCGGGGGGAA
>Ga0209314_10000843_pt1 | contig 13952 bp, 15 predicted proteins | sample I19B2metaG_FD_184146 | JGI IMG/M metagenome (GOLD analysis project Ga0209314, IMG submission 184146) | Lake sediment bacterial and archeal communities from Gulf of Boni, Indonesia to study Microbial Dark Matter (Phase II) - ​I19B2 metaG... | ecosystem: Environmental > Aquatic > Freshwater >...
CGCTGGCGAGGGATGCCTTTCTCCTCCTGGCTGTTTCGCATCGCTCATAACCAGGTGGTGGACTACTTTAGAAAGAGAAGGAAAGAGAAAACGCTGCCTCTTGATGAGACAAGAGCAGTGTCTAGTGCTGACCCAACGTTGCTGGCTGAACAGAGGCTGATGATGGAACAGGTGGCAGTGGCTAGTGGGCAACTCACTGAAGTACAACGTGAGGTGATTTCTTTGCGCTTCGCAGGAGGACTTTCTACTGCTGAAGTAGCCAAGGTAATGGGTAAGAGTGAAGGGGCGGTTAGGGTCCTTCAACATGAGGCTTTGGTGAGGCTGCGCCGCATCCTTAGTTCGAGTAACGAGGAAGCCAATGGCTGAAGAGTTTGAGCATATACTGGATCAATGCATTGACCGCTTGCTCCGGGGGGAGAGCTTAGAGCAATGCCTACAGCGCTATCCGGAGCAAGCAGCGCAACTGGAGCCTTTACTTCGAGTTGCCCTGGCTACTCAGAAAGCCTCTTCTGTCGAACCCCGACCTGAGTTTAAGGTACAAGCTCGACAGCAACTTAGCTCTGTATTGTACCGGCAGAAGCCCAAAGCTCAGCCTGGCGGGGTTCCCCTTTTAGACCTAGCTAAATCAAGAATAAGAGGAGGAGTGGAGGGGCTGAGGTCACGCCCTGTTTGGCAGAAAGCACTGGCGAGTGCTCTAGTCGTGGCACTTATTGTTGGGTTGTGCTTAACAATACCAGCGCTGCTGGGGCAGTCCCCCGTGGCATTAGCAGAGGAATTGGCTATAGAAGACCCAGGGGTGCAAATTCTGTTAATAGAAAAGGACTTCGATCCCCTAGGGGTGCACAGAGCGGCTGTAAAGGCGGACGGAGGGAGTATTTATTATGTTTACCTTATGAATCCAAAGGATGACGCACTGATCGGAACTGTTACAGTAGACATAAAGGAGAGGATGGTTACCAAAATTGGGTTGATTGAAGGCAGTGAGCAATTTGGTCCGGTGGCGGGAGTAAGCAAGGAGGACATCGTTCAGATAGCCAGGCGTCACCACAGGGTGCGAGAAATTCTGGATAACTGGGCCGAAGTGGGCCGGATGTCATGTTTGTGCTCTCCTCAGAGGAAAGTGGTTGCTTTAGAACTGCGATTAGGTCAGAAGAGATGGCTGGTGAAGATAGACCCGACAGAAGGAGAAGTGATAAGCATATTTGAGAGATAGCTTGGGCTGTGAATGGAGATGAATACCAAGTCGGGTTAAAGCAAACAGATGAGGAGATGAGGCTGGCGATACACGCCCGTCAGGTGGGAGATGAAGTAGAAATTGTCTACTTCCGGGGCAACGCCCAGAAAACAACTCAGGCTACTCTGGTAGAGACGCGATCCAATCTCTAGAAGCGAACAAGTGTTCATAGGTTTTGCCTGTAATGAAGCGAATTGCGAGACCACAGGAGATGAAAAATTTGATGCCCTCCTAACTTTTGGCCCTCTTTTTCGTTATATAAAGCAGAAGGTCGATGAAATTGGAGAAGTATTAAAGGAAGGAGGTGACATAAGCAGATGAGAAAGCGCACTAAGTTTCTGGTAATTGCTGTCGTGGCTGTCCTTATCCTTACGGTTGGGCTCACCACCACGGCTTTTGCCTGGGGATCCCTTGGTGATGGAGGTGTTGGCGATAAGGCGCTAGTTGCTGAAAGTGTGCAGGAGGTTGTCACAGAGGAAGGTGATGAAGACGAGGGTCCACTGCAGACCTTTATCAGCAAGGTAGCCAGCATTCTAGGGGTGACGGAGGAAGAACTGACGGATGCCTTTGAGCAGGCTTGTCAGGAGATGTGCGATGAAGCCCTGGAGCAGCGTCTTCAGGAAGCTGTTGAAAATGGATACCTGATCCAAGAGGAAGCTGACCAAATTCTAGAGTGGTGGCAGAGCCGCCCCGATGTCTTGGAGGGATGTTGCTTTCCCGGGCGCTTTGCAGGACGTGCATTTTGCCATCAGCTATCACTAGGCGAGGGCCAGAAGGGGTGCACTTGGTTTTGGAAAGGTGGTAGAGGTATGTTGATGGCAAGGCTGGGGTGCACTGAATTGCCGTAATATGAAGGTATAGACTAAGATTGGGCAGGCAGCCTCCTTCAGGAGGCTGCCTGCTATTTTCCAACGCAAAAGTTGCTGAAGATAGTCTCTAAAAGCTCCTCCTGCACTGTCTCGCCGGTGATTTCGTCCAGGGCATTGAGAGCGGCAGTAAGGTCAATAGTGATGAAATCGTCAGGCATCCCTGAGTTAATACTCGATAAGGCTTGGGACAGGTTTCTCTCTGCCCTTTCCAGGGCATTCTTATGGCGGGGGTTATTCACTACCAAGGCATCGGAGACAAAAACCTTGCCTCCTAAAGCCAAGTTGACCATCTTTTCCTCCAGTTGGGCTAGACCCTCTCCAGAAAGGGCTGAGGTGAACACCCTCTCCCAAGGCAACTCCTCTACTTTAGCCTGCTGAGGTAAATCACATTTGTTGGCCACCACTAGGACCGCTTTATCACCAATTAAGTCGCCTATTTCCCGGTCAGCCTCCATTATTGGCTCGCTAGTGTCAATCACCAAGAGGACAAGATCAGCCTGCTCTATTGCCCTGCGGCTGCGCTCCACCCCCAGGGATTCTATCAACTCTTTACTATGGATGATGCCAGCCGTATCCACCAGGATGAAAGGGACGCCCTGTAGATTTACTACCTCTTCGATGGTATCTCGAGTGGTCCCCGGGATAGGGGTAACGATGGAGCGGTCTTGTCTGAGCAACCTGTTGAGGAGGCTAGATTTCCCCACATTAGGTCGCCCTACAATGGCAGTCCTCACCCCCTGACGATAAACTATGCCGCTATCGGCAGTGGTGATAAGCTCCTGTAAGCTCTGGAGTGCTTCCTTTAACGGCTGAATTATATCCTGTGGCTCTATTTCATCCTCGGGGAAGTCTATCCTGGCAGTAAGGTAGGCCAGGACCGACATTAGCTGGCTACGGATTCCCTTGATTGCCGCTGAGAGGCGACCCTCCAGCCCTTGCATGGCTAGGCGCAAGCTGGCCTGGGTCCTGGCACGCACTATATCCAGCACCGATTCTGCTTGCGCCAGGTCAATCCTGCCGTTAAGGAAAGCCCGCAGGGTGAACTCGCCGGGATGGGCTAACCTCGCCCCATAGCGTAGTACTAATTGCAGGATGCGCTGCAGGGGTAAAGGACCACCATGGCAGTTAATCTCGACCACGTCCTCCCTGGTATAGGTATAAGGTGCAGCCATATAGCAGACCAGCACCTCATCCACCACCTCACCATTTTCAGGGTCGATGATATGTCCGTAGTTAAGGCGGCGCTGGGCCAGCCTTCCTTGGAAGACCTTTTCGGCAATGGGGCGGGCCTCCCTTCCGCTGAGGCGGACTATTCCTATTCCTCCTTCACCTAAAGGCGTGGAAATGGCAGCGATGGTGTCTTGATACATTTTCTCTTAATAATATCACCTGGTGAGCCAGATAAATAGGCTGGTGCCTAAGAGTGCCATCATGTGCAAATTAGAACGTCTCTTTGACTGCCCTGGGAGGGTTTTATGTCTGGAGTGTCATATTCCCCTGTCTTGTTGCTATTCAGTCCGTGAGCAGAGAGTTAACAAAAATTCACCACTGGCTTGGCTTTATGTGTTTTTTGTCTTAACAAGTCTACGACCACGCCTCAAAGTAGTCTTTAGCCTTTCGGCAAGCCCAATCCAACTCTGGCAACAGTATTCTTGGAAGCTTCATTGGTACCACCTTCGATGGTCATGGCCACTGAGGCAAGATAGAGGTATTTCATTCTGCCTCTCAGCTTGGCCCACTTGGACTGTGCATCCAGTTGCCCATAGAGTCCAAGGATTTGCGTACCAAAATTAGCCAGGCGCTGTACGAGACTGCCGCCAAAGGTTCTCATGGCTGAGGCCTCGGCCACAATTGGCCTACCATTAACTGCCATCCAGTTCAACCTTAGGCCAAGATTGTATCCTACCTCAAGATCGATAGCTAGCTGTGCCAGTCTACTTCGGATAAGGGGTCTTTTGGCCAAAGGCTGCCCGTCGACATAGGTCTCCTGGCAGTACTGTACCAGCAGTTCAAAATCCCGCCGGGCATTATTAATGAGCATCTGCCCGAAGGCTTTCTCAGTGTAGACACCGAAGAGCGCTACACTCCAGCCTTCGTTCTTCCCACCCAGTAGGTTCTCCTTGGGGACTCTGACATTGTCATAAAAGACTTCGCAGAAGGCAGGGTGACCACTCATCTGTGGTATACGACGCATGGTAATCCCCGGGCTCTTTAGATCAACCAGAAAAGCGCTAATCCCCTTGTGCTTGGGGACGTTTGGGTCAGTCCGAGCATATACGATGGCCCAGTCAGCATAGTGGGCACCAGTCTGCCAGGTCTTCTGCCCATTAAGAACAAAGCAGCCCTCTTCCTCTGCTGCCCTCAATTGGAGGCTAGCCAGGTCTGAGCCGGCATTTGGCTCACTCATCCCCACTGCCCACTGCACCTGCCCACGGGCAATAGGAGGAACGAATCGTCTCTTTTGCTCCTCCGTGCCGAATTGTAGGATGAAGCTTCCGATCATGAGTGCGGCAGAGAGTGCCCAATATGGCGCCCCCCGGTAAATCAACTCCTGCTCCAAGATAAGCTGTTTCATTAAGGGGGCCTCCTGGCCACCGTATTCTCTGGGCCACATTAGCCCCAGCCAACCCTTGGCAGCCAGCTTACGCTGCATCTCGAGGTAAACCTGGTGGAGTTCCTCGACTCCTTGCTCGTTGTGTCCGTCCGGGTCTACGCCCATCCAGTCCTCGGGCAATGCCTCAGCGAGGAAATCCCGCACCTCCTTTTGGAAACTTTCTTCCTCCTTAGTGAAGCGAAAGTCCATCTCCCTCCTCTGCTTTTGTCTTTTTCACCAGAAATATCAAGTTATCCATGAGGCAGCCCTACGAAGCCAGCAGCGATACTTATGGACATCTCATTGATGCTCCTCCAGATGCCCACAGCCGCTGCGTTTAGATAGCGATTTGTTCTAGTGGAGACAATAGAATGGAACCACCGACCTTTTGACTGCCAGTCATGTAGCCACATTGTAATGCTCTTGCTCCTTCATTGTCAACCAAGGGCGTAGGAGATTTGATTAGCCACCTTGCCTCTGGCATTTACATTCAATGTGGCGTGACCCTTTAGAGTCGCCCCCAGATTTTTGTAGTTGCCTGATTTATCAGGGGGCTACTACATTTTTAAACAGGCTTTAATTAGAGACGCCGTGTGAACCAGATAAATAGGCCGGTGCCAAAAAGCCCCACGCCGGCTCCAAAGTAGAAGACGGAGTTTATGTTCATCAGGTCAGCTATCAGCCCGCCGATAAGGGGACCCATTGCCATGCCTATGCTTTGTGCCATGTTAAGTATTCCCATAGCCGAGCCCATGCCATATTTTTTGCCCTCGTCCACGGTTAGGGCTGAGGCTGCTGGTAAGGACAAGGCACCGCCAATAGCCCCAAAGATGCATAAAGCTAATAGCTGCCAGAAGTGCTGCATGGTGGGGACCAAGGCGATGAAGGTAGGGCCGACCAGACTCCCTAAAATGACCAGTCGTTTTCTGTTGAAAACGTCGGCAATCCTGCCGGAGAAAAGTTGAGAGGTTGACATCAGCAAAAGATAAATTGCCAGCACTGCTCCTATTCGTGCTGGACTCAGTCCCAGGCCGGCGCCAAACAAGGGAAGAAAAGCCATAAAGGCACCCATTCCTAAATCATACATTAATCGGAAGCTAACTAACCCTTTTATGACACCGCTCTCTTTCATCTTTAGTAAGGAGGGCTTAGGTTTTTCACTCCTTTTCTCTTGGTGGCGGACTTCTGGGAGAAGGGAGAAGACTAGGAGGAAAGCCAGCAGATTGAGTCCTCCCATAGTAGAGAAGGCAGCCTCCATGCTGAAATAATCGGTTAGCACTCCTCCTAAAAGGGGGCCGAAGCCATAACCGGTAAGGAAAGCGGCATTAAAATATCCCATCCAGGTTCCTTCCTCACCTTCTGGGGAGAGTTCGCCAATATAGGCTTGGGCGATGGGGACAATCATGGCGGAAGCAGCTCCATGCATTAGTCGCACCAGGGTCAGCTCTGAAACTCGACTTGCCCAGATATAGCCCAGGGAAATCGCCGCATAGACAAAAAGCCCAAGGCAGATGAATATTCTCCTTCCCTTCCGGTCGGAGATGTGGCCCACAATGGGCATAAGAAGGGCGCGGGAGATGGAGAAGGCGGCAAAGATTACCCCTAGCCAGATTCCAGAAGCCCCGAGGGACTCGGCATAAAGGGGTAAGAGTGGGGCGATGATCCCCACTCCAAGCATGGAAGAGAAAATTGAAATAGCTAGAATTGGGAAGACTTTTTTCATAAATGGAAGGGGGCTTTCTGCCTTGAGGGGAAAGTGCCGAGGGGAGCGCTCAAATATAGCTTCCCCTTATTCAATTTGCTCAATTTGGTAGCAAAGCTCCCCCGCCGGGGCATTGACTTTCACCACATCGCCCTGGCGTTGGTTTAAGAGGGCTTTGCCTAGGGGCGAGACAATCGAAATCTTGTTCTTTGCTGGGTTAGCCTCGTTCTTGGTAACCAAGGTATAAGTTAATTTCTTTCCTGAGGCGATGTCGCATAAAATAACCTTGCTTCCTAACCTCACCGCAGACTCTTCCGCTGGTTTCTCCTCCACTAATACCCCAGTGCTGATAGCAGCTTGCAATTGTCTAATCTGTGCCTCCACCTGGTCTCGGTGCTCTCTAGCTGCCTGCAAAGGGGCATTTTCACGAAAATCTTTGTCTGCGGCAGCCCGGCGCAGCTCCTCGGCAATACGACCACGCTCCTCCTCTAGATCAGCCAACTGCGACTTCAATTGAGCATAGTCTTCAGGTGTTAGAACAACCTGCTGCTTTGGCCTAGTCCGCAGGGGGGTTCTTGGTGAAGCCTTCACCCTGAGGTGTGGAGCCAGACTAGCTTCAACAAGTCCTTCCCTTTTGGCATAAGTTAGGAAAGCCCTTACTGGTTCAAGCCTCCTTGTAATGTCACCAGTGGATGCTCCTACCCACCCAGCGTAATTGGCTACCTCCACGGGGGTGATTTGGCTGGTGAGGCGTTCCTTGCCATACCAGAGGACAAATCTATTTACTTCTTGTTGTTTGTCCTTTCTCTCCTCAGGTGGCAATGAAGTGAGAAAGGAAAGGGCTGCCTCTCCTAGGCTCAAGCTCTGTTTGTTCACCCTCTGTCTCTGCTTCATTATTGTATCATAAGTTAATAAAGCCTGCTAATAGAAAGCGTTTAGCGATGTCATTCTGAGGAGACCAAAGGAATTTGGACGACGAAGAATCTCAGAGATTCTTTCCCCGATAAATCGGGGTTAGAATGACAATTAGGATTGTTAAACACCATCAAAGAAGGCTTCAACTTGTAGGGACAGACCTGAAGGTCTGTCCGTTTTGCTTGTGCCAAAAGTGCCTTCGTCTTAAGTCGGGATAAGTTACCATCCATAGCTTAGGCGGTTAGCTAGGCGAAGAGGCAAGCCCGCCTTGACCATCTTTTGCTGAGTGGCTGAAATATCATAGTTGACACGGTAATGGTAGATAACCCCCTTTTCATCATCAAGAATGGCATAGCTAGCGCGGGGGTCACCATCCCTTGGTTGCCCTACCCCACCGCAGTTAATAATCAGGCGTTTTTCTTCCTTGAGGAGTAACTCACCAGGGAGCGGGCGAAGTTGGCAGAGGTTGTCTTGGTCAAGGTCGAAAATTAGCGGCACATGGGAATGGCCTATGAGGCAGAATCTAGTATCGAAGAAGGCGAAATTAGCTTTGGCGGTCTGGGTGGAGAGGACGTACTCCCAGATGGGTTCCCTGGGGCTGCCATGAGCCAGGGTAAAATCGTCTCGATGCAAAGTTAAAGGTAGATGGCGTAGATAATCAATATCCTCAGGACTTAGCTGAGATGCGGTCCAGTGGCAGGCTGCCGCAGCCTCGGGGTTGAAATCTGAAGTGTCCACCTTGCCTATTGCTGCCCAATCGTGGTTTCCAGCAATGCAAAGGTGGCGATGCTGGCGCAGGAGCTGGAGGCATTCCCCTGGGTCAGGTCCATAACCTACCACATCCCCTAGGCACCATATCTCCTCAAATCCGCCTCTCTTCTCTGAGTCCTCCAGTACTGCCTGGAAAGCAGCTAGGTTGCTGTGAATGTCAGCCAGGATAGCATAGCGCATCTCAAACCTTGGTAACTATATCAGTTTTGGGCATTTTTGGCTAGATTGCCGTCCTACCCGTCATTCTGAGGTCGCCTTGGGCGACCGAAGAATCTCGCTCAGTCGTAGTGCGGACCTTTAGGTCTGCTAATTAGCCCTGGCAGGTCTTTAGACCTGCACTACTTCTGGGAACTGCCACCCAAGGGGAGAGGGATTTCACCCTCACCCTACCCTCTCCCTCGACGGGAGAGGGTAATAAGAAGGTAATATATGTTCTCCCTCCCCTGGCGGGAGGGAGTTAGAGGGAGGGGGTTAACCTGTTGAAGGGGCAGTGAAGAATGACAACTGAATACCCCCATTTTGGCTATTGTTGAGGTTAGAGTGTTGATTGGCTATAATCTTGGCAATGAAGGTCTCGGAGCTAGGAGAGTTTGGACTTATTGAGCTGCTTTCTGAGGTAGTCGCCCAGAGTGGGAAAGACCCTCAGATTGTGGTCGGTATCGGCGATGATGCTGCCGCTTGGCGAGGCGATGGTTCCACCTTGCTGGCTACCACTGATACCCTGGTTCAGGGGGTGCACTTTACAGCGGAGAGCACCTGGAGGGAGTTGGGTTGGAAAGCGGTAGCCATAAATTTTAGCGATATTGCCGCTATGGGGGGGTTGCCGAGGTATGCTTTAGTATCCTTATCTCTCCCTGGAGATACCGAGGTGGAGGATGTCACCCAGCTCTACCGGGGGATGGCGGAGATAGCCAAACAATTCAAGATGGCTATAATAGGGGGAAACATCAGTAGCGCCCCTTTAGTGGTGATTACCCTGGCCGTAATAGGGCAGGGGCAAACTGAGGGTATTCTCACTAGGTCGGCGGCAGTACCTGGTGACCTGATAGCGGTCACCGGCTATTTAGGCTCCTCGGCAGCAGGGATGAGGATGTTAACGCATCATTATCGGTTTGATCCGGAGACAACGGCTTTTCTTAGAAAAGCCCATCTTCAGCCGCAGCCAAGGATCGCCGAAGGGCAGCTTTTGGTGAGAAGGGGGGTGCGGGCGACGATAGACATTAGTGACGGACTGGTGGCTGACCTGGGTCACCTCTGTAAGGCAAGTGAGGTGGGGGCAATCCTAAAGGCAGACCAGGTTCCTATCCACTCTAAGGTGAAAGCCGCCTTCCCCAAGGAATCCCTTGATTTCGCTTTAAGCGGGGGCGAGGATTATGAGCTCTTGTTCACTGCCAGTGAAGAGGTTATCCATAGTGTTAAAGAAGAGGCTGATTGCCTGATAAGCATAATCGGCGAGATAAGAGGTGAGGGAGGGGTAACTCTGCTTGACCAAGAGGGTCATCCTTTCCAAATCAAGGAAAAGGGGTGGGAACATTTCACCTCTAGAGGTTTTTAGTCACAGCCAAAACAGAGCAAAGGCAAGGAGCAAAGATGTTATCTGAGGAGAAGGTACAACCACAGCTCACCAATAGGTGCTTTGGTTGCGGGCCAGAAAACCCTATTGGGCTGAAACTCCATTTCCGCCGCGAAGGGAATAAGGTTGAGACCGAGTTTACACCCACTGAACCTTATCAAGGTTACCCTGGCTATCTCCATGGTGGAATAGTCTTTGCCATTCTGGACGAGGCTATGGGTTGGGCGATGTATTCCTTGGGGGTACTGGCCATTACAGCCCGGGCTGAGGTGAGGTTCAAGCGTCCGGCCTTAATCGGCGAGCCGCTCCTTATAACTGCTACTGTAATCGAAAGGAGGAAGAAGCTGATTACAACAAAGGCGACTATAACTCGAAAGGATGGTACCGTGGTGGCGGAAGGCACTGCTTCGATGATGGTTGGTAAGGAGCCTGAAGATGCAAAGAACCCTGGTTCTGATTAAACCTGACGCGATGCAGAGGGGTCTGGCCGGGGAAATTATCTCCCGCCTGGAAAGGAAGGAGCTGAAAATTGTGGCAATGAAGATGCTCCAGATGGATAAGTCTATGGCTGAGCGTCACTATGCTATCCATGAAGGCAAGCCCTTCTTCTCCGCTCTGGTGGACTTCATTACTTCTACCCCTCTTATTGCTGCCGTGGTCGAGGGGGAGAACGCTGTGGAAGCAGTGCGCCGCCTGATGGGAGAGACCGATCCCCTTAAGGCTGCCCGAGGGACAATAAGAGGGGACCTTGGATTAGATATCGGGCACAATCTGATTCATGGCTCTGATTCAGAGGAAAACGCCCAGCAGGAGATCAGCCTCTTCTTCTCTGAGAAAGAAATACTAAGCTACCCGGATTAAGGAGAATGTCTCATCAGGCTGACTATTCTGCCTTAGATAGACCAGAGCTTCTTCAGTTTGTCTTTTATCCCAGGAAGGATTTTACTGCCCCTCCTCCCAATGCCACCGACCACCTTATCCCTGTAGAGAAGGGCGTGTCGATTTCCTGCCGCTTTTATGTCCACCACCGAGATTCGCCTTCTATCCTCTTTTTTCATGGCAATGGTGAGGTTGTTAGTGATTATGACTACATTGCTCCCATCTACAATCAATTGGGTATAAATCTATTTGTGGCAGACTATCGCGGCTATGGTTCGAGTGGCGGGGTGCCGACTTTCACTAGTATGGTGGCCGATGCGCATCACCTATTCAAGGGCTTCAGGGGAATCTTGCAGGAGGGTGGTTATGGCGGCAGGGTCTTCCTCATGGGGCGCTCTTTGGGGAGCATCTCCGCCATCGAGTTGGCTTCCCATTATGGGGAGAAAATAAAGGGTCTAATCCTGGAGAGCGGGTTTGCTAGCACCGTCAGGCTGATGACACGCTTAGGCTTCCCCAAAGAGCTCCTTGGCATAACAGATTTTGGGTTTCCTAATCTAGCTAAGATTCGAACTGTTACCCTGCCCACCCTTATCATTCATGCCGAATTTGACAGCCTCATTCCTCTCACTGAGGCGAGAGACCTCTTTGAGAATGTGGCTACCAAGGAAAAGCGCCTGGTAATCATTCCTGGGGCGGACCACAACACCATAATGATGGTGGGCATAGGACCTTACTTTAAAGCTATTGAGGAGTTTGTCTTCGCCTGAATTTCGATTACAGCTTGTTTGGGGTCAGGTGGGGCACCTGACACCCACGGTAGGGGGGATTTCACCCTCACCCTACCCTCTCCCGTCGAGGGAGAGGGATGTGGCAAGACCGTGTTGACGAAGCTCTTCTTGCTTGTGGGAAAGCCTTTTCAGGCTTGATAAGAAAGCATAGGCTGTCCGAGAAACTCTGTAGGAGTGTTTGTCCTCACCCCTTGTGGGCTCCCGCAAATTGGGGGGACAAACCCCGGGGAGATCCACTCCTACAAGGGGGAACTTTTTAGACAACCTGCCTACATCTACATCTTGGCGGGTCTAAAGCTCCGCACTACATTTTTAAGCGCCAGGTTTAAAAGCACTGCGTTTTTGAGCGGTCTCACATTATCCTCAACACAATGGGGGCTTTGCTCCATAGCTTTTCTAGCTGGTAGTATTCCCTTTCAAAAGGAGAAAAGATATGAACAATAATCTCACCCAGGTCGAGTAACACCCATCCCGAATTGGCATCCCCTTCGTAATGATGGGAGACAGCGGCCTCTTTTTTCAGCACCTCATCAATAGCTTCACGGATAGCCTCAATTTGGCGCTCACTCTCCCCATTACAAATAACGAAGTAGTCAGCAAAGGAGCAGACCTTTCTGGTATCCAGCAGCACTACATCGGAGGCTTGCTTATCGGTGGCAGCCTCGACAATCCTCTTGGCTATCTCTATGGCTTCCAAAGGCACTTTACTCTCGCTTCAGCTCCGCAATCTCCTTTTCCACTTCTCTCAGCTCTTCTTCCAGGTCCTTTTTGTAGTCTTCTAGCATTCGAAGGTAAGCCTCTTTTCTGGGGAAGGGCCGAGGACCGAAGTAAAACATGAAAGGAGGGAACCCAAAGCGAAAGCCGCCATAGAAGCCACGCCGGCGAAACCACATGCCACTACCTCCTTACATCACCCGCTTCAGGCGAGGGTTGGGGGTGATTCCGGGGATCCTCCCCCGCTTAGCCACAGGCCTGCCTTCTACCTCATGGAGGTCAGCGGTGAAGTCAATAGGCCTAGCTCCGCTGATATAGCTCCCCACCCCAAAGGCATCCACAGGGGCTCGATTCTCGATAAAATATCTGATGCGCTCGAGGTCAATACCGCCGCTAACAAAGATTTTCACCTCTTTAAAGCCAGCCAGGTCAAGCCTGGCCCTGGTCTCTTTCACTAAGTCAGCCGTCACCCTCCCCCTCTCAGGCGGGGTATCTAACCTCACCCCCTGGAGGCGCCCCTTCATTGCTTGAGCTACTATTATGCTCTCTTCAGGCTCATCCTTGAAGGTATCCACCAGGGCGATGCGAGCCACCTCGGGGGGCATATGTTTATCAAAGGCAAGGGTAGCAGTAGCTGTATCGCCCATAACTATAATCAGGGCATGAGGTATGGTGCCAGTGGGGTTGATGCCCACCAGCTTGGCGCCGGCGATGCTGGAGCAACCAGCACAGCCCCCCACCATAGCTGCATAGTCCATCATCCCGGCTACGGTGGGGTGGACATGGCGAACGCCAAAGCTGATGACGGGAATCTCCTGAGCTGCCTCAACGCATTCCTTGGCTGCGGTGGCCCAGCCGCTGCACTGGGCGAGCATACCCAGGTAGGCAGTCTCATAAGCACCATAGCTCTGGTAGGGGGCGGTTATCCTGAGCACTACCTCTTTCCTCTCCATGGTCTCTCCTTCAGAGAGAGACCATACCTCCCGATTACCTTCGGGCAGCACCCTGTCCAACAGGGCATGGACCTCGTGCATACCGCAGAGGATTCCCGCCCGGCTGGGGAAGACCTCCATGGTGGCTACCGGGTTGACCCCTTCATGCTTCAGGATCTCCACCGTGCGGACGAAGTAGATGTCGGCGGTCTCTCCAGACAAAACAGCGGGGGAGGGTTCAAAGTGAGGTGAGGGGGCTTTTATCGGGGCACTCACCAGCTTGGCTCCCAGAACCTTTTCCATATGCTCCAGGGCAAACCTGTGCTTTGCCAGGTCAAAGGTAGCCACGCAGTCGACAGGGACCTCTACTTCGTAGTTACGATTCCGAGCATCAGACACCGTATGTAAAACACATATGTCAGTGCACACTCCGCAGACAATCAGTTTCTCCGGCTGAAGGGCTTTCAGCTTCTGTTCTAGAGTGGTATTAAAGAAAGCACTGTAGCGATTCTTATATATTATCTCCCCAGGGTACTGGGCAACCTCGGGGATAAGCTCGGTTTCTGAAGTGCCAGCGATGTTGTGTGGAGGCCACATCTTGAACTCCGGGTCGTCTGGTTGGTGACGGTCAATAATATAGAAGACCTTCGAACCTCGGGCTATTTCCTGCTCCAGCAACCGCTGGATATGGGGGATAATGCGGCGAGCCATTTCGCCGCAATAAAGGGGATTACCCTTCTCCAGGAAGCCCCTCACTACATCTGCCACTATAACTGCGTTAGGCATAATGCTTACGCCTCCATCTGTCCTTTGTTTCTATCTTCCTCAGTAGTGTTTCCCATTATATCAATTTTATTAAAGGGCGAGTTAATGTTCTTTTGAGCGCTCTTTTATGTAGAAATCGTATCAATCTGATATTTTGCGTGTTTGAAAAGTGCGAAGCATTTGGACAGGTACAGTGAACTGCAAAGCCCATATTAGA
>Ga0209314_10000848_pt1 | contig 13919 bp, 9 predicted proteins | sample I19B2metaG_FD_184146 | JGI IMG/M metagenome (GOLD analysis project Ga0209314, IMG submission 184146) | Lake sediment bacterial and archeal communities from Gulf of Boni, Indonesia to study Microbial Dark Matter (Phase II) - ​I19B2 metaG... | ecosystem: Environmental > Aquatic > Freshwater > Lake...
GCCTTTATCCGGGCCTCCTGGGATCCTACCTAACTGAAAGGCAGCTAAGGCTGTTGCCGTACCCATGGCCCATCCTGGCATGGCTCGCTCTAAGAACCCGACAATCGTGAAAAGCCATCCCCAGAAGGCTTTCCCAGGTTTAAGTCTCATAAAACCAACGGTGATCGGTTCTCCAGTATAGAGGGTGTAACGGCACATCTCGAGATTGAGGAAAACCTGTAGCAACGATGATACAGTGGTGATCCAGAGGAGCGCAAGGCCCCATTTTACAAAGAGGGAAGGCCCGACAAGCCATTCACCTCCGCCAATTGTTCCGCCGAGGGCAATGACAGCTGGTCCTAAAATAGCAAACAGTTTCCTCGGAGTGAGATCCCGAGGAGGTTCTGGAAAGTCACCCACCTCATAAGGAGGTCCATAACCTGCAACGTCTTGTTTTTTCTTTTCTTCCATATCATTCCTCCTTCCTTTTTCCCCCTCACCGTGCTGAGGAGAAGCTCAATCCTTTGAATGAGATCATCTCTCTAAGAGCATCAACCATCCACATCATTCAAATAATCAACCACCTCCTCTGTTTCAATATTTACCTACTTTCAGTGAGCTCCATCGCCTCCTTTAATCGGATAACGATGGTCCGACGCTGTCTGTAGATGGCCGAATAATTACTAAAAGTGTATTAGAATTAGTTCGGCAAAGTCAATAAGAATCTGATTTCGTGGAAGCAACTCGACGAATCATCTTCGAATACCTCTCCACATTGAAGTCCAACTTTTCTGCCAAGGTAATGAGATTGGGAGGAAATGGTTTCTCAGTGCCGCCTTCCCACCAACTCTTTTCGAGGGTCGAAACATACTCTTCCAATAACTCATCCATCATTGCCTGGGCCTCTTCTTTCTGTAGTCCAAAACCCCATCTTTCAGCCCAGCTGAGAAGCCTTATCACCTCCTCCACCTTCTCTGACCTCAACTTTTCCTCCTCAGGCAAGGCTGACTGATATCTGGCCACAGTTTCCTGAAGGATCTTCATCCTCTCCTTCAGCAATTCACTCAATATCAGGGCTGGCTTCCCCATTTTTAGTTGAAAACCGTAATCTCTTGCTTCACGCATGATCTGATCAATCTCCCTCCTCTTCACCGTCCCTTCGAAATCTCTCTTCAGTTCCTCAATCTCACGCAGTAACCGATTGCTAAGGGTAACCTCCGCAGCCAGACGAACCCCGTCAGGAACCTCCAAACCCTTTTTGGTTAGCAACTCCCCCGTCTTCCCCGCCTTATCAAAAAGTTCAGCATAGATCTCCGGGGACTGACCTATTTTCCGCTGAACCATCTTCTCGAAGAGGGCCTCTTTCTCTTCTCTAAAAAGATCTCGAATCGTGAAGAAACGACTTCCGAAAATCAAAGTAAAAAGCCTGGCCGCCTCCTCCTCGCCCTTTTCAAGGCTCTCAAGACCTTTCTTCCTTAGTGCATCAAAATCTGGTCCTTCCCCACATTCTGAGACCCAGGTTCGAAATGCATCTCTTTTAGAAACGGTTAAACCAAAGAGAAATTCCTTCGGTTCTGGAATGATCTCTGGAATCACCTTCACCTGCCCCACGACCAACGCGCTATCATCCTTCTTCACCATCTCATAATTCACCCTCTCGACTCGGTAGGAGAAGATCTTTTTCTCCCTTTCTCCATCATCAAACAGAGAGGAAATCGCATACTGGTTCACCACTTTTTCCAATGTCACGCATCTCGGCTTGACCAGTTTTTGATAGACTTGATCGCCATCTCCCATTTCACGCAGATTACTCTTTGCACTCGATAGAAGTTGAACAAATCCCTTTTCAATCTCTTGACCGGTCATCTCTTCCGCCAACTGAATTGCCCTCGCTGCATAGAGAAGGATTTGAACCGTTTCCAGACCTGCTAAATCGGCAAAGAACCAGCCGCAACTCGTGTACATCAGTAAGGCATGCCTCTGCATCTCCAGGAGCTTTAGACCTTTGGTTCTCCTCTCCCCATCCAGACCCTTAAGCCCATAGTGATCAAAGAATCGATTCAGATTCTTCGATGAACGATCCAAAATCACCTCGATATAGCCATTTCTCGCCTCCCAAACATCCCGGAAGATCCTTTCGCCTTCTCTTTCATAGACCCTGCTTAGTTGATCCCTCAGGAGGTCAAGGGCCTCCCTCAGAGGTCTTCGCCATTTTTGATTCCATTTGGGTTTTCCGCCTGTGCTGCACCCACAATCCTCTTTCCACCGACCAACCCCGTGAGCACAACTCCAGGAGGTTCCCTCCCCTTTCGACCCTTTGTCGATCTCCACTTCATAAATCGGAGGAAATCGTTTTAGAAAGGCGCCGTAGTTGATCACATCGAATCCCCGTGAAGAGATTCCTTCTTTCAATGCATAGGCCAAAGCCATTTCACCAAATTTCCTATGATGTCCGTAGGTCTCGCCATCCGTCGCAATGTGGAGTAGTTGGGGCCTTCTCTTTGACGGCTGGTAGGACCGAGCGAATCTCTCGGACAAGGCATTCCCATCCTTTAAGAGATCTCCAAATGCCACCTCCTTTGAGATGATTCCATCGTAGAAAAAGATATCGATGAAATGGTCTGAACGCTTCTCACCCGATTCATCCTTGATGAAACACCGGTAGGGCTGCGTTGGATCGATCCGACCCCTGGAGACATCGGTCCATTTCTTAATTCCGATCGGCCGAACTCTCAGGGCCTGAAAAGGGCTCAAGATGAGGTACTGCATTCTATATTTGGCCAGAAGCCGAAGGGTGGGGTAGTTGACAGCCGCCTCAGGAAGCCACATTGCCTCTGGTCTTCGATGGAACCGCTTCTCGAAGTCAGCCATTCCCCAAAGAATTTCCGTCTCCTGATCTCTCTCGCTGGCCAGGGGCATAATGATGTGGTTATAAGCCTGTGCCATGGCGTTCCCATGGCCAAACCTTCTTAGGCCTTCTTGATCCGCTTCGATGACCTTTTGATAGAGCGTGGGAAATTTCAACTCCAGCCAATAGAGCAACGTTGGACCGAAATCGAAATTGAGGTAGGAATAGTTGTTGACGAGATGGAGGATCTTTCCTTTCCTATCGACGATCCGTGCGTAGGCGTTCGGCCGATAACATTCGAAGGTGATCCGTTCATTCCAGTCGTGGAAAGGATAGGCACTCTCCTCCGTCTCAATGGCTTCCAACCAAGGATTCTCTCGCGGAGGCTGATAAAAGTGGCCATGGATGGCCACAAATGTATCTTTCACTTCGCCCCATCTCCGTATCTCCCCATCACCCTACTCTTTATGTTTCGCCTCATAGATCCGTTTCTTGATTTGACCAATCTGTTTGGTGACAGGGATCTCCTTAGGACAGACCTCTGTGCATTTCCACAACGTTTGGCAACCCCATGCCCCGTCTTTCTGGTCGAGAAGGCCCATCCTCTCATTGGAAGCTTCATCCCTCGAATCGAAGAGATATCGAAAAGCTCGAACCAAGGCAGCAGGCCCAACATAGGCCTCTGTCTCTTTTCGCTGATTGACCGGACAGGAAGCGGTGCAGCAGGCACAGAGGATACAACGGATGGCCTCTTCAAAAAGGCGCTGCTCGGCAGGAAGTTGGATTCGCTCCTGATCGGGTGGAGGGGTTTTCACAATCAGATAGGGTTTGATCGAATGGTATTTTTCAAAAAAAGGGCCGAGATCCACAATTAAGTCTTTAACGACTTTAAACACAGGAAGGGGTTCGATGAGGATTTCCTCCTTAAAATTTCTGAGCAATTTTTGGCAAGGGAGACCACAGATGCCGTTGATCCTCATCCCATCGGACCCACAAACTCCATGACCACAAGACCACCGAAAGGAGAGGGTCGGATCTTGCTCCCACCGAATCCGGTTAAGACAATCCAAGATTCGATCCAAGGGATCGGTCTCTACCTCAAAATTCTGGTAATAGGGGTTTTCGTCTTTCTTTGGGTCAAAACGGAAAATCTTAAGTTTGACAAGCATTAGCCACTCTATTTGCAGTCGCATAGTCGTCAGTCTTATAGTCCTTAGTCGTCTGGTTTTGGACTATACGACTAATAGACTACAAGACTATGAGACTTAGTAGACCCTCACCTCTGGCTGAAATCGCGTGATCTTTACCGGTTTACACTTTACCTCTGGGCCTTTTGGAGTTCGATAGACTAAGGTGTGTTTCAAATAGTATCGATCCGCCCTCGTTGGAAAATCCTCCCGAAAATGAGCTCCTCGGCTCTCCCTGCGATGGAGGGCACTAAAGAGGATCACCTCTGAGAGTTCAAGCTGATGGCCCAATTCGATAGCTTCCATCAATTCGAAATTGAAATGGTTTCCTTTATCAAAGACTTCGATCTCTTTGTAACGTTCCTTCAGGACTCGAAGCTCCTCAATCCCTCTCTTCAGCCCTCCCTCATTTCGGAAGACCGATCCATAATCCATCATGACAGACTGCATTCTCTGCCTGATCGGGGAAATCTTCTCCTTTCCCTTCTGGTTCAACAACCTCGTCATCTTCTCGCTCATTGCCTTTAAAGGATCGATGGAGATCGACGGAGGCTCAAGGTGTTGGACCTCTTCCTTCATAGCCATTCCGCTTCTCCGGCCAAAGACGAGTAAATCGAGCAGTGAATTGCAGCCGAGGCGGTTTGCACCGTGGACCGACACGCAGGCACATTCTCCTGCCGCATAGAGCCCATGGACGATTGAACCCTTCTCATCGAAGAGGACCCTTCCATCCACGGTCGTTGGAATTCCACCCATGATGTAATGACAGGTCGGTTGAACCGGAATGGGATCGTAAACCGGATCAATGCCTAAGTAGATCCTCACGAAAGAGGCGATCTCCCAGAGTTTCTCCGAAATCTTCTCCTCCCCAAGATGTGTGAGATCGAGATGGACGTAATCCTTTCCACTGATCCCCCTCTTCTCTCGAACCTCAGTGAGAATGGCCCGGGAGACGACATCCCTGGCGGCTAAGTCTTTCACCGTGGGAGCATACCTTTCCATAAACCGTTCACCCAATCCGTTTCTTAAAATCCCGCCTTCGCCTCTCGCTGCCTCGCTCACCAAGATGCCCAAAGGATAGAGTCCAGTAGGATGAAACTGGATGAACTCCATATCTTCCAGAGGAATCCCAAGCTGGTAGACCAAACTGAAGATCTCACCTGTCGTCGACCCACTATTGGAAGTCGTCCTGTAGATTTTCCCGCATCCTCCCGTGGCGAGCAAAACGGCCTTGGCCTGAAGCAGGTGGAGCTCTCCTGTCGCAAGATCATAGGTCACGACACCTAAACATCTTCCATCTTCGAAGAGGAGAGAAAGGACATAATGCTCTGAATAGAATCTCACCTGACGGCGGAGGCATTGGTCAAAGAGCGTGTCGAGGACGACTCTTCCTGTGTGGTCTGCGGCGTAGCAAGCCCTCTTGACAGGCCTCTTGCCAAAGTCCCGCGTGTGGCCTCCAAAGTTTCGTTGGGCGATCCTTCCCTCTGGCGTCCGGCTGAAAGGAACGCCCATGTGCTCCAACTCGTAAATGGCCCTGGGAGCATCCCTGATCATGATCTCAATGGCATCCTGGTCTCCAAGGTAGTCGCCTCCTTTCACCGTGTCGAAGAAGTACCATTCCCACCGATCTTCCTCCTCATTGCCAAGGGGCGCAGTGATTCCTCCTTGGGCGACTCCAGAATGGGACCGTGTCGGAAAGACCTTGCTCACGACCGCGACGTTCGCTTGGTCTGCTACCTCAACAGCCGCTCGAAGCCCTGCCAGGCCAGCTCCCACAATGACAATATCGTGTTGGAAGATCATCGGGATCGTTCTTCGATCGGAATGTATTCACATCCCCGAAGACCACAATAATTCCCTATGTAGTCAGCATCTGGCCGATAGAGTTCAGGTTTGGGTTGAGCCTCGGCAAACTTCTCCTCAATGATGTGGGCTGTCCAACCCGAGATCCGTGAAATGGCAAAAACCGGAGTAAAAAGATCGATCGGAATCCCCATCGTATGATAGACCGGCGCGCTGAAGAAATCGACATTGGCATAGATCTCTCTCCCCTTTAACCTCCGGAACTCCTCTTTGGTCGCAGTCTCGATGGCCTTCGAAAGTTCATACCAAGATCGGTCTCCGAAACGATCGGCCTCCTGTTCGCACATTTCTCGAAGGATGGCCGCCCTTGGATCTTCTGTTTGATAGACCGCATGGCCCATGCCCATGATCTTTCCCCCTTTTTGAAGCCTCTCAGAGACCCAAGCTCTTGCGCGATCCCTATCCCCAATTTCTAAAAGCATTCTCATCACCTGACTGTTTGCCCCTCCGTGGAGTTCCCCGGAGAGAGCACCGATGGCTGCTGCCACAGAGGCGTAGAGATGGGCATGGGTAGAGGCCACCTCCCTTCCTGCAAAGGTGGAAGCGTTGAAGGAGTGCTCGGCGTGAAGGATCAGGCAGATATCAAAATCCCGAGCGGCCTCCGGATCAGGAGAGAATCCCTTCAACATGAATAAGAAGTTTCCAGCATGGGTGAGATCTGGCCGAGGTGGAAGCGGCTCAACTCCCTTCCGAATACGATCCCATGCGGCAACGACGGTAGGGAGTTTTGCAATGAGCCGGAAAGCCTTTTTCAGATTGGCCTCCCTTGTCTCCTCTCCCAACTGGGGATCGTAACTGGCCAGAATAGAAATGCTCGCCTGGAGGACGTCCATGGGACTACTGGAGTTCGGCATTGTTTTGAGACATCTCAAAAGAGCTTCAGGAACCACTCTTTCCGAGACGAGTTCCGACCCAAAACGACTTAACTCTTCTTGAGCGGGAAGATGGTCATGGAGAAGCAGGTAGGAGACCTCCTCAAAAGTCGAGAATCGGGCAAGGTCAACGACATTGAACCCACGGTAGGTCAGTATCCCCTTCTCTCCGTCGACGTCCGAGATGCGGGTGTCCGCTACCTTCACTCCTCGGAGACCAATATTTTTGGTATCGAGGGTCTCTTTCATCTTCCCTCATCCTCACCGGCCTTCCGATCTTTCGCATAGTTTAACAATCCTCCGGCCAGAAGAACCTCCGTTTCTCTTTGGTTGAGCCCATGGAGGACTTCAAAGACTCTGTGTTTGGTGACATTCTCGATTTTAAGAAAGCGATCCGCTTTGAGCCTATCTCGAATATCCTTCATCCTCAGTTGATCCTGCTGGTCAATCTTCTGAAACTCATCAGGATCCTTAAATGTCAAAGGCAGGATCCCAAAATTGATCAGATTGGAGCGATGGATTCGGGCATAGGACTTTGCCAAGATGGCTTTGATCCCTAAGTACATTGGTGCAAGGGCAGCATGCTCCCTGCTCGAACCCTGGCCATAGTTTTCGCCTCCCACCACAAATCCGCCACCTAATTGCCTTGCCCTTTCATAAAAACCAGAATCTACCCTCTCGAAGAGGTATTTAGAGATGGCTGGAATATTGGATCGGAGAGGGAGAATCTTTGCTCCTGCTGGTAGGATATCATCTGTTGTAATATTGTCTCCGACCTTCAAGATGACCGAACCTTCGACAAAATCCTCAAGGGGACCTCTTTTAGGTAAGGGTTGAATATTGGGACCCCGTTCGACCACTACCTCTTCAGGCCTTGAAGAAGGGGGAAGGATCATACTGTCGTCGATCAAAAATCGTTTAGGCATGAGGATTCGTGGCGGTCTTGAGCCGAGTGTCCTGGGATCTGTCATTTTTCCCTTCAGGGCACAGGCAGCAGCCACATAAGGGCTGGCCAAATAGACCCGATCTTCTGGCGTTCCGCTTCTGCCTGAAAAGTTTCGATTCATCGTTCGAATGGAGATCGCATGGGAGGGAGGTGCTTGGCCCATTCCAATGCATGGACCGCAGGCCGACTCCAGAATCCGAGCGCCTGCACTGACGAGGTCACTCAGAGCTCCATTTCGGGTAATCATCTCGAGAGCCTGCTTCGATCCGGGTGTAACCGTAAGGCTGACATTCGGATGAATTCTCTTCCCCTTCAGAATTCTGATCACGCTCATTAAGTCCACATAGGAAGAATTGTTACAACTCCCAATGCAGACCTGTTTCACCTCTTGGCCGACCAATTCCCTTACTGGACAGACATTATCCGGACTTGAGGGCTGAGCGATCAAGGGCTCTAATTTGGGGAGATCGATCTCAATCACCTCGCCATATTCTGCGTCCGGGTCGGGTTCGAGGGAAATCCAATCCCTTCCCCTTCCCTGAGCTCTTAGAAATTCCAACGTTCTTTCATCGCTCGGAAAGAGGCTTGTCGTAGCTCCCAGTTCTGCTCCCAAATTGGCTATGGTGGCCCTTTCGGGAATGGAGAGCGTCTTCAGTCCTGGCCCGCCAAATTCGAAAATCTTCCCTACGCCACCCTTTACTGTCAAACGCCTCAGAAGTTCCAGCACAATATCCTTTGAGGCCACCCACGCCGGGAGTCTTCCCTTTAACCTCACCAGCACGATTTTAGGCATTTTGAAGTAGTAGGGCTCACCTGCCATGGCGATGGCCACGTCGAGCCCTCCTGCGCCAATGGCAATCATTCCCATGGCTCCGGCATTGGGGGTATGGCTGTCGGAACCGAGAAGTGTCTCCCCTGGTTTCGCAAAACGTTCTAAATGGACCTGGTGGCAGATCCCATTTCCTGGTTTGGAGAAGAGCATTCCGTACTTTGCCGAAAAGGTCTGTAAAAACCGGTGATCATCTGCGCTCTCAAACCCGATCTGAAGCATGTTATGATCGACATAACTGACAGAGAGTCTCGTTCTGACCCGAGGAATTCCTAAGGCTTCGAATTGGAGATAGGCCATTGTGCCAGTAGCATCCTGGGCGAGCGTCTGGTCAATGACAATCCCTATATCCTCATGAGGATCCAGTTTTCCGCTAAACAGATGAGTCTCAAGAATTTTTTGCACAAGATTCTTGCCCATTCGGCTCCTTTCCCGCAGGCTTTAAAAAATGATAAGCGATGATTCTTCGATTTGTCAATGAAATCTCCATCGTTTTCCAAGTACATAAAATTCCTAATGATTGAACTTCCGTCGCATTTTTGGTAGATTATTGATCAATAAGGTATTTATGCAACTCATGGGCTTTGGCTTGAGGAATGGACTCCAGAACAATTGAAAGGTGAGGTGATAACTAAATCGCCATTGACATGTGAAGATGTGACCCCCACCCTCCTCCCTGATTGGAAAGTACATCCAAGTAATAGAGATTGTAGGCATTGGAAAGAGAGATAAAGAAGAGGTTTACAAGCTGGTTGCCAGGCGGCTGAGGAGATTGATCTAATTATAAAGAAGACTATTGTCTTCCATAAAAAATTTGCCCAGACTTCTCCGGTGAAACCTTCGGCATCCTAAAGGAGAAGGAGGCAGAGCGGAAACTTGTGAATGTGAATAAAAAGCTGACCGAAATCTACGAGCGGAAGATTCAGGCCAAGCGGTCTGATATTTGGGGAAGCAAAGAGGCCGGGAAGAACTTGATACCCTTCGCGCTAAGGAGGCCGTGCATGGTTAACTCAAATCAAAAATGTCGAATCGAAAAGGATTCAATGGGTTCTGTGAGGGTCCCCAAAGAGGCTTACTATGGAGCCCAGACCCAGAGGGCGGTTGAAAATTTTCCGATCAGCGGTCTGCGATTTCAAAGAGCGTTCCTCTATGCCCTGGGGCTTGTCAAATATGCCGCTGCTCGGGTGAACTTAGAACTGGGCCTTTTAGAAAAAAAGATCGCCAAAGCGATTCAGAAGGCTTCGGATGAGGTAATGCAGGGTCGATGGGATGAGCAATTTGTTCTGGACATCTTTCAAACCGGCTCGGGGACCTCCACCAACATGAATGCCAATGAAATCATCGCCAACCGGGCCAATGAACTCCTTGGAGGCAAGAAGGGAATCTATCGACCTACCCATCCAAATGACCATGTGAATCTTGGGCAATCCAGTAACGATGTCATCCCTTCCTGCATTCACATGGCTGCTGTCTCCCTTTTAAGAGAAAAGCTCCTGCCAGCCCTGGAAGGCCTTCACAAGGGCTTAAAGGTGAAAGAGAAGGAGTTTCATTCGATTCTTAAAATCGGAAGAACGCATCTCCAGGATGCCACTCCCATCCGATTGGGCCAAGAATTTGGAGGATACGCCTCTCAGGTGGCGTTTGGCATTCAAAGAATTGAGAATGCCATGCATTCTCTCTCTGAGCTCGCCTTAGGAGGCACAGCTGTTGGAACGGGGATGAATACCCATTCCCTCTTTGCTAAGAAAGTCATCTCCATCATAAATAAGAATTTAGGCTGGCGGTTCCGTGAAGCCATGAACCATTTTGAGGCTCAAGGCAGCCGGGATGCTGCGGTGGAACTGAGCGGGGCTCTTAAGACGCTGGCAGTCAGTCTCATTAAGATCGCCAATGATATCCGATGGCTAAGTTCAGGGCCTCGATGTGGGATCGGCGAAATCCGTCTTCCAGAAACTCAACCAGGCTCCTCCATCATGCCGGGAAAGGTCAACCCTGTGATTCCTGAATCTCTCATACAGGTCTGTGCACAAGTGATCGGATATGATTCGGCAATCACCCTTGGCGGTCTCAGCGGCAACTTTGAGCTCAACGTAACGATGCCCCTGATCGCCTATGACTTAATCGATTCCATTCGTCTCCTTACGAATGCCATTGACAATTTTACTAAAAGATGCATCGATGGACTAATGGCCGATCGCGAGCGGTGTGAAGAGATGATTGAAAAGAGTCTGGCCCTGGCCACTGCTCTGGCATCAAGAATTGGATATGATGAATCGGCCCGAATTACTAAGAAGGCTTATGATCAGAGGAAGACGATCCGCCAGATTGTAGAGGAGGAAGGACTTTTTCCGAAGGAAGAGCTCAAGTGCCTCTTTGACCCACGATCGATGCTCGCCCCTATGAAAGTGACCAAAAAGAGGGTATGAAGATCTCAGGAGGAAGCATTCCCAATTTCGTGAAATTAGTAGAAGCAGACAGACCGGACTTCAAAAGTTTTAGAACTGCGGTCATTTGGAAAGTTAGGGGTCACTTTCGTATTTAGTAAAAATGGAGGTTTTTCACGGGTTTTTGGACGTGCGAGCTAAATCGATTAGAGGTTGCGCTCTAAAACTTTCTCAGCCGGCCTCTCTGCTTCTTTGACAGCGGTGTGTCCCATCCTATCCACCACGGAAAAAGAGAGGCTTACTCTCACGAGAAGAAACTTGACACCCGCGCCAACCGTGCTTACGTATAAGTGACGCAAGAAAAAGATCTGGTTTTGAGTTGTGTGCGTTTTTGTAATAAGGGATGATAAGTTTTGAGGGTAAGGAGAGGAAAAGGAGGGGGGCCATGTATTTCATAACAATTTCCGAAATGCTTGGGACAAACGGCCAAGAGATTGCGAGGCAGGTGGCAGAAATCCTTAACTACACCTTTTATGGGGAAGACGAACTCTTCAAGGCTGCAGATGAGATGGGTTTTCTCTCAGACGTAAAGAGATTGGACGAGAGGGGCCCTACGTTTCTTGACAAGTTCTTTAGTGAGAAGCCCAAAGTCTACCTCGATCGGTTACAGGCTGTTATTTATGAGTTAGCCAAAAAAGGCAATGCTCTATTCTTTGGAAGGGGAAGCCAGCTCCTTCTCAATGCTTTTGACTGCGCCTTTCATGTCCTTGTAACAGGCTCCTTAAAGAAAAGGATTGAGCGAATCATGGAAGAAAAAAGGATGAGTGGAGAGGATGCCGAAAGAATGATTCGTCAATCGGATCAGGATAAGAGAGGATTCCTAAGATATGCTTTTGACGAGGACTGGCTAAATCCGAATCTTTACGATCTCGTTTTGAATACGGATAAATTGAGCATCGACTCTGCGGTGAAGATCCTCATCGAGGCCGCAAGGTCTGACGAAATCAAATCATGTGGCCAAGACTCTGTGAAATCTCTTGGAAAACTCTCCCTTCAGCGCAAAGTAGAAGCCGCTTTGCTTGAGGCCGGCTTATCGAGTCAATATTTCTATGTCTCAGTGGAAGATCCGGAGGTCGTGAGGGTTTACGGCCTTGTGAGTTCCTCTGAGAAAAAAGAGAGGATAGAGGCCGTTTTGAGAGGGATCGCAGAGATAAGGAAGATCACCAACGATTTGACAATCTTCAAATCGTCGTCCGGTGGTATGTAATTTCTAAACGTCATTCGTGAGCTGATCCCCATATTTTTTCGAGACATTAGCTCTTAGATAGACAAACAGAACAATCCCTCCTGCGATGACAAAGAAAGTGAGAACCTGACCCATGGTAAAAGGGCCCAAGATAAATCCCAGGTGGGCATCGGGTTCCCTAAAGAATTCGACAAAAAAACGGAAGACTCCATAAAGGAAAAGAAAGAGAGCGAAAAGGCTGCCAGAAGGAAGTTTCTTATCTTTAATGAACCACAGAATTAAAAAGACGGCTCCTCCCTCTAATGCGCTCTCATAGAGCTGGGAGGGATGCCGAGGAAGGGGGCCACCTTTGGGGAAGATCATGCCCCAAGGTACTTGGGTGACCCGGCCATAGAGTTCACCGTTGATGAAGTTTCCGATTCTGCCCAAACCCAAACCAATCGGCGCTGTGACAATGATGAGGTCAGTAATTTTCCAGAAGGATTTTTTATTCCTCCATGAAAAAAGAACTCCAACGACCAGGACACCCATCAAGCCTCCATGAAACGACATGCCTCCATGCCAGATGGCAAAGATCTCAAGTGGATCGGCGAGGTACACCTTGAGATCGTAAAAGAGGACATAACCCAAACGGGCGCCCACCATCAACCCGATAATGAGATAAAAGTAGAGATTCTCCACCTCCTGTTTTGAAATGCCAAAGTCCTTTCGCTTCATCTGATATCGGACGAGCAGGTAGGAGATGAGAAAACCAAACACGTACATCAACCCATACCAACTCAGTCGAATCGGGCCAAGCTCCAGCAAGATCGGATCGATGTTGACCTTCATGAAGATCCCCTGATTGCTTTATCTAATCCCCTCATTCCTTAGGTCTTATATAAGAACTAATAATCCTCTTTATCTTCGTCGTAGTCCTCTTCTTCCTCCTCCTCCTCAAACTCTTCTTTCTCCTCCTCTTCTTCTTCCTCCTCCTCTTCTTCTCTTTTCTTTCGCTTCATCCTCAAGTCAATCTTCTCCAAACTTTCATCTCCGAGGTCGTCGATCACCTCATTAAAAAATAACGCCAGGGAGATCAGGTACTCCTCAGGTAGCTCCCGGAACCACTCCATGATCTTCTCAGCCATTTCCATCTTCTCACTACCCGAGGCACTTTCCAATAGATCGATCGCCTTGCGATAATGTTTATTAAACGCCCGAATCATCAGTCGCTTCACCTCCTATAAGATGTGGCCGAATGTTTCTCTCGTCGCTCGCCTTTGGGCTAAGTATTATACTTTCCTTTTAACTTATAGACAACAGAAAAGCCTTCCGCAAAGGGAGGCTTTAATTGCCACTTTCCAAGATTTCAACTACGCCATAAGACCTAGCACCTTACAATATAACATTCTGTCCTTTCAGTTCTCTCTGTAAATCGCCTATATCGATCTCCTGCACTCCGATCCCATGACGCGAAGCAATCTGGGCAGCCACCCCCGCTGCTTGGCCTGTTGCCATGCAAGTTACCATGACCCGCGTCGCGCCGTGAGCTTCATGCGTTGTTGATATTGGACGCCCACCCACCAAGAGGTTACGACATATTTTGTTGTATAAGCAACGGTAGGGAATTCCGTAGGAGGTGTGGTTCCTGACCTGGACAAAGGTTGTGCGACTTCCCCCTTTTGGATCATGAATGTCGATGGGATATCCCGAACGTGCTATGGTGTCGTCAAAAATCACTCCATTTAAGAAATCCTCTTCCGTAAGCTGGTATGCCCCAATGATT
>Ga0209314_10000849_pt1 | contig 13892 bp, 11 predicted proteins | sample I19B2metaG_FD_184146 | JGI IMG/M metagenome (GOLD analysis project Ga0209314, IMG submission 184146) | Lake sediment bacterial and archeal communities from Gulf of Boni, Indonesia to study Microbial Dark Matter (Phase II) - ​I19B2 metaG... | ecosystem: Environmental > Aquatic > Freshwater >...
GGGGTAATTTCAAGTCGTTAAATGGCATGATGCCTCTTTCTCTCAGAATTAACGGGCCATTACGGCTCATCGACTATTCAACGTTGGGACACTACTGATACTTAACAGTGAAAGACATCCTAGGAATAAGAGATCATCACCTGGACGGGAAATTCACCCCAAGAGATGGAGGTTAATATGAATATCTTTGATTTCGCCATGAAGATGGAGAGTGATGGCAAGGCACTTTACGAGAAGCTGGCTGAGGAAACGAGCGTAGCCGAGCTGAAGAGCATCTTCACCCTGCTGGCAAGCGCGGAGGACGAGCATTGCAAGGCTATCAAGGCGATGAAGAAGGAGACCCCGGCGGCGAGTGCCGAATCGAAAGTCCTGGAAAATGCCCGGAACGTCTTCCAGGAGCTCCTGGAGAGAAAATCTTCCCTCGATCTGCTGAAGGAGGATCCCGACGGATACCGGCATGCCCTCAAGTTCGCCATTGCCGGAATCAAGCTCTACGAGACCATGGCGGCGAAGGAGACCAATGGGGAGACTGCAAGGATCTTCACCATGCTGGCCGATGACGAAAGAAAACACCTGGAAATCCTGGAGAATATCTACGACTTCGTAGAGTCGCCCAAGGATTACCTTGTCTGGGGTGAATTCAGTAATCTCAAGGAGTTCTAGACCCGGCGAAAGCCAGAAAACAAAAAAGGGGGATGCTATACCATGGCATCCCCCCCTTTCCTAAATTGCAAAACCCCTGATCACTGCCAAAGCTGTTGCCATTGCATGACTCGGCGCTCAATCATCCCCCTCATCACCGGCCATACCATCCACATGGGAGAAGTGCTCCCCCTTCCTCGTGCCGAAGAGAACGCTCAACACCATGACAACCGAGGTAATCATGGTTACTAGGATACTGAACTTGATCCCGTAAAATTCCCAGCCGATGCCTGACATGGTACACGCCCCCTTTCCAGTTGGTTGTTTTCATTTATATATTATATCAAGAGAATTAAATTTAAGCAGCAGCAATCAACTGCCAACCGACTGGAGCACGAAGCACTTCAGGTACTCCGACTCGGGGAAGGAGAGGAGCACCGGATGATCGGGCGCCTGGGAACAGGTGGCCACCAGACGGAGTTCGCACCTGGCCAGGCGGGCAGCCTGGACGAGCATCTCCCGGAACGCCTCGCGCCCCATGTGATAGGAGCAGGAGCAGGTTATCAGGTATCCGCCAGGTTCGAGCAGCTCCATGGCACGACGGTTGACTGTCAGGTACCCCTTGGTGGCCTCGGCGATATTCTTGCGGCTCTTCACGAATGCGGGGGGATCCATGACCACTACCCCGTAGCGTTTCCCCTCGTACTTGAGGCTACGCAGCCTGTCGAAGGCGTCGCACTCCTCGAAGCGCACCCGCTCTTCAACCCCGTTCAGGGCGGCATTGCGCCCGGCCATCTCCACGGCATGGGGGGAGATGTCAAGACCCAGGACAGATGCTGCGCCGAAATGCCCGGCATGGACAGCCCAGCTCCCCGAATAGCAGAAGCAGTCGAGCACAGCCATGTCGCGGCAGATGTCCCGCAGGATGAGGTGGTTCTGCTTCTGGTCGAGAAAACCGCCGGTCTTCTGCCCGTGGCGCAGGTCCACCATGAAACGCAGGCCGTTCTCCTCCATCTCCACAGCCTCAGGTATATCTCCGGCCAGCACCTCCACCGTCTCCCCCAGCCCCTCCAGGGTGCGCACCGCCACGTCGTTGCGGGCGATGATCCCCACCGGCGAAAAGATCCGTTGCAGCGCCTCCACTAGGAGATCGCGACGCTTCTCCATGCCGGCGGAGAGAATCTGCAGGGAAAGGTAGTCTCCGTACTTGTCGACCACCAGCCCGGGGAGGAAATCGCTCTCGCCGTAGACCACCCGCAGGGTGGAAAAGCCGGGATATATCCCCTTGCGGTGGGCAAGGGATGCCCTGATCCGCCCCTCGTAGAAGTCGACGCTGTCTATATCTTCTCGGTTGCGGGTGAGAAGGCGAAAGGCTATGAGGGAGTGGGGGCTGTAATAGCCGCACCCCATAAAGCCGCCGCCGGCGTCGTACAGCTCCGCGGCGATCCCCGTATCCCTCCCCCCCTCGATCCGCTCGATCTCGTTGCTGAACACCCAGGGGTGGCCGTTCTTGATCCGCCGATCCTCGTTCTTCCTCAACCTTATTTTAAGCATCCGCATTAATCCCCCGACATTTATCGACTGATATCAGGCAAGCTAGCATTTTTTTTGCCAAGGGACAATTTTCAAATCCATTTTTCCTTACCAAAATAATATGTTGCAGAAGTTTTTTTGTTTACTAAAATAATATTATATAGCCAAACTCAGGGCGACCTGAGGACGGAAAACCACGGGACTGAAACCCACAATGTTTCTAACAGTTGGCCGGGCTGCCGGTAACCTCCACCGCAAGGAGGTCCCCGACAGTCCGGCTTTTTGCATTTAAATAATCTAAACGCCTTCAAAACCGCATATTGTTAAAAGAAGGCAACAACAGGTATGCCGACAAAACAGAGTCAGCGGAAAGGAGGAGGTCATGGATACCAGAAACAGAAATTGGCAACTGGGCCTGGCAGGGATCGGCTTGGCGCTTGGCTGTTTTCACGGCGCAGCTTTCGCGACGCAGTCGCCGCAGATCCCCCTTGCTGCCAAGGCAATACCCCAGTTCGTACAGCCCCTGCCAAAGCTGAGCGTCCAGAGTGGGGGAACCATACAGACAGTTCCGGGCAACCAGTTCCTCACCCTGCGAATGTGCGAGTTCAAGGCAAATGTTCTGCCGGCGGCAGCAGTGCCGGGATATGCCGGGACCTGGGTCTGGGGCTACCTGCCTGACCCTGCCGGAACCTCCACCTGCAGCCAGCTGGTCAGTCAGTACGGCAATGCCCAGGGAATCGTGGATACCTATATCGGCCCTGTGATTGTCAACGACAGGGGTTCATCGACCGACATGCACTTCGTGAACGACCTGGGGAGTGCCGCCAGCACCAACGTGCTGGCCTACAAGTACTCAACCGACCAGACACTGCACTGGGCAGACCCGCTAAATAACATGTGCAATCATATGGCGATGCCACCAGCCTTCGGCTCCCCCTGTGCGGCGAACTATGATGGATCCATCCCGGCCGTACCCCACCTGCACGGCGGCGAGGTACCACCTGAGCTAGATGGCGGACCGGATGCCTGGTTTACCAGCGATGGCAATATTTTTGGACCGAAGTACTATTCAGCAGCGATCCCAGGAAATTCAGCCTTATATAAATACCCCAACAGCCAGGAGGCCTCCCCCATATGGTTCCATGACCACACCCTGGGGGTTACCCGCCTGAACGTCTATGCCGGACTGGCAGGTGGATATTTTATCGAGGACCCGGCAATACTCCCCACATCGAAATCAACAACAAGAGGGACTCAAGGTAGCTGCGCCACCGGATGCCTGCCCGAGAACCTGCACCCCATCGCCGATGTCATACCGATCGTCATTCAGGACCGGATGTTCGATACTGGAGGTCAACTCTTCTTCCAGGCCGACAGCGCCGGAGGAATCCTCTGGGCACTGAATCCGGAGCACCCCTACTGGTCACCTGAATTCGTCGGCGACACCATAGTGGTCAACGGCAAAGCCTGGCCTTTCCTGAGTGTGGAGGCGAAGCGCTACCGATTCCTCTTCCTCAACGGCTCCAACGCCAGGACCTACGAGCTTTTCCTCGTCAATCCCGTTACCAAGGCGGTCGGGCCGCCCATGTGGGTGATCGGCACCGACGGCGGCTACCTGGATACTCCGGTCAAGATCGACCCGGCACTGAAGCAGAAGCTAACCATCATGCCCGGCGAGCGCTACGAGGTCATAATTGACTTTAGAGGATTTGCCAACACGAACCTGGTGATGAATAACACCGGCCGCACCCCTTATCCGGGCGGCACACCACCGCCGGGCACAACCCTCGGCAAGATCATGCAGTTCCGGGTGGGTGGCACAGTTGCAGATGCAAGTTACGACCCTGCAACCCTGGCATCGCTGCGCAGTGGTAGCAAGGCCATCGTCCGTCTCACCACCGCCGGAGTCCCACCTGCCTCACCGGCGAAGACCCGGGCACTTACCCTCAACGAGGTCATGGGGATGGCACAGAACGCCACAAACCCGGTGACAGGTCTGATGACCGCCTATCCGGGCGGCCCACTGGAGATCCTGGTCAACAATACCAAGTGGAGCGGCGAACGGATTACCGGAGTCAACGCCAGCGGCATGTTCACCATGGAAACGAGACCCGACTTCACCAACGGCATGTCCGAACGCCCGATGGAAGGTGACACGGAGGTGTGGGAGATCATCAACCTGACTGCTGATGCCCATCCTATTCACCTACACCTGGTTCAGTTCCAGCTGATCAACAGGCAAAGTTTCGATGCCGCCAAGTACGGAGCTAGATATGCCGCGGCATTCCCCGGCGGGGGTTACGATCCCATGACAGGCCAACCCTATCCGGCAGGGGTATTCATCCCCGGCTTCGGCCCACCGCTGAACTACGACACCGGCAATCCCAATGCGTTCGGCGGCAACCCCAGCGTCACCCCCTTCCTCAAGGGGCTAGTCAACTTGCCGTTCCCCCATGAACAGGGGTGGAAGGATACCATCATCACATACCCCGGCCAGGTTACCAGAATCGCCGTTCGCTGGGCGCCAACCAGCCTGCCGACGACAGCTTCAGCAGCAGAGCTTGGCTTCCCCTTCGACCCAAGCGGAGGTGGCCAGTTCAACTACGTCTGGCACTGCCACATCATCGACCATGAGGACAACGAGATGATGCGGCCGGATGAAGTGCTGTTGAACACATACTTCACCGGAACAAGGCTGACCAAGGGGATCGACTACTGAGAACAACCTAAATAAGGCAAAACGACAAAAGGGAGGGGTTAGCCCCTCCCTTTTGTCGTTTTGGTTGGACCTACTAGCGGACTATCTTGCTAACTGCCGTGGCAAGGTCCAGATCCGGATCCTGGTCGGCTATGGACAGACTCCAGCTTATCTCCCCCAGAGCGGTCGGCAGATATGGCGGAAAGGCATAGCTTGCCGTCGCCCCTGCCGCCAGGGAAACCGTTACGACCTGGCTGTACACCGTGACTCCGCCTTGCACCCCGACCAGGGTGGCATCGGCGCTACCGGAGACAGTGCCCGGATTGACCGCGGTCAGCTTCAGCTGCACCGACTTGCCACGGGAGAGGCTCACCCTTCTGGATGCGGAAAAGCCGGAGATGTCGATATCAAGCACCTGACTGGCTGGCACTGTGCCTGCACCGCTCAGGTTGAGTGTGGCGACGGCCGTTGCGGGATCGTTGCTGACGACCTGCAGGCAGCCGCTGTCGACCGTGCCGTCAACAGGTGCGTAGGTTACCGACAGGTTCTGGCTCCCGCCTGCTGCCACTGAGAACGGGGCAGCCGGAGAAGAGGTGAACTCGCTGCTCGTCCCGCTGCAGGCATTGATGGCGGTCACGTTCAGGGTTGCGCTCCCCAGGTTCTGCACTTGTGTGTTGAGTGTCGCGGAGCCGCCGACGGTCAGGGTGCCGAAGTTGAGGGCTGCGGGGCTAAGGTTTACATCAGGTGCAGCCGCGCTGGTTACGGTGAATGCATTGGTGCTGACGACCTCCTGGCCATGGTTGGCATTGTTGGGATCCGGCGTCCAACCGGCACCGAAGACGGTCTTGCCTCCCACCTGGGAAAGGTCGTACTGGTTGCCGTACCAGGCCACCTTCCAGGAATAGGTACCAGGGACCGACGGAGCCGCGGCACTCAGGGTAACCGGCAGACCGGCGCCCCCCCCCATGGCTTTGGGTCCGGTGGACCTGGCCAGCTCCACCATGTTCTGGTCATAGAGAATGGCCCGCACCCAGCCCGAGCGGTAGCCGCCGCTGATGGTCACCGATACGGCCTCACCCGGATTGTAAGTGGACTTGTTGGTCTTTCCCGTTAGGTTGATGTCGCTCTTGGAGCTCGACGAGTGGGCGCCGTGAGCATGACACCCGGCGCAGGTCGAGGTCACGCCGCTGTGACATCCGGCACAGTAAGTGTTGAAAAATCCGGATTCTGCCCTCACTTCCTGTGCGATGAATTGGAAGGACAAGAGCGCCACTGCCAAGGAAAGATAGAGTGTAAATCTCTGCATAACTCCTCCATGCTGTTTGAATATCGGAACGGATCAGTTCCGTTGCTGCCAGGGTTAGTGCTATCGGCAGCCACAAAAAAAGCCGGGTGCCGAATCCATTGGGAGATATTTCGGCAACCCGGCTGTCTCGGTGAGACCCGTGGGCTTTCCGCCCCACCCTCGCGGGTGGTTTAGTAGTATCGTTATCTCTGGCTGTCTGCGCCCCGAAAACAGAAAAGCCGGGGCCGCATATCGTCAGATATTTCGGCAACCCGGCTGTCTCGGTGAGACCCTGTAGGCTTTCCGCCCCACCCTCGCGGGTGGTTTAGTATTGTCGTGTATCATATTTATTGCAACTATGTTGCATACTAACAAAAGCGACGACATTATTGCAACAAATTTGCGATTAACCCGGTTTAACCGCAGGAAACCCAATGGATAATCACCCGTGCATTAATCCAATGTCAGCATTCAACCGTTTCTGGATAATCCTGCAGGAGGAATAGGCAGAAATTTCAGGATGAACATGCCGGCAGGCTCAGAAAGAAAGTACTGCCATTTCCCGGTCGGCTCTCAACCCAGACCATCCCCCCATGGGCCTCCATGGTCTCCCTGACCAGGGCAAGACCCAAGCCTGTGCCGCGTATCATGCGATGAGCGGGTGTATTCACCCGGTAGAACTTTTCGAAGACCCTGTCGATGGCGTCCGGAGGAATGCCAATCCCTTCATCCCTTACCCAGATCACCACATCTCCCCTTTCATGGCGTGCGCCGATGGAAATTTCCCCTCCATCGGGGGAGTATTTCAGCGCATTGGAGAGTAGGTTCTTCAGTGCTCGCTGCAACTGACCCTCATCACCGGAGACGGTGGGGATGTCTGGCGCACAATCCAGACGGATGACGTGCCTCTCCGATGCGCATCCGAAGAGAGTAGCCACATCCGACAGAAGCTTGGCAACGGAGAGGGGGATATGCTCATGGCCGATAAGGGTAGCCTCGACACGCTGCAGGTCGAGAAAGTCGTCTATCAGCTCGTTGAGACGCTCCGCCTCTTCCTGGATGGTCGAGAGAAAGGCCTTCTGCTGGAAGAGATCCACCTCCTGTGCAAGAAGCAGCTCGGTATATCCCATCATGGCGGTCAGCGGGGTGCGTATCTCGTGGGTCAGAACGGATACCAGCTCCATCTTCATCTTCTCCAGCAACTTCATCTCGGTGATATCCACCGCGATCTCCAGCCTTACCCATCTGCCGTCTGTCCAGCGTACGGCCTTGTCTATGCACTGGTGCCACTTGCCTGTCAGGTGGCTATGGGACTCCCATATGCACGGCGACTGAGGCACACCCTCCATCAGTAACTGGTTGCTCGGGCACGATTCGCATGGACCTGTTCGCCCGGTATGGAGGATATCGCAGCAGCTGGTACCATGCCAGTCCTCCCTGAACACTTCCTTTCCATACCTGTTTAGATAGAGAAGCTCGTTGCTCTCCAGGTCGGCAACATAAACCACGGCATTGAGGGAATCGAAGATGGTGCTGATCTCGTTGAACTGGCTCCTTAGCGCCTCTCCGAGTATTTTCCTCTCTTTCAGCTCCTGGCGCAGCATCTGCTCCTCGCGGCGCAGGGACTCGATGTTGCGGTGAACCAGCCAGGCGATCAGCAGTGCTGAAGCAAGGACGAAAAACCACCCTTTGAGGGTCTGTACCCTGGTGATGAGCTGCGGATCCTGCACAAACCAGAGCAAGAGCCGGTCGGAGAAGAGGATCCACCCACCGCCGGCGAGAATGTAGACAGTCGCCACCTTGAGGGGTGCATGCCTGACTTTGGAAATGCTAATGCCGAAGAGTTTCGTATCTTCATTTCCCATGGCGTTTGCCCCTTTACCTCTGCGGCACAGCATCCTGCAAAGCAGGAGATCCCTGGAATTGACTACATAGCAAATAATACTTTCTATATATTTTATCACATTTGGCGGTAAGGTTGCTGACAGAGGAGAGCTTAGCCCTGCAGAGATGGGAAGCAAGTCGACGGGATCAGTGACCGCAACCGACTTCGATGAACACCTGGCCGGAGACGGACGGCAGGATAGTGACCCTGCCCCCCTGCGGCAATAGATTCCATACGGCATGATCTGCTGGGGGGCAGACCTGTTGTGCCACGATGCGGAACTGCTCGTCGGCGGGGAGCACCATTATCTTCGATGCCTGTTCTGGGGGGATGGCAATGGTTACCAGCACCTGTTCATCCTGTGATTGAATGGAGGAGACTGTCCACCCCTTCCCCGGGGCGGGCTCACGGTAATAGCCCTGCAACCATTGGACAACAGGTTGCAACTCCAACCTTGGGCTCTTTGGTTTCTCCTGCTTCTCCCTGCATGCCGAAAAGGAAAACGGGACAACAAGAAAGAACGAACAAACGCAGCACCAATTTGACCATCTCCCGCGAATGCTTCGACGCAGACAATTTAACACCGAGTGCATCATATTTCCCTTCATCCGGCAGTCACAATCTCACATAGGTTTACGGGTTAAGCAGAGCTGAGTACCCTTGAACGGGCAAAACTGCGCACGGTTTCAACGGCCTCTTGGCAGCTCTGCTGCTGTGGGAGGAGAGAGGCAATGGTCTCCAGGTAGCCAAGCTCGTCCATTATGGCAAATGATTCGGCAAAGTTGAGATCGAAGACCCAGGAGAGTTGCAACAGCTTGAAGTCATCGGCGCTTTCGAGAAGCGAGCGGCAAAGCATCCTCCCTGCCGCGACCTCTGCTATGGCACGTTCGGAGCACGCTCCGGTCTCAGGCAGACCCCAGGCAACAGCAGCTGCCCTCTCACCAGGAGTAGCAGTGAAATACTCTATCATCACCCGCCAGATGTCCAGCTTGTCTGCGTCCCGTATGAGCAGGGTCAAGCGGCGCAACTCTGGATCCAGGTCATTGGGGATTATGAAGGCGTTGTGAAGTGCCACCGCCTGTAGCAGCAGGCTGCGACTCTCCGCTGCAAGATTATCGAGAACCCCTTGCCGTTTCAGAACCTTCACGGCAAGTGATGCGTGGTTGGTGGAGAGTGAGTCGTTGAATGTGCCGTAGTCGCGGTACTGGGGAAAACGCCCCACATCGTGACAGAGGGCGATGGCAGAGGCCAGGGCTCTCTCCCCGGAAGGGATATCCATTGATGCTGTCAGCCGCTCCATGAAGCCCATCACCCTGCGGGTATGCTCGATCTTCAGGTCGTAGTTGCGCTGCTCCTCACTGCTGCCAGCCTGAAAGGAGGCTACGAAACCGTCGAACCATGTGGCGATTGCGTTCAACTCTTTTTCATTCACGTAAAACATCCGAAGGGGGAATACGTCTGGACAGAAGCCTTGGCGGAACTCTGCAGCCTTGCCGAAGTGCTCATATATTTGATGAATTTAGCGGGAAGAGAGAGAGACGTCAATGGTTAAACTTGTGACCCAAGAAGCTGGTCAACCCTGCTGCCGTCAAGGGTCTCCTCCTCCTGGAGAGCCGTGGCGAGGATCTCCAACTTCTCCCTGTTGGCCTCAATCAGCTCGTCGGCCCTGGCCTCTCCCCTGCGGATGAAGGCGGCAATCTCCTGGTCGATGCGCCAGGCCATGGCTTCTGAAAAACTCTTCTCCTCCGCCAGTTTGCGGCCGAGGAACGGATGTTCCTCTCCGCGGGTAAAGGTCATGGGCCCAACCCTTTCGCTCATCCCCCACTGGCAAACCATCTTTTCCGCCAGGTCCGTGACCATCTTCAGGTCGCTCTGGGCGCCGGTGGATACTTCTCCGAAAACGATCCGCTCGGCCGCTCTCCCCCCAAGGGCGACGCAGATGCGGTTCTCCAGATAGCCCTGACCGTAGTGGTAGCGATCGTCCTCAGGAAGCTGCTGGGTAACCCCAAGAGCCATGCCGCGCGGGATGATAGTCACTTTGTGTATCGGATCGGTGCCCGGGAGTAGCCTGGCCACCAGTGCATGCCCTGCTTCGTGAATGGCGGTGATCCTCTTCTCCTCGCTGGAGATGAACATCTTGCGTTCACCACCCATAATGAGCTTATCCTTGGCCTGCTCCAGATGAGCCATGGTCACCGCATCGGCACCTTCCCGCGAGGCAAGAATGGCTGCCTCGTTCATCAGGTTTTCCAGGTCAGCACCGGTCATCCCCGGTGTCCCCCTGGCTATGACTGTGAGATCTACACCTTCCGCAATGATAATCTTGCGCCCATGTACCTTGAGTATCTTTTCCCGGTCCCGCCAGTCAGGACGCTCTATTACCACAAGTCGGTCGAATCGACCGGGGCGGAGAAGAGCCGGATCGAGCACGTCGGGGCGGTTGGTTGCAGCCAGGACGATTACCTCCTCGTGCTGGTCGAAACCGTCCATTTCGGAGAGGAGCTGATTGAGGGTCTGCTCCCTCTCGTCGTGACCTCCGCCGAAACCCGCGCCGCGACTCCTGCCGACGGCATCAATCTCGTCGATGAAGATGATGCTAGGAGCACCCTTCTTCGCTCCGGCAAACAGGTCCCGGACCCTGCTGGCGCCGACGCCGACGAACATCTCGATGAACTGTGACGCGGAGATGGTGAAGAAGTTCACCCCCGCCTCACCGGCAACAGCCCTGGCAAGTAGTGTCTTGCCGGTACCCGGTGGGCCGACGAGCAGTACCCCCTTCGGCACCTTGCCGCCAACTCTTTGGAACTGCTTCGGGTCACGCAGGTAATCGACAATCTCTCTTAGTTCCTGCTTGCTTTCGTCCATGCCGGCAACATCTTCAAAGGTAACGCTGACCTTTGACTCGCTGCCATACATGCGCGCACCAGACTTGGCAAATCCCCCCAGTATCCCGCCGGGCCCCTGGGAACGCACGTTTTTCGCCATCAGCCACCAGACTCCGAATATTAGCAGCCAGGGGAGGAGTCCGAAGAAGAAGCTAGCGAGCGGCGATGTCTCGGTGGAGACGACGCCAACCTCAACTTTTCGGGAGGAGAGCTCATCCAGGAGCGAGGCATCGGCCGGTGCCGGCAGTATCGTGGTAAAGCTGCCCACCTCCCGCTCCAAAGCCCGTCCCTGCACAGACTCGGACACCTTTGTCTTCAAGCGGAACTCGCCGCTGACCGAGGTACCCTTAAGGGTAATTTTTGATATGTTGTCTGCAGCCAGTTCACCGCGAAAGCGGCTGTAACTGATTGCCGCCCCCTGGGCCCCGTCTCGGAAAAGAACTCCGTAGACGAGGTTGAAGACTACAAGGAAAACCAGCATGGCAAGAAGTGGTCTCCAGACGTTCTGGCCCATAGCAACGCTCCGAGAGATGAACGAGTTATGTTTTCAGTTTACCGTCAGACGTCAGTTTGACAATGATCGAACATCTCTGCCAAATTTGCTCAATCCGCTCATTTCGCACCATTCATGCAGAAGCTTGCCCCACCTGCGTGGGACATCCTCCTGATATGTGATAAAATTCGACTTGCAGAAGCACAATCGGTGCCCTGTCAGTGCCAATACCGACAGCAGACCGACTAGAGAAGAAATGGAGGAACAATGATCATCGGTGTTGCAAGGGAGATCAAGCCCCGCGAATACCGTGTCGGCCTGACTCCGCGTGGGGTGAAAGAGCTTGTCAGGGATGGGCACAGGGTGCTTGTGGAAAACGAGGCGGGGGTCGGCAGCGGCTACTCTGACGAGCAGTACATAAAAGCCGGCGGGGAGATGGCAGACAGGGAAACGCTCTTCGGCGAAGCGGAACTATTGATCAAGATAAAGGAACCCCTACCAGCCGAATTTGCTCTTCTTCGCAGTGGGCAGATCCTCTTCACATACCTGCACCTGGCACCGAACCGGCAGTTGACCGAGCTCCTTCTGCAAAGGGGGGTGACTGCCTTTGCCTACGAAACCTTGGAAAAGGACGGGGAATATCCGCTCCTCACCCCCATGAGCGAAATCGCCGGACGAATGGCGCCGCTCATCGGCAGCTACTATCTGCAGCATTTTCTGGGGGGTAACGGAATCCTCCCCAGCGGCATAGCGGGCGTCCGCCCGGCAAGGGCACTGATCATCGGAGCAGGAACTGTCGGGCGAAATGCCGTCTGCACTTCAGTCGGCCTGGGGATGGAGACCATCGTCCTGAATCGTGGCACGGAAAGGCTGCGTCTCCTGGAGAGGGAATTCCACTCCGGGATCAGAAGCGGAATACTCAGCGACGAACCTCTCCTGGAGGAGCTTTCCAGAGCAGACATGGTAGTGGGGGGCTTGTATGCAAGGGGGGGGAGAACCCCTGTAATCATCGAAAGGAAGCATCTCGCCGTCATGCAGCAAGGTGCGGTCCTGGTGGATGTGGCTATCGACCAGGGGGGGATTGCCGCGACCAGCCGCCCCACAACACATGACGACCCGGTCTTCACCATTGACGGCATAATCCACTACTGCGTGGCGAACATGCCTGGGGCCTACCCACGCACCTCCACCCTCACCCTGACCGATGCAACCCTCCCCTACATCCGCCTACTGGCCAGACTGGGGGCAGACGAGGCGGTCCGACAGTCGCCCGAGTTGGGTTCAGCTCTCAATATCGTCCGCGGGGAGATAATTCATCCAGCTCTTGCAGAGACAATGGCCAACTGACGCCATGTTTGCAGAGAGGTCGCCATGTACCTGATCCAGATCCTGCTCCCCCTTTACGACAACGAAGGTACCCCCTTCCCTCCCCATGAATACGCCCAGATCCGTGACGAACTGGCCGAGAGGTTCGGCGGCATCACCGCTTATGTGCGCTCACCGGCTGAGGGTCTCTGGAGGGCGCCAGGGAACACGGTCTGCGACGAGATAGTGATCTACGAGATTATGACCGACAAATTGGAGAGCGCCTGGTGGCAGGCCTACCGGGAGGGGCTTTCCGCCCGTTTCAGACAGGAGATGCTCATCGTCAGAGTAAGCGAAATGCGGCTACTGTAGGGGATATCTTGATCAGTTGATTGGTACCGAGTGAATCAGTTCTCATTGTCCGGATTGCCGTACACCGCCAGCCACTGCTCCTGGGGGGAGCGGCTATCGCCAAACTGAACGATCGTGCCGTCCTGGCGCTGGTAGGAGCATGACCAACCCGGCAGGTCCGCACCGGAAAATGTCGGGAACTCTCCGGGGTGCTCCAGGGGGTCGTAAGGAGGCGAATATCCCTGCCAATCCCTTGGTGGCTGACAGCGCTCGTCCCCCTTGTAATCGCCTGCTGCAAAAGCAACTGCTGCGGAGAAGAGCAGCATGGCGCAGATACATGGGATTATTTTGCCCATTTGTCACTCCCCGTACCCATGACAGGCCTGAGGCATGCTGATTATGCCGCCACACGACATTGTCATTCTGTTAATAGCCTGTTGATCTGCTCCTCCATCTCCCTCATGGTCAGATCGGAGTAACCGTTGTACATGGCGGCGACCCCACCCTTTTTACCGACAAGAATGAAGTAGGGAGCGGAGATCATGCCGAACTTCTCCATGGCAAAACGCTGCTCAAACAGCGCCATGGGATAGGTTACGCCATACTTCTTCATGTACTCCTGCAGGTCATCATTCTCCAAGCCGAATCCGCTCAGCAGACCGAGGACATAAAACCCCCTCTTGCCATATCTGTTGGCCAGTTCAGCTATACGGGGAACAGCCTTCTTGCAGGCAGTGCAGTAATCCGTGGAGAAGGAGAGCAGCAGAACACGGCCGGCATAATTCTGATTGGTCACCTGTTGCCCGCTTGGCGTA
>Ga0209314_10000850_pt1 | contig 13892 bp, 10 predicted proteins | sample I19B2metaG_FD_184146 | JGI IMG/M metagenome (GOLD analysis project Ga0209314, IMG submission 184146) | Lake sediment bacterial and archeal communities from Gulf of Boni, Indonesia to study Microbial Dark Matter (Phase II) - ​I19B2 metaG... | ecosystem: Environmental > Aquatic > Freshwater >...
GAGTTACTACTTGCGCAGGCAACTCACCCAGGGGACGGCATTTTTTTGATAGGGGGATCAACGGGTCGAGATGGAATTCACGGAGCTACGTTCGCCTCACGCATTCTAGGGATCGATGTTGAGCGTGAGAGGTCGGCAGTTCAGATACCGGATCCGTTCACAAAGAAACTGATTATCGAGGCTACGCTTGAAGCAAACCGAGCGGGAACACTGCGAGGCTGCAAGGATCTAGGTGGAGGTGGCTTAACAACGGGGTTATCTGAGATAGCTGACAAAGGCCGTACGGGTGTTGAAGTCTACCTCGAAAAGATTCGGATCCGCGAACCCGACATGAGCCCCATCGAGGTGATGATCTCAGAATCCCAAGAACGCATGCTTCTTGTTGTCAAGCAGGGACATGAGGCTGTCTTGGAGAGCATCATGCAGAGGTATGGTTTAGCATGTGCCCGGATCGGAGAAGTCACCTCAACCGGCACAATCACTATCATAAGCGGTGGGGAGACAATAGCTAGTCTGCCCACCGCGTTCCTTGCGAATGCACCTATCATTCCGAGAACCGCTAGAGCACCAAGGTTTGGAAAGGTCCTTTCCAATGAGATGAATCGTTCTCTGAATATCAAGGAACTCTTGCTTGAAATGCTCAGGTCTCCCACTATAGCGAGCAAGGAATGGGTCTTTCACCAATATGACCATGAGGTCGGAATCAGAACCGTAGTCAAACCAGGAGAAGGAGATGCGGCCGTTCTAAGATTGCCAAATGGGAAGTTCGCGGCAATCAAGGTCGATGGAAACTCTCGATTCTGTGACTTAGATCCTTACGTCGGAGCTGCAAGTGTCCTCGCAGAATGCTGCCGCAATGTTGTCGCGGTGGGAGCCCAGCCGATAGCAATGCTGGATCACTGCCAGTTCGGAGATCCGAATGAGGAGGAGATCTTCTGGGCCTTCTCAATGGCAGTTAAGGGTATGGCCGACTTTGCACGAACTCTTTCTCTTCCCTGTGTTGGGGGGAAGGTCAGCTTCTACAACCAAGATGAGGAAACTGGCAGGGCGGTCAAATCGTCGCCCGTGATCGCAGTCGCTGGGTTGGTCGAGAAGCTCGAACACATAACGAAGATGGGTTTCAGGAGAGAGGGCGAGAAAATAGTACTGATTGGAGAAACCAAACGAGAACTGGGTGGTTCCGAATACTACCATGCTTTAGGATTACAGGACGTATTCCCACCTTCACTTGATTTCGAGCTTGAAAAACAAACGCAGAGAGCAGTGCTTGAATGCATCAAAGACGGCCTAGTAACCGCATGCCATGACTGTTCCAAGGGCGGTTTGGCTGTAGCGCTTGCAGAGATGGCGCTCGCAGGAAACATAGGCGCTGTCATCGACATCAGGAATATTCCGGCGAATGAGATGAGAGATGAGGAACTACTCTTATCCGAATCAAATTCTCGGTTTATCTTGACCACGAAGAGCCCGGATCTCGTTCTGAGAGTGATGTGGCAGCACAGAGTCCCCGCTAACGTAGCTGGGAGTGTGGACGGGGATTTCCTGAGGCTAATCTTGCACGACAGAAAGGTGCAGCTACCACTCGACACAATGCGAATTGCGTATGAGACATCTCTGCAGAGGATTTTGGAGCCGTGGCAGAACTAAGAGAAAGTTGCGGCATTGTTGGAGCTATCGGCAGAGACGACGACGTATCCCGGAAGATTTGGCTTAGTCTTCTGGCTCTGCAACATCGCGGCCAAGAAGCATGTGGAATTTACACTTTCGATGGACAACGATTCTACCATAAAAAGCAGCTTGGGCTGACAGGCAACGTTGAGCAGTTCGACGGTCTATGTGGCGGCATTGGCATTGGGCATGTCAGGTATTCCACAGTGGGCCAGCCCGCGGACAGGGATGCCTTCGCCGATCCTCAGAAGATAGAGGAATTCGCGCAACCCTATTTCATCGACCGACCGAAACGTGGCATAGCGCTCTGTCACAACGGCAACCTTGTGAATTTCCCTCAGCTCTGCAATGAGTTGCGATCAAACGGCACATTCCTGTCAGCAACCTGTGACGCTGAAGTAATGTTGAAGATCCTTGCAAACGAGCTGTCTGATAGCGGCAATTTGGAGAAGGCTGTCAGAAATTGCATGGCGGAGTTTGAAGGCGCTTACTCCGTTGTTGCGCTGACCGGTAACGGGGAGCTAGTCGCTTTCAGAGATCCGCATGGTTTTCGGCCTCTTTGCCTAGGGGAAAACGAAGACTTCGTAATGTTCGCTTCAGAAAGTGTGGCCCTCGACATAAATGGGATACGCAATTACTCGTACGTTGGTCCTGGGGAGCTCGTGATAGTAAGAGAAAATGGGCAACCTGTAAGAAAGCAGCTGATTCAACAGTCTCGGCTTGCGCGATGCATGTTCGAGTACGTTTACTTCAGCAGACCCGACTCGAGGATAGACGGGCGGGACGTTTACTCGGTCAGGATAAAGCTGGGTAGGAATCTTGCACGAGCGTACAAGACTCATTCAGATGTAATCGTGCCAGTCCCTGATACTGCACGTCCTGCTGCAGAGGGAATTTCCCATGAGACCGGGATACCAGTCTTGGAGGGACTTATCAAGAACCGGTACATTGCGCGAACTTTCATTATGCCTCTCCAAGAAGGCCGAGAGAATGCTGTTCGGCTCAAACTGAATGCTGTGCGCGCAGTAGTTCAAGGGAAGAATGTACTGCTCGTAGACGACAGCATTGTCCGAGGCACCACGATGCGAAAGATAGTCAACTTGCTCAAGGAGGCTGGTGCGAACCGCGTCGAAGTGTGGGTAACATGTCCACCTATCAAGTCCCCGTGTTTCTACGGAATCGATATGGCAACTCACACGGAACTCATCGCTTCAAACAGATCCGTTGAGGAAATTCGGGAAGCTGTTGGAGCAGACCAGCTCTGTTACCAGACAATCGAGGGACTACTTGATGCGATTGGATTCTCGAGAGAGGAGACTTGCTTGGCATGTCTGACCGGCGAGTATCCAACAACACTTGCTCAGAGGATTGCCAACGAAATGCGCGGGAAACCGCATAATCAGAGCGTAAGGTACTGGGAGACCGTACAATGACGCGAGTCTTGCTCATAGGTTCAGGTGCGAGAGAGCACGCCATCGCCTCAGCCTTGACTAGATCGGAGGAGACTGAACTCTACGCGGCGATGAGTTCCCGTAACCCAGGAATCTTGAGGTTAGCGAAAGAGGCGAGAGTCTTGCAGATCACTGATTCTCGAGCTGTCGCAGACTTCGCAAAACAAAGTCGAATAGAACTGGCAGTGATCGGTCCAGAGGCACCGTTGGTTAACGGCACTGTAGACATCTTGAAGGAACTCGGCATAGCATGTGTAGGGCCGACGCGAAGGCTTGCATCCCTGGAGGGTGACAAGGCATTCTGCAGAGAGCTCCTAAGGAAACATAGGATTCCGGGAAACCCATTCTACGCAGTCTTCACCGATCCCAATTCGGCGGAGGACTTCCTGAAGATTGCAGGTTCGGTTGCAATCAAGCCAGCTGGCCTGACCGGAGGTAAGGGGGTCAAGGTTTCGGGCGAAGATCTCGCAACAATAGAATCTGAAATTGCCTACGTCAAGGAAGTCTTCAGCCGCAATATCGGTGGCGTTCAGAAGCTTCTGGTCGAGGAGAGGCTTGACGGAGAAGAGTATTCGCTCCAAGCCTTTGTGGATGGTAACAATGTTCACGTAATGCCATTGGTCCAAGATCACAAACGTGCGTACGAGAACGACTCTGGTCCCAACACTGGAGGGATGGGCAGTTACAGTGACAAGGACCATTTGCTGCCCTTCGTTTCCGAGAGGGACCTGGAGGCTAGCAGGCAAATAATGACTGATGTTGTTCAAGCGGTCAAGAACGATACGGGTGAGGAGTACAGAGGCATCCTCTACGGACAATTCATGCTAGCGAAGAGTTCGAATGAGGAGAAACCGAGTCCAAAACTCATCGAGTTCAACTGTCGATTCGGCGACCCCGAAGCTATGAATGTATTACCATTAGTTTCCGAGGAAACCGACTTTCTAGTTGTCTGTCAGAAGATCGCTGAGGGATCACTCAGCTCACGTCATGTTTCCTTTGAGCACAAGGCCACGGTATGCAAGTATCTGGTTCCTTCAGGTTATCCTGAAAAGGCGATTGCGGGCGAGGCCATCTCAGTTGACAAAGAAGCGATTGGGGGTGAAGGTGCACTAGTCTTCTACGCAAGTGTTGACATCAAGGACGGGCGGATTGTGACGTCGGCGTCCAGGACAGTAGGTTTGGTTGGAATCGCTGACAGCATAGAAGACGCCGAGAGAGTAGCGGAGAATGCTACGAAACACGTTAAAGGCCAACTAAGACATCGAAGAGACATTGGCACTGCGAACCTGATTCGCAAACGAATCGAACACATGAAGTCACTTGAATTCAACTCCGCCCTTACGACAAGTGTTCCCGTGAGAAGTCAATGAAACGCCTAGCTGTCTTTGCGTCCGGACGAGGTTCAAACTTCCGAGCCATAGTTGCCCATGTAGGGCTCGGCGTTCTGCAGAATATCGAAGCATGCCTTCTGGTAACGAATGATGCAAGCGCTCCAGTAATCGCCATTGCGAAGGAGAACGCGATTCCGGCCGAGTTTGTTGAGGGTGTCTGGGGCAGAAAATTCGCAACGAGGGATGATAGAGAGAAAGCACGCAACAGATTTGATGAACAGGCGGTTGAGATTTTGAAACAGTACCGGATCGATCTTGTCGCGCTCGCGGGTTTCATGCAAGTCCTCGGTCAACCAATCTTGCAACCTTACCTATGGCGCATCATGAACATTCACCCAGCGAAGAATTTGGTTAGATTTGGAGGACGTGGAATGTTTGGTGAGCGTGTTCACGCAGCCGTAATCAATTCGGGGGAGAAGGAATCGGGTTGCACCATCCATTATGTTGATTATAGCATCGATCGAGGACCCACTATTATTCAGGCGACGGTACCGGTTGAGCCAGAAGATACACCTGAGAGTCTGGCTGAGCGAGTTCTCGTCCAAGAGCATAGAACTTACTCCAAGGCAATCCAGCTCCATGTCGATGAGAGAGTCAAGGTAGCAGATGGCAAAGTTGTGATCGACTGGGCTGGTGATTGGGAGCAGAGATGGAATCGCAGGCAGGAACCCTTCATCCGGTATCAAGAGCAAGAGAGGTTGCTCCAGTCTTCAACTTGAGATGCCTCACATGACTGATGCTGATCCTACAGTTTCAATAGTGATCGGATCGAAGAGTGATCTAGACATCGCGAAGCGAGCTGAACAGACATTGGATGAACTTGGAGTGATACATGAGATGCAGATTCTATCGGCTCACAGAGATTCGAAGGAGCTTGACGCCTATCTCGCCTCGAGCAAGGCAAAGGTATTCATTGCCATCGCAGGTCTAGCTGCGCATCTACCAGGTTATATAGCGTCTCGAACAGACAAACCGGTCATAGGAGTTCCGGTAAATAGAGCATTGGGTGGACTGGATTCACTTCTATCTATTGTCCAGATGCCGCGCGGAGTGCCGGTAGGTGTAGTCGGAATCGACTCTGCAGAGAATGCAGCTTACCTAGCGAAGAGGATTCTTGACGTTTCCGGATGAGAGTGCACCGCGTCGTCTCTTACCTACGCGAAAGCAGGCGTTGACATAGAAGAAATCTCGAAAATACATCATGAGATTGAAACGATCCTATCGAAAACCTTCCAGACTAGGAGAGGAAAACTAGGAAAGGTTCTGGGGATACGTGGACACTACGCTGGTCTAATTGAAATCAGCAAGGACTATGCTCTCGCGCTTCACTCAGACGGGGTCGGCACTAAGGTTCTGGTGGCAGAAGCCTGCCACAAGTATGATACAATCGGTATCGATTGCGTCGCCATGAACGTGAACGATATCATCTGTCTGGGAGCCGAACCCCTGGCACTCGTAAACTATCTGGCACTTGAAAAAATGCGACCAGACCTAGTCACAGAGATCATGGAGGGCTTGAAGGAGGGAGCTCAAGAGGCTGGTGTAGCGATAGTTTCCGGCGAGACTGCTGTGATGCCAGATGTGGTGAAAGGTTTCGATCTATCCGCAACTGCCGTAGGTCTGGTTAGAAAAGATAGGATTATTACTGGAGAGAAGACTGAACCTGGCGACATAGTTCTCGGACTACGAAGCAGTGGCATCCATAGCAACGGACTAACCCTCGCTCGAGAACTACTTCTTTCTCGCAGACCTGAGCAGAAGGTGATGGAAGGGCTCCTCCGTCCAACCCGCATCTACGTTAAGGCCGTCTTGCGACTTTTCACTGCAGGTCTGGAAATTCGCGGCTTAGCCCACATTACTGGAGGAGCCTATTCGAAGTTAAAGAGAATAGGACTAAGAGCGAAAGTTGGCTTCCATCTAGACAGCCTCCCGAAACCGCAATGGATCTTCAGGAAAATACAGGCTGATGGACATATTTCTCATCGTGAGATGTTTCGAACATTCAACATGGGTACCGGCTTCCTGATTATTTGCCCAAAGAATAGGGCTAACCAAGCGAAAGCTCTGCTGCCAGAAATCAAGCAGGTTGGTTACGTGAATGGTTCCCGAACCGTAACAGTATCGATCAATGGAAGAGAAATAGAGGTTGAAAAATGGTAGCCTCAATCTGAAGTCAAGGAGGCACGAGGTAACCGTGACTTCAGCTAAGTCTCACTCTCTCCATGCTCCTGTACTTGCTTCATCTACACATTCCGAGTTGTGTAGATTGCAAACCCAGTGAGTCTGGAAAGTAGAAAATTTGATTAGGAAACGTGTGATGAAGCTCGTCCATGAAGGGTGACACCGGGCCTGAAGCCCTGGCCATCCTGGTAATCCTGGCGCTTCTAATTCCAGGCTTCTTGGCGACTAGCAGTGTGAAAGCGGAAGGACTCAAATGGGTCCAAACAATCAACCCCAGCGCTGGGACTGACGAGGCTAATGGCGTTGCTGTGGACGGTACCGGCGTATACGTAGTTGGATCTGATAACTCACCAGGCGGTTTTGATTTTGCGTGGAGGATGGAGAAGAGAGATCTTAGTGCCGGCACGATCATTTGGACGCAGACGACTAATCCCAGCACAAGCTTTGACATAGCTTGGGGGGTTGCTGTTGATAGCACAGGTGTGTACGTAGTCGGATTCGACGATACTCTTGGCGGAGTAAATCGGCAATGGAGAATTGAAAAGAGGGATCTCTCGACTGGGGCGATAATTTGGACTCATACTAGCAGCCCCAGCACCGGGGATGACCAGGCCTACAAGGTGGCCGTTGACGGTACAGGGATCTACGTAGTCGGGTATGATAATTCACCTGGCGGAGCTGATCTTCAATGGAGGATTGAGAAGAGGGACCGTGGAACTGGCGCAATTATCTGGACGCAAACAACCAACCCAAGCTCCGGAGACGACAGGGCTCGTGCAATCGCAGTTGACGCGACGGGCCTCTATCTGGCGGGGTCTGATACTTCCCCGGGTGATTATCAGTGGAGGCTAGAGAAGAGAGATCTCTTGACGGGGGCCATCATTTGGAGTCAGACGAGTAACCCCAGCACCGGAATTGACAGCCCTAGGGGGGTCGTTGTTGAGGCTACGGGCGTCTATGTGGTCGGGTACGACAATTCACCGGGGGGAGGCAACTGGGAATGGAGGATTGAGAAGAGAGATCTTGCGACTGGTACACTAATTTGGACTCAGACAAGCAACCCTACTGCCAACGACGACAGAGCTAGCGGAGTTGCAGTCGATAGCACAGGCATCTACGTAGCTGGAGACGATAATCCAAGCGGAGCTGACTATGAGTGGAGGATTGAGAAGAGGAATCTCGCAACTGGAGTCATCATGTGGGCTCAAACAAGCAACCCCAGCGGCGCTCCCGACAGCGCAAATGCTGTGACTGTTGACAGTACGGGGATCTACGTAGTCGGATATGATCACTCCCCTGGCAATCGAGAATGGAGAATTGAGAAAAGAGAGACAGGTGCTCCCGTACCGGACTTTTCGCTCTCCTCATCAACCTCGACAGTTACAGTTGCTCAGGGTGGTACTGGTTCAGCTACGATCACGGCGACTTCGCTTAATGGCTTCTCATCCGGCGTAACATTAACAGCCTCGTGGGTCGGAACGGCACCAGCAGCCGTAACTTTCTCGCTTCCGTCACCGATAACACCACCATCCGGCGGGGCAGCTAATTCCCCGCTAACCTTCATGGCGAGCTCAATTGCCTCCGTCGGTACTTTTACATTCAGAGTGACAGCAACAAGCGGGTCGCTCACTCATGTCCTAACTCCAGACATAACTCTGCAGATCACTGCTGCTACTACGACGACTAGTAGCGTTACCACTACGCCGATCGGACCAGACTTCTCTATAGCTTCATCAACATCGTCGATCTCGATCAGTCAGGGAAGTAGCAGCTCAGCTACGGTCACGATTACTTCCCTTAGCGGATTCTCGTCCGCTGTAATGTTAGTGGCTTCTTGGGTGGGGACAGCACCCACTGATGTTAACTTCGCACTTCCGTCCCCCATTACGCCGTCCACAGGCGGTATAGCGTCCTCACCACTGACAATTACGGCAGGCCCAAGTGCCTCCGTCGGAGCCTTCATGCTTCGCGTGACTGGAACCAGCGGGTCGCTCACTCACACGGTAAGTCCCGACATCAGTGTGCAGGTCACCGCAGCTGGTACTACAACAACCACAACTACGACGCCCGAGGCTCCAAGATGTCTCGTCGCCACGGCAGCATATGGATCTGAACTTGCTCCTGAAGTCCAACTTTTGAGGAACTTCCGTGACAACGCCATTCTCAAGACGAGCGCCGGTTCAAACTTCATGGTTGCGTTCAATGCTTGGTACTATTCCTTCAGTCCGTCTGTTGCGAACTATGTTTCCGATCACTGGGTTGAACGAACAATGATGAAGGGCCTACTATACCCGCTGATCGGAATTCTCCTCCTCTCATCCAGCGTATACTCTGTCGCCGGTTCCTACCCCGAAGTCGCTGCGCTCCTATCGGGGCTTCTCGCGAGCTCGTCAATCGGTGCATTCTACCTAGGGTTGCCACTTGGCATTCTGAGAGCCAAGATTCGACGCCTCAGCGGGATCAGGCCGGAAAGGTCGCTTGAAAAATTGCTTGCGGTTACCCTACTTGGGGCAATTGGTGCGCTCGTGGCTGGTGAGATGCTTGCTTCGTCATTTGTGCTCATGGTTTCCACCTCTGCTGTGGTAGTATCGATGCTTTTCCTATCCGCTGCCTTTGTTTCATCCAGAATCGCCCAGAAAATCTGAGTGGCGCTAAGGCCACCCAATGAGCGGGGCGCATCCTCGACCTGATTCGCTAACAGAATCTCTGGCATATCTTTGAAGTCGACAACGCGTGGACAGTATATCCTAGCCACCAATTCGTCGCCTCACCACAAGCATTTTCTTTCGCAATTCTTTGTTGCTGGCAAGTGTTCGGTGGGAAGTGTCAAATTGCCTAACGCCAAATCACTGCTCTTGTGCGTCTTCGTGGTTCTTGTGAGCACGGCCTTCGCGAATGTTCACGCTCAAACCACGACTATTTCAGAGCTCCAGTATCAGAATCAAGTGGTCGCTGGGAGGCTTGACCCTCTCGTGGTACGCGCCACCGTCACCTACGCAGAATCCAAGCCAGGATACTTCCTTGCGGTTGGCATCGTTGATGAGGGATTCGCTCCTCCCAAGGCTGTCCTAGGGATTGTGTCGTCGTCACCGGACATATGTGTGAATCAACAGATGCTACAAGCTCTCTGCATCATCAGACTGCCTTCATCATCGGGCACCGAACACCTTGAATTCAAAATCGGGGGGATCCTTGAGGAGCGGCGGACTCCTAATGATTGGCACCTAAACATGATGGCTGTACTCCTCAACTCGAATAATACTGTGATAGAGGGGTCACGGAGCAGTCACCCTTTCACGATAACATTTGCACAAATTGTTTTGACGGTAACAGTCCCAGCCGCAGTGAGCGTCACTGTTGACGGAGTTAAACAACCATCGGGTGAAATCGCGTTTCCCGTTTCTGCTGGCGAACACTCCTTGGAGCTTCCGGCACTGGTTGAGGTCGATAACATGACGAGGTTGAAGTTCGACAGTTGGTCAGACGGCTTGACTCTAGCAAATCGCACGATCTGGCTGAACTCGAGTGAAAGCGTCGAAGCCACGTATGCGACCCAGTATCGCCTTGTACTCACCGGCGGGCCGGTTACTGCCGTGGGAGAAGGATGGTATGATCAGGGTTCTCCTGCAGCCTTCTCAGTTCCGGCGTCCGGATCCATCAGCGGGCTTCTTGGATTGCTCGGAGGCAAAGCATCGTTTCAGGGATGGTATGAGAACGGAGAGCTAGTCACGGATTCGCCCACTGGCACTATATCGATGAGTCGGCCACACACCTTAGTTGCGCAATGGCAAATCGATTATTCGATGCCGATCAGCATCATAGCGGGGATAGCGATAGTCGTATCGCTCGTTTACCTTGTTACCAGGAGGAGATCGAAGCGTAGTGTTGTTTGAGAGTGAACTGAAGCTGTAGTCCGTTTCCCATTGAGCGACTTTTTCAAGATGCTCTGATTATTGTGAATTGGGCGCAGTTACTTGGACGGTATGGACATCGGGCTTATCGGGCTTGGAGTGATGGGTCAAAATTTGACTCTGAACTTTCAAAGTCACGGTTATTCCGTCGTAGTCTACAACCGAACTGAACAGAGGACCAAGGAGTTTGCAGCTAAGCACCCAGAGATCTCCGCGGCATACACACTACATGAGTTCATTCAATCACTTGACAGGCCACATAGGATCTTCCTCATGGTAACTGCAGGCTCACCGGTCGACGCGACCATCTCAAACCTAACAGTTCTCCTCTCACCTGGAGATGTCTTGATAGACGGGGGAAATTCTCATTTCCAAGATACGGAACGACGGTCTACGGAACTCGCAAAGAGGAGTGTGCATTTTCTTGGCGTTGGAGTGAGCGGCGGGGAAGAAGGCGCTCTCAAAGGTCCCTGCTTAATGGTTGGAGGAAATAGGGAAGGCTACGAACATGTCAGGAAGATGCTAACCAAGATAGCAGCCCAAGCTGACGGACCGTGCTGTCAATTCCTTGGTCCTCGAGGCGCCGGTCACTACGTGAAGATGGTTCATAATGGCATCGAGTATGCCATCATCCAAGTGATAGCAGAAGCTTACGATCTTCTGACACGTGCCATCGGTCTCGACATCAAAGAAGTGCACGATGCCTTTAACGAATGGAATCAAGGAGATATGAACTCCTTCCTCATAGAAATCGCGACACAGGTTCTTCGCAAATACGATGAAGAGAAGAGGGTGCCTCTGGTTTCTTTGATTCTTGACAGGGCGCAACAGAAAGGTACTGGGAAATGGACCTCGCAGAACGCTATGGACTTGGGAGTTCCGATACCAACTATTGACGCCGCCGTAAGCGCTCGGAACCTATCGGCCTTGAAAGACGAACGTCTTCAAGCCTCCAAGATTCTGAAGCCACCTGCAAAGTCATCATACTTGGAACGAAGCTTGGTAGGACGTTTGAAGGATGCAGTTCAGGCTTCGATCCTTGTTTCGTACGCTCAAGGATTTCATCTCCTCCGCGCAGCCTCTAGAGAATATGGGTACGATATTCCACTGGAGGAGGTGGCTCGGATTTGGAAGGGGGGATGCATAATTCGCGCGAAAGTCTTGGATAGCATTGAGAATGCTTTCAGATCAAGCAAGGACTTGCAGAATTTAGTGCTCGACAGACAGCTATCGAAGCTTCTGCTGAAGCTTGAGAAGAATTGGCGTGAAGTGATCAAGGGGGCGAAGGATGCGGCCGTTCCGATTCCTGCGACCACTGCCTCGTTGGACTATTATGACGGTTATCGCAGTGAAAGGTCGCCTGCGAATTTGATTCAAGCGTTAAGGGATCGCTTCGGAGCCCATTGCTACGAGCGGATAGATAGACCGGGAAAATTCCACACAGACTGGACCACTTGATTGGACGCCTTCGAATTCTTGAGGTGTATTGCCACCGGCCCCTTGTCGTGAGTGGGTGATCTGTTTGGCGTACTGGCTGCTCAAGGCAGGACCTAATGACTACTCCTATGAGCATCTGGAGAGAGATGGGAAAGCCGTATGGGATGGGGGCAAAAATAACTTGGCCCTAAGGAATCTTCGCTCGATCCAGAAAGGAGACTTAGTGTTCATCTACGATACGGGAAACGAGAAAAGGAATAGTTGGCATAGCTGAAGTTGCCTCGGATCCGTACCCGGATCCACAGCTGGTGGTTGTGGACATCAAACCCAAGAAGAGACTCAGAAGAACCGTCTCACTGGAACAGATCAAAGCGGTAGAGGAATTCGCTAGATTCGAACTGGTTCGTCTCCGCCGACTTAGTGTCCTGTCAGTTTATGGGACCAAGTGGAATAGGATCCTACAGATGTCAACCTGAGGCCGAACACAATCCGGTCGGTCTCACTGCTTTCCCTTCAGAGTAAGGGGTTCAATGTGATGCGATTCGACTTGAACAGGGTAAGTCATAAATGAAGTTCCGTTGCTATTTTTCGGAGAGGTGAAAGGTTAGTGACAGAGATCGTAATGGAACCCACTGTTGACGACAAAGGAAAAAGCAGACAAGTGTTCGTGATGCTTGTGAAATTCGCGCCTGGGAAAGGTCCTCGGGATTTGGTAGACTTCTTTGACTATGTCGATACTAAACTGAAAGCTGATCCCAAGATCAAGATGACCCGACATGAGATGGACGTTCATGAGCGGTTAACGTATATCACGTGGGGACGATATGACATGGTCATCGTGTGGGACGCGCCGGACATGGCTAGGGCAACAGAGTTCCTCAGTGCGTGGGTTAATCCAGGGAACCCTTACGGAACAAGCGAGAACTTGACGGTTGCTTTCGCCGGAAGGTACCGGTGATACCTACTACCCCTGTAGGGTATTCACAAAGGAACTGGCTGCGCGCTGTGCCCCCGGGCCCATTTGAGAAACTGGCATGAGTGAAACGCGGTCAGGCAGAGATCTAACGGCGTACCAACCCTTTGTATGTTTAGCATCCGGAAACGAGCGGACCCGAACGATAGTATGAATGCCTCCACCTGCCTCAATCGTATCTACATCCACTACTCCATCAAACATTGATTCCAAGTTCGAGTAGTCCTTTTTTTCCAAGACTCCAGTCGCGAAACCGCAGACAACGGTCCTAGTGTCCTGCTTCAGGCGAGCAAGCATCGTATTAAGAAACTTGAAACACACGTTACCTTCGTTGTAGTTGAATAATCTCGTAAGGTTGTCGAAGACTGCGAACTCAATGAACTCAGGGTCGGAGTCCGGACTTAGCCCCTTTCCTGTATGCCAATACTTGGATGTTAGTAACCCCAACTCTTCAATTTTCAAGGAGGCAGGCATGTCGTCGGGCAGATCGGCAGGAACTCGTCCCGTGATGCAGGTGTACCAGTCTGCGATCCGGAACATACGCGATTGTAGTGCATTCTCAACATCTACACCGAGTCGACTGATGTCCTTCTGTATTTCTTTCGGGAAGCGAGTTGTCGTGATAATGCCGCATTTAAGATTGGCCTGAAGCCTTGATGCAATCATAGCGGTGACTACCAATCGCCACTCTGAAGCTGGCGCAAAGAAGGCGCTGATTGTCTTTCCCTTCTGCAGCCCTTGAGGAAAGAGGGCTTCAAGAAAAGGGAGGCGTATGGATTCCAATTACAGCACGAAAATGGAGAGCCGTAGCGTATTCAACATTGTGGTGTCTTTGAACTCAATTGATAGGTTGAGTTGAACGTAATGTGATGCGCTAGGC
>Ga0209314_10000851_pt1 | contig 13886 bp, 13 predicted proteins | sample I19B2metaG_FD_184146 | JGI IMG/M metagenome (GOLD analysis project Ga0209314, IMG submission 184146) | Lake sediment bacterial and archeal communities from Gulf of Boni, Indonesia to study Microbial Dark Matter (Phase II) - ​I19B2 metaG... | ecosystem: Environmental > Aquatic > Freshwater >...
ACCTCACCAACCTTTGTCACGACATGTACTCGATCTCCTAGAAACAGCGGGCAGAAGAATTCCATCTCACCATCAGTGTCGATTATTTGATCAAAGCCAGCTTTGGCACATGTTTCAAATATCCTTTTATAGACCGCCGGCATCTCTCTAGCAGGCCATAGAGGAGGCATAGACCACGCTTGCACCATGGTGGGTGGGGCAATGATACTACCATACTTGCTTTTCTTGGCATACTCCTCATCCGTGTACAAAGGATTGGCATCCTCCATCGCTTCACACCAGTGCCTGATCATGTGTTTGCACACCGCATCAACAGCAACTTGCTCCGGCTGCTCTTGTCCCACCATTGTTTTAAGCTCATCGTATACACCAGGACTCATGGTAACCACTTCCTTGGATTTTTGATTATTGTCAAGAAGGCTAACAATGTCAACCTAATCACTTTTCTTTATATTGACCAACCCTCCATATTTTACCCGAAAAATATAGGGGCGATACAGAGTCTACCCTCAACTGAAACAGGGAAGGGGGTAACCATCAACTCTAGCTAGGATAGGCTTCCCACCATCAAACATATCCTATAAGGCTTTTCCCTTACTCGGTGCCCTGGCAGCGGGGCAAGGTCGGGATTACTTCACCCCAAGGGAGGCAAGGGATTTTGGAGGTAACAGCGACTAATACATAGAGGGAAGAAGTGACCTGAAGACCTCCTGACCAGTGCATGCTAACAAGGCCGTTGAGCAGCTATCTCTGACCGGGCACCTAGATAGCGGGAGCCAATAGAGCAAACAACCCGAAAGGGGGGACATGAAGAAGCCCCTAATATCACCAAGCATGCCGACGAAGAGCCACCGGTCTAGGCTAAGGCAAAGTGAGGGGGTGAAAGGCATGGCGACTAAATTCCGTTGTCCCCATTGTGAGGAGGAACTGAATGTGATAGAGAACAGAGCTTCAGCCTACCTTGTTTGGAATGAGGGGTTAGGGGCTTATCATTGGTGTGACACATCATGTGATGGGCAGTGGTTATGCAACGTGTGTGGGGAGCGGATAGACATTTCCCTGCTAGAAGAGATCATAAACGATGCTATAGTCTAAGGGGTCTCTGCTATCTGATGGTACACTACATCGCCTGAGGCTCACTGCCCCGACCCACCGGAGGGTCTCATTCCAAATTGTAAATCAGGGAACTCACCAGGCATCATGTTTTCTTATACCTAAAATATTGGCTTACTGGTCAGGTCAAATGGATCCACAACACAGCACCCAGCGTGGCAATCAAGAATCCAATCAGGGCTCCAAAGCCCACCCAATAGAAGATACCAAACCTATGCATTCCGCCAGTTTCAGTCATCTTCATGAGCCGTTCATACCGCTCGTTCTCTCGCTTCGCCGCCTGCTCATACATCGCCCGCAATTCCTTTCTTGTTTCAGCCAGCATAGTCTGAGTCTCCTGCATGTCCTTCTTCATAGTCTCGGCAATTTTCAGCAGCAACTCGTATCGCTTGTCATCCCGCTCCATCATCCGTTTCTGACTTCCTTGCAGCTCTTTTCGCACTTCAGTCAGCTTATTGTGGATCTCCCGCAGAAGTTTCAACTCCTCAACTGGTTCTACTTTCATCAGCATAACCTCTTTGTCAGTCTTCCCATGGCTTGTCAACGCATAATAGATGATATCACAGTTCGACGGAAACAGAAAGTGGGATCTCAGGCATAGGCACGACTGTGTCAGTCTCCCTGATAATTCTAGCACAACAGCACAAGACTTCTGGTAGAGTATTCGTGGAATGCCACATGCAAGAGAAAGTCATAGAAAAGGAGAAGCTACTTACTTATACCAAAAACAAAAACAATCGATGAGACGCAAAATAAGGCGGGTTTTTGGGGGTGTGAATATTATTTCTTGGAGCTTGCTAAGGCGCTCCGGGCTTTGCATTACCAGGTTCATCAAAGACAATTAGGTCTAGGTACATAGGTGCAGAAAAACGAGAATTAGGAGAGAACCAAGTAAGCCTATAAGCCGGGTCCTGTAGCCCCCCGATTTATCGGGGGACTGGTGACCATCTGTCTAGCCCTGATGTTACCATCAGAGTCGAGCAACCAACCCGAGGACACTGGTCGGGCGTCCTTATCGTCCTCCTATTTGGTCTTGCTCCGGGTGGGGTTTGCCCAGCCGGCTGGTCACCCAGCCGCTGGTGAGCTCTTACCTCACCATTTCACCCTTGCCCCAGGATAGTTGGGGCGGTATGTTTCTGTGGCACTTTCCGTAGGGTCACCCCTCCTGGGGGTTGCCCAGCACCCTGCCCGATGGAGCCCGGACTTTCCTCCCTCTTAGAGTCTCCTCTAAAACGGCGGTCACCCGGCCTACTTGGTCCATCTATAGTTTACCACTTTTCTAGGTGAATTCAATAACGGAGAGGTCGCCATAATCTGTGGATTAGCGCCGGGCGGGCACCTGCCGCCTCTCCCACGTCTGGGGTAGGTTGGAGCATCCGCTCCAACAGCTTTCTTATCAAGCCTGAAAAGGCTTTCCCACAGGCAAGCGCGCCTAGAGCAGATGCTCTAGGCTACCCATACCCTCCTCGGGGTAGAACCAAGGGGCATACTGTCCACTGTGGTTTCTGGAGTCGCCATGACAACTAAACGCCCTTGGAGTGCCGATCAAGGGCTTTATTTGCCAGAGCATCAGCAGTGACATTCTGGTAGCGGGGAATAAAGGCTATGGTAAAGGACTCGAAGTCGGCCAAAAGTTGCTTCACTTGCTGAAATAGGAGTCTCAGATTAGCGTTCCGTACTTTGTAGTTGCCCTGAATTTGTTCTGCCAGCAGCTTTGAATCTGTCCTAATATCTACATGCTCAGCCTTTAATTTCGCCGCCTCCCTTAGACCCATAATCAGGGCTTTATATTCCGCCTGATTATTGGTAGTCTCCCCAATATAGCCAGAAATTTTTGCCTTAGTTATGCCTTTCTCATCTTCTATGACGATGCCTATCCCTGCAGGTCCAGGGTTGCCTCTTGAAGCTCCATCTACATAGATAGTGAGGCAATTCTTTGCCTGGCTCATTTCTAACCTAGGTATAAGATACGACCACAGCTATCGCACTGCACCAGTTCCCCCATCCTGGCTCGCATCAGCTCGCTCACCGGGAGGGTAATGCGGCATCCCTGACATCTTCCTTGCTCTATTTTGGCTACTGCCTGCCCCTGCTTTCTTGCCCGCAATATTTCATAGAGCTCTAGGTGAACAGGCTCAATCGTAGCTACAAGTTCGCTTCTTTTTCCCTTAGCTATATCTATGGCTGATCCTAATTCTGCTTGCTCTGCTAATAGCTGCTCTCGCCTCTTTTGCCACTCCCCTTCTAACTTCTTCGCCTCAGCAGCTCTCAATGCCACCTCTTTTTGCAGTGCCTCAACCTGGCCCATTATCTCCAGGGTCTTATCTTCCTCCTCCCTTATCTGGCTCTTAAGCTGCTCCACCTGTTGCTGTAGACTCATTAACTCCTTAGGATTTTTCACTGAGCCAGCGTAAAGTTTTTCTTGCAGAGGACCAGCCTTAGCTTGTAAGTCATCGATTACCCATTCTGCTGTTTTCTGTTTCTTTTCTAGCTCAGCCAGGTCTTCTCGCTTTCTCTCCACCTCGGCTTTCGCCTCGGTTAATGCCTCATTATGGCTTAGCTGGTTCTCTAGCTGTGATAGCATTTCAATCTTCTTTTCCAAATCCAGGTCAATCTGCTGCAAATCCGACAGTCGTTTTCCTAAATTCACCACATCTCCTCAATAAGCCTTGAGTTTCTTCCACCGGAGATCGCCCTTTGGTAGTAGCAATGTGATATGGCGAACCTCAATTGAAAAGCCTCCTTCCTTTATATTATAATCCTTTTAGCAGGTAAGGGGAAAAAAGTCGTTTAGTGACCCTTATGTGTTATTATGTGTCATTCTGCCCTTGAACCCTTCGCTATCTGTCATTCTGAGGGAGTGCAGCGACCGAAGAATCTTTTGCTCAGGGTGACAAAATAAATGTCCAAGGGGAAAGCTTTGCTCAGGACCCATAGCTGTGGAGAGTTGACCACAAAGCATATTGGCAAGACAGTAACCCTCGCTGGCTGGGTACATCGCCGCAGGGACCACGGGGGTTTGGTATTTATTGACCTCAGGGATAGAGAGGGCTTAGTCCAGGTGGTGTTTAATCCCGAGGTCTCTGCCACGGGGCATGACCTAGCTGATAAAATACGCAACGAGCATGTCATAAGGGTTTGGGGTGAGATTGCTCGCCGCCCTTCGGGTACTGAGAACCCGAAGATGCCCACCGGAGAAATTGAGCTGATTGCTGCAGGTTGTGAAATCCTCAATCCTTCAAAGAACCCTCCCTTCTATATTAATGAAGAGACTGAGGTGGAGGAGAACCTGAGGTTAAAGTATCGTTATCTGGACCTGCGGCGACAGCGGATGAAGGAGAATATTATCCTTCGTCACCGAGTAACAAAATTCCTCCGTGATTTCCTTGATGCCAGGGGATTTATTGAGATTGAGACCCCCATTTTGATTAAGAGCACCCCTGAGGGAGCCAGGGATTTCCTGGTGCCCAGCCGTCTCCATAGTGGCAAATTTTATGCCCTTCCCCAGTCACCTCAGCAACTTAAGCAATTGCTGATGGTGGCCGGCTTTGAGAAATACTTCCAGATAGCCAGGTGCTTCCGCGATGAGGACTTACGCGCCGACCGCCAGCCTGAGTTCACTCAGCTAGACCTGGAGATGAGCTTCGTCGAAGAAGAGGATATACTCCATCTGCTGGAGGAGATGCTTACCTCCTTGGTAGAAACGGTCAAACCCTCGATGAGGGTGATTAAACCCTTCCCTCGTCTCTCCTATGAGGAAGCGATGGAACGCTACGGGAGTGATAAACCTGACATTCGCTTTGGCTTGGAATTTAGGGACTTAAGTGATATTGCCGCCCGGTCTAGCTTTGCTGTTTTTCGCACCGCTGTGCAGGACGGGGGGAAGGTAAAGGGTATCTGTGCCCCTGGATGTGCCAGATACTCCCGACGCCAGCTTGATGAGCTAGCAGAGCTGGCTAAAGCTTATGGAGCTGAGGGATTGGTAACCCTAGCCTTAAAAGAGGAGACCGCCAGCCTGGCTGTGGACACAGCCAGCTCCGTGGCTGCCAAATTCTTAACTTCTGGGGAAATTGGAAGGATAGCCAGCCGTTCCGAGGCTAAAGGAGGAGACCTTCTCCTCATCGTTGCGGGGAAGCCTGGGGTAGTCAATAAAGTCCTGGGGCAATTAAGGCAGGAGATGGCTCAGCGCCTCGGACTTATTGACCCCAATCTCCTTGCCTTTGCTTTCATTGTTGATTACCCACTGCTGGAGTGGAAGGAAGAGGAGAAGCGCTGGGAGCCGATGCACCATCCCTTTACTGCCCCTAAAGAGGAGGATATCCCGCTGCTAGAGACTGCACCAGAAAAGGTGAGGTCTCGGCATTACGACATCATCTGCAATGGCTATGAGATCTCTAGCGGGAGCATCCGCATTCATAATCGAGAGATGCAAGAGAGGGTATTTCGATTGCTGGGCTATAGTCAAGAGGAAGTAGAACTTCGTTTTGGGCCTTTGCTCGAGGCTTTGGAGTATGGAGCGCCTCCTCATGGTGGCATTGCTCCAGGCATTGATAGGTTGGTGATGCTCCTGGCAGGTGAGCAGAGTATTCGGGAGGTAATACCTTTCCCCAAGAATCAGAGTGCCTATGACATGCTGTTTGACGCCCCTTCGGAGGTGTCAGAGGAACAGCTTAGAGAGCTACACCTTGCCAGACGAGAGGAGCCGTAGATTACAATCTAGAATAGGAAAAAGAGGTGAAGGTATCAAACCAGAGTGTAGAGAATAGCCAGGCGATACTTCATATTGAGGTTGAGCCTCAGGAGATGGAGGAATCGCTAAACAAGGCTTACTATCGCCTGTTGAAAGGAGTTGATATACCCGGCTTCCGCAAGGGGAAAGCGCCTCGACATGTATTGGAGCGCTATGTCGGTAAGGAGGAATTCCAGAGGGAGGCTTTAGAGCATTTGATACCCCAACTCTGCAATCAGGTCATTGAAGAGCAAAAAATGGAGGTCATCGCCCAGCCTCAGATAGAGGTCCTACAGGTTGACCCGGTAATTTTTAAGTCTACCTTCTCCCTTCGACCCAAGGTTGAGCTAGGTGACTATCAGCACATCAGGCTTGCCCCCAAACCTGTCAAAGTGACTAAGAAGGAAATCAATAGTGTTATAGAGCAGCTTCGGGAACGACACGCCGTGTGGTCTCCAGCAGAACACCCGGTATCCTTTGGAGACCTGGTGACTATTGACATAGAGGAAAAGAGGAAAGGTGACCTTACTAACAGCTATCAGGGACGACAATTCCCTGTAATCCAGGATTCACCAATACCCCTGCCAGGTTTTGCAGAGCATTTAGTGGGGATGGAAAAGGGTGAGGAAAGAGAGTTTTCCCTTTCTTATCCCGATGATTATGAATTGAAGGAGCTGGCTGGCAAGCAGTATAGTTTTAAGGTGAAGCTTATGGAGGTTAAGGAGAGGCACCTTCCCGAGTTGAATGACGAGTTTGCTAAGAGCCTGGGGCAGGGTGTGGAAACCCTTGATGCCCTTCGGGACTTAACCGCTACTAGCTTGAAAAATATAGCTGAGGAGAGGGCAAAGAGAGACTTTGAGCAAAAAGTGATCGAGGCAGTGGTGGGTTTGGCTAAGGTCGAATTTCCACCTATTTTAGTGGAGCAGGAGCTCGACCGCCTCCTCAGTGAGAGGGATATGCTGTTTAAGAGACAAGGGGGGCTGGAAAGCTATCTCAAAAGCCTTAACAAGACTGAAGCGGAGGTGAGGGAGGAGCTTCGTCCTAGAGCCGCTGAAAGGGTCACTCAATTATTAGTTTTGGGTAAGATAGCTGAAGAGAAGAAGATTGAGGTAAGCCCAACAGAGATAGAGGCTGAGATTGAGAACATGATAAAGGGCGATGAAAAGAACGCCGAGGAGCTGCGCCGGATATTTGGCACCCAGCAGGGACACCGCTGGGTCGAGGAGAGACTAATCACCCAAAAGACAGTGCAGCACCTGGTGGGAATAGCCACTAGTACTACTACTGAGGAAGGAGCTAGTACTGAGCTTCCGGAAAGGAGTCAAGATGGAAATGTTACCTAGAGGGGTAATTCCTATGGTGATTGAGTCTGGAGCTAGGGGTGAGCGTGCCTTCGACATATACTCGCTGCTATTAAGAGAGCGTATCGTCTTCTTAGGGATGCCCATCACTGACCAGGTAGCTAACCTTGTCATTGCCCAGCTCCTATATTTGGAGCGAGAAGATGCTGATAAAGACATAAACCTCTACATTAATTGTCCCGGCGGCATAATTAGTGCTGGTCTGGCTGTTTATGACACTATACAGCTTGTTAAACCTGATGTCTCTACTATCTGCGTTGGCCTGGCAGCTAGCATGGGCACTATTCTCCTGGCCGCTGGAACTAAAGGGAAACGCTTCGCCCTCCCCAACGCCACTATCCACATGCATCAGGCAGTAGGTGGTGCTCAAGGTCAGGCAGCAGATATAGAAATTGCGGCTAAGGAGATTATGCGCCTGCAGGACATGATTCGCCATATACTAGCCAAGCACACCGGGCAGTCAATGGAGAAAATTGCCCACGATACTGACCGCGACTTCTATCTCAGCCCTGAGCAAGCAATAGAATATGGCATTATAGACGAAATTTTGACCAGACCGCCCAAGTAAGGATTCTTCTATAGCTGCTGACCAAAGGTTGTAGAGTATTTCTGGGATAATTCGGCTAAAGAGGGAAGCCCCTCTCGGGCACCCCTCTGACCAATGCAGAAGCGAGCCATAATATCACCCAGCAATCCACATTGGTGTATGTCCTTTCCTTTTAGGAATCCATAAAGAAACCCGGCAGCAAAAGCATCACCAGCACCGGTGGTATCTGCAATGGGCTCGGCTGGCTTTACTCTCGATTCAATCAGGTATTCTCCTTCGCTAGAAAGTATGTGAGCTACTAAGGCGGCTCTATCTGCCTTCGTAGCTAATTTGGTCTTGGCGTTTCCCAAAGTAGTCACCACTATATGACAGCCCTGCTCCAGGCACTTTTTTGCCCCGGCGGCGAAATCCTCTCCTGTTAGCTGCTTCATCTCGCTTCGATTGACAAATAGGAGGTAGGTTTTATTCAACAGCGGGGCGAGTTTTGGCATCCCTTTAGCGGTGTATATGGAGCCAGGGGCAAAGCTAACCTTGACTGAGGGGTTGATTTGGGCTATTACTTGCTTCTGCAGCTCAAACTGTGACTCATCAACAAGAGAAGAAAGGTGAACTATCTTTGCTTGGTTTATGTACTCTAAATCTATGTCCTCTGCCTCTAACGAGCTGTTGGCACCGGGCATGACATAAAGAGAGCGCCTGCCCTGATTATCACTGAGGCATAAAGCTGAGCCTGTTTTCGCCCCCTTTTTGACCTTGATTTGGCTCACATCAACACCCGCCTTAGCTAAATCCTCTACTAGCATCCTTCCCATCTCGTCGTCGCCCACAGCACCGGCAAAGCCAGTTCTTACCCCAAGCTTCGCCAGTCCATAGATGGTGTTAGCGGCTGACCCCCCTGGATAGAGGCTGAACCCCTCCACCGCAGCCTCGCCATCAACGAGGATGCGTTCCACACGATACAATTGGTCCATATTCATTGCCCCTATCCCGACAACTTCAATGGAGTTCATGGCTCCTCCTCTTTCCTCCAAGGGTGTTTAATGTCACTGTGAGGATCCCGACTTGTCGGGGGACGAAGCAACCTGTAGGATACCCACGAGATTGCTTCGCTCTGCTCGCAATGACACCGTAGGTCACAAGTCTTTTATCCGATTATAGACGAGGGATAGTAAGCGGTCAAAGGTAGTAGAGGAGGTCGTTTAACAACCTTGCTTTTTGTCATTCTGAGCCCTATGGGCGAAGAATCTCCTTATAGACTCTTCCCCTTCACTTCATTCAGGGTCAGAGTGACATGTACTGTTATTAAACGCTCTCGTAGAAGCACGTCTAGCGAATTCCGGGGATCACGATAATGGACACTGAGGTTTAACCATAGAATGTAGGGGAGACCCTGGTGGTCTCCCGCAACGGGAGGGGACAAGCCCCGGGGAGATACACTCCTACATTGTCGTTTTCAGCCTAGCTTGGCTGCCTCTTCTCTGACAAGGCGGCGAATACGGCGGTGAACCTCCAATATCGGAGCGAGGTCCTTCACACTCCCAAGCCAGTGAAAATGCTCTCTATTCCCTGCACCTCCAACTTTCTCCTTTTCTTTCACTACCTCTTTGGCTGCCTCTTTGCCACCCCCCTCCCAAGCCTCCAGAACAGGAGATAAGTCTGACAGGTGGGTAGAGGCTAAGCCGAGGCTGGCATAGGGCAGGGCGTATTCATTGGCATTGAAAGCGATGGCTAGTCCCCTCGCCTGGTTCACAGCTTGCAGCATTCTAAAATCGGTGATGCTATCGCCGACAACGGCGAAATTGCCCAAGGATTGCCCACACTCTTGGGCAAATTTTGTCAGGGCTTCTACTTTTCTCCTTCCACCTACAGGTTTTACTCCCATCATAATTTTACCTAACTCGGTGGAGGGCAGCTCAGACCAGAAGAAGTGGTCTAAAAGGTGCTTCATCTGCTCCTCATCCCCTGGTCTGAGGGATAAAATCTTTTTCTCCACCTTCCCCACCCTGAGCCGGTCTTCTTTACATAACATTCTGGCGTATCGGTCCAAAGGGAAGGAAGTACAAGCCACTCCCTTAGAAGCAATGCCCACCCTCTGGGCGATAGCTAGAGCGTATTGTTCATAGCTGGTGCTGATGCAGAATACCCTCCAGTTTCCAGAGAGAAGCCTGAAAATAAGCTCTTTGGCACCCTCAACTAGCTTTGCAGTTTGGGCTAGCGCTCTAATGTCTGATTCACCGATGCCGTGATAAAGAAGAAAGGGCACTATAAGAGCCAGGGTATCCCCTGGCTCATAGCCCTTCTTTCCCTCCAAGGTCAACAGGTCATCATAACGACTGATAGTTTCAAACACCCTATCGCCTTGGGGGAAGAGCTTCATTAGCTCATAGGCGTTATCCTGAGGTGATAGAGGTCCCTCCAGGTCAAAACAGATGAAGCGGCTCATCCAGCCTTCCTCTGGACAATTTCATCTATTTCTGGTGTCAAATCGTAACCCTTGGTGGGTTTTCCACTGGCATCAACTACCTTCCCTTGTTCTATCCCAACCTTTCCTTCACTGAAGGCTTTAAGGGTGGCAGTAATCAAGGGGAATTCTCTGGCTAAGCCATGCTGGCGGATAAGCCTGAACAGAGGGCTATTTTCCCCCTGCTCCCTCTTTATTTGTTCGAGAGAATGCCCCTTTATATCGTGCCAATATTTGTCAAAGGGCTTGCCTCTAATGGAGAAGGTGCAGAAGGTTACCGGGGGGCCTTTATCTAGCTCAGGGGTTACTAGATGCATCATCACCCCTGTCTCTTCCGCCTTGCTTTCAATTAACTTCCAGACCACCTCCTGCCAGGTGCCGGTAGGTCCCCCTGGGGCTGCTGGGTGAAGGTTGATCATTTTATACTTTTGACACATCTCCCTCCCCACAATGAGCATGTAACCAGCAAGGACACACAGGTCAGGATGAAACCCCTCTAGTCGTTTCATTACTTCCCTGTCATACTCTAACCGCCACTCCTGAGGGGATTCAGCTCTCCTTTGAGGATGGAATCGCTGAGAGGAAAGGCAAATAAGGGGAATATGATAACCTTTCACTAATTCGAAGAAGAGGTCGCTTTCTATTGTTTCCCCCCACTCTCGGTTGCTGAAGACAAAGCAGATCTCTGCCTTTATTTCTCCCCGTTTTATGCTATCCTGAACCACGGTCAGCAAGTCACGGGCTGCCTTATCCCGTCCGGTAGAAAACCAGCCAATGCTCAGCATTTTGGGCCTGAAAATCTTCTTTTTAGCTCCAGCCACATAGTGGGGAGGTGAACCAAGGGAGAGCTGCGGCGACCAAAGATCTTGCCTTGTGCTAGGGCAGCGCAAAATTCCTCACTCCCGTTGAACTCCGGCATTTCCACATAGGCATGACCAATTTCATGAGGAATATGGGCATCGCTTCCAGCGCTGCAAAGAAGCCCGTTCTCTTGAGCAAAGAGTTCAGCCTTTCTATTAGGACCGCTGAATATAACCCTAGAGTTAAGCACCTCGATAATATCGATTTCAGGCAAAAGCTTCACCATTTCTTGATAGTTCACTATTCCCCTCAGGTGATCGAAGGGATGGGAAAGGCAAACCAGTCCCTTTTGAGCTCTAATCCGGGCAATCGCCTCTTCAGCAGAAATCCCGCTAGGTATTTCATCTTGAAGAAACACTCCCATAATCTCTCCCAGAGGGGTAAGAATCTCCTCGGCAACAATCACCTCAAAAGGGGCGATCTCCTTCAGCTTGAGGGCGCCGGCAATAGTGCCGTGGTCTGCTATAGCAACACAATTGATCCCCACCTTAGGACAGCGATCGATAATGCTTTCCAGTGACATGTGGCAGTCATAAGAGTATTTAGTATGGACATGTAGGTCAGCCCTTAACATAAACCCTCGTCTCGAATTTGCCTAGTGTGTATCAAGGCCTTCTGAAAAATGAGCCAAACGAATTCTTCAGGAGAAAGCAGTCCCCCTTTCCAGATACACCCCGGTGCGAGTATCAACCTTGACCATATCGCCACGGCTGATAAACATGGGTACCTGGATTACCAAGCCCGTCTCCAGAGTAGCAGGCTTACTTCCTGCAGTGGCTGTGTCTCCTTTAAAACCAGGACCTGTTTCAGCAACCTTTAGCTCCACTGCCACAGGTAACTCCACGCCTACAGGCTCACCTTTATAGCTCAGCATCTCTAGGGTCATCCCCTCCTTCAAGTAGTTGAGGGCATCGCCTAGGAGATCAGCACTAAGAGGAGTCTGCTCAAAGCTTTCAGTGTCCATGAAGTAATAAAGCTCGCCCTCCTGATAGAGATACTGCACACTGCGGTGTTCCAGGCGTGCTGGAGTAAACTTCTCGCTAGCCTGAAAGGAGCGCTCAACAGTATGGCCAGCTCGGATATCTCGAAGCTTCAGCCTAACCTGAGCACTCCCTCTTCCCAGCTTGAGGTGATGGTGATCAAGAATTCGATATAGCTGCCCATCCAGCTCTATAGTGATGCCTTTCTTAAGCTCGCCGGCGCTAAGCATTTACCACAACCTCGCCTATTTCCTTACCTTGGTAAGTGTCTTTGCTTTGCCTTTCTCCACTATCACCATATCCTCGATCCTCACCCCTCCCCACCCACTAAGATAGATGGCCGGTTCTATGGTAAATACCATATTTTCAGCCAGGACATTTGTAGCGCTGGGACCAAGCCTAGGCTGCTCATGGGTAGCCAATCCGATGCCATGCCCCAGACCATGGCCAAAGGCACCTTCGTAGCCTTCCCGCTGGATGATTGCTCGGGCAAGGTTATCCACCTGCTCACCGGTCATGCCAGCTTCTAGATTGGCTATAGCAGAGAGCTGAGCTTGAAGAACAAGATTGTAAATTTTAGTAAAGTTCTCCTCCCATGAGCCAAGGCATAGGGTTCGGCTCAAGTCGCTGGAGTAGCCCTTCACCCGCGCCCCGAGATCAATGATAATAGGCTCGCCCAGGGAAATGGTTCGCCCTGTAGGTTTGGCATGGGGTAGGGCAGCGTTGGGACCCGAAGCCACGATAATATCAAAAGGGGTGGACTCGCTGCCTTTCTCCCGGAGGAATTTCTCTATCTCCCAAGCTACCTCTTTCTCCTTCATCCCAGGATGAATTTCCTGGGAGATATATTCCAAAGCATTATCAGCAAGCTCAGCCGCTTCTATTAAACAGGTTACCTCCTCCTCTTCCTTCACTGCCCGGAGGAAATCCACCAATCCTTCAGTAGGGATAAGCTGGAGCTTTAGCTTATCTGCCTCTTCTGCCAAGCGACGATAGTCAGCAAAGGTAAGGCTTGCTTCAAAGCCCAGCCTCTTTATCCCTTGCCCAGCAGATAGCAGCTCTACCAACCCGTCAGGCTCGCCTTTCATTCGGACAATCTCAAAATCAGCAGCCTCTCTCTTGGCTTGCTCAAGGTAGATGAAAGGGGTGGCTAAGATAGCACTATCCGGCGAGATGAGCAAGTCTCCTGAACCGGTAAAGCCACTAAGGTAGCGGCAGTTTTCCGGCTGAGAGATAAGGATACTATCTAGTCCCTCTTCAAGAAGTTTTTGACGCAGCTTTTGTAATCGCTGGGTTATTGCCAAGCCTTTCCTCTTAATTCCGCTACCAAAGTCCTTAGGGCAGCGATATATACCCTCCAGCCTAACCCACTAATCTGCCCCTTGGCAACAGGAGCAATAACTGACCTCTGTCGAAATTCCTCCCGCGCGTAGATATTGGATAGATGAACCTCAATTACAGGAAGATTGGTATCCCCAAGAGCATCTCGAAGAGAGAGACCGTAATGAGTCAGTGCCCCCGGGTTAATAATTATGCCCTCGGCTTTAGGCGACTCTGCCTGAATAAAATCGATCAGAGTTCCTTCGCTATTAGACTGGAAAGTGATTATTTCTACCCCTAATTCTTTAGCTTGCTGTTGAAGGAGAGAATTGATTTCCTCCAAGGTCTTATCCCCGTAAATCTCCTTTTTTCTCTTTCCTAACAGATTCAGGTTTGGTCCATGGACAACTAATATTTTCATTTCCGTTTCCTCACCCTTTGACCTTAAGCGGCTTAGTAGTCTTACACTTTGGGTAACCGCTACAAGCCAGGAATCTTCCGTAGCGCCCCATTC
>Ga0209314_10000855_pt1 | contig 13843 bp, 13 predicted proteins | sample I19B2metaG_FD_184146 | JGI IMG/M metagenome (GOLD analysis project Ga0209314, IMG submission 184146) | Lake sediment bacterial and archeal communities from Gulf of Boni, Indonesia to study Microbial Dark Matter (Phase II) - ​I19B2 metaG... | ecosystem: Environmental > Aquatic > Freshwater >...
AATCAAAAACATCCCAAATAAAGCCAAAATAAAAGGCGCTCTTCCTATAATAAAATATATTGATTTTCCCAATAATCTTAATAAATGAATGTTTTGATCTACACCTACATAGCCTAACTTATTTGTCCCAACAAAGGCGGTAATGATATATAGTTCAATGAGCATTATCAATATCAGAAAACTTATGGAAAATAGATTTTTGTAGACAGCACCTATGAATGAAATTCTATTTCGTGAACTATAGAGCCATATTTTCCAAAATAATATTGCAGGAATTAAAACTATAAAGCTTTCCTTGCAAAGTGAGGTTATAATTAGAGAAACAACAAAAGCCAAATTATAAAGAGCATTATACCTGTGCGAGTAAACACCCTTTGCCAAAAAGAATAAACATAAAACAAGGAAAAACATTCCTTGCGTTTCACTTGGACCTAATCTCCACCAAATTACAGCTTGTGGTCCTGATAATGTCAAAAATGAAAAAAATAATGATTGTGAAAATGAGAAATTGGCACTACGTGCAAAAAGATAAAGAAAAAAGGCACAGAAAGAGGCAAGGAAGCCATTATAGATATACCACAAGGTAAAGTTTATTCCAAATAATCGCGTTTGTAAAACCCTGTGCAGAAAATAAAAAGGTCTAAAGCGTTTATTTAGATCGTTTGAAATTACCCCTCTGGCTAATTGGAAAAAGTCTCCATGCTTGAGGTAATTGTTGATTCTGACTATTTCATGGTCATCTGTAAAATGAAACCCGGAAAAAAGTGTGCCCGTAAATGCGAGAAATCCGAACACCAAAAATACAAAAATAATAAGTACTATGAAATATTCCTGCGCTCTTGTTGTTCTCTTTAACTGAATGATGTTCTTAAGATTCATCATGTAAATTTTAGGTTCAAAAACAGATTAATATTCAAAGTTTTATTTTGACTTCTTTCCCGCAAAACCGTCAGGAAGAATAATGCTTGACAAATCGGGTGCAGTAGAATAAAATTCTGAAAGTAGCCATAAGTGAGAGACTATTATTATGCTTAAAGACAAAAGAATTTATATATTAGTTTATATGATAGCATTATTTACAGTGGCGCAATGGTTTTTAGCTATTGAACATTCTAAAAAAATAAAAAACTTTTTTTACTGGATAACGCTTCCTAAGGAAGAGAAGTTGAACCGCTCCTGGGGAACATATTATAAATGGGTATCTTTCATAAGAGATAAGACCCCCGAAGATAGTTTGATTATCTTGCCGCCTCAAAGTAATAAATTTCCTGTGATAGGAAATGCTGGCTTCTCTGACTATTTCATCTTCCCTAGATTTGGTGCAAATGAAAATAATAAAAAGATTGCGTTTCACCCCGGCCCAATCTACAGGATAAACATAGCTGGATTTGAATATAACAAGACATATCCTGAACAGTATAAATTGAATGGAGATTTTTCTTTACTACTCTTAAGGGAAAGAGAAGAAAAGGCTCCAGCACATTTAACTGATTTTACCAGAATAAAAATCACCTTCGCAAATATATTTTTGGCATTATTGAAATTGCTGTTTATCTTTACTTCAGGTATATATCTTGTGTCAAAGTATTCTTCAGAACGTTCATATTTAGGTTTTTTTGCAACTTCTTTCCTTGTAGGGGTAACAATTAGTGCAATTTCCTATATCTTCCTTAGCCTTATACAAATAAACTTTACAGAGCCGTTGCAATTTGTTCTTCTCGCGACCCTATCAGCGCCGGGCATTCTCCTACTAATAAAACGAAAAAGTTTCATAAACTTCCCCCAGAATAGCCATCCATATAATAGTTTATTCCATTTAGTTGTTGGGGCTTTTTTTTGCTTACTTTTTCTTAAAAGCATGTCTACCCCTATAATAACATGGGATGCCTGCGCGGTATGGGCTATAAAGGCAAAAGCTATCTTTGCTTTTCATAATCTCAAAGGATATCAGTTATGGGGTGCAGGGGGAAACTATCCCCCACTTTTGCCTATCCTTATGTCCCAGATGGCTGTCGGCGGAGAGGGTATAGTAAAGCTTATTTTTCCATTATTCGCACTCTGTCTTTATGCAAATATTTATGACGAAATTCTTAAAACTAAGTATTCGCCCCCTTTGAAGATTATCCTTCCCACATTGATTTTCACAGCACCATTGATTTTTATGCATTCTACAATTGCATATGCAAATTTTGCCTTCACTGTTTTTCTAACAAAATCTTTAACTATGTCAGCAAAATTATTGAAAAATGATACAGAAAAAGGATGGCCAATTCTATCTATTCTACTCTGCGCTGTGCTTCTGGTAAGGCCCGATGGACAGCCATACTTTTTTTATCTTGTGGCACTTACATTTCTCTGGATTTCTTTTCAAAGACACAGATTCAAAAATCTTCTATATTTGTTGATTCCTGCATTATCAATTTTTCTCTGGAAATTGTATCTACCAACCTCAAAGATATTCGCCTATGGGACATTATATACCTTATTATCAAAAGCAAGCTTGGCAAACATTGAGAAGATTAACTGGTTAGATTTTAAGTTATTCATTATCAGCATAATAAACTGTTCATTGGATCCCCGATATTGGGGATTCATACCCGTATTGTTTATTCTTCTTTGTTTATTTAGAAAAACTCAGATAATTAAAATATATTTCCCCGAGTGCTTCCTTATGTTAATAGGATTCTTAGGACTTTCGTTTTACTCATTTTTATGGTGCGCTTCATTTTATGCGGAGTTTCATTTCCGTATCCAAAACTGGTTTACTTGTGGATTTCCCAGATACATTATGGTCTTTTTTCCCATAATGCTTATAATAATATTAAAAGAAATTGATAAAATTCTAAGTAAAGGATATAAAGTCTCGATTAAATAATTGTATTCCAAATGATCGCCTTTGCAAAACCCTGTGACCGACATGCCTGAATAGGGACTGAAGTCTTGTCCCTAACCTTGTCCCTCCGATGAAAATACTGTCGAAAAATGGTAGTCGACGGCTTTAGCCGGCGAAAAATTATTGTATGTTTTATCATCCTTGATCATATTTTTACGCAAACTGAAGTTTGCGGCTACCAAAATTTGTTTTTTCAACAGTATTTAAATCGAAGCTCCTCCTGTAAGCACAGAGAGGATACTACAGTATGTCAATCCTTTGAGTTATCTGCATTCAGGAATTTGTCTCGCTCTTCAACCACATAAAAGGGTCGGCCCTTAGCTTGAATAAATAGCTTCCCAAGATACTCTCCAATAACGCCGAGCAGAAGTAGCTGCAAGCCACAATCCTTCTTCCCTTACAGTATAGACGATATGATAGCCTTCTAGCCATTTGTCAATCATCGGACGAATAAGTGAAGGTGGGTGTTGCAAATCAGCATCCATCGATATCACACAGTCACCATTTGCATAATCAATGCCAGCTCTCAATGCATTCTGATGTCCAAAATTTCTTGAAAGAGAAATATAATGTATTTTCGGGTTATTTTTATTCAGTAACTTCAAAATTTGCAAAATATTATCTGTACTCCCGTCATCAACAAATATGACTTCACAATGGAAGAGCGTATCTATTTCCGTTATTATTTTTTCTGCTAATAAACTTACATTTCCTTCTTCGTTATATGCTGGAATCACAAAACTTATTTTCATTCTACTATCCATTTAGCTACACTCAACCAGTAAGTGCAAACAGAGCCAACAAGTCCAAAAGTTTGAAAACCGCAGCCAATAACAATAGTGGCATAAAAAAACCAGAAACCCCAAGTACATTTCTTAAAATCATTGAGATAATCTGAAGAAATCTGCTTGATTTTGCGTTTTCAGGGCTATCATTGTCAGGATTGGAAATCAGCATGGTTTTGTACCTTAGAGAAATTAATCGGGCAAGTACATAAGAAAGCGAACTCCCAAAACCAACAATCAGGAATACTTCCTTATTGAATGATATAAAAAAACCTTCAGGATGCGTTAATAAGAGAGATGAATTTGGATTCATGAATACTCCCACGCCAAGACTCATATACAAAAAAGCAGTTACGACATAACCCGCCAAAGGATTAACATATTCACCAAAAGGGCTAAATGATTTTCTGTATCTGGCTATATTGTCATCAACACAATCCAGGGTCAAAAATAAAGTAACCATTATAGCACCTGATAGCTTAGTGCCATACGAACCGAGGGCCAGAAATATGCAACCGAAAAGTCCAATAATTAGACTCATATATGTAGTTCGATTGGCGGATATATTCAACCGCAAAAATACCCAGGTCAGATAGAACGACGGGAGTCGCTCTGCATAGTAAAGCCACATTTTATTTCGTCTCTCGGAAATCATTTTGTCTTTAGAATACGTAGCCCGAATATCCTTAATAGATACTTTGCCCATTCCTTTTCCCAAATGGAACTTCTTATTTTTCCCGAAAGTCCCTGATATCTTGTTCCAGAAGCGCTATCTTCTGGGCGAGCTTTTTTAGCTCATCTGTAATTTTTGAGTTTTTCGTAGCGTGATGGAGATTTAGCAACATCACAAAGATCAACCCAAAGAAGAACAATGTTGAGGTCGGAAGTACGGCACCAATAAAACGGGTAATAATAACTAATAATTTGTACCAAAGAGTAAGAAGCAAAAGCCCCGCGCCAGTAGCTAACCACAACCAAGAGTATTCCTCTCTAAGCTTTCTCTTTCTAACCAATTCAATAATACCTACAAATATGACAACGCCTATTAATATAGCAAATACTTTTTGTCTAATGGGCATCCTATACCTCCTTTTTCATAGTTTTTTCCCTAAGTAGATTTACAAATATTGAAAGACACATCTTAAAGATGTAGTAACAAATTCCTAAGCCACGATGCATTGATTTAGCTTTGTTGTTATAATGTATGATTACCGGAATTTCCTTTACGATGAATCCCATACGATGAAGCATAATCATCGCGTCCGCGTCCGGATAATCACAAGGGAAAACATCACTCGCATAGAATTTGATTGCCTTTTTATTCAATGCCTGAAATCCTGAGGTTGGGTCAGTGACTTTCTGACCCATTATCAAAGATGCGATAGAGCCAAAAAGTTTCATGCCGAGCTTTCGAGGAAATGAAGTCTTATATTTCTTGTTATTAAGAAACCTTGAACCTATAGCTACATCAATATCTCCGCTTCTTACTCCCCCTAATAAATTTTCTATCGAACTCGGGTCATGCTGCCCATCTCCGTCCATCTGGACGACATAATCGTAACCCTTCTCCAGAGCATACTTATATCCAGTCTGAATAGCAACTCCGTAACCCAAATTATATGGTAAACTTATGACTTTTGCACCTGTTTTTCGAGCAACGGATGCTGTCTGGTCAGAAGACCCATCATTAACTACAAGGATATCGATATCCCTGATATTCTTATTAACACCCTCGATTACCCTCGCAATATTTTCTTCTTCATTATAGGCTGGTATTATTAGTATCTCATTTGTCATAGATTACTTTTTTGTTATCATGATGATTCCAATCAAAATTACAATATACGCCATCCAGCGAAATAAGGCTACCTCTTCCTTAAGAACAAGCCAAGAAGCTAAAAAAAGTAATATATAAAAAATGCCTTTCCCTTTAAACAAAGTTGCCCAACCAAAGATACTATACCTATTCCAAGAATCAATAGATAGATGTTCTGCATCATCTCCTTGTTTATGAATATTCTCATCGTTTTAAAAACCTCTTATTAATTAATCCAATCCCATATCCAAAAAACGCTACAATATTTCTCAAAATAATTACCAAAGGGTATATTAGAAGAACTGGATCTTTTTTGGCTTTTAGCAATTTAAAAGTTACAGGTATCTGTAGCCATAGAATAAAAAACAATACTACCAAGGGAATATAAAATGAAATGCGTATCAATAAAAGAGAAAATATAAACAGACCTGATAAAAATACATTAAAGGCGAGCAATCTATCTGTTGGGTAAAGCGCGAGGTCTTTCACATAAATTCGATACTTTGCATAATTATACTGCCTTTTTAAATAACGTAGAAAAGTGGGCTTGTAATGGTGCAATGCTTTGGCGTCTTTAACATAAGCAAGTTTATATCCTCTATCAATTAATCTGCTATTAACGTCAGAGTCCAAACTAGCATTAAGTAACTTCTCATCAAACTTCCCAACTTCCTCAAAAACTTCTAACCTATAAATTGCATTTGCCGAAGTGATATGTTTCGGATACCGTTCTTTTGTAACAAATTTATTTTCCACTTCATAGCCAGCGATTCTTGCAATCCATGGTTCATCCCGAGAGGTAACCAAGCACCCCCCTGCGCCCATTACCTCAGATTTATCAAATTCTTTTAAAACCTTCCCTAACCATCCCTCTTCTAATTTCACATCAGCTTCCACCAGTGCAACGAAGTCACCACTAACCTTCTCTAAACCAGCATTAAGAGCACTTGCTTCTCCTCCATTCTTTTTTTCAATTAACTTAATATCAGGATATTTCTCTTTAAGCTTTTTTGCTACGCCAAGAGTATTATCCCGGGAGCCATCATCAATAATAATTAATTCCTTTGGGGACTCTGCCTTCTGGTTTAAAATAGAATTAACCGCTTCCTCCAATGTAGATTCAGCATTGAAAGCTGGAATAAGAAAACTTATCTTCATCCTTCTACCTTAGTAAATTGATGGCTAATTTGATATCTCTAAAGATATCGCTTAATTTAGTATATGATTTAATCCGATGCCAAATATAGCGAGGTCGCAAGTAATAAGAGCGATAAGCATATTTCTGAAGATTCTCTAACTCCTTCTTAGTTAGAGAAGGGTAAGTAACGATACTCTTGTTGAAAGGGTCTATTTCATCTGATTCATCTACCAAATATCCACTATCTTTGCAAAAAGTATAAAACTCAGTTCCTTTAAAAGGTGTAGCCAAGGAAAACATTACCTCACCAGCATAAAGTTTTTTCAAACGATTGATCATATTTCCTATATCTTGGGAAGTTTCTTCGGGGCAAGTGCCAAGCATTATGTTTATTTTGGGATTGATTTTATATTTCTTCAAGTTTTCCAATGCTAAATATATTGTGTCGACGGTTAACTCTTTTTGTATGTAATCTAATATTTTTTGGTCAAGACTTTCCACACCAATATCCACCGAATGGCAACCAGATGAAGCTAAAGCCTTTACAATTTCTTCGTCTATTAAAAAATCGGCCCGACTTAAACATCCCCATTCTACACCCAAATCCTTGATACCCTCGCAGATTTCAAATGTTCTGTCTTTACTCCATAAAAACTGGTCATCCACTATCATCACAGACTTAAAACCTTGCTTCTTAATTTCTTTGAATTCATCTGTCACATGCCTAGCACTGGCGATGCTTACAGGCGGTTTTTTATTAAAATACCTGCGGTATTCCAGCTCTCTGGCAAAACTAATGGAAACAGGAACACAGAAAAGACATTTAAATCTGCAACCACGCGAAGTCATCATTATAGTATAAGGTTTCTGTCTAAATTTAGGATTAAAATAACTTTCAATATAAGGCTTCAAAGACTTGTGGTCTCTTAAGGGAAAGGGTAAATTATCAAGATTCACTAATTCCCCTGCTGGTTCTATGTGACGAAACATACTACCCCGCAAATAAGACATTCCTCTCTCTTCTTCCTTTTTCAGATAATTCAAAACATTTACCTCAGGCTCACCTCGGAACACAAGTATCTTCTCATCAATAAGGTATTCTTCTGGAACTCGTGTTGGTTCAGGACCATGAAAGATAATGATTACATCCTTTTTTATTTCTCTTATTCTTTTTATAGTAAATAAATCTGTCCTCTTAGATAAAATCACTGAATGAATAATATAAAAATCTGAATCATCTTGTTTTAATTTGTCATAAAATCTATCACTTGAGTAGCCTGCAAGGATAGCGTCAATATAACTCACTTCAAAACCAGCGTTATAAAGGTTCGCCATAATATAGAAATTTGCTAAATCTGGAAAATGATACAATTCGTAACTGCATCCAGCAAACCTCTCTGGTATCTTATTACCAACTGGTGGTGGTTCAAGAAAAGTGATTCTCATAAACTTTTCTTATTTCTTTCTTACCTTACATATAATATTAGTTCCCTTATTCAAACGAATAAAAAAATTGTCTATCTTGGTAAGTTCATAGACTAAAAAAGAACAAATTCTTCCCAATAGATCACCTGTCCAAAACTTAACAGGAGAAGGTTCCTTTTTAAGAATATTATCTAATACGAAAGCGCGCAACCACACCACCATTCTCATAAAAGGAAACCCTATTGTGAAGCAATCCGTTATCTGAAATTCCCTCAGATCTTCTTTCAACTGCGAAATGGTAAACCTCTGCAAGTGCTCCGCATAAGAATCCAAAATAGAATATTGATTAGGGTCGTGGGGAACAGTCATTATCAAAGTTCCATTCTTTTTGAGTCTACCATACATATTTCTTATAATATTCCTATAGTTCTCAACATGTTCTAAAACCTCAGAGCATATAATCAAGTCATAGAGTTCTTCTCCAAAAGAGTCAATTTTTTGGGTAAAATCTAAGACAGAAAAATTTATCTCCACCTTTGCTTCGTTTGCAAGTCTTTTTGCTATTTCAATAACCTTAGGCTCAATATCAATAGCATCAACCTTGAAGCCTCTTTTTGCCAAAAATATAGAAACCCTTCCCGTTCCACATCCAACATCCAATGCTTTACCGCTTTCAAAATCAATTAAACTCAGAATTATATCTGAAATGTTTCTTAACCAAGGATCCCAATACTGCGAATTTTTAATAGTTTTGTGAGAGCATTTATATATTTTCATAAATCCATCATTTTTTAATAGAAATGTTTATATTTTAACGCATCGCATTTTTGGCAAATCATTAATTGGTTCCTGCGAAAAGTGCGAAACTTTGGACTATGCCAAATTGAATGGAGTTCGGACACTAACAAATCCCCGGCAACGAAATTTCTAAGGTCACAACAAGGAGTTATTTTCCCGTCGATAGTAATATAAATTGAATCCATGCTACGCAGGCAGACTTTATCAAAATGACCAGCCAGGCGAAGAAAGAAAGACTGGTCATTGATTGAGAATATCTTGAGTCCCAGGCGTCGTGCCTCTTTCTTGGCATATCTGATATACCAAACTCTTCTTGTAGCGAGGGCCTAATAAGAGAACTGTCGCGCCTGGTATCTAATCGCACTAAATTTAAGTAGTCTATTCCAACATCAGCGCCGAATCTGATAACACTGATTAGTTCTTGCATGCTATCTGGTCGAATCACGGTTTGTAAAGATACCTTAGGGTACCTTTTTTTACTTCTCAAATTAAGTAACTCTTTAATATTTTCTAATATTTCTCCTGTAGTTGGATGAACTATACCTGCGTCCCCATCATTATATGATATCACATCTAAAGAAATAGCCACTCGTTCAATCCCGGGATTAATGATTCTTTTACAATATTCTGAGTTGAGCAAAGTGCCATTCGTAGTAAAACGAATTCCCGTTTGGGGAAGTTTTTTCTTAGCAAAGTTTGCCATCTGAAAAAAATTCGGATTCATCAACGGCTCTCCCCAGCCAGTGAGAATTAGATAATATGGATTCCCGATGCGAGAGATTGTGGTTTCAAAAATCTCCATAGACATATCCTGTAAAGGTAAATCCATTTGAACTCTTGGACACATTTCGCAAGCTAAATTACAACGATTCGTTATTTCTATTTGAATTTCTACAGGAAGGTAACTCGGATACCTGAAAAGATATCTAAGAAATTTAAAAAAATCCCTGTTCATTCTATTTTTGTTCTCTTAAAAACAGTTTTCAGAAAACTAACAAATCCCTGAAATATTCTGCCGAAGTTTTTTGGATTCTGCAAAATTCTTTTTACATAAGATAAAATAATTTTAGGCCTAAGATAAAATTTTCTCCATGCCGATCTTGAGTACTTCTCCAGCTTTTCCTGCGTTAAACCGTTAGGAATGAAGACGGTTTCCAATAAGTTCATCTTTTCCCAATCATCATCAAATTTTCCGTACTGATTAGCAACTTTATAGATTTCCGAACCGGGAAAGGGAGTGAACTTGAAGATACTAAAATCATCTAAATCAACTCCTCTTGCAAAATTAATCGTTGCTTCTATGCTTTGTAAAGTTTCTAAAGGATGCCCTATCATAAAAAATCCTTTGGCCTTTATTCCGGCTTTCTTGGTCCATTTTAAAACTGCTTCAACCTGTTCTAATTTTATTTCCTTCTTGATAAAATCTAATATTCTTTGAACACCACTTTCTATACCATATCCAATCTGCCAACAGCCGGCTCTCTTCATCAGGCCCAGTACATCAGGGTCGATCATATCTATTCTCGCCAGACAAGACCAGCTAAGTTTCAAATCCTCTCTCAATAATTCCTCGCAGATAGCGACCAATCTTGCCTTAGGTATAACAAAAGTATCATCTTCAATCAAAATTTCCTGTATCCCATACTTTTGATGTAAAATCTTCATCATCTCTACAACATACATAGCACTAAACCAACGGCAGCTATCTCCAAAAACTGACCTGTCGCAAAAAATACACTTCATCGGACAGCCTCGAGAAACAACAATAGATGCCGCAGGAAGTCTTTGGAATCTAAATGCTGGAGGTTGATAGGCTTGAGGGAAATCGGGTAGCAAATCCCAGGCTGGAAATGGTAACTTATTCAGGTTCCGGATAAATGGCCTTTCCTCTGTAATACACAGATTATTCCCATTTCTAATAATTAACCCTTCAATTTTCATTAGATCCCGATTATTCTCATTAGCCTGGAGTAATTCTACGATTGTTTCCTCCCCTTCACCTACAACACCAATATCGAACTGTGGAAACAAATTCATTGTTTCTTCTGGAATGGCTGTTAAATGTGCGCCGCCAATAATTGTACGCACAGTATCATTTCTTTCTTTTATCATTCTCGCCAATATAGCAGCGTTATGAATAGAAAGAGTTGTTGCAGTAATACCTACATAATCTGGAGAATGCTTAAAAATATCCTCTATAGTAGCTTGATAATCCAAACCTAAGGAGGAGGCCTCAACTATATGGCTATTAAAACCGTTTAATCTTGTCGTTGCCGCCAAAGAAAGCAAACCAAAAGAAGGCATAGTGTTAGCCGCGCCTGCAAGTTTTCCATATCTCCTGGCCAATGAAATTGGAGGGTCTACAAAAACAATATTAGCCATTTTTTTGCCTTTCTATCAAGACAGAAACCTTATGAATTGTGCTTCATTATACACTGGAATTATTATTGGCAATCTTGTCCTTAAATCCACATTTCTAAAATAGAAGCTATTTTAGCTTGATAGTTTTTACCTTACCTATCTTATAGCAAATTTGATTGTTTTTATCAATAATAATAAGAAACAGATAAGCCTCATTCATTACGGTAGGAATTAATTAGATAGGAAACATAGGAAGGCATCTTTAGAGTAGCAATTGGTCTGCCACTATCTATAGGGCCGTTTCTGGTCGGGCACCGTTTACGGTGCCGACTCCGTCACCGTGAAGGGTGACCGACCAAATCAATTCTTGCCTGTCCGGCTTAATACATACCACCACCAGGCATAGGAGGTTGGACAGGTTTCTCTTCGGGTATATCGGTAACCAAGGACTCTGTAGTCAATAATATGGAAGCGACACTGGCTGCATTCTCAAGGGCCAACCGGGCTACCTTAACCGGGTCGACAATGCCTGCTTTCATTAGGTCTACATACTCTCCAGTCTCGGCATTTAATCCAACGCCTGGCGCGCTCCTTTTCACCTTTTCCACGACTACAGAGCCTTCAAAACCGGCATTTTCAGCAATTTGCCTTAGAGGTTCTTCTAAGGCCCTCTTAATGATATTCATCCCCGTCTGTTCATCTGCGTCTTCTGCCTTCAATTTTGAAACAGCCTCGACTGCTGCCAAGAGCACTATTCCGCCACCGGGTATAATCCCCTCTTCCACAGCGGCTCTAGTAGCGTGCATGGCGTCTTCGATCTTAAACTTTTTCGCTTTCATCTCAGTCTCGGTAGCTGCACCTACATTGATGACAGCTACTCCTCCGACCAGTTTCGCCAGCCGCTCCTGGAGCTTCTCTCTATCGTAATCTGAGTCGGTCTCTTCTATCTGTTTCTTAATTTGAGCAATTCTCGCATTGATATCTTTCTTATCTCCAATGCCTCCCACAATTGTGGTATTTTCCTTATCGACGGTCACCCTCTTCGTCTGGCCAAGCATATCCAGGGTTGCTTTGTCAAGTTTCATTCCCATCTCTTCCGAAATTACCGTTCCCTTTGTTAGAGTTGCAATGTCCTGTAACATCTCTTTTCGGCGGTCTCCGAAGCCCGGAGCCTTAACTGCTGCACACTTTAGCGTCCCCCTCAGCTTATTGACCACGAGTGTGGCCAGAGCTTCTCCCTCTATATCCTCAGCTACGATGAGGAATGGCTTTCCTGTCTGAATAATTTTTTCTAATATTGGCAATAGCTCTTGCATAGCGCTAATTTTCTTATCTGTAAGCAGAAGGTAGGAATCCTCCAAGGCTGCTTCCATTCTCTCAGCATCAGTAATGAAATATGGGGAGATGTAGCCTCTGTCAAACTGCATCCCTTCCACAATGTCCACAGTGGTGGCAGCACCTTTTCCTTCCTCCACTGTAATAACTCCGTCTTTTCCCACCTTGTCCATGGCGTCGGCAATCAAGTTCCCAATCTCATGGCTGTTAGCAGCTATGGAAGCTACCTGTGCAATTTTCTCCTTAGTCTTCACATCTTCTTTTTTTGCCTTTATCGCTGCTACTACAGCCTGGACCGCTTTATCGATTCCCCTCTTAATATGAATAGGGTTAGCTCCAGCAGTAATATTCTTCAATCCTTCACGGATAATTGCCTGGGCGAGGACAGTTGCTGTAGTAGTACCGTCACCAGTATCTTCGTTTGTTTTGGACGCAACCTCTTTCACCAATTGAGCTCCCATATTCTCAAAGGGGTCCTTGAGCTCGATTTCTTTGGCTATGGTCACCCCGTCATTGGTAATCGTGGGCGAACCAAATTTCTTATCCAGAATTACATACCTTCCCTTTGGCCCAAGAGTGATTCTCACCACATTCGCCAGCTGATCCACACCACTCATTACTGCTCGCATTGCCTCTTCATTAAACTTCATTTGTTTTGCCATTTTAATACCTCCTCCAAATTGAGCCAATAAGATAACAAGTTGATAAGAGCAAAAGTAAAAATTATCGACGTATCAACTTATGAACTTATCATCTCTCCTTTCTTGACTCTTCATTCAACGATTGCCAGAATATCCTCTTCCTTTACAATCAGGTAGTCTTCATCGTCTATCTTTATTTCATTACCAGAATACTTACCAAAAAGTATTTTATCCCCCACTTTGACATCCAGGGGAAGCACTTTCCCTTCCTCAGTAATCTTGCCTTTTCCCACTGCAATAACTTTACCTTCCTGAGGTTTCTCTTTAGCAGTGTCAGGAATAATAATTCCGCCCTTTTTCTTCTCTTCTACTTCCAAAGGTTTCACCAGAACTCGATCACCCAGCGGTCTAACCTTCATTGATTACTTCCTCCTTTCCAAAATATTCCCGCCATAAGAGTTGTGGTAGCCGCAACCTTCAGGTTGCGAAGCCATTAGCACTCATAAGTCAAGAGTGCTAAATATATATTTTTGAAGCGAATAAGTCAAGAGACAAAAATTCCCAGAATCCCCGTTTGTTTCAAAAATATAGCAATTTTCTCCCAAATACTCCAATTTTCTCTATTTTTTGCTAATGAATGTTAATTGGTAG
>Ga0209314_10000856_pt1 | contig 13837 bp, 9 predicted proteins | sample I19B2metaG_FD_184146 | JGI IMG/M metagenome (GOLD analysis project Ga0209314, IMG submission 184146) | Lake sediment bacterial and archeal communities from Gulf of Boni, Indonesia to study Microbial Dark Matter (Phase II) - ​I19B2 metaG... | ecosystem: Environmental > Aquatic > Freshwater > Lake...
AAAAACAGAAAGCGGCTGCCTGATGCCGAAAACCACAACAACATCGGGTCATTGCTTATTTTACCCCTCAGGCTGTCTCACTAACCCCGGCCACCTCACGTATAGTATAAGAGAACAATAAGGAGTCACCCGTAAATGCCTAAAAGAACAGACCTGAAGAAGATCCTCATCATCGGCGCCGGCCCCATCGTCATCGGCCAGGCGTGCGAGTTCGACTACTCGGGCACCCAGGCGTGCAAGGCCCTGAAGGAAGAGGGTTTCGAGGTCGTCCTCCTGAACAGCAATCCGGCTACCATCATGACCGACCCTGACTTCGCCGACCGGACCTACGTGGAGCCGGTAACCCCGGAGATGCTGGCCAAGATCATCGAGAAGGAGCGCCCAGATGCGGTCCTCCCCACCCTCGGCGGCCAGACCGCCCTCAACACCGCCGTGGCGGTGGCTGAGATGGGGGTTCTGGACAAGTTCGGCGTGGAACTGATCGGCGCCAAGCTGCCGGCCATCAAGAAGGCCGAGGACCGCACCCTGTTCAAGGAGGCAATGCAGAAGATCGGTTTGGGTATCCCCCGCTCCGGCCTGGCCCACAACCGCCAGGAGGCCATGGATGTGGTCAAGCACGTAGGTTTCCCGGCCATCATCCGCCCCTCCTTCACCCTGGGGGGGACCGGCGGCGGCATCGCCTACAACATGGAGGAGTACGAGCGGATGGCCATGGCCGGCATCGACGCCTCCCCCACGGACGAGATCCTTGTGGAGGAGTCGGTCATCGGCTGGAAGGAGTACGAGCTGGAGGTGATGCGGGACACCGCCGACAACGTGGTGATCATCTGCTCCATCGAAAACTTCGACCCCATGGGGGTGCACACCGGCGACTCCATCACCGTGGCCCCGGCACAGACCCTGACGGACAAGGAGTACCAAATCCTGCGGGACGCATCCCTCAAGATCATCCGCGAGATCGGCGTCGACACAGGCGGTTCCAATATCCAGTTCGGCATCAACCCCAGGGACGGCCGACTAGTGGTCATCGAGATGAACCCGCGGGTCTCCCGCTCCTCTGCCCTGGCGTCCAAGGCCACCGGCTTCCCCATTGCCAAGATCGCCGCCAAGCTGGCGGTGGGCTACCGCCTGGACGAGATCATCAACGACATCACCCGGGAGACGCCGGCCTGCTTCGAGCCGACCATCGACTACGTGGTCACCAAAATCCCCCGCTTCACCTTTGAGAAGTTCCCGGCAGCCGACGCCACCCTCACTACCCAGATGAAGTCAGTAGGCGAGGTCATGGCCATCGGCCGGACCTTCAAGGAGTCTTTCCAGAAGGCGCTTCGCTCCCTGGAGATTGGCTCCGCCGGCTTCGAGTCCCGTCTCTTCGACCTGACCGACGAGACACGCCGCGCCCTCACCCAAAAGGAGCAGCAGCTCCTCCAGGAGAAGCTGCGCACCCCCAACTGCGACCGGGTCTGGTACATCGGCGACGCCCTCCGTTCAGGCATGAGCGTTGAAGAGATCCATGGCATCACCCACATCGACCCCTGGTTCCTGCACAACATCCGCCAGATCATCGAGAAAGAGGAAGAGTTGAAGAAGCTGGCTCCGTCAGCGGTGACCAGCGAGATCATGCGGGAGGCCAAGCAGTACGGCTTCTCCGACAAGTTCCTAGGCCGTCTCTGGGGGATTAACTACGAGGAGGTGCGCCAGCTGCGCCTCCGCCTCGGTGTCCGCCCCGTATTCAAGCGGGTCGATACCTGTGCCGCGGAGTTCGTCGCCCACACCCCCTACCTCTACTCCACCTACGAGGAGGAGTGCGAGGCCGAGGTGTCTGATCGCAAAAAAATCATCATCCTTGGCGGCGGCCCCAACCGGATCGGCCAGGGGATCGAGTTCGACTACTGCTGTGTCCACGGTGTCTTCGCCCTTGCTGCTGACGGCTACGAGACCATCATGGTCAACTGCAACCCGGAGACGGTCTCCACCGACTACGACACCTCCGATCGCCTCTATTTTGAGCCCCTCACCTACGAGGATGTCCTCTCCATCGTCGATATCGAGAAGCCGACCGGCGTCATCGTCCAGTTCGGCGGCCAGACCCCCCTCAAGCTGGCCGTGGCTCTGGAAAAGGCCGGGGTCCCCATCATCGGCACATCGCCGGACTCCATCGACCGGGCCGAGGATCGGGAGCGCTTCCAGGAGATGCTCCATAAGCTGGGGCTGAGGCAGCCGGAGAACGGCACCGCCCGCTCCTTCGAGGAGGCTGAAGGGGTGGCAGACCGGATCGGCTACCCGGTGGTGGTACGCCCCTCCTACGTCCTCGGCGGCCGTGCCATGGAGATCGTCTACGATGTGGATAACCTGCGCCGCTACATGCATACAGCCGTGCAGGCATCTCCCGAGCACCCGATCCTTATCGACAAGTTTCTCGACGAGGCGATCGAGATCGATGTTGACGCCCTTTGCGACGGCACGGATGTGGTCATCGGCGGGATCATGGAGCATATCGAGGAGGCGGGGATCCACTCCGGCGACTCGGCCTGCTCCCTCCCCCCCTACTCCATATCGGACGAGGTGGTCGCCGAGATCCGTCGCCAGACGGTACTCATGGCCCTGGAGCTGAATGTCAAGGGGCTGATGAACGTCCAGTACGCCCTGAAGGACGGGGTTATCTATATCCTGGAGGTTAACCCCAGGGCCTCCCGGACCTCACCCTTCGTCTCCAAGGCAACCGGCCGCCCCCTGGCCAAGATAGCCGCCAGCATCATGGGTGGGCGCTCTCTCAAGGAGCAGGGGATCACCAGCGACATCCAGGTTTCCCACATTGCCGTAAAGGAGTCGGTGTTCCCCTTCGTCAAGTTCCCCGGCGTGGATACCCTGCTCGGGCCTGAGATGAAGTCCACCGGCGAGGTGATGGGGATCGACGCCACCTTCGCCAAGGCGTTTGCCAAGGCCCAGCTGGGTGCCGGCACCAGGCTCCCCAGGGAGGGGAAGGTCTTCATCAGCGTCAAGGACACGGACAAGAAGCATATGGTCTCCATCGCCCGCAATCTGGCGGATGCCGGCTTCACCATTGTCGCCACCCGCGGCACGGCAACCTACCTGCAGGAGAAGGGGGTGGCGGTGCAGACGGTCAACAAGGTGCTGGAGGGGCGTCCCCATATCGTCGACTCCATCAAGAACGCCGAGATCGCCATGGTGATCAACACCACCCACGGCCCCCAGGCGGTGGCCGACTCCTTCTCCATCCGTCGCGAGACCCTCATCCACGGGATAACCTACTTCACCACCGTGGCCGCGGCCAGGGCGGCGGTTGACGCCATTCTCTCCATCCGCCAGGAGGGGCTTGACGTCAAACCGCTGCAGGATTATCTTGCATAAAGCGTATCAAATAATCTATTATGCCGTTCATACCGGGGTGGCTGGATCCAGCCTCCCCGGCAGTTTTTTGTAAGGAGCACGCGTTTCATGTCCCATTCAGTACCCATGACCAAGGAGAGCCACGAAGCTCTGCAGGAGGAGCTCAAGCGGATGATCCGCGAGGAGCGCCCGAAAGTTATCCAGGATATAGCCGAGGCCCGCTCCCACGGGGACCTCTCCGAGAATGCCGAATACGATGCCGCCAAGAACCGCCAGGGGTTCATCGAGGGGAGGATCCAGGAGCTGCAGGACAAGCTGGCCCGGGCCTACGTGGTCGATCTTTCCAACCTGAAGCCCGACAAGGTGGTCTTCGGTGCCACCGTCACCCTCTACGATACCTCCAGCGAGGAGGAGGTCAGGTACAAGATCGTCGGCGAGGAGGAGGCGGACATCAAGCTGGGGAAGATCTCCTGCACTTCGCCGGTGGGGAAGGCTCTCATCGGCCACAAGCTGGACGACACCGTCAAGGTGAAGGTCCCCTCCGGCCTGAAGGAGTACGAGATCATCGAAATAAAGTACGAGTAAGCCGTGAAATGCCAGATGTAAGGCGTGAAAAAGTGTAAAATAGGCTATATCATTAAAAACATGCTTCGCAACAACGGAGCGGGGAGGTAGTAGATGAGCGAGCGTTTCAACAAGGATATGACCTTTGCCCAGGCCCTGCAGACCAGCCCGGAGGTGGCCAAGGTGCTGCGCAAGTACAATCTCGGCTGCATCGGCTGCATGGGGGCCCAGAACGAGTCCCTTGAGCAGGGGTGCAATGCCCACGGCATCGATGTGAACGAGATTCTCAAGGACCTGAACGCCATCGAGTAAGGGGTTGGGAACAAGAGAGTGAGTAGTGACGAAAGGCGCCTGATTGGCGCCTTTCGTCTTTTGTGCCCCCATGATTTTTTCAAGGGTCTAGGTTTTTCAGGGAACTTTTTCCAGTTTCCTCCTGTCTAAGGGACAAAGACATTTTATCCCAAGGAGGAACTTACAATGAAAACAGTCGCGACAATTGTCCTTGCTCTCTTGCTGGGGACCGCCCATGCCTGGGGCGGGAGCGTCGGGGAGAGCATCGAGGTTCGCATCATGACCGATGACGGGCGCCCCCTCCCCACCTATGCGGTGAAGAGCAGGCGAGCCATGAAGAAGGTCTACGCGGAAGCGGTCAAGGGGGATCACTACCGCATCGAGGTCCGCAACCGCCTAAACCGCAGGGTCGGGTTGGTGATCGCCGTGGATGGCCGCAACATCATCTCCGGGGAGAAGTCATGGCTGAAGAGCAGCGAGCAGATGTACATCCTGGAGCCTTACGGCTCCGGCGAGTTCGCTGGGTGGCGCACCGGCCAGGAGAGGATCAACCGCTTCTACTTCACCGACGTGCCGGACTCCTATGCCGCAGCCTTCGGCGATGAGAGCGCCATGGGTGTGATTACCGTAGCGGCGTACCCGGAGGCGCGGCGCTACATCGCTCCCAAGCCCATTGCCCAGTCTGCACCGTACATGGAGCGCGGATACGATGGGAGCGGCTATGAATCTGCCAACCGGCCGACCCCTAAGCCTTCCGCTTCGGCTGCATCGGCCGCACCGGCCGCCAGAAGCGAGAAGAAGGCTGCCCGGGCGGAGGTTGCCATGGAGAGCGCAGGCACCGGCTTCGGCCGCGAGGAGTATTCACCCGTCGAAACTGTAACCTTCGACCCAGAAAGCAGGGCCACCGAGACCATTCTCATCAAGTACGAATGGCGCAGGACCCTCTGCCGGTTGGGGATTGCCAGGTGCGAGGCGCCACTTCCCCCCGCAAACCGTCTCTGGGACGGCGGGGGTTACGCGCCGCCCCCTCCGGGAAGATCGTAAGAACTGGCGATATAAAAAAGCCCCGTCCCGGGAATCCGGAGCGGGGCTTTTACTTGCAGCATTACTATATCTTTTTAGACTATCTCCACCAGGCTAAGATCGAAGATCAGCTCCCTGCCGGCTAGGGGGTGGTTGGCGTCGAGGGTGATCGACTCGTCGCTGGCAGCGGTTATGACCACGGTGAAGCTCTGCCCACCCTCCTGGGTCATCTGCAGCTGGTTCCCCACGGTGGTGTCGATATGCTCGGGGATGTCTGTCCTGGGTACCTGAATCACCAGTTCCGGGTTGTGGGGGCCGTAGGCCTGCTCCACGGGGATGGTGACCGTCTTCGTCTCCCCCGGCGCCAGGCCGACCACCCCGGCCTCGAAGCCCGGAATTACCTGCCGTGAACCGATAGTGAATTCAAGGGGATGGCTCTCGCCGCAGCTCTCGTCGCTGCACTCGGAGGAGTCGAACACCTCGCCGCTGGTCAGCCGTCCGGTGTAGTGAACTCGAACCGTATCGCCCTGCCTTGCCTGTTGCATTGTCTGGCCTTTCTCGGCGCCCGGGCGCCGGCGGAAAATTTCAGCGACTATAGCAGAGGGTGGCGGTGTGCGCCAGAGGAGATTGCAGGGCAGGCGGGAATGCCGGCCTTCAGTGGGCCCCATCCGCCCCCTTCCCCAGTGGCTGGCGCCTGAGGAGGAAAAGTAGGGGGATGATCCCGACAAAGGCCAGCCCCACGTACCAGAAGACATGGTTGTAGGCGAGCATTGCCGCATGGCGGCGGACATTTGCGTAGATCATGGCCATGGCCTGCTTGTCCGCGCTTACTGTGTCGACTCCACGGGAGAGTAGGGCACCCTTGAGGGCATGGTAGCTCCGCTGGAAGGGGAGGGCGTAGCTCTGCACGCCGGCTGCCAGCTGGGTCTGGAAAAATTGGCTGTCCCTGGCCAGGATCGTGGCGGCTATGGCGATGCCGAAACTCCCCCCCATGTTGCGCATCAGGTTGTACATCCCCGTGGCGTTACCCATCTCCTCCCTGGGGATGGTTGCCAGGGTGATGGTGGTGAGGGGGACGAAGGTCATTGCCAGGCCGACCCCCAGGACCACCCGTGGCCAGACGAAGTCGAAGTAGGACGCGTCCAGGGTGAAGCCGCGCATGATGAACATGGCGACGGCCCCGGTGGTCAGTCCGCAGAGTACGATCTTGCGGCCGTCGTACTTCTGCAGCATGGCGCCGACGAATGGCATGGTGATCAGGGTGGCCACACCACCGGGGGCCAGGACCATCCCCGCCTTGGTGGCCGTGTACCCCATGAGGGTCTGGAGGAAGAGGGGGATGAGCATGATTGAGCTGTAGAGGCAGAAACCCACCACGAACATGATGGTCACCCCGGCGGCGTAGGAGATGTTCTTGAAGAGGCGCAGGTTGACGATTGGGTGGGGGTGGCGCAGCTCCACCCGGATCATGAGGAGCAGGGAGACCAGGGAGACGATGCTGCAGGCGAGGATGAAAGGTGAGTTGAACCAGTCGTCCTGCTGCCCCTTGTCCAGCACCACCTGCAGCGCGCCGAAGCCGAGGGAGAGGAAGATCAGCCCCCAGTAGTCGATGGTCATCCTCCCCCGCTGCAGGTAGGGTGGGTCGAAGATGTAGGCCCCTGCCATGATCACCGCCACCACGCCGATGGGGATGTTTATGTAGAAGATCCAGCGCCAGCTCAGGTTGTCGGTGATCCACCCCCCAAGGGCCGGGCCGATGATCGGGCCGAACATGGCGCCGATGCCGAAGATGGCCATGGCCATCCCCCTCTGGTGTGGTGGGAAGGTCTCCATCATGATCGCCTGGCTGATGGGGATGAGCGCCCCGCCGGCGGCCCCCTGGAGGACGCGGAAGAGGATGAGGGTCTCCAGGTTGGGGGCGGCGCCGCAGAGCAGCGACGAGATGGTGAAGAGGATGATGCAGGTTATGAGGAAGCGCTTGCGGCCGAAGAGCCGGGCGAGCCAGCCGGTCATGGGGAGGACCACGGCGTTGCTCACCAGGTAGCTGGTCAGTACCCAGGTCACCTCGTCAGTGCCGGCGTTGAGGCTCCCCTGCATGTGGGGTAGCGCCACGTTGGCCACCGAGGTGTCGATGATCTCCATGATGGTGGGGAGCATGACGGTGATGGTGATGAGCCACTTGTTGATGGTCTGTGTTGTTGTAGTCATGGTTGTTGTCTGGACGGGAGCGACCTTCCGCCCATCTCGCCGTCGTGTCCTCGCATCCCCGCTTCGACGTAGCGCTGCTACGCCTCAGCGACGATTCTGCGGGCCGACGACGATCTGGTCGAAATCCGCACCCGGCTGGCAGGACCCTTCCATTCCGGGTGGTTTGCCCGTGGAGAATCAGGGGGCTCTAGTGGAATGGCATGATCTCCCTAAGCACGTCTTTTACGCTTCTCCCGGTAATGATGGTCGGCACCACGCTCATCCCCACCCTGAGGAGCTGCTCCGGGTCGCTATTTTTGTCGATGGCGATGCGCACCGGGATCCGCTGCACGACTTTCACGTAGTTGCCGGTGGCGTTCTCCGGGGGGAGGAGGGAGAAGGCTGCTCCGGTGCCGGCCATGATGCTCTCCACCCTGCCGCTGAATTTCCTCCCCGGATAGGCGTCCACGCTGAACTCCACCGCCTGCCCCGGCCTGACGTGGGAGAGCTGGCTCTCCTTGTAGTTGGCCGTCACCCAGGCGTCCTCCAGGGTGACCAGGGCCATGAGGGGCTGGCCCGGCTGGATGTAGTTCCCCGGCTCCACCCCCTTGCGGGTGACAAAGCCATCCGCCGGGGCGACCACCCGGGTGTAGGAGAGGTTAAGCCTGGCCTCCTCCAGTTGGGCGCGCCGCTGGGCCGCCTTCGCCTCCCTGCTGCCGCTCGACGAGAGCCCTGCCTCGGCGGAGTATCTCTTCAGGTTCTCCTCCTTCTCCGCCACCTGGGCGGCGGCGACGCTGCGCGCCGTCTCCAGCCGCTCCAGTTGCTCCCTGGGGATGACCTCCCGGCCGAAGAGGGCGCCCCCCCTCTTCAGGTCGCTCTCCGCCTGGGCCAGCCTGGCCCTGCTCTGGGCCAGCTCGGCCCGGCTCTGCTCCACCCGGGCGTAGTCCCCGGAGGTCTCGTTCATGGTGACCGCCAGGGCGGCCCGGGCAGCATCGACCCTTACCCCGTAGTCGCTGCGGTCGAGTTCGAGGAGCAGCTCCCCCCTCTTCACCTGCTGGTTGTCCCGCACCTCCACCCTCCGCACCATGCCGCCAACCCTTGAAGCCACCGAGTGGACGTGCCCCTCAACGAAGGCGTTGTCGGTGGTTATCCTGCTGCTTGCCTGCAGCCACCAGCGGACCCCGGCAACGATGGAGACCAATGCCAAAATAAGAAGTGCCGCCCCGGCCCGCCTCCGCCGGCCGTTGCTTGCAGCGGGGGTTGTTTTAGACTCTGTTTTGCTTTCGCTCTCTTGCAAGCTTGACTCCTGTCGCTTTTGCCCAGACGGGATAGCCCTAACTCAATTGCTGCCAAACCCAGCCTGACCGCATTTCACTGCTTACTACTCACTACTCACTGCATTTACAGCTCCCCTGCGGCCCGCATCACCCTGGCCCTGGCCACCTGCAGATCGTAGAGGGCCTGGTAGTAGTCCCCCCTTGCCTGGCTGAGCAGGGTCTGGGCATCCACCACGTCGCTGGCCGTCCCTACCTGGGCCTGGTAGCGGTCGGTGTTGATGCGCAGGTTCTCCTCCCCCTGGCGAATAGAGTCGCCGGTCGTCTCTATCCGCCTGACAGCCACCTCCAGGTCGTTGCGCGCCGTTTCGAACTCCAGCCTTGCCGCCGCCTCCATCCCCTTGAGCCGTTCCCTCTCCCGCTGCAGATGTTCCGTCGCCTGCCGCCTCTTCGTGGTGGTGGCCAGGCCGTCGTAGAGGTTGAACTTCAGCCCCACGGTGGCGCTGGCGATGCTCTGCTCCACGACCCGGTCGTTCTGCAGGTAGTCGACGCCGGCCTTGAGGTAGATCTCAGGGTAGAAACCGCTGCCGATCTCGGCTACCGTTGACTCAGCCGACTGCACCAACTCGCGCTGGGCAAGGATGTCGCGGCGCTCCTCTGCCAGCTTATATCCATCAGTGCGTGGTGTGGGGAACTCCTCCCTGGCCAGCTCGCTCCTCCTCCCGTCCGGGGCGCCGGTCAGGTAGTTGAGTATCAGCCAGGCGTTCTCAAGGGAGCTCCCGGCGGCGAGGAGCCTCTGTCTGCTGGCTGATAGCCTGACCTCTGCCTGGAGAAGGTCGTTGCGGGTAGTCACCCCCTCCTCGTAGAGGGCCATGGCCACCCCCCTGTGCGTCTCCCTCTGGGATACCTCGTCCCTGGCCACCTGCAGGAGCCTCTCGGCGTGGAGGATGGCGTAGTAGGCGCGGATAATCTGCAGGGCCACATCCTGCTCCAGGTTGCCGTAGGCAAAGGCCGCGGCCCTTGCCTGGGATCTTGCCCCCTCCTCCCTGCTCCTGCTGCGGCCGAAGTCGTAGATTGTCTGGTGGAGCGAGGCGCCGGCGAAGGGGTACTCACTCTGCTGGGTCTCCTGGGTGAGGCCGCCGAGCTTGACCGCCTGGGGGGCACTCTGCATGGTGTAACCTGCCTGCAGGTCGACTCGTGGGAGCATGGCGCTGGCAGCCAGGCGCACCCCCTCGGCGGCGGAGCGCCTGTCGTGGAGCGCCACCCTGAGGAGAGGGTTCCCCTGCCTGGCCCCGTCCAGGCAGTCCCGCAGGGAGAGCTCATCTGCCCGGGCGCCGGTCGCCAGGAGGATGGCCAGGAGGGGGGGGATGATTCGCAGTCGAGCGGTCACGGCATACTCCTCCTAGTAGCGCAGCTTCTGCAGGATGGCGATCAAACGCTCAACCTCCTCGACGCTCAAGGGGGAGAGGATGCGCCGCTGCAGCTCCTCCCCCAGGGGGAGGAGCTCATCCTTGAGGCTGCGGCCGGCGTCGGTGAGGCGTATCAGGTGGGCGCGGCGGTCCGACCGGTGGGGGAGGCGCACGAGGAGCCCGGACTGCTCCAGGCGGTCGATCAGGCCGCCGATGGTGGTGCGGTCGATCTGGCTGCGGCTGGAGAGCTCCACCTGGGTGATGCCGTCCTCCTCCCAGAGGAAGCGGAGCAGGCCGAACTGCTGGGGGGTGAGGTCATAGGCTTCGAACTGCTCCTTGTACAGGGCGCAGGCCCGCTGGTAGGCCTTGGCGAGGAGAAACCCGACGCTATTGCAGACATCAGTCATGGCTGGCTTCCGTGGTTCGATAATGGTGTGAAAACGGTGATGGTGATTATACGGATAATCAGCATGCTGTCAATTGATCCGTTCGGCCGCAGATTCGTCCCGGCGCAGGGGGAGTGCCCGTTACGCAAGGGGTGGTGGTGCAGGTTTTTTTACACCTGTAAAAAAACTTTACACATCCCGCGAAGCCTTGTCTGGCGTGACTTTGCAGGGTGGAGAGAGCGGAGTGTAAAATTTATTTACACTTTGGCACCTTTGGCTGAGTTTTGCTTAATGTGGTGAGGGTGGTAACTGGTTGTAATTGTAGGTGGATTATAAAATAACAATGCACCGATTTTTGGCTCGATTGTTGATTGTTAGGAGCGGTGCAATGGGCGTTTCCCGGCAAGCAGCCGACACTCGCAATAACCCATGATTTATTCAAATGCACATTCAATTCGCAACAATGGTGCGTAGCGGAGCCGTGGAGACGACGGCCAGTCAATGCCGGTTGGCGGAACAGGTGGGGATATGAAGACATTCAGGCTCGTCGCGGTTATCATGCTTTTCGTCGTTTCATGCCTAATCGGGGGCGGGAGGGGCTTCTGCGCCGACTCCCCCCTGACCGGCTTCGACCTGAGCATCGTCGGCTTCAACGTGACGGCAGATCCGGCGTACCAGGCCGTCCCCAAGGGGATAGCCAGCCGGGTAAACGCCGGCCTGAATGCCGGCGGCTATGATGTCGCCGCCATCATCGCCCAGCTCCCCCAGGGGTACACAGTGCGCGCCGAACTCTCCGGGCCTGCGTTCCAGACACCTCTCTCACTTGTGGCCAGGCCAGGTGAGCCGTTCGAGCTGCCGACCCTGCCGGTAATAGGGCGCTATACCTTGGGCAATATCCGTCTCTGCGACGAAAAGGGGACAACCCTCTTCGGTGCCATGCCCGAGGCGGTGGCCATCGAATCCATACCAGACCCGATCGTCACCAGTGTCACCACCCGCCAGCTGACAGTGCAGGAGCTCCAGGAGAGGGGCGTCACTTTCGACTCATCCAATTTCAGCGCCTACCAGTTCACCGTGGGGATTGCCACCCAGAGCGGCCAGGTTCCCCTGACCCTGCCAGTGGTCATCCCCACCAGCCAGGTTGTGCAGCAGACCCCGGAGATCATTGCAGCCGCACCTGTCAGCATCCCCCTGGCGGAAACGGCCATTACCCCCCCAGATGTTCCTGAAACAGCCGTCCCCCTCAACCTGGAGGTGAAGCCGTTCATGCTGGAGGTGGAGGACAAGGAGGTCGCCGCTAAATACGTCCTCCCCCCCATCCCGGGGGTTGTCGTCATCCCCGGCAACATCGGCTTCCTCCATCAGTACTTCAGCGCCCTGGCCATGGTCACCAATGGCGCACCTCTCCAGTCCGGCCTGACAATCCGCGACGTCAGCGCAGCCATCAGTTTCCCCCTCGGCGAGGACAAGATAGCTGGAAGCGACGAGGCTCCCGGCGATGACCCGCTGCGAATGGCCAAAGGGGGGAGCGGCTACTTCCCGAGGGCTATGGATGTCGCGAATTCTGGGCCAGACGGCAAGCCCGGCACCACCGACGACATCGGCAGCATGAAGCCTGGGGAATCGGGGCAGGCGGACTTCACAATAGAGGGTTTGAAGGAAGGTACCCATCGGGTCGACTTCGACATCACTGCCACCCTGGACGGCCTCCCCATCGGCCCGGTCACCATCAAGGGGAAGGCCAGCGGCGCCGTGCTGGTGCGCAATGCCGATTTCAGCGTCACCTTCGGCCATCCGGCCACGGTCCGGGCCGGGGAAGCCTATGACCTCTTCGTCACCGTCACCAACACCGGAAAGAGCCTGGCCAACCTGCTCACCGTCAGCCTAGACCCGCGGGCCATCTCCGGCGCCGTCTTCGCCGAAGGCGAAGACGGGGTGAAGAACATAGAAACCATACTCCCCGGCTCAGCGGCCACGGTCAGATACCGTCTCAAATCCCAGCGTACCGGCAAGGTTACCGCCACCGCCTTCGAGTCCCCGGAGCTCAAGGGGCGCTTCATCCTCCGTACAGGAGTTGGCGAGAATGGCATCCCCCTCTCGCCGGACAGCCTCATCCTCCCCTACACCGGAGGGCTTGCACCAGAGCTGATCACCTCGGCCGTAGGGCTTCTCGGCCAGGCATGGAGCGTGGCCACCGCTCCGGCCGGGGCGCTGCCGGCCACCGTCCTTCCCATAAGCAAGAGCACCGTCACCAACCGGGCCTACGATCTATCGGAAGCCGGCCTGCGTCTCATCCTCGGCGACAGCCAGGCAAAGGCGGTGGCCGACCTCGCCTTCGACTTCTTCGGCTCGGACCAGTACCACAAGGGGTTCGACTCCCTGAGGCGCAGCTCCTCCATGGGGCGCGACCTGAGCAGCTCCATAGCAGCCATCTTCGCCGAGGAAGCGGACAGGAGCGGCCTGCTGACGTTCCAGGCAGCCCTAGCCGACAAGGTATCCTATCGCCCCGCCCATCTCTCCGTGGCCGCAACCGCCGCGCCGCTCCGCATGAGGCTGACCGACGGCTCCGGGTACAGCAGCGGCAGCCTGGAGAGCAGCCCCGCCAGCAGAGCCATCCCCTATGCCGACAGCCTGGTAATGGGTGAAAACGGCAACGAGCGGAGCACCATGATCCTGGCAACGAGGCTCGACTCCGGTCGCTACACCCTGGATCTGTCCGCCGACGGGGTGAGCCTCTTCGATCTGGGGCTGGTGATTCCCGATGCAGGAGGAGTTCTCACCCAGTACCTCTTCAGCGGCCTCACGATACCCGCCGGGGGGAAGGGGAGCATGGAAATCATCCCCGGAGCTGGCGCCCCGCTGCTCGTCATAGACGATGACGCTGACGGCGTAGTCGACCGGACCCTGGAGGCATCGGCGCTCCTGGTTATCCCGGACCATGGGCCGCGGCTTGTCGCCGCCACCCAGCTGGTCCCGGGCTTCGGCCCCGGCGGCGACAAGCATGGCCGCAACGTCGCCCTCCTCTTCTCCGGCAGGGTGAGCAGGGAGAGCGCCCAAATCGCCGCCAACTACACCATGGCAGGCAACAGGGTCAAACAGGCGACACTTCAGCCCGGCAGCCGCATGGCCTTCCTCCTCCTCAACGAGGGGATCGGCCCTTTCTTCAATCATGACATAACCGCTACTGGTTTGGTGAGCCAGAGCGGCAAGGCAATGGCCGCTGCGGAAACTCTGCCGGTCAAGATAAAGGCTGAGGGCCCGGCCGCGGTTGTCAGCGGCACTGTCCGTACAGCCAGGGGTGAACCTGTCAAAGGGGCGAAGATCAGGCTCTACCAGCTGATCTGGTACGACG
>Ga0209314_10000857_pt1 | contig 13826 bp, 8 predicted proteins | sample I19B2metaG_FD_184146 | JGI IMG/M metagenome (GOLD analysis project Ga0209314, IMG submission 184146) | Lake sediment bacterial and archeal communities from Gulf of Boni, Indonesia to study Microbial Dark Matter (Phase II) - ​I19B2 metaG... | ecosystem: Environmental > Aquatic > Freshwater > Lake...
ATCCGGGCCCCCGCCTCCAGGGCAGGATTCTCCCTTCGCAGACTCTCTGCCGAATAAACCTGGGTGGCGCCGGCCAGCTTACCCCCCAGAGCCGCTGCGACCAGAGCATCTTCCCCCAAATTGTCCCCGTAGTTACCCGGGTTGGCCGTGCGATAGCGAACCACCCCCTTGTTGTCCAGCAGATTGAGGAAGCCCAGCCCTTCGTCATCGCGCAGCTGGCGCAAAAGCCCCTCGACCCGGGAAAAGCTCCCGCTCTCCAGGGAGGCGGCCATCTCCGGCCCCAGTCCCGCCACCCTGGCAATGCTCTCCAGGTGGTGGATCTCGTCGTCATAGACCCGCCGGGCAGAGTTAAGGTCGCTCAGCACCTTAAGCTGGGCCTGGCGAAATACCCGGTCGGTGATCAGCAGGGAACCGATGAGCCAGCTAAGGAGTATTGCCACGGTGAGGGGCAGGAGCGTGGCGAAGAGGAGCTTGCGCCTGATCGGGGTGCGGACCCTATCCATCACAGCTCCCTGAGGCCGAAGTCGGCGATGCGCCTGTCCAGGGTCCGCCGGGCGATGCCGAGGATCTCGGCGGTGCGGCTCTTATTGTAGCCCGTCTCCTTCAGCACCGCCTCGATATGCTGCCGCTCCACATCCTCCAATGGGACCAGCCCAGGAACCTGGGGGGCTGGATACCTGTGGGATGGGACTACCCCACCCCCCAGGGGGATCACCGAAGCACCGATCATTCCACCGCCGGTAAGGATAACGGCCCGCTCCATGACGTTCTCAAGCTCCCGCACGTTCCCCGGCCAGCCATAAGACTGGAGCATGGCAAGCGCCTCAGGGTCGATGGCGGAGATCTCCTTCCCCATCTTGGCGGCGAAGCGGCGCAGGAAGTGGTTGGCAAGGGGGGCTATATCCTCGGGCCGGTCCCGCAAGGGGGGGAGATTGACGGTGATGACGTTCAGGCGATAGTAGAGATCCTCGCGGAAGCGCCCCTCCTGCACCTCCCGCTGCAGGTCCTTGTTGGTGGCGGCGACGAAGCGGACATCCACCTTCTTCGGCCTGGTGGAGCCCACGGGGATGAAGTCCCGCTCCTGGATGACCCGCAGCAGCTTGGCCTGCACCGCCGGGCTGACGTCGCCGATCTCGTCGAGGAAGAGGGTCCCGCCGTCAGCCTCCTCCAGCATCCCCTTCTGGTTCGTCACCGCGCCGGTGAAGGCGCCGCGCAGGTGGCCGAAGAGCTGGCTCTCCAGGAGGGTGTCGGTTAAGGCGGCACAGTTGAGGGAGACGAAGGGACGCCCCTTGCGATGGCTGTTGTTGTGCAGGGCGGCGGCGATCAGCTCCTTCCCGGTCCCCGACTCCCCGAGGATGAGGATGTTGGCGTCGCTGGGGGCAACCTTGAGGGCCAGGTCATAGACCTCGCGGAAGCGGGGGCTGGCAAAGACTATCTGCCCACCTCCGGAGAGCTCCTCCCTGAGTCGCCGGTTCTCCTCGGCGAGGCGCTTCATCTGCAGCACGTTCTCCACCATGCTGAGAAGCTTCTCGTTGGGGAACGGCTTGGTCAGGTAATCGTAGGCCCCCAGTTTGATAGCCACAACTGCGTCGTCCACAGTGGCGAAGGCTGTCATGATGATCACCGGCAACTCCGGCCTGAGGCGGCTCACCCCCTTCATGATCTCCAGCCCGTCCAGATCTGGCATGCGCAGATCCTGGAGCAGCAGGTCGATCTCATCCCCCCCGGCCGCACCGAGACGGGCAAGGAGGTCCGCCCCCCGGCTGAAGGTCTCAACCCTGTGCCCCTTGAGCACCTTCTTCAGGTACTTGAGAATCCCCTCCTCATCGTCGCAGATGCAGATATGTGCCATGGTCCACCTCTTTTCTTGTTACGCAACTGCTCCACTAGTGCCCCGCACCCGCCGCCTCCGCCACAGTCGTCGACACCAGACTTAAGACAGTTTTGCACAGTATTGGTCAAATCTGCGCAGTTTGCAAGGAACAATACAACCATGGGCAGCCAGATACAAAACGGCATTCGACTCCGAAGCCCCATTCTTCAACAGTCTGAACCTTCGCCGTTTATTTCGTAAACAGTGTTGGCACAGCGTTTGCCGTATACAGATGAATTTCATTAAACAAGACAGTTTTGCACAAATCAAAGCCGTTTTTACGCGAAACCGGATTTGTAGATTATCCAACCGAAAGGAGAAGTTTGTATGGGAATGTCGCGAAGACAGTTCCTCCAGGGGGGGGCGCTGGCAGCTGCCGGCGTGGCTCTCGGCGGGAAACCGGGTGAAGCCGGCGTCGATTCGCCGGAGATGCGCACCAAGGGGGCGAAGAGTTCCACCACCATCTGCCCCTACTGCGCCGTTGGCTGCGGACTTATCGTCCACACCAAGAACGGCAAGATCGTCAACATCGAGGGTGATCCCGACCACCCGATCAACCAGGGGGCTCTCTGCTCCAAGGGGAGTTCCCTCTTCCAGGTGGCGGTCAACGACCGGCGGCTGCAAAAAGTTATGTACCGTGCTCCCGGTTCAGACCGTTTCGAGGAGAAATCCTGGGACTGGGCCCTGGACAGGATCGCCCAGAAGATGAAGGAGACCCGGGACAAAAGCTTCAAGATTACCGAGCTCAACAAGAAGGATAACAGGTCATATCTGGTGAACCGCACCGACGGCATGGCCTTTTTCGGCGGAGCCGGACTGGACAACGAGGAGTGCTACCTCTGGTCCAAGTTCTCCCGGGCCATGGGTGTCGGTCAACTGGAACACCAGGCCCGATTATGACACTCCGCTACAGTCGCCGGTCTGGCGGCTTCGTTCGGTCGTGGTGCCATGACCAACCATTGGATCGACCTGAAGAACAGTGACTGCATCTTTATCATCGGCTGCAACCCGGCCGAGAACCACCCCATATCCTTCAAATGGATCGAGCAGGCCGTGGATGGCGGCGCAAACCTGATCGTCGCCGACCCGCGCTACACGAGGAGCGCCTCCAAGGCCGACATCTATACCCAGCTCCGCCCGGGGACGGATATCGCCTTCCTGGGGGGGATGATCAACTACGCCCTGCAGAACAACCTGATCCACCACGAGTACGTGCGGCAGTACACCAACGCCGCCTTCATCGTCAATGAAAAGTACGACTTCGCAGACGGGCTGTTCTGCTCCTTTGACGAGAAGGAGAAGAGCTACGACCTGAAGTCCTGGGCCTACGAAGTGGATGGCAGCGGCAATCCGAAGAAGGACATGTCCCTAAACGACCCCCGCTGTGTCTACCAGATGTTGAAGAAGCATTACAGCCGCTACGACATCGACAAGGTCTGCTCGATCACCGGCACCCCCAGGGAGTCATATCTCAAGGCGGTCAAGGCGTTCTGCGCCACCGGCCGTCCCGACAAGGCCGGCACCATCCTCTACGCCATGGGGATCACCCAGTCGACCCACGGCACCCAGAACGTCCGGGCCGTGGCCATGCTGCAGATGCTCCTGGGAAACATCGGCATCGCCGGCGGCGGGGTCAACGCCCTGCGGGGTGAATCCAACGTCCAGGGATCTTCCGACTACGGGCTCCTCTTCCACCTCCTCCCCGGCTACCTCAAGTCGCCGGAATTCGACAACACGGATCTGAAGGCCTACACCGAGAAGTGGACCCCCAAGAGCAAGGACCCGAAGAGCGCCAACTGGTGGGGGAACACCCCCAAGTACATCACCAGCCTGCTGAAAGGGTGGTACGGCGACCATGCCACCAAGGAGAACGACTTCTGCTACTCCTATCTCCCCAAGAGGATGGGGAGCTACGCCTACGGCAAGATCATGGAGAAGATGGGCAAGGGGGAGCTGGAAGGGCTGGTCTGCATGGGGATGAACCCGGCCATGGGTGGCCCCGACTCGGGCAAGGCCCGGGAAGCCCTGGGCAAGCTGAAGTGGCTGGTGACCGTCGACCTGTGGGAGACTGAGACCTCCATTTTCTGGAAGCGCCCCGGGGTCAACCCCAGGGATATCCAGACCGAGGTCTTCATGCTGCCGGCGGCATCAAGCGTGGAGAAGGAGGGCTCCATCTCCAACTCAGGCCGCTGGGCCCAGTGGCGCTACAAGGCGGTGGAGCCGGTGGGGCAGTCCATGTCCGACCTGTGGATCATCGACCAATTCTACAAGCGGATCAAGGCCCTCTACCTGAAGGAAAAGGGCGTCTTCCCCGAGCCAATCACCAAGCTCTCCTGGAACTACGGCGACGGCCATGAGCCGGAGGTCCACCTGGTGGCCCAGGAGATCAACGGCCGCTTCACCCGGGACATGACCATAGTCGACAAGGACAAGACCCTGGAGTTCAAGAAGGGGGACCCGGTCCCCATGTTCAAGTACCTCCAGGACGACGGTTCCACCACCAGCGGCTGCTGGATCTACACCGGCTCCTACACCAAGGAGGGAAACCAGATGGCCAGGCGCGATCAAAGCGACCCCACCGGCCTCGGCCTCTTTCCCAAGTGGGCCTGGTGCTGGCCGGTCAACCGCCGGATCATCTACAACCGCGCCTCGGTCAACCCGAACGGCGAGCCGTTCAACCCCAAGCGCCCGCTCATCGCCTGGGACGGACTGGAGAAGAAGTGGAAAGGTGATGTCCCCGACGGTCCCTGGCCCCCCATGAACGACGCCAAGGAGGGGAAATACCCGTTCATCATGCTGGCCGAGGGGCATGCCCGCCTCTACGCCCTGGACATGAAGGACGGCCCGTTCCCCGAGCACTACGAGCCGATGGAGAGCCCGACGAAAAACCTCCTCTCCAAGGTGCAGAACAACCCGGCCGTTGCCGTTCCCAAGAACGTCTCCAGCGACCTGGCCAAGTTCCCGTACATCGGCACCACCTACCGGATGACCGAGCACTGGCAGGCCGGTGCCATGACAAGGAGCCTCCCCTGGCTGGCCGAGTTGGTTCCCGACATGTTCGTAGAGATCAGTGAATCCCTCGCCAAGCAGAAGGGGCTCAAAAAAGGGGACAAGGTGCGGGTGGTCACGGAGCGGGGTTCCATCGAGGCAGTGACCCTGGTCACCTCGCGCCTCAAGCCGTTCAACGTGGGGGGACAGATGGTCGAGCAGGTCGGCATGCCGTGGCACTTCGGCTACGCCGGCCTGGCCACCGGGGACAGCGCCAACATGCTGACCCCGACGGTCGGGTGCGCCAACACCAGTATCCCCGAATTCAAGGCGTTTCTCTGCAACATCGAGAAAGGGGGTAGGAAGGGATGAGCACCACTGCCATTGACTTCAACAAGACCAAGACGTTTCTGATAGATACCACCAAGTGCACCGGCTGCCGCGGCTGCCAGGTCGCCTGCAAGCAGTGGAACCAGTTGAAGGCGGAAAACACCCGCTTCTTCTCCGGCGAGGGTTACCAGAACCCGCCGGCCATGTCCGAGTACACCTTCACCAGGATCAAGTTCAAGGACTACCAGAAGAACGGCCAGAACGAGTTCGCCTTCTACAAGGAGATGTGCATGCACTGCAACGACCCTGCATGCGCCTCGGTCTGCCCGGTGGGCGCCTTCCGCAAGACGGCGGAAGGGCCGGTAATCTACGACGACAAGCGCTGTATCGGCTGCCGTTTCTGCATGATGGCCTGCCCCTTCGGCGTCCCCAAGTACGAGTGGAGCAAGGCCTTCCCCCTGGTGAAGAAGTGCACCGGCTGTTACAGCCGGGTGAAAAGCGGCAAGGAGCCCGCCTGCGCCACCGCCTGCCCCACGGCCATCTCCTACGGATCCCGAGCAGAGATGATCAAGGAGGCGGAAAAGCGCCTCAAGGCCAAGCCGGACCGCTACTTCCCGGCCATCTACGGCAAGGAGGAGGCCGGCGGCACCAGCGTCCTCTACCTGACCCACCAGCCCCTTGACGAGCTGGGGTTCAAGCCGATCACCAAGCGCCCCCTCCCCTCCTACACCTGGCAGGCGCTCCGCTTCGTCCCGGGGATCTTCCTCGGCGTCGGCGGCACCCTCTCCCTGGTCTCCTGGTTCCAGCACCGCAAGGAGCGGATCAGGAAGGAAGAGGAAGAGCGGCAAGCGGAAAAGGAACATCAGTAGCCCCCCTCTCCCTACCCCCTCCCTTGATGGGAGGGGTGAGGGGAGGGTGCACGATGAATAGTTTTTCGAACTATTGATAATGGAGGATATATGACAGCTGCAAAGCTGATACTAAACGAAATACAAGGTTATCACCGCTTCATCAAGCTGATGATGGTGCTGGTGGGGGTCGGTGCCCTGGCCTCCCTGGTCCGCTTTATCTTCGGCCTGGGAGTGACCACCAACCTGAACGACACCTACCCCTGGGGGCTGTGGATCTCCTTCGACGTGGTCACCGCCGTCCCCCTGGCGGCCGGCGCCTTCACCATCGGCATCGTCGCCCACGTCTTCCACATCAGGAAACTGGAGCCCCTGGTTAGGCCGGCCATCGTCACCGGCTTCCTCGGCTACTCCCTGGTCTGCGTCGGCCTGCTCCTCGACCTGGGGCAGCCCCAGCGGGGGATCAACGTCCTGCGCTACTGGAACATCCACTCCCCCATGTTCGAGGTCTCCATGTGCGTCATGGCCTACACCACGGTCCTGACCCTGGAGTTCCTCCACCCGGTGGCGGAGAAGTTCGGCTGGCACCTGCCGCTCCGTCTCCTGAGGACCCTGGAGCTCCCCTTCGCCATCCTGGCGGCCATGATCTCCACCCTGCACCAGTCGACCCTGGGTACCTTCTTCCTCATCGCCGTGGACAAGCTCCACTCCCTCTGGTACAATCCGCTGCTGCCGCTGCAGTTCTGGCTCTCGGCCATCTTCACCGGACTCTCCATCGTCATCTTCGAGGCCAGCCTGGTGCACAAGTACATGGGGCAGCCGGACGAATCGGAGATGCTGGCCACCCTGACCAGGATCATCCCCTGGATCATGGCCCTTTACCTGTGCATCAAGCTGGCAGCCCTGGCCTTTCTCACCCACGGTCCGCTCTTCGACCGGCCGGTGCTGCTCCTACTCTTCCTGGTGGAAATCGGCGCCGGGGTCATCCTCCCCATGGGGATGTTCTTTACGAAAAAGATCAAGAGTGACAAGAAGATGCAACTTCGAGCCGCCAGCATGGTCATCTTCGGCCTGGTGCTGAACCGCTTCAACGTCTCCATGTTCGGCATGGAGCAGCCGGGTCAGCTGATCTATGCACCATCCATCATAGAGTCCCTGGTGACCATCGGCATCATCGCCGCCCACATCCTCTTCTTCGTCCTCATTGCCAAGTACTTCCCGATCTTCGAGCACCACCCTGAGGCGACTGACTACTCCATCCCCGACCACTTTCACCGGATCGAGGAAAATCAGGAACGAGGAGCGAGGAGCGAGGTACGAGGTTAACAGCAGGAACGAGGATAAATGCATGTGCGAGAATCGAGGATCGTGGTTCGAGGTTTTTCTCGTTCCTCGTTCCTCGCTCCTGCCTTCCGTTCCTCATACCTTTTACGCGGGAATCAAGATGGCTAGTGATACGACATATACAGATACAGCAAAATTGACCGAAGTGACCGGCGTCATCCTCGCCGGGGGGCGCTCCAGCCGAATGGGGAGCAACAAGGCGCTCCTCCCCTACCGGGGGGGGCTGTTCATCGAAGCGATCCATCGCCGCCTAGGGGCCCTCTTCCCCGAGGTTCTCCTGGTCACCAACTCCCCGGAGCAGTACGACTTCCTCCCCTGCCCCAAGGTGGGGGACATCTTCCCGGAGATGGGGGCCCTGGCCGGGCTGCACAGCGGACTCCACCACAGCGACACGGAGCATATCTTTGCCGTGGCCTGCGACATGCCCTACCTGAACGAAGATCTGATACGCCACCTCGCCGGCCTCCGCCACCGGGGGGACCTGGTCATCCCCGAGGGTGAGGCCGGCCCGGAGCCGCTCCACGCCATCTACGCCAAGAGCTGCCTCATCCCAATGGAAGAGTCCCTCAGGGCGAACCGCAGGCGAATCGTCTCCTTTTTTGGCCAGGTGGAGGCGGTCACCGTCGCCCACAGCACCGTCGCCTCCCTAGACCCTGATTTTAACTCCTTCAGCAACATCAACACCCCGGAAGAGTACTACCTGCTAAGAAGCGCTGAACAGGAGCGGCAAATCCTGCCCCAGCGACAACGCTCCTGACAACCTTCTCCATAACTAATAAAGCGGCCGGCTCCCTTGCGGAAACCGACCGCTTCTTTGTCCATAAACACCTGCTCGAACTGAAGTTTACTCCCCAGCCACCCCAGTAGCCCAGGCAAGGCTTACCCGGGCGGCCAGGTAGTCCCGGCAGGCCCTTGCCAGGCTGCCCCTCGCCTGGCGGAGGCTCAGCTGGGCATCCTCCACCTCCAGCCTGATCTTCACCCCGTACTCGTACCCCTGCTCGGCCATGCGCAGCAGCCGCTCCGCCTGGCGCACCGTGCCGGAGAGGGCGGAGAGGATCTCCCCCGCCTCCTGCAGGTTGCTCAGGGCGGTGCGCACCTCCAGGGAGACGGCGTCCGCCAGCTTCTGCTCCTCAATCCTCCTGCTGGCCAGATCGCTCTCAGCCTGGGCTACCCTCCCCTTTGTTCTCATGCCGTCGAAGAAGGGGAAGGAGAGGTAGACCCCCAGGTTCCATGCCGAGCCGGAAGCGCTGAAGGCGCTGCTCTCCATGGAGTTCCATCCGCCCCCCCCCTTGAGGTCGAGCCGGGGCTTGTCGTCCGCCCCGGCTATGGTCACCAGCTCGGTGTAAATGGCGACGCGCTGGCGCTGCTCCGTCAGCTCGGGGCGCCTGGCCAGGGCCCGTTGCAGGCTGGCGGAGAAGTCGGGGAGAGCGCCCGGCTCCGCGGCCAGGCTGCCGCTGACGTCAATATCACCATCCTCCGCCAGGAGAAAACGGAGCCTCTCCCTGGCGATGCGCAGCTGGTTGGCGCTGCGGATCGTCTCCGGCCTGGCATTCTCCACCGCCACGTCGGCAGCCAGGACGTCGTAATCGGTGGCAACCCCGGCATCGAAACGCCTGTGAGCCTCGTCGCTGTGGCGCTTTTTCTGCGCCAGGTACTCCGTTGCCAGGCTGACCAGCTCCCGCTGCAACAGCACGTCGTAGAAGGCGATGGAGACGTCCCGCCAGGCAGCCTGGCGTGCCTGGCGCAGCTCCTCTCCGGCCGTCTGCAAGCCGGTCTCGGCGGCGCGGATGGCGGCACCGATCTTCCCCCAGGTGTAGAGGGGCTGGGAGAGCGACACCATGGCGGAGCCGTTCTCCATGGTGAGCTTGCCACCCATGGCGGCCGGCTGGCCGTCGTCCCTCGATCCCCGGTAGTACGCGTTCAGGGAGAGCTGGGGGAGGGCGGCGCTCCTCTCCTCCAGGTAGCGCCCCTGGACGTACCTGCCGTACTCCCTGGCCATGCGGATGTCCCGGTTCTTCTCCATGGCTATCGCCAGTGCCTGGTCGAGGGTGAGGGTGCCGGCCTCGGCCACGGCGGCTAACGCCAGCGAAATGAGCATGGTCAAGACGAGCCGTTTCACGGTAGGTCCTCCTTGAGCACTGCCCGGCGCCAGCCGCGCAGCGAATTGATCAGCCAGATCTCCTCCGCCCTCTGCAGGTCGGCCGGCAGGAGGAGCGCCTCGGTTATCTCCCCCGACTCCAGCAGCTCCTCCCTGAGAATCCCGGGGAGGAGGCCGCACTCCAGTGGGGGGGTGAGCAGGCGCCCATCCAGGCGGAGCACCAGGTTGTGGTAGCTCCCCTCGGTCAACTCCCCCCTGCTGTTGACGAAGACAACCTCGTCGCAGTCACCCACCTCCAGCCGCCCCCGCTCCAGGATCTCCCGCCGGGTCGTCTTGTGGTAGCGGAAGGGGTCGCTCGGGTCGATGACCGGTGAGGCAATCCCCAGGCGCAGCACCCCACCGCTATCCTCCAGGGGGGAGGTGGTCAGGCCGAATTTCCCGCCCCCGTCCAAGGTGAGGCGCAGGCGCAGCGTCCCGCCGGAAACCGTAACCCCGGCGAGGAGCTCCATGGCCGCGGCGCGGTCGAAGGGGAAGGCGAAGTACTCCGCCGACCTCTCCATCCGAGCCAGGTGCCGCTCCAGGCGGGGAATCCTTCCCTCCTCCAGCCCCATGGTCTCTATCAGCCGGAAAGGCTCCGGCTCCGCGCGGAGGAAGGCCCCCTTCCCCAGACACTCACGGTATTCGTCTTCCGGCCTGGAGTCCCAGGTGATGCCGCTCCCCACCGACAGGGTGAGTGAAGAGGTGGCCCGATCCAGAAGCAGGGTGCGGATCGCCACGCTGAAGCAGGCCTCACCATCCGGGGATACCATGCCGATGGCACCGCAGTAGACCCCTCTGGGGGATGGCTCCAGCTCGCCGATGATCTCCATGCTCCGCCGTTTGGGGGCGCCGGTCACCGAGCCGCAGGGGAAGAGGGCGCGAAAGATTTCCGCCAGGCCGGTGTGCTCTTTAAGTCGGGCGCTGACCGTTGAGGTCATCTGCTGCACCGTGGGGTAGCGCTCGATGGCGAAGAGGGAGTCGACCCTCACCGTGCCGGTCTCGGCGACTATCCCCAGGTCGTTTCTCAATAGGTCGACGATCATCAGGTTCTCGGCCCGCTCCTTGGGGCTGGCAAGTAGTCCGGCCGCAAGGGCCCTGTCCTCCTCCGTCCAGCGCCCCCGTGGGGCGGTCCCCTTCATGGGGCGGGTGACGATCTCATCTCCCACGCGACTGAAGAAGAGCTCCGGCGAGGCGGAGAGTATCACGAAACGGCCGGTGTCCAGGTAGGCGGCGAAGGGGGGCTTCTGCGTCTCCACTATCCGCCGGTAGAGGGGGAGCGGATCGCCGCCGAACTCCCCCGTCATGGGGAAGGTATAATTCACCTGGTAGCTCTCCCCGGCAGCGATCCTGGCGCGGATACTCTCCACTGCCCCGGCGTAGGCGGCAGGGGAGATGGCCGGTTCGAGGGGGGGGATCTCCTCCGCAACGCAGGGAGAATCATCTGCCGGGGGAGCGGCATGCCGCTCCCTGTAGAGGGAGAACCAGGCCAGGGGGAGCCCCTCCAGACCCCTGGCAGGCGGAAGGTCGGGGTTGAGGGGGGAGGCGGCCTCGTAGGCGACGAACCCCACGGCGTGGAGCCCGGCGCGGCTCTGCCTCTCCACCTCCGCCAGGAGGGGGGCCACCTCGGCGCTGCCGTGGGCCACCAGGGTACCGGCATGGCCGCTGAAACGCCAGGAGCCGGTGAAGCTCTCCATGCTGCGGGAGTCCAGCATGACAAGCGGGGAAAAATCAGTCATGCCGGCGCCCCCATCTCCCCTTCAGCCAGCTCCCCAGGTCGTCCATGTAGGTGTACATCACCGGCACCACCAGGAGCGTCAGCAGGGTGGAGGTGAGCAGGCCGCCGACCACCGCCCTGGCCATGGGGGCGCGCATCTCCGCCCCGGAACCGATGGCCAGGAAGAGTGGGAGCATGCCGAAGATCATGGCCAGGGTGGTCATGATGATCGGCCGAAGCCGAGTCCTCCCCGCCTCGATGACCGCCTCCCGCCGCGGCAGGCCGTCCCGCCGCCGCAGCACCTTGGCGTAGTCCACCAGGAGGATGGCGTTCTTGGTCACCAGCCCCATGAGCATGATCAGGCCAATCAGGGACATGATGTTCACCGTATCGCCGGTGAGCTTCAGCATCCCCGCCATCCCCACCACGGAGAGGGGGAGGGAGAGCATGATGGCGAAGGGCTCGAAGAACGACTCGAACTGGGCCGCCAGGATGAGGAAGACGAAGATCACCGCCAGCAACAGCGACTCACCCATGTAGCCGAAGGACTCGGCCATGTCCTCGGCCTCGCCGGAGAGGTTGACCGAGTAGCCGGGGGGCATGCCGATCCTGGCGGCAGCCTCCTCGACGCGCTTCACCGCCGTGCCGATGGGGAGGTTGTCCAGGTTGGCGGAGACAGTCACCTGGCGGGAGAGGTCGCGGCGGTTGATCTCCGTGGGGGAGGTGGAGACCCCCATGGTGATCAGGCTGGAGAGGGGGACCAGCCTGCTGCCACCCCCTTCGGCCGGAAGCGAAACCTTCAGATCCCCCACCTGGGAAGGGTTATGGCGCAGGTTTTCCGGGAGGCGAACCCGCAGATCCACGGCATCCCCGTCCTCGTCCTCGAAGGTGGAGACAGCCTCCCCACCCACCAGCCTGCTGAGGGAAGAGACCAGCGCCGAGGTGGTGACCCCGGCGGAGAGGGCCTTCTCCCGGTCCACCCTGATGCGGTACTCGGGGATGTCGTGCTCCAGGGTTACGGAGAGATCGACTATCCCCGGCACCCTGTAGAGCTCCTCCTTCAGCTTCTGCCCCAGCTTCTTCAGCACCTCCAGGTCGTCCCCTTTAAGGTCAGCGTTGAGGGGCTTGCGGGCACCGCCAACCTGCCCCACCTCCTCGATGGAGATGGTGATCCCGGCCACCCTCCCCAGGCGCTGCCGGACTTCGCGCTGCAGCTGGAACTGCCCCTTCTTCCGCTCCCCCCGCTCCTTCAGCTTCAGGTAGACCAGGCCGTCCCGCACGGTGCCGTTGTCGCCGGCGCCGATGGTGGCGTAGGTGTGGTCGATCTCAGGCATCCCCTTCAGCTCCGCCAGGACAGCATTCAGCCGGTCCTCCGTCTCCGCCAGTGAGGCGTCCGGGGCGGTCTTGAAGGAGACCTGGAACTCCCCCTTGTCATAGAGGGCCATGAAGGAGGACTCCAGGGTGGCGAAGATCCCCATCCCGGCGAAGAAGGCGACAATGGCCGCCAGCATGACCGCCCTGCGGTGGTCCAGGGCCCAGCCGATGGCCAGGCGGTAGCGGTCCGCCGACCGGTCGAACCAGCCGTTGAACCGCTCCAGCCAGCGGGCCAGCCCCTTGCGCCTCCCCGCCAGGTGGATGGAGGGGTCGTGCCAGCGGGAGGAGAGCATGGGGTCGAGGGTGAAGGAGACGAAGAGGGAGACGAGCACGGCAAAGGCGACGCTTATGCCGAACTGGTAGAAGAAGCGGCCGACGATGCCGCGCATGAAGGCCACCGGCACGAAGACGGCGACGATGGACATGGTGGTGGCGAAGACCGCCAGGCCTATCTCCGAGGTGCCGAAGCGTGAGGCCTCCACATGGTCCTTCCCCATCTCCATGTGGCGAACGATGTTCTCCCGCACGACAATGGCGTCGTCGATGAGCATGCCGATAGCCAGCGACAGTGCCATCAGGGTCATGACGTTCAGGGTCATCCCCAGGGCGTACATGATGATGTAGGCGGAGACCACCGAGATGGGGAGGGTCACCCCGGTGATCACCGTGGAGCGCCAGGAGTTGATGAAGCAGAAGACGATGAGGATGGTGAGGATGCCGCCGATCACCAGGGTCTCCTCCACATCCGCCAGGGACTCCCGGGTCATGATGGTGCCGTCACGCACCATGGTAAGCTCAACCCCCGGCGGCAGCTCCCGCTGCAACTTGGCCATGGTCTTCCTGACGTTGTTGACCAGTTCCACCTCGTTGCCGCCGGACTGCTTGTAGATGTCAAGGCCGATGGCCGGCAGGCCGTTGACCAGCGCCAGCTTGCGCCGCTCCTCCACCCCGTCCGACACCCGGGCGATCTCGGAGAGCATGATTGGGCGCCCCCCGCGGCTCGCCACGGCCATCTGCCGGTAGCCGTCGGCCCGCTGGGGCTTGCCGTCGATGCGCAACTGGTACTCGGCCGTCCCCCGGGTCATCCTCCCCAGGGGGGTGTTGCTGTTCTCCGAGCGGATGCCTGCCACCACGTCATTCACCCCGAGGGAGAGGGAGTCGAGGCGGACCGGATCCAGCTCCACGCCGATCTCCCGCTTCTGCCCCCCCACCATCTCC
>Ga0209314_10000858_pt1 | contig 13814 bp, 10 predicted proteins | sample I19B2metaG_FD_184146 | JGI IMG/M metagenome (GOLD analysis project Ga0209314, IMG submission 184146) | Lake sediment bacterial and archeal communities from Gulf of Boni, Indonesia to study Microbial Dark Matter (Phase II) - ​I19B2 metaG... | ecosystem: Environmental > Aquatic > Freshwater >...
TAGGATGAAGATACAAATCAGTTACCCTCCTTTGCCAAATAGTAAAGGCGTCCCAATGCTTTCTCAAAACAGACAGTTTCAGTGGTTCTCTGAGAGTACGTATATCTATCCTGTTGTTCCTGCTTACGCAGCGACCCTATTGAAGAATGCAGGATATGAAGTCATATGGGATGATGCTATAGCTGAGGAAAAGACGTATGTGCAATGGTTAAAAGAGCTGGAAAGAAAAGAGCCAGACTTGATGATGGTTGAGACGAAGACTCCGGTTGTGAAGAGGCACTGGAAGATCATAAGCGATGTGAAGAAGATTCTTCCAGACGTCAAAACAGTTCTCGTTGGCGATCATGTTACTGCTCTGCCAAAGGAGTCTATGGAGAAAAGCCAAGTTGACTATGTTCTTTGCGGCGGCGACTTCGACTTCTTATTGCTCAATCTTGTTGAATACCTTGATGGCAAACGTGGAGATCTGGAGCCTGGAATCTGGCTTAGGGAGAGGGGAGAGATTAGGAATACTGGGCGCTTCGAGCTTAAACATGATTTGGATAGTCTGCCGTTTATTGATAGGGATTTGACGAGATGGCAGCTTTACGCTTACAAGAATGGGAATTACAAAAGGACGCCTGGAACGTACACTATGGTCGGCCGAGACTGTTGGTATAGAAGGAATGGAGGCTGTACCTTCTGCAGCTGGCCTACGCTATACCCAAATTTCAGAGTTAGACGTCCTGAGAGCCTTGTTGATGAGATAGAAATGTTGGTGGCGAAGTATAGAGTTCGTGAAGTCTTTGATGACACGGGGACCTTCCCGGTTGGAGGATGGTTGAGAAGGTTCTGTAGCTTATTGATTGAGAGGGGATTGAACGAGAAGATCTACTTTAGTTGCAACATGCGTTTTGGCGCATTGAGCTTAGAAGATTATGGGCTGATGAAGAGGGCTGGTTTCAGGATGCTCTTGTTCGGCTTGGAGTCTTCTAGTCAGAGGATTTTGGATGAGGTTAACAAGGGCGTTACGGTTGAGGAGATGGTCGACTCTTGTGGGAAGGCGAAAGAGGCTGGTTTGGATGTTCACATAACAATTATGTTTGGTTATCCGATGGCATCTAGGGAGGAGGAGCTTCAGACATATCGATTGGCGAGGAAGTTGATGGAGGAGGGCTGTGCTGATACTTTGCAGAGTACGCTTCTGATGCCATACCCGGGAAGCAGATTGTATGAGACGGCTTTGGAGAACGGTTGGCTGCGTTATTCGCCCGGCGAGTGGGAGCATTGGGATATGTCTGAGCCTGTTATGAAGAGCCTTGATATGTCGCCTGAAGAGGTTAAGGAGTTATGTGACGAGACTTACAAGCTGTTTATGTCTCCGAGCTACGCTTTGAGAAGGCTAATGTCTATCCGATCTCTTGAAGACCTGAAGTTCAGCTTCCGCGGGGCTCGCAAGGTTATCGGTCATATCAGAGATTTTGCCGGTTCAAGATGAGATTTTCCAAGAAATTCTTTGACGTGCTCAACAAGTTCATTAGGCACTATGATGTTGAGCGCTCCTACCAAGCATTTCTCGAAACACAATAAATTATTAACTCTAGACATAGGCTGCGGAGACGGGAGGAAAAGTTCGATCTTCACCCAATTAGCTTCTGACATAGTCGGTTTAGATATATCCCTTGAAGAATTGGGCGAAGCACGCAAGAGAGGCATAAAAGTCATGCTTGCCGACGCTCTCCACCTTCCTTTCAGGGATAACTGCTTTGAAGCTGTTTTATGCTTTCACGTTATTGAGCATTTGAGGAAATCCGCCCAAGCTTTAAAAGAAATTCGGAGAATTCTGAAAAATAGTGGTTTACTTCTCCTTACAACTCCAAATAGCAGAAGAATCACTAATAAAATTGGGCTGCTATTTTGTGGGGGAAAGCCCGGGTCAAGTATCCGCTCAACCCAGACCATTGTTTTGAGTATGATGAAAGAAGTCTAATAAACATCATTCGCAATTTCTCGGAGGCGTACGTCATTCCATTATTCATCGGTATTAATTTACCAAGTCTGAATGTAAACATTGAAATGAAATTTCCTAGCTTTTTTAAGAGATACTGCGACCAATGGATTCTGGTAGCGGTCAAGTAGTTTCGGAGGCACTATCAATTATAGACTCTAATTGATAAGAATGTGCAAGAGACTTGGATTTGTTAAGGACATTGAAGCCCGCGAGGATGTTCATGGAGAAAGGTTTCGAATTACAGAGATGCACAGAGGAAGCCTTCCGCGGTTTTGAATTGATATTAATTGGAAATGATCTAATTGATATCTTTTGGTGCTGGGCTTGAGGAAGGCTTACTTAATCAGGATTTATCCTGAGGTCTATGTAGCTTTCAAGAGGGTCTGCGACGCCAGCGGCTACAGGCGCTTGAATGAGGCTGTTTAAGGCTTGATGCTGAAATGCATAGATGCCGGTTCGTTCTACCGCCTATACGCGATAGGTATACACGGTTAATCCGCAGGGTCAGCCTCTTGAAGAAGAGGACTGAACTCAGAAAGAAATTGGGATGGGAAAAGAAGAAAGCTGGAACTAGGCTTCAAGCTGCATGAACATGAGCCGATTAGGGATGACGGGGCGGATGACCTTAGAAGGGTATGCGGGAAGGATCTTGAATTGTCAGCTCCCTCAAGGTTCTAGGATATGTGGAAGACTTTGCAAGATAGTTTCGTGACTGTCTCACAGCTGACGAGTTCGGGTTGAAGAGAAAGCCAGAAAGAGAGTAGACCGTTGATGAATAAGATGGAACCCTTGGTTTCAGTGAATATTCCGACATATAATTCTGAAAGAAATTTAGATGAATGCTTGCGATCTGTTATAAATCAAACATATCGCAATATTGAAATCATACTTATCGACGGTTACAGCCGGGACCGAACGTTAGAAATAGCAAAAAAATATAGCGCCGAAGTTTACTTTGGCAAGATGCTTTCCGAAAGGCGCAGAATAGGCGTGGAAAAGAGCCTTGGTAAATATATCTTTTTGCTGGACTCAGACCAAGTCTTAGAGTCAGATGCTGTAAGAAAATGTGTAGAGAAATGCGAGAAAGAGGAGTATGATATGGTAACGCTTTTTGAAAAATCGATCGTTGAAAGGAACACGTTCGTTGAGAGGATCATAGCCTATGATAAGTGGCTTTTTCATTCTCAACATGACGATCACGCTATTTATGGTACAGCTATCCCCCGCTTTTTCAGAGCTAGCGTGCTTAAGAGAATCGACTGGCCTAGGGACTTGCTCACCTTTGACCATACTTTCTTACATTACGAAGCCGTAAAGACCGGTGCTAAAGCCTGCTTTATGGATGTGCATATTTATCACCATGAAACTTCCTCACTCGCCCAAGTAGTGAAGAAGTTCTACAGCTATGGTTTCTACTATATTCCAGCGTTACGGAAAGATAAAAAACTCGTAATTTTTCATAGCATGCCAAGAAGAGCCTATTTCACAAGGAGGGCCTTAAGAGACCCTTTGCTGTTCGTAGGGCTTTTCTTATTATACTTAGCTAAAGTGATTGCAGCCATCGCTGGGGCCTTAGCCTATTGTCTAATAGGCGGCTCCAGTAGTTAACATGGACTAAGGCGACATGCATTGAGGAGGAGTATAGAGATGGAAGGCGTCATAAATGAAAATTGACACCGCGGTTGTACTCGCTGGCGGACCCGGCATGCGTTTGAGACCTGTCACGGAAAGGCTTCCGAAGGCGCTGGTCAAGGTGTATCGGAAACCATTATTGCAGTGGGTAATTGAGTGGCTACGAGATAATGATGTTAAAGAAATCGTCTTAGGGGTGGCGCATTTGAAGGAGAAAATAATCGACTATTTCGGTGATGGGACGAATTTTGATGTCAATCTTAGGTACAGCGTTCATACGATCGACGGGGGAACCTGCGAAGGCTTTCGACTTGCTATTAAAAGGCATATCAAAAAAGACGTGTTCTTTGCTCTAAATGGAGATCAGATCACTGATTTAGATCTCAGTGATCTCGGAAGCTTCCATGAGGAAAACAATCCAACGGTGACAATAGTTGTGACCCGTCCTTCGTGTCCGTTCGGTCACATACAGGTTAACGATCAGAACGAAGCGACAGAATTCTTAGAGAAGCCTCCTTGTCCTGTTGCTATGTGTAGTGCGGGAATCTATGTGTTCAATCGCGAGATATTCGACTGTCTGCCGAAAAAGGGAGATGTTGAAGATTCTACATTTCCAAGGTTGGCTAGAGAACGCCGTTTGAAGGTGTATCCTTTCAATGGTTTTTTTGTAACAGTCAATACGCCTAAGGATTTGATTGAAGTAGAGAACCAGTTAAGGAGGAGGATTACTTCATGACAAATGTTCTCATTACTGGATGTACGGGGTTTATTGGTTCTAATCTTGCCGTTAGACTCGCTGAAAAAGGCTATAACGTTTACGGACTTGTGAGACATGCCTCTAGAAGAGATCTTCTCCCACTTCACGCTGTGCTTGATGAGATTCACTTGGTTGAAGGCGACTTAACGGCTTATCACTCGATTCGTTCGGCTGTAAATGTAGCGCAGCCTCAATTTGTCTTACACCTTGGTGCGCTGACGCCAGTGCGTATGTCTTTCGAAGATCCTTTTCCCTATATTTCGATTAACTATGAGGGTACAGCCAACGTTGTCCATGCAATTTTGGACAGCGCTCGCCAGGCGAGATTGATCTTTGCTTCTACAGCTGAGGTCTATGGCTGGCAAGGGGAACGCAAACCCTTCAAAGAATCAGCCCCCTTGAATCCAGCTTCCCCATATGCTGTTAGTAAGGAAGCGGCTGATCAGTATGTCAGAATGGCTATGAAGATCTATGGCTTAAAGGCAACCATATTGAGGCCAAACAACACATATGGTCGGCTTTCCGAGAAAGGTTTTCTCGTAGAATACTTGATCTCACAGATGCTTCATGAAGAGACATGCTATATAGGCGCTCCAGAATCCGTTCGAGATTATATGTTCGTCGATGATCACGTGAATGCCTACATACTTGCGATGGAATCTGAAAGGGCTGTGGAGAAGGTGTTTAACGTTTCGCCTGGCAACCCCGTTAGCAACCGTGAATTAGCTCAGCTATTGGCGAAGACAATTGGATTTGACGGAAAGATAGTTTATGGAAGTTATCCGCCGGGATATCCGCAGCGACCGGCCGTTTGGGACCCTGATTATCTTGTCCTAGATAACGCAATGATACGTGATGCCCTAAATTGGAAACCGACCGTCAGTCTCGCAGAAGGCCTTCGAAAGATTGCTGATAGATGGAGAGACAGGCCCATGGTATGAAAACCAATTTCTATCAAAAGTAGGAACAGACAAGGCAGCTATGCGATTCAGGGAAATAGAAATTATCTAAGCGCGGTGAAAGGAAAAACGACCGATAGACCAAAGGTGTCGATAGTCATCCCAACATACAACAGAAGGATGTCGCTCAAGGGATGTCTAGATTCGCTAATCAAACAGACCTACAGAAATTTCGAAGTGATCGTAGTAGACGGCGGGTCCACCGATAGCACCAGAGAACTTGTTTACGAATACTCGCTTAAGCTGCCTATCATATTTTCAGTACAAAAAGGAGGATTGGTCCTCAAAATGAATGAAGGATTAAGAATCTCGAGAGGCGAAATTGTCATCCGAACCGACGATGATGTGATAGCCGACTCGAATTGGTTGTGGGAGATCGTAAACACGTTCGCCGTATCGCAGAACGTAGGAGGAGTGACGGGCCCAACAATAATTCCTGAAGATAGATTACAGAACAGGGATGTTTTCACTTTCCTCCGTAAGTTTGCAGATGAAGGGCTCCTTTGGGAGTTAGCAAGATCAATTTACATAAAGATATTCCTCGAAGGAAAACCCCATTATGTAGGTCGCGTTTTTAAGTCGGGTGCGTGGGCTCCAGGGTCGAATTTCCCTACGAGCGCCAACATCAAGAACCTGGTCGACGTCGACACCCTCGAAGCTTGTAATATGGCCTTGAGGAAAAGCCTGATCGAAAAAGTCCACGGTTTTGATGATACTTATCGAACTCTTGCGGAATGGTCCGAAGTGGATCTCTGTTTTAGGATCAGAAAGCTTGGCTACAAGCTGATATTTAATCCAAAAGCAGTAGTGTTTCACATGGTAAGTCACGCTGGAATCTTTATCGAACGTACACACGCCTACGACCGGATGGTGAACTTTATTCATTTCTATCTAAACCATATCAAACCGAATACTCTTGATAAGGCGCTTAGGTTTGGACTCTATCTAGTTTTCCTCAACTGCTATTGGATGTATAAGTTTGCGCGTAGTGGGAACCCAGACTATCTGACAGGCGTGTCGGGCACAATTGCTGGCTTGCTGAGGAAGGCAGATCGAGCGCCCGAGTAGGTCTGGTGACAACACGTGAAGAGCGTATATGCACTCTGCATTAACGATAATCTTTATGATGCCATGGAAAGACTTATTGCGTATCTAGACTTGCCCAACAAACTCAGAAAGATATGCATAAAACTCAACCTGTGTGAGTATCGACACAGAGAAACAGGAGCAACATCTGATCCGCAAGTTGTCGAAGTACTGCTAAAAACCTTGCGTCAAAGATACGCTTCTTCTGAAATCTACCTAGTCGAGAACGACGCTACGGGCGTATCAGCGGACAATATCTTTGAATTTCTCAAGGTAGATAAACTCGCAGCGAAGTATGACTGCCGCGCGGCGAACGTGGCTCGGTTAAACTGGATTGAAAAGACCATAAAAGGATTGCATTTTGAGAAGATTGATATTCCTGAGCTCCTTGAAGAGTGTGACTTGTTTATAACTCACCCCAAGCTCAAGACCCATGGCGGAACCAAGATGTCCTGCGGTCTAAAGAACCAGTTTGGTTTGCTGAGACAAAAAAGGAAAATAGAATATCACTCGTTTCTGGACGAAGCTATTGTCGATGCTAACCTTGGCATGAGACCTCAGTTAAGCATAGTTGACGCGAATATCTGCATGGAAGGAAATGGAGGGCCGGTCTTTGGTCTTCCGAGAAAGCTGGGATTATTGATTGGCGGAGCAGATACTGTTGCGGTTGATTCTTTTTGTGCGAAGCTCATTGGGTTCGACCCATACTTCATAGGTCATATTAGGAAAGCGGCAAGAAGGCAGATAGGCCAGATGAGCTACCATTTGGTCGCGGATTTTGACCACGGAGATTACAAGAAATACAGACTCAGATTTAGTCACACATTATTTTATCTTTTGAAGTTTGTCAGAAGGGAGTTACAACGATAAGGGTCGGCGTTATCGGGGCTGGTTTCGTCGCGTATAACTATCATCTACCAAGCCTCCTTACGAGTAATGACGTGCGGGTTGTGGGAATTTGTGATTCTAACAAGAGGGCATTGGATCACACGGCGAATACGTACGGCATTCGGAACCGGTACACTGAGGTAAATGCTCTCTTGCAGAGTAGGGACCTGGACATGGTCGACATTACTACACCAGGCTTCACGCACTACGAACTCTGCCGGATGGCTATTGAGAATGGTCTCCACATTCTTGTTGAGAAGCCCGTGACGCTGTCCGCCCAGCAGGCAGAGGAATTGAACGTAAGGAGCAAGAATAGCGGAGTCAAAATATGCGTTATGCAAAACTACCGTTTCCGCGATGCGTTAATCATGTTCAGGAAGCTACAGGAAGAAGGCAAAATCGGAGAAATAAGCCATATGATAACGCTCCATCACGGAGGAACCATTTTCGCGCAACCTTCTTGGATCTGGAAAGAAGAGCTGAGCGGCGGGATCCTATACGAAAATGCTATCCATGCTGTGGATCTTCACGCATGGCTATTAGGCGAACATAAACGAATAATAGGAGTTAGATCAGTTTATAATGAAAGCCTTGGGCTCACCACTTCGATACAGGCGTTAGTGGAGCACCGGAATAAGACATCTGGATTCCTAGACTTGACCTGGTTTTCTACATCGATGTTCTTTCGAAGCGATGTCCTTTCCTCGATAGTGGATGTCACTATAAAGTTGCAGCCTGACGGAATAGTTGTGCAATCCGGAGAGCTGGGACCTCTGCAAGAGGCCCTAGCAGATTTTAGAAGAGTATGGAACTTTGGGAAAACAGTTCTTACAAGGAGGTTTAAGCAAGAGTCCGTGGCCCCGCACTGGAGGGTGATAGCACAATTCCTCTCTTCAATAAGATCCGAGAGTGATGTTCCAGTTACAATAGATGACGTCATGCCTACGATGCGACTTCTTGATGAAATAAATCAATACGTCAAAAGAGGTGCGCCAAATGAAGAAAAACCTAGGCTGCCACTACGAAAGAAAGAGAAAAACGAGTTATGAAGTCACAACACTAAGACCAATTGTTGTTTTCTCCTAGGTCGTAATGTGGGTGGGCTACTGTGGATAACATGCCGTTAGTCTCCGTGATAGTTGTGAATCACAGTAGCGGACGATATATTTCGCGATGCTTAAGCTCTGTTCTAGACAGCGATTACTCCAAGATTGAACTGACAGTTGTTGACAACGGTTCCACTGACGGCAGCATCGAACTGGTTGAGAAGCTGTATGGCAAGGACACTCGCGTTAAGATAATCCGCAACAAGACGAATCTCGGGCCTGCCGTGGGCCGAAATATTGGAGCAAGCTTGGCTAAAGGCAAATACCTGGTATTCCTAGATGATGATACCGAAGTTGAAAGCCAATGGCTGACGGAAGCAATAAAGACAATGGATTCCGACAGCACGATAGGAGGTGCTCAATGTAAACTGCTGCTAATGGGTAAACGTGACCAGTTCGATTACGCCGGGGACTACTTGAGCCGATACGGCTTTCTAGTTCAAAGAGTAGATTTTGGAACGACTGACGAGGGTCAACTGGATAGAGTTGCAGAAATATTTAGCGCGAAATCCGCCGGCATGATTGTTCAACGTCACGCCTTCGAGGATATCAAAGGGTTCGACGAGGACTACTTCATATACATGGAGGAAACGGATCTGTGCTGGAGAATATGGTTGAATGGTTACAAGGTAGTGTTCCTACCAACATCTGTTGTTTACCACGACTTCGGCAGAGCGTTGAAGCTTTCATCAAAACGCACAAAGTTTTTGGCCAAATATCATGGAACTAAGAACTATATCACTACACTGCTGAAGAACCTTGAATGCAGAAATTTGCTAAAGATTCTTCCAATACATGTAAGCCTTTGGGTTGGAATTCTTCTTTGGCATGTCATTGGCGGTAGGCTGAGTGAGGCGAATCATATCAAAAGAGGCATTCTGTATAACCTAATTGGCCTAAGGCACGTCTGGGCGAAACGAGAAGCGATTCAGTCTTCAAGAAAAGTGCCAGACAGGCAAATCATGCCACGGATCATGAAAAGTAAACCTCTCACATACTTCTATCGCAAGCTCACGTATTCGGGGTCAGGATGGAGAGCGTAAAATGATTGAACATGGTGCTTCCGGAGCTTTAACGGAGAAAAATTGGCTTCTAGAAATGCTAAAGAAGTTCGACCACCCCTCTACTGCGCTGTGGAGAGCAGTGGAGGCAAGACACATTCAGGCACTGCTTTCCGAAATGGTCTTCGAAGCCCCGATCTTGGATCTAGGATGCGGCAACGGTAAGTTTTCATCAGCTATTTTTGCCCCGGAAAAATTGGATATCGGATTGGATACTTCTGAGTGGGATATAGCTAGGGCGGGGCAATCTACCGTATACGAAACGGTCATGGTGGGTGATGCAAGATGTCTTCCGTTTCAAAATGAGAGTTTCAACGTTGTTTTTAGTAATTGTGTACTAGAGCATATCCGAAGAATCGATGAAGTCCTTAATGAGGTGTCAAGGGTATTGAAAGCAGATGGGGCATTCATATTTACTGCGCCAAGCGACTCGTTTGGCGATTATCTATTTGTCCATGTCTTCCTAGAAACAATAGGTCTGAAGAAATTCGCTCGTTGGTACAGTAAGAAGAGAAACCAGTTGTTGAATCACTATAATTGTTACGACCCTATGACTTGGAAGCACAAAATCATGAATGTTGGTCTAAATGTATTAAAGGCTAGGTATTATCTTTCAAAGTCCACTGTGGAAATTTGGGATTTCTGGGCTATCTGCATATTCCTTTTGCGAATACTTGGTGTATTTAAAACTAGAGCCTCTGCGTTGTTGTTAAGCAAAAGCCGAAAGATACGGATATCCGTTTTCCGACGAATCCTCTATGGCTATTATAGCCAAAATCGAGAAACCGGAGGGGCATTATTAATTGTCGCAAAGAGAACCAAGAACAAGTGATCTCACTCGTCTATGGTATGGAGAAGCCTATGAGTCAGATAAATATATCAGGTCAAGATACATCGAATGTATATCGTTGCTTTCTGACTACATTAAAAATGATGTCAAGATACTCGACATTGAAGGGTATACAGCGAAGCTCTTAAAGTCTTGCTCTCTTCTGTGGAATATTATGATATTGAGTTTGAAGATGCATTGCAAAAAGGGTCCGAAGTCATAAAGTTGGATTTGGAAAATGTTGAGATGAGAATGAGAACATTGCTAATGAGTATACTTGAACACAAACGAACGCGTTTCCTAAGTCGTTTAGATGGAAAAGACCTTGTCTTAGATGTCGGCTCGGGCAGTAAACCGCTTCCGAGGGCAAACATTCTTTGCGACCTCTCTTTACGTTATGATGCTGAAAGGTCAGATCGCCCCTTAAAGATAAACGGGAAGCCCCTTATCGTTTGCGACATTCAACACTTGCCGTTCAGGGATAAGCAGTTTGCGTTTGTCAATTGCACCGCCGTTCTGGAACATACGAAAAGACCCAGTCGAGCCATCGAAGAGCTAAGGAGAGTCGCGAAGAGGGGATATGTCACGTTCCCGACATTCCTCTGTGAGGTGATGTATAGGCAATCATTTCATAGATATGTGATCAGGCGTAAAAGTGGGAAGTTCGTTTTCCAGCCGAATACACTCCCTTATTGCACCTTCTTTCATGCGGCATCCAATAGAATTGTTATGTGGCGCCTAATACAGATAGCCATTAATGAGATGACCTCGGTCTTCACTACAAAGCTGTTTTTTGACGATCAAGGATTCTATTCGGCATGACATAAGGGACGTCAGAAAGGCGCCCATCAAGCTCCATGTGGAGGACGGCAAAATCATCGCAAAGATACTCACGGAGAGGAGATGAGAAAGTCGATGAGACCAATGTTCTATGGTATATTAATATTCTTCGGCTCAGGGGTCCTATGGGTTCTCTTCAGTATAATTGCTGGGTTTGGACTCGCTTTCTCGGGGCAGAGTCCTCTAATGCCTTTCGTGACGCTCTTTGGGCTACTATTCTTCTTCAGCCTTCCCGTAAACAAGAAATCATATGCGAGCCCTACCTCTATATCATATCCTAGCGAGCGATGTTTCGAAAAGAATAGGTTCAGGTTTGAATCACTAATCATACTTGTTTTTTACTGCGTTTTAGCCTTCATCGCCTTCAGAGGCATTTTGCTACAAAATGGAACGCTTGGACATAATTGGGATTGGTCCATACCACCATTATCGATTCAGCTACGGAATAAGGCAGACAACGTTTTCTATGTCTGGAAAGAGTTGTCGCTCGGATATTTCGGGTTCTTGGAATTGAGTACAATTTTTTTCACCTTTACGTTCTCTGTCCTCGGCTATGCCGGTATCTCAGGGGAATTCGTTTCGAAGTTTCTCCCATTTATTACGATCGTTCTTTCTGGAACGAGCATGTTCTATCTTGTTGAAGATATTTTATTAAAGAAAACCAGCAAGGCTAAAACTAACCTCGAAGGAACAATTTTCTTTTCGTCTTTGATGGCAGGTTATTTTTATGCTTTATCCCCCTTCTTATTTTGCGAGTTCATAGGCGGAGCTGCGACGCAATTTTTCAGCTACTCTTTCTTGCCGCTTACAGTCCTACTATTCAGAAAGGTAACCGAAGATTCCAAAAAGGCTCACATGATATCTACGGCGATTGTATTGAGTGTCGTTAGCATCTCACTACAGAACTTGCTTCTGATATCAATTATCCTGTCTTTGTATGCGCTAACTCGCACGAATCCGCAAAAATCCTTTGAAAAACTAGTTGCCACATACCTTTTATATCTTCCATTCAACGCGTATTGGATCTTACCTACCTTTTCTTCCTTGGGTGTCGAACTCCACTCCTACCTTGCGGGAGGATTCTTTCTGCCGAATATTGAGTTTTCCGTTCCTTCACTCGTGGAGATATTCATGGGAACAGGATACTTTAGACCATTCTTCATATGGAGCATTAACCCGAGAGTTATCGGTATCTGGTTACTCTGCTCGTTGAGTATGATTTGTCTCTTATTTGCATCAGTGTTTCTTGTTATTAAGAGAGATAAGGAAAGTTTGTTCTGGTCCATCTTACTGCTTCTTTCTTTTGGCGTAGCTACTGGTGGCAAGTCTCCACTCGGTGGTTTAATAATATGGATGTATGAGAATATCTCAGTTATGATTTTATTCAAATCTCCACAGCACTTCATGGTATTGCCAACATTATTTCTGGCAATACTTTTAGGGATTGGCGTTTTCGGTCTCATACATAAGATTATGTCTGGCTTGACCAAGAAGCGTTTTTTGGTTTACCTAATACTTCTTGTCATTATTACAGTTTGGATATCCCCATTTTTCACAGGCAATCTGGGAATGAATTACTTGGAAGATCGGGGAGGAGGAAATTTTGTAGCAAACTTTCAGCTATCTCCGGGCTATGTGGATATCCTACATCAGCTTGATAGCCAAACCGGCGATTTCAGAGTTTTGTATCTACCAGTGTCCGGATCCCCTTATTATCTAGAAACTGAATATCAAAGAGAAGGGCAAGGAGGAGACCCGATCGTAGTTTATTCGCAACATTCGACGATCGTCTCTGATCTAGCCCCATCTCCTGTTGCACAGCAAATTGGTCTTTTGTTAGAAGAAACGCTTTATCGAGACAATGTTCCAAAAGACGTTTCTAAATTGCTCGGCCAGATGAACGTGAAATACATCATATTAAGGAGCGATATCCGACCACATTTTAGTCCTTTCGTGAATAGCTGGAACCATTCTTGGATTTATCGGTTTCTCAAAGAGAATACACGAATTAGTTTCGTGAAGGAGTATGAATACATATCTCTTTGGGAAAACCTAGATTTTCTACCTCATATTTTGGTCCCTAACGGCGTCGGCTACGTCGAAGGCAATCTCAGCGCAATCGCATCGCTGTTAGATGCAAACATTTTCGACCCTCACGTAGCATATTTCTTTTCGAATTCAACACCAGACGAAAGCAAAAACGCTATTTTAGCTCATTCCACGACCCTAATTATTTACAAGGATGCGGTTGACACCTGTGCCAAAGAGGGATGGACAATTATTCGGGATGGCGGTTTCAACACTCTAGGTACCGTGTTTGCAAAACATCCGAATGCGAGCGTTTCATATAGTTTCTATGCGCCTGAAGACGGTGTCTATAGAATCTTCGCACTTGTCCGTTGGGATGGTGCTAGAGGAATGCTGAGATATAAAATAGATGACGGTGATTGGTCTGCACCAACTACACCTTTCTATGGAAAAAAAGGTCAGCTGCAACCATTCTATTATAAAAATCTCATGCTCGGTGAATCTATTCTTTCAAAGGGAAACCATACAATGGCTTTGATGAACTACGTGGATCTCAACATCTCTCCGGGATACCAGAATATAGCCTCCATCTTCCTCATTAAATCGAAGCCAGCAAACCAAACGACAAATGCTGGCAT
>Ga0209314_10000859_pt1 | contig 13798 bp, 13 predicted proteins | sample I19B2metaG_FD_184146 | JGI IMG/M metagenome (GOLD analysis project Ga0209314, IMG submission 184146) | Lake sediment bacterial and archeal communities from Gulf of Boni, Indonesia to study Microbial Dark Matter (Phase II) - ​I19B2 metaG... | ecosystem: Environmental > Aquatic > Freshwater >...
GTGATTAGATCATCCACTACCAAAACTCGCTCGCCCGGCGATAGCAGTCCTTCAACTCTCCTCTCTCTACCGTGCGTCTTTACCTCCCTCCTCACGTATAGGAAGGGCTTCTTTGTTCTGAAAGCCAAGACCGCGCCATACGGAATACCAGCCGTTGGCAGACCAGCGATTCTCTCAAACTTGTCAATTCCAATCTCATTCCTTGCTGTAGACTCATAGATCTCTGTGACAATGTCGAAGGTCTCTGGGAAGCTCGGTAGGATTCTCAAGTCTATGTAGTAAGGACTCATCTTTCCACTGGCAAGCGTAAATGCGCCAAACCTTAATGCTCCAGTCCTAACGAGGATCCTGCAAACATCCTCTTTGGTTTTCTTGCCGTCCAAGAGCAACACCTACGTTTTTCCTGATGGATAGATGAGGGCTTCTCCTTGCCTGATCACTTGAGATTCTATTTTCGGAGCGATCTTGCCAAGGGCAGTCACAAACTCCTTCTGTCCCTCACCGTGATAGGGAATGGCCAATTTCGGCTTGACGAGAGCGGCGATCTCGGCGCCAGCCTTGGGAGTTGCCTTCGGAGCGATCCCAATTGTGCACAGGCATACATCTACATCGTACTTCTTTCCTATGTCTGCCATCTCTTTGAATGGCAGACTGTCGCTCGTGTGATACAGCGTGACGCCGTCCTCACTAGTGATCAGATACGTCACCGGTGCTTCTGCTGGATGCGAACTCTTTTCCGCGTGTATTGTTGCGTCCTTAATCTGAAACTCGTCTCTAACATTCGCCACGGAAAGCTTGCCTGCCGATATTGCGGCGCTCAGCCGATCATATGATGCCTTGTCACATATGACTTGGCAGCTGATCTTGGACTGAAGATCGATGACTGTTCCCTCATCGAGATGATCATAATGCTCATGCGTCACTAGAATAGCGTCGATATCTGTGAGAATCGATTCATCAACCTCGACCGGGTCAACTACAATGCCAATGTGGGGGGACCTCATCAATATTCCTGAGTACTTGTTGAGCCACGTGATGGCGATTTGCCCTCTACTTAGAGAATTCTTATCAAATGCCACTCAAGGCACCAGTCATAGGGGTTCTAGAGAGCGTCTTTAACTCTTTTGGTTTCTCTCAAGCATTGAAGGTAAGCGTTCTTCGATCGGCTTAAATCGCAAGTCAGCTTCGACACAGATTGGATGAGATACATGGTAGAGGTCTGGCTTCCGTACGGAAGAACCGAGATTTCAGTCAGGATTCCGGACGAGGGGTTTCAGGGAATCATCGAATCCAAGGATGGGCCTTCAGCCAGAGACCCTTTAGTCGAAACCACACAAGCACTTGAGAATCCTGTAGACTCAAAGCCGTTGGCCTCAATGGTATCTGCGGGCGAGAAAGTTGCGGTCGTCATAGATGACGCAACGAGGCCTGCGCCGACTCGCCTTATGATGTCTTCCCTCGTTACCCAGTTATCTGAATCAGGCGTCCGAATGGAGGACGTGACTGTTATTGTTGCCACAGGGATGCATCGACCGCCGACAAGTGGAGAAATAGCTGCATTTCTCGACGAGGAGCTTGCTGGACGAGTCAAAGTAGTAAGTCATGACTGCAAGGCTGAGGATCTAGCGTATGTGGGCGATACTAGCCGTGGAACCAAGGTCTATCTCAACAAGGAGTTCGTAGCGGCCGACGTGAGGATCCTCACAGGTGATATTGAGCTGCACTATTTCGCCGGCTACGGAGGTGGCCGCAAGAGTGTGCTGCCCGGGATATCAGGCGCAAAAACCATCTTGCATAACCATGCCCTGTTATTGCACCCGAGGGCGCGACCAGGGATCCTTGACGGGAATCCAGTAAGCGAAGACATGCGAGAAGCGGCGGAGATGGCCAAAGTGGATTTCATTCTGAACGTGGTCCTCGACAGGAAGGACAAGATAGTGAAGGCTTTCTCAGGGAATCTTCGTAAGGCCTTCACGGGTGGAGTCCGAATTGTTGATAATATGTGCAAGGTTTCCTGCGAAGCTAGGGCGGACATTGCTGTCGTAAGCCCGGGAGGGCATCCAAGAGACCTCACCCTATACCAGGCTCTCAAGGCTGTACATCACGCACTCGACATTGTGAATGAAGGGGGCGCCATAGTTCTCATCGCAGAATGTCCCGAAGGACACGGCAACGACACGTTCCGTGATTGGATGATCAAATTCGATGAGTTGCGACAGATGGAGCAGGAGATCAAGAAGAGGTTCGTCATCGGGGGACACAAGGCATACTTCCTTGCTAAGGCGCTCAAGAGAGTGAAGGTGTATCTGCTCTCAACTATGCCGGATCACTATGTCTCAAGAGTATTCAAGCTACGTCCCTATGAGACAGCAAATGCTGCTCTTCAAGCAGCCCTGAGAGGGGTTGGGAAAGACTCTAAGGTTGTTGCCATCCCGCACGGAGCGGTAACACTCCCCACGTTTCCCGTGACTGATCGCACATAACAGAGATTCCTGTGTTGGCCAGCTAGGCGCTGTTGAGAGTGGAACTTGTGAAGTTGGAAAGCGAGATTACGACTTCTGAAGAGGAGATTGTGGAGCAAATCCGCGTGTTAAAGGGAACCAATATCAACGATACTCTCGCCACTCTAGCTTAGCGGAAACACCATGAAGATCTTTAAGATGCCCAGTTTCCTAGGTTTATGTTGATGCAGACTCCCTAGAGTCTGACGAAGAGGATGACAATCATGACTAAGACTATTCCGTAGAGAAGCTTTCTTGACTTGGAGGTAGGAGACCAATCGTCAAGAGGCGTCACTCCAGAAAGCCCTCTACCGCTTGCAAACATCATTATCGAAAGAAGCAGGGCAAACGCCCAGAAGCCTGAGATCGCCATCACCCCCAATCCGAGGTAGCTTGTGATCTTATGTCCCTTTGGCCCAAACAGCGCCCTAGAAAGGTGCCCCCCATCCAGCTGCCATATGGGCAGCAGATTGAGGTAGCTTATCAGACTGCCTACCCAAGCGGCAAACTCAATTTGTGTAAAGAAAAGCGCGAAACCTTCAGGATATGGCCTCACAATCGGTATGAGCAAGTCGAACAGGAACGGATATTCTGGCCATGATGCCGGTTGTGCAAGTCCCAACTTGTTCCAAAGTATGGCCTGTCCCATCGGGACGAGATAAGCTGATTGAATGCTGAGGATCGTCACCACGAGCAACGAGACGAAAGCTACTAAGGGGCCGCTTATGCCGAGATCAAAGAGGGCGTCTCTATTATTGGGTGGGCTTCTCAGAGAGATCACGGCGCCAAATGTGCCAGTGGGCGGGATGCCTGGCACGAAGTAGGGCATCGTTGCGTCCATACCATGAATCTCACATGCGATCTTGTGACCTATTTCGTGGAGCCCCACTATTCCCAGAAGCGATAGCACAAAGAGGCCTACTTGAAGATAGACATTGGCTTGAGGCATGAGCACTTCTCGCTGCACGACTGATCCTCCCCAAAGGACAAAACCTGTTACGAAAACTGTTCCAACAGTCGTGGCGAAAAGGCCGAGATTTAGAATCGGCCTTGTGGGTCTTGGCTTGGGTTTTGGAAATACTCTTATCAGAAGGTTTCCTGCTTCAAATCGAAGCGTTGGAACCAAGTCTTTGCTAGACAGCTCATCGACGAGAGCTTCGAATTTCTTCTTGGCACGTTCAGGAACCACCACAAACGTTGGTATGTCTTGAGGATCTAGGTACGCATCTGTGATATTGAACTTGGACGATACCGATGCTTTAGCCTCTATGAAAGAGAATGGCTCCTTCGCCTCGCCAGTGGACATGTCTGACATTTGCGTGCTCCCGACTTTTTCACGTATCGAAGAAACGAACGTCATATAAACCCATTGCACAGGTCGCTGAGACATAACAGACGAATTTTCCGAGTTCCGACAAGATCTTATAGCTGGTCCTTGAGACAAGGAGGCGACCTTACTTTGGACGAGATGCTGGATTTCGAGATTCGAGGATTCGAGCAGAAAGACCTAGAAAGTGTGATGGAAATCAACAGAACCTGCCTACCAGAGAACTATAGCTCCTCCTTCTTTCTGGAAATCTTTGAAAAGTACCCCGAGGCATTTCTTGTCGCCTTGAATGACAACCGAGTAGTCGGATACATCATGTGTAGGTTGGAACGAGGTTTCTCCGAGATGAGCAGATTCAGACTCGTAAAAAAGGGCCACGTGGTCTCAATTGCAGTTCTCCCGGAACATAGAGGAAGGGGAATTGCCACTGAACTTGTCAGGAGAGCCATGAAAGGACTTGTTGAAAAGGAAGCTGAAGAATGCTTTCTGGAAGTCCGAGCTTCGAATAGATCAGCTCAAGAGCTTTACAAGAAACTTGGGTTCATGGAAGGTAGAAGCATTCCATTCTACTATCAGAACGGGGAAGGTGCCATCGTGATGAGCAAGACTCTTAGGTGATTATTCACCTCCGGCCTGCTTGGGCCAGGGCATCAGTGTATCGAGTTATGAACGAGTAATGAGTTTTGACAGTACGCCACTCGAATCTGGATGTTGATCACCTGCCAGCTGTATCGGCGATGACTTCCTCATAGCTCTTCCAAAACCCTATCCGAGAACTGTCTGACCTATCAGCTTAAGAGCAGACAGCCTGTCATGGACCAACAGATGCGGCCTTATGAAAAAGGTATACCTGTGCGGAAGCCTCAGATTCAGAAGTGACATTGAAGAGCTGCTGAGAAGACTCAGGAAGGAAGGGATTGAGGCCCAAGCGTCCTTGAAATTAGATAAGCGTGGCATCGTTGCATGCCTAGAAGGAGTCGATGAGGCAGATGTTGTGTACGTAGTCAATCCGAATGGCTATATCGGAAAAAGTGTCAGCGTTGATATTGGGTATGCCTACGCAAGAGGAAGGCCAATCTACACCAATCATCCGATAGCTGACCCACCGGTGATGCCTCTAAAAGACAGAGTCTTATCCTCCGAGCAGCTGATCGACCTTTTGACGCACAGTTGAACGTCAAGGTGAAACAGCTGGAACATGCGAACTGACTGTCGTACAATGTCGCTAGAATCGAAAGAGAAAGTCACTCTTGGAATAACCCACGGTGGCTGCTACGTCTTCCCACTGGCTCCGACCGCAGTGGCCATCACAAAGTTCCCGCATCTTCTATCAACTCAGACATGGTGCAAAAACTGTGACTGCGAAGAAGATGCTCGAACGCCTGATCGCAAGAAAGACTGTACGGGAGCATCGCTATTCGTGAGAACCCCTTCAAAGACGAATCAGGGCGGCGCCTATATAGTTGCCAAGGATGAAAGGTAAGTATTGCAGGCATATTTCTCTCATTCGACTTCTTCACAAAGTAGTCCACGAGGCCCGGATCCACGGAAGACAAAAGCGATATGAAATAGCCTGAGCCAAATGGCATCTCAAGGTTCCGGAACAGGGTGAATGACAAAGGCCTTGGAAGAGTCAGCGGCTTCTTACGGAACGGGCTATACGTAGAAATCGGAATCTCGATCAGGCCTGACAGCCTTGCAGACGCACTGAACGGTCCATAGCTTGAGCTGTCGTAGACGAATCCTTGTCTCGCCAATTCTCTTAGGCATTCAGGCGTTATTGATGCCCTTGGCGCTCTAAATCCTCTGGGATGGAAGGACTCGATGAGCCTTCTAGATTTCTGAAGCTCTTCTCTCAAGGAATTTACTGTTCTTAGTGGCGTGTGTGTATGAGAATGGTAAGCCACCTCATGTCCTAGCTCTTTCGTTTCGGATGTGAGATCAGGATACCAGTCATGTACTTCGCCAACAATGAAGAAGGTTACTTTCTGCCTGTATTTTCTGAGGGTCCGTAGCATCCTCCTCGTAGATGAGGCTACAAAGCCATTGTCCAACGCCCTCCTATTCTCCTCGGTCTCCACGCTTCTCTTTCCGGCTTCAGATAGGTGCCTCCTCTCGGTCACATATCTATGCGATATTGACTCTAAGTCAATTGTTAGGCAGTTTCTCAATTGAATCATTGGCAAATGTCATGCCTCCTCGTCTTAAGAGCTTAGGCCTGCCTCTCTTAGATTGTTAGGTCTAAACAGGCAACGGCCACCTCCTAAGCAAAGAGCTAAAGGCTGTAGGCCGTCATAGTACGGCCAGCGCCTCAACGTGTCAACCGAGTTGCCTACTATGGGTGCCCAATATGCAGGAATCGGTAGATCGTGAGAGTCTGTTGCCGAACATCTCACTTGATCCTCCCTCATCAGCAAACTCTATGCGGACATCTGTGGTTCTTCCGACGATGAATGAAGAGAGTAATGTCTCTGGAATCTGCGGGAAGTTGTATACTCTCAGGCAGCACTATCCTCAGTTGGTAGAGGCGATATTTGTTCTGAACAATACTACAGACAACACGCAACAAGTTTTGACGGCCATATCAAAGCGGCCTGGGTACGAATTCGTCAAGATTTCCTGTTCGGATGGTGCCCGAGGAAGTGCGATAAGACGAGGAGTGGAATTGGCACAGGGCAACATAGTAGTTATCATGGATTCCGATGGTCAGTACGATCCCGGGGAGATACCAAAGCTAGTGCGGGTCATAAGTAATGAAGGATACCACATCGTTGTTGGAAGAAACCATGGGTCAGAGAGTTTCGTTCGTCGTTTCATATCCGAAACTTACAAGAAGGTGACAAAGATGTTGCTCGGGTTGGACTATGTTCAAACCGGGTTTAAGGCGGGTATCAAAGAAGTTCTTCTTGAGACGATTCCAAGAGGAGTTCCGGGCCTAGATATAGATGTGCGATGGATGAACAACATTGTGCGAATGGGCCATGGTGACAAGCTCTCTGACGATGTGGATGTCAGATTCCATCCGAGGCTGCAGGGCAAGTCGACATTCAACCCGCTCAAGCTTTCTCTTGGGCTACTGTACACAACTCTGAGCCTCAGTGTGGAGCGCAAGACCGGGAGGGAATTGCCCTTTCCTCAGTCATTGAGGAAACTCACTCTGCGCCCTGAGACGTGAGCTGTCGCTAAGAACCAACGCGCCGGGCAATCAGATTGACATCTCCTGCCGAATCAAGGAAACGCTCTGCGCCAGATTCAGAGATCCTTGTCATGAGGCAGATCTCGCGTCTGCTGCCTTTTCGGCCAGCAGATTTGCAGAAAATCAGAGAGGCCGCTTCGCTTCGATGGAAGAATCGCGGTAACTAGCCTTGCCCCGAAGGCTTTGCCTTGATCACGTACAGGAACGAAGTGGGCTCCTCAACCACCTCGATTCTGAAACCCGCTTGATCAAGTAGGGATGCAATGCGGCGAAGAGAAAACAGATTTATCCTGTAGCCGTGGCACGAGTGATACACCCAATACACGACACCGAAAATCGACACATTGAGAACAGAGAGAACCAGATATCCCTCCTTTGTGACATGCGGACGAAGACGCTTGAGCGCCGCCAGGGGCTGTCTGCAGAACTCTAGTGGCCCTGCACATAGAATCTTGTCAAACTGTCGGTTCAGGCTCAAGTGCTGTACGTCGTAGACTTCGGCCTCTATTCCGGCTCTCTTGACAACCTCGACCATTCTGGGAGATATATCCACGCAGAACACCTCAGCACCTCTGCTTTTGATGAGGGTTGCGTAGTAGCCTGAGCCGCAGCCCACATCGAGTACTCTTTCTCCTTTCCTCGGGGATAGGAGGCGCATCAAGGAGTCCTTCTCTTGATTCTTCATCGCACCTCCGATTCCTCTGGTAATCATCTTGGAATAGTTCCCCGAAACCCTATCGTAGTGTTGTTTCGGTTTCATGGTCGACATCTCTCTAGTCTGCGTGATCTGACCGGTATCACTCCTAATGGTGACTAGGATCCGCTATGCGATGCTCGTGCGACCCGAACTTTGTACAAAGCGATTCTGTGATCTTCGATCTCAGCTCGAGGATCTAGGTAGAACTCAGCTACCCTCGTCACCTCAAGTTGCAGCACAAGAGGGTGCCTAGCGAGGTATTCGAGAGCCGTACTTGTAATGAGCAGTGTTTCCTTATTCGCGGAATACCTCTCTAACAATCCAAGGTTGTCTTTGATCTGCTTCCTACAATGGAAGTACCGAAACTCCGGGGCATACATCCGAAACGCACTGTACTCATGGAACACAAGAATCGTCGTATTGTTGGGATCGTAGTTGGCCTTGACGTATCGCACGAGTTGAGTTATGGGTGCCGGCTCCGTGTGAAGTCTTGCTGCCAAAGGCAGGGCATGTGTGACCGGAGTCAGGAGCAGCAGAAGGTAGACACTACCACGCACGATTTCTTCAGTTCTAGTCGAATGCCTGAGCAGACGTTTGCCAGCCTTCATCGCACGTGTGACTGATGAAACAATGAGCAGCACCAGAGGCGGAAGGATCGGAAGATAGTAACGGTGGTGAATCGGTGAGCCAAAGAGATAGACGAAAGCGAAGTGAGGCACAACCCAAAGAGACATGAAAGCCTTCTCAGAAGTCTTCTTGCAGTTGAAAGCCAAGCAAAGCAAAGCACCTAGCCAGATGATGTCATAAAAAAGATAGTAAGCGGGAATGCTTTTTGATGTGAACGGGAATTCAAGGCCTGGCAGAGCAGGAAGCATCCCTCCTATCCCGAAGGTGAATATCGAGGCAAGCACAAAGAGCATTCTCTCGTAAGGGCCTAGTCCCAAAGGTCTCGCAAGTATGAAGTCAGTGTTAGCAGTTCCAATGTATACGTACCTTGTAGCCGTTAGGAATCTGTCCCAGCGAGTTACCCAAATCACCGGCACAAGCAATGCTGAGATCGTTGCAACAAACGCCAAGCCTGATAAGAGCATATTCTTGAAATCTCTTGCTTTCAAAGTCGCGAAAACCCAAAGCACTATGAACGCGAGGTTCGTGGGCCTCACACCGATTGCGAGAGCGTACACCACATATGAAATGGGAATCATTCGTCTGTGCCTTTTCATTCCGAAGTAGAGAAGAGCGACCCCCAGAGTCAGGAGAAAAGTTGAGAGAGAATCAGTCGTTGCTTTCTCGCTCGTCAGCCAGAAGCCTGGCAAAACTGCCAGTATAAGGCATGTGGAAATCGCTGTTTCTCTGCCGTACAAATTCTTAGCTAGTAGATACAAAGGAACTAGTGTTAGAGCTCCGCTAATGACACTGATCCACCTAAGAGCCACAAGCTGGTCTTGAACAAGTAAGAAAAGAATGCGACCAAGAAAGATGTAGAGAGGATATCCCGGAGCGTGAGGGTGCTCTCTCACCAGATCGAACCCTAGCAATGCCTTTGCAAAATTGAACGAGTCTCCTTCGTTGAATGAACAGGACGCGAACGAGGAATAGAGAACGAGGGCGGTGCCGGATACTGCCAATACCTCGTACTTGGTAACAGTGCGGCGTAAGCCACTGAGAATGGCCATGGCTGACAAAAGGGTTCGGGCAAAGAGACGCCGCATTCCCACAGTCTTTCTCCACGCTGGAATGGTTGATACCTGAGGTCCGCCATAACGCTTTTCGTGGAGAAGAGCAACGCTGACCGAACCATTGAAAGACCTCCTGTGCCCATTCTAGGCTTGAAATAGGATTGGGTAAGTGTCAGGTCTGCGGCACATCAAGGGTCCTAATATCGACCGGCGTCGGAGTATGCTCTAGATGCCTCTTGGAAAGAACCGATGAGGCGTTGTCAATAACTGACAGAGTTCACGGAGGGAGTCGCGCCAAGTTTGGTCTACCTGCTCTTCCACCCAGCGAGGGCGTGGCTTGCGGGGGATGCGCAAACAATTGCAGGATCCCAAATGGAGGAATGGGTTATTGCGGCCTCGTGTCTAGTTCTGACGGAAGGATTCAGAGAAGGGCGGGGACGCCAGATTCTGGAATTCTTGAATGGTATTATGATCATCTTCCAACAAACTGCGTTGCATGGTGGTTCTGCCCTGGATGTACAGGCAGCGGCTTTCCGAAGTACTCACATTCTAGTGAAAAGCCCGAGAAGGGGTACGATAACCTAGCAGTTTTCTATGGCGCCTGTTCCTTCGATTGCTTCTTTTGCCAGAACTGGCACCACAGAAGACTTGCTATAAGCGATGTGGTTCATATGAGCTCTGCGGCCCTAGCGGATAAGGTGACAGGCTCTGTTTCATGCATGTGCTACTTTGGAGGGGATCCATCTCCTCAGATGTCTCATGCATTGGAAACGACCAGGCTAGCGTTGGTACGGGCAGACCATGACGACCGAATCTTGAGAGTCTGCTGGGAGACCAACGGCCACATGGCCTCTGCTTACCTTGATCAGGCCATGGAGTTCTCTCTCCGAACAGGAGGGAATATGAAGTTTGACCTCAAGTTCTGGAATGAGGGGCTGGCTCGAGGGATCTGCGGAGTTTCGAACGCTCAGTCGCTCAGGAACTTTGAGCGAGTGGGGAAGAAGTACTTTGAAGCTCGCTTGAATCTGCCTGTATTGACGGCAAGTACCCTGCTGGTTCCCGGATACGTGGACGAAGTGGAAGTGGGGTCTATAGCCGAGTTCATATCAAGCATTGACGACAGGATTCCCTATTCTTTGCTCGCCTTCTCTCCTCAATACTTGATGAGTGATCTTCCTACGACATCCAGAGAGCACGCTATGCGTTGTCGTGATGCTGCTCTGAAGCACCTAAGACGAGTCAGGATCGGGAACGAGCACCTGCTTTCATGAGTCGCAGACAAACCAGGCCCAGTATCAATGTGGGAAGATAGAAGATGCAGAGCTCAAATTCAAGTACGAAGAAAGGAGAACGAAGGAGTCTAGTCAGCGCAACCACAAGTGAAGCGATTGACATGACTCCAAAGGCAGTGATCCAGCATTTCGATTCGCTCATGTGTGGAAACCATTAGCCAAGAGATCTTAGGGAAGCACTATTTCCGAGCTTCTCCTTCCAATAGCACTCTCAGAGGTATATTCTGGCTTTCTCCATCGGGAAGAGTTCGCCTGATGCTTATGGGGAGAGCTCCTTGCTCTAACTCCATGAGAGCAATGTCTATAGGTGATTTCGAAGATTGAGGCACGTCTATAAGAACCGGAGCCCCCATAGATATCTGCAAAGCCCTCGCTCCGACCACTCTCGCTCTCTCGAATCGAGTGAGCCTCTTCGGGCCGATCAGTTTGACGGGCTTACCTCTCTTGGGAGCCACTGAACTCTTTCTCCTGCTTCCTTGGAGAGATTCTACAGATCCATTCTTGGGTGAGTCAATGAGATTGACCTCTACCCTAGCGAAATTACCCAACAAACTCGGCAGATCTGATATAAGGTTTACTGCAAAGACTTGAATCGAGACGTTCCGGCTGAAATCGTGAAGAATCCCGAAAATGCTCGTTGAAATGACTCCAACTAAACCTCTATGACCGACATGTTCAATTTCTTTCCTATTCTGAGAAGCGTTTCGTTCCAGTCACCATATGCCACGACATGATGGTTCCCTGTAAACTGAAGAAGGCGCTCAACAGCTCCCTCAAGTCTGATCTTGGCCTGAGTTCGGCATAGGGAGAACTTGCCGATCTGGGATTCCAGAAGTTCTCCTCTAGCAACAACCATTTGAAGTGGTTTGAACTGTAGATTTGCAATCGTCACTGGCAAGCGTTTCAGGGGAACGTCAAGAGAGACACCCTCGCCTGATTCAAAGTGACTTCTCAGGATTACTTTCCCTCCAGCTTCGGCAAGCGAGGTGGGAGCTGTACAATGCGCCAAGGTTATTGTATTGAGATTTCGATCCGCTTGCACCAAGTTCGCAAGCCAGCTTGGCCCAGCAAGCTCTTTGAGCATCATCATCAACGCCGAAGATCGAAGATCTCCCTCGCATACCGACACTCTTCCTTCATCAATCAAGAGGGAAAATGCCAGACATGCAGAGGTGCCAGTTCTCTTGATAAGTCGAAAACAGTCCAAGGTAACTGCCTCGACCTTGTTCTTAGAGACCAGGGACTTGAAGGCTAGATACATCTTGCCTGATTTCTGAAGGTCTTTCTTGCTTGGCTCCATCACAGATGCGCCTGGTAACCTCTCATCAACGACCTTCGAAGCTTGATCATCATCTTGACCCCTGAATTCTGTTATTAGATCTCCAACAGGGATTCTGACAACTTCAGTTCCTAGGAGATCTGACAGTGCCTTTGACTCGTCTGCCTTGTCGTCGAAGTATTCTTCGTCTCCTATGAGGCCGATTCTCGACTCCTTGATTGACTTGAGCAGGCGTGAGGCTCTTGCTTGGCCCACTATGCTTGGCGGCGTCTCATCCAAGCTATTATACACGATCTCGCCTCGCCATGCTTCAATCCCGTTCAATTTCTCCCTGACGCTTAGGGCCGAGGATAGGCTGTTGACTTCGTCGTATGCCCAGATGAAGTAGGAATTCCCTGCGGCTATGTTCGCAGCAAGTTCAGAGGTGCCTCCACTAGCCAGAAATATGACCACTGCATCGTACTCCTCTTGGGGGAAATGGGGAATATCATCAATCTTTAATGCCGGAGACCTTCTGCCAAACACTTTGACTCCGGACTTCTCCAGTAACTCTCTGGCAAGATTTGCAGGCTCGATTGACCTGTCCATGTGCATCCTGGTCGCTAGAGGAATCATAAGCACTGTCGGTTGATCCATATCCAACAATCGCCTCTTTAATGCGCAGATGACCTCCAGACTGGCTTTCTTAAGCGTATCTCATCCTCTTGCTATGTTCTTCAACTAGGCAGCCTAGAGGTGTTAGCGTGAGATCTATTCTTCTCAGGTGTCTTTCGGACCAAACAGCGGGCAAGCAACTATCGATTTCCCGGGGCCCTACGCCTTTCTTGAAACAGTATTAACCTCATTGCAGGAAGGAAACACTCGAATGCCCCACGAACGTGGGGGCTAGAAATCCTTTTAGACATATCCAGTAGATCAGTTGCTCTGACAGGATGACCGAAAGTTGAGAGACCTCATCAGAATAAACCAACCACTGATAGGAAAGGAGGAGGTTGAGGCCGTCACTGCTGTTCTGAAAAGTGGAATTCTCGCAGACAAGAGTGGATCAGGGCCAAGAGTCTTGGAGTTTGAACGGGAGTTCGCACGGTTTGTAGGAGTAAAACATGCGATTGCAGTTTGTACCGGGACTGCAGCTCTTCACTGCGCTTTGCTCGCAGCGAACATCAGAGGTGGAGATGAAGTCCTTATCCCTTCCTTCACTTTCGCAGGAACAGCAACACCGGTTCTTCTGTGCGGGAGTAGGCCTGTATTCGCGGACATTCAAGGCGATACCTACTGCATGTCCTTGGAGAATATTGAGAACTCGATTAGTAGAGACACTAAGGCGATCGTGCCGGTTCACATCTACGGGCTCACCTGTGACATGGATCCCATAATGGAACTGGCTCGTAGGAAAGGAGTAACAGTGATTGAGGATGCTGCTCAGGCACATGCAGCTACATACAAGCAGAGGAAGGCGGGATCTCTAGCAGACATGGCCTGCTTCAGCTTCTATTCAGCGAAGAATATGACCACCGGGGAGGGAGGCATGATCACTACAAATGATGACGATCTGGCGCAGGTCCTCAGAATGATAAGAACTCATGGAGAGGAAAGACCATACTGGGTATCTAGGATCGGCAACAATTACCACATGACGGAGTTGGCTGCGGCAATAGGCGTTGTCCAGCTGAGAAAGCTTGTCGGGTTCGTGGAGAGAAGGCGGGAAAATGCGAAAACTCTAACCGAGCAGTTGGGAGTCTCAGGTAGGTTGATATTGCCTTCCGAACCTGAAGGGATGAGACATTCTTGGTACCTTTACACTGTTCGTGTCAGAGGCGCAAACGC
>Ga0209314_10000861_pt1 | contig 13783 bp, 10 predicted proteins | sample I19B2metaG_FD_184146 | JGI IMG/M metagenome (GOLD analysis project Ga0209314, IMG submission 184146) | Lake sediment bacterial and archeal communities from Gulf of Boni, Indonesia to study Microbial Dark Matter (Phase II) - ​I19B2 metaG... | ecosystem: Environmental > Aquatic > Freshwater >...
ACGGTTGTAAATCCATCGCCGACAACCACCGAAAATAGCGGGCCTCTCCTCTCCGGAGTTGATGGCGGATCCAAGCTGCCATCCTACACCTTCGATCCGACCCTGTTCAATGGGGCGTTCGAGCTTGTACTTACCGGCACCGCAAACGGCGCTCCATCGACCCTGACTATTTCCAATACGGATCTGGGGATCAACGGCAACTCGATCCAGGAGCAGTTCAACGAGGTTCTCAAGCTAGATGTGGTACAGCAGCCCGGATACAATAACTCATCCCTGACACTGCTGTCGGTCGGCATTTCTGATGCCGGCAGCCTAAAGGTTGGTGACCAGTTCGGCGTAAAGGTCTACTTCACCGACTCCGACAGCGATCCGACCAACAATGTGCACGAATATACTGTTGCTTATGATGGGAACGGCACATTGAACTTTGATCTTGCCCCACCGACCTTGTCGAGCGTGGTTGATTACGTTGAGTTCTATGCAATCGACGATAATGTCAACTTCAAGATCGACGGCATCAGCCTGGAGTACACTAAGACCATCAACCCGGACGACTTCCTGCTCAACTTCACCCTGACCGGTTATGATGCCGACGGCGATTCCACCATTGCACCGTTCAGCGTTAACCTAATCTCCGGAACATCCGGCAATGACTCGTTATTCGGCAATGCAGATGACAACACCCTGTCCGGTGGAGCAGGCAATGACCTCATTGATGGCGGCGCAGGCAACGACACCCTAAGTGGTGGAACCGGTGCCGATACATTCATGGCAAGCGCCGGGCATGACCATGTTACCGACTACAACAAGTTGATTGACGGTGACGTGGTTGATATCAGCAACCTCCTCTTCTCCGCCACCAGGTCCAATCTTGCCGTTAGCAACGACGGCGGACACGCCAGGTTGTCTGTCATGGATGGCGGAGTGGAAAAGGGGAGCATAACCTTCGATAACATTGCATATACTGACGGCATGTCTGTCGATTCGCTTCTTGGTCAGATCGATGTCAAGGATGGATCTCATCATCTCTAACTGACAATCTCTGGTGTTTGATAACAGCCGTGGGGGGCAACTCCCACGGTTTTTTTATGTTTAAGAAAATTGCATTACAAAGTTGCAATTGATTATGGTAGAGATAAAATCAATGATAAGATTTCCGCTAATTTAGGCTGTCAGGTGTAGTGTCAGGAATATCTCTACTGATTTGTGGCAATTCTGAATCTGACAATAATAGGGAGGATAAATATGAATAAAACTTTGATGACTCTGGTTGCAGGCTCACTTATGGCGGCATCATCCGTCGCTATCGCAGGAAACAAGGGCGGGCAATTTTCCGTATCGCCCGTCATTGGCGGGATTACTTTCGAGGGTGATATGAAGTTGGAGACCGCCCCTCTTTTCGGTGGCCGCCTGGGTTACAATTTCACAGACGCCCTTGGGATCGAGGCCCTTTTCGACTATGCGAAGACCAAATCCGAGGCTAATCAGGCCACCCTGGATTTCTATCGTTATGGCGGCGATCTCTTGTACCACTTCATGCCGGAAAACAAGCTGGTGCCATTCTTTGCCATTGGTTATGGCGGGATGAAGTTCAACGAGGTAGCACCCAATATTGTCTCAGATAGGACTAAAGGGGTGTTCGACTACGGCATCGGTGCCAAATATTTCGTGACAGAAGATGTCGCCTGGAGAGCAGATGTACGGCATCTTGTTAATCGAGATCACCAGGCAGTGGAGTATACGATAGGCCTTTACATCCCTATTGGCGGAGCTCCTCCTGTGGCCAGGCTGGCCGATCCACCCCCCGCTCCTGCTCCGGTGGCAAAACCGCTGCCAGCTCCGCCGCCGCCGGCCCCGTTGGTTACTCTGACTGCCTCTCCTGCGTCCATTACCAGGGGGGAGACTTCCACTCTTACCTGGAATTCCCAACATGCAACCACCTGTGACATCCAGCCTGACGTGGGCTCTGTCATGCCGAACGGTTCAAAGGTCGTATCCCCCGAGAAGGATACGATGTATGCCGCAATCTGCAAGGGAGAAGGCGGGGCTGCCAAGAGCACAGCTTCGGTAAAGGTTGTTGCCCCTCCACCACCTCCTGCTCCCGTTGCCAAACCGGTGGTGTCTGCCGCTGCAGTCCGGTTCTGTAACAAGCCTGCTATTCTCATGATTAATTTTGATACTGATAAGTACAATATCAAACCCCAGTACCATGATGAATTGAAGACAGTAGGTGATTTCCTTATTGAGTTCCCCAAGGCGAAGGGGGAGATTGCCGGGCACACTGACAGCACCCATACAAGAGCCTATAACCAGAAACTTTCAGAGCGCCGCGCCAATAGCGTCAAAGAGTACATCATCAAGAACTTCGGCATCGATCCCGGGCGTATAACCTCAAAGGGGTACGGGGAGGACAAGCCGATTGCGACTAACAAGACCAAAGAGGGGAAAGCAAAGAACAGGCGTATTGTCGCCAACTTCACTTGTGATTAGCGCCCCTCTCCCTTGAAACATGGCACAAGAAAGCCCCCTCCAAAGCTTGGAGGGGGCTTTCTTGTGCTGTTTTGCACTGCTTTTCTTTGTCTCAGGCTCTACTCTGGTTTATAAACAGGGCCAGGCTCAACCTGTTGGCGATGTGCAGCTTCTCGTATATGGCAGTCAGGTGCGCCTTGACCGTTCTTTCCGCAATTTCAAGCTCAGAGGCTATTTCAAGGTTTGTCTTGCCGTTTGCTACCAGCATGGCGACCCTTGATTCCATACGGGTAAGTAATCCCAGGCGTTGCTCATGATCCGATGAAATGGATTCGCTTGCTTTTTTTGAGCTATCTATGATGAGCTGTTGTATCACCTTTTGTCCCAGCCAGACCCCACCTGAGCCTATGATTTTTACGGCTTCTCTCAGCCTGTCCGGCGAGATGAATGTGTTGCCGTAGCCAACAACCCCTGACTTAAGAAAGGCAAGACCTTCCTCCGGAGAAGGGTGGTCGGAGAGAAGGAAAATTCTGCTGTCCGGATCCATCTTTCTTATTGCAGAACAGCAGTCTAAATCTACCAGTTGCCGGTGAAGCAGGTGAATGTCGTACTTTCGAGATGTTGTGAATTTGTCGATTTCATCAACGGAATAAGCGGCATCTAGTCTGTTGTCTCCCGAGAGCAGGCTTTTCCAGCGTGAAACCACTGAACTGACGGAGCTCCCCAATAGAATCAACATAAGACTACCTTTCCCGCAGCGCGGTGTATTTTGCCTTTAGAACCGGTTTCAGCAGATAGGAGAGAATTGTGTTCTTTCCTGTCAGGATGTCCACGGTTGCGATCATCCCCGGTATGATCGGTAAAGGGTTTTCCTTTGTCCCGAGGAAGCTCTTCTCCGTCCTCAGGGTGACCAGATAGTAACTTTCCTTCTTTTCATCGGTGATGCTGTCAGCCCCGATCTGTTCTAGTTTGGCATCAAGGCCTCCGTAGATGGTGTAATCGTAGGCGGAAAACTTGACCGTTGCTTTCTGGTTCGGTCTGAGAAAGGCGATGTCCGAAGGTTTGATTTTGGCTTCGATGAGAAGAGTACCCTCTGTTGGCACGATTTCGACGAGATTCATCCCGGGCTGGATTACACCGCCTATTGTATTAACCAGTATTCTGTTCACAGTACCGTTTACCGGGGACCTGACGAGAGTTCTGTTCAGTCTGTCTTCAAGCGCCAGTGAAGATGCCGAATCTTCTCCCAGTTGGGCTGCTACTTCGTTGTATTCAGCCTTTGCCCTGTTTGCAAAATTAAGCCTGACCTCTTTCATGGCAGCATGGCTCTCGTCGATCTTTGCCTGTATTCTTGGAATCGACTGTTTTGTAGTTTCAATGTCTCCCAGTAGCTCACTTGCCTTCCGTTCAAGCTGGAGAACTTCCATTTCTGAAACAGCCCCCTTGCTGATGAGAGGCTTGGTGATTTTCAGCTCCTTCTGGTAAAGTTCATAGGTCTTGTTCAACTCCCGAAGCCTGGTATTCATCTCTTTCAGCTCATTCTGGCGCTGGTTGATTTGTGCCTGCTTCACATCCATGCTCTGGCGAAGCTCGGCTCTCCTCGATTCAAACAGTGCCCGCTCACTGGCTACTATTATTGCTGGAGTGTCCGAAGGGACGGTGAAGCTGGCACTACCGCTGGCCTCTGCCTGCAAGCGGGCAGCTTTGGCCCTGTTGGCTGCTGATTTTGCCTTGTTCTGCTCAAGCGACGAAGCGAACCTCGTCTCATCTATCTTGAGTAGCAGTTGGTCTTTTTTGACTGTATCGCCCACCTTTACATGTAGTTCGGCCAGGATCCCCCCTTCTAGGTTTTGTACTACCTGTATCTGGCTTGCAGGGATTACCTTGCCGAACCCTCTGGTCACCTGATCTATCTTTGATATGGCGGCCCATATAAGCAAGATTATGAATAAGATGAATGTTGCCCAGAGGATAGCCCTACCTCCTCGTGGTGACTGGACCAGTATTGATGTTCTGATATCAGTTACGTAATCAACTTCGTCCGCGGGCATGCGATGAAAGAGTTTCAGTCTTTTATTATTGTTCGGTTCAGTCAAGTCACTCTCCTGCTAAATGCTGATATGACCATGTTTTAGTGCTTCAAGGACCGTAGCTCGCGGGCCGTCAGCCACAACTTTGCCGTTGTCGATAATAATGATTCGATCGACAAGTTCCAGTAGAGATGCCCTGTGAGTAATCATTATAACTGTTTTACCCGCTATTGTTTTCGTAAGGTTGGACCTAATCTGCATCTCGGTTCTGCTGTCCATGTTGCTTGTCGGCTCGTCAAGAACAAGAACCGGAGGATCCGTGAGCAGGGCACGAGCCATGGCAACGCACTGTCTTTGCCCGCCGGAGAGCCCTCTGCCGAACTCGCCTATCTCTGAATCGAAGCCCATCGGTTGTTTTTTCACAAAAGAATCCAATACAGAGATTTCTGATGCTCGCATTATGTCGTTATCATCAATGTCTGGTGCTCCCATTACCACGTTGTCACGTACTGTTCCACGGAAAAGCATAATGTCCTGCGGAACATAACCTATGTAATGGCGTAGCTCGGCTGGGTCAATCTGTCTAATGTCCGTATCATCCATCATCACCATGCCGCTGCTGGGCTCGAACAGGCCAAGCAGGAGTTTGCCGAGGGTGGTCTTTCCTGAACCGATAGGGCCGATGATTCCCACTTTTTCTCCTGGTGCAATCTCTAGTGAAATGTTGTTGAGAACATTCACTGTTTGTCCAGGGTAGGCAAATGTTGTGTTGTTCAGAGTAATTTTACCCTCGAACCTGGTTCTGTGCAGAAAGGTTTTTCCCGCGGGTCTTTCCACGGGGAGACTCATGATTTCATTCAAAGTCTTGAGTGCTTCCTTGGCGCGGTGATAGCGCGTGGCCATATTGGATACTTGGGCAACCGGAGCGATAACCTGTCTGGAAAGAATTACCAGGGCAACCAGACCCCCTTGGGTTAGGTTCCCTTCGGATATCATGTAGACGCCGGCAATTACCAGGCAGACGACAACAAGGTTCTGTATGAAATAGGAGAATTCGCTCACGGAAGACGAGAGGAATCTTGACCTGGCGCTCCAGGTGGCTATGTATCCTACGGCGTCTTCCCAGGCTTTCTGGATTTGCGATTCTGCACCAAGCAACTTGATGGTTTCAATGCCGGCCAACCCCTCCACGAGTATTGCGTTTTTCTGGGCAGAGGCGCTGAAAGTATTTTCCACCGCTTTGCGCAAAGGAGCCTGTATGAAGGTTGAGTAGAGCAACATAAGCATTATGGCGCTTATGAAATACAGGACTATATTGCCACCGATGTACCAAATCACGAACAGACCTAGGGTAACAAACGGCATGTCTATGATGGCGATTATGGAAAACGATGTGATGAAGTCCAAAATCGTTTCAAATTCGCGCAGGTTGTTGGAAAAAGAACCGATTGACTGTGGCCTTGCCTCCAGGCGAAGCCCGAGCACTTTTTGCAGGAGAAGTGACGATATCCTCAAATTAGCCTTTTTGCCGGCTTCGTCCACAAAATAACCGCGAAGACCCTGCATCAGCGCACTGAACAAATAGACGATTGTTATGCCGATTGATAGAACCCATAGGGTTTCAAATGAACTGTTCGGTATGACACGGTCATAGACGTTGAGAATGTAAAATGAACTGGCAAGAGCGAATGTGTTGATCAACAGGGAGGCCAGCAGGACATCTCGATAGATACGCCACGAAGAGAGCAGGGTTCCCCAGAACCATTCACGGATTGGTTCGGTATGGATGTCTTCATTCTCGCCGTGCTTCTTGCGGAACTTCGGTCTGGCGAAAATGACATATCCTCCGTATAAGTTGGCTAATTCTTTTCTGGAGACTACTTTTTGTCCCATCCCTGTTTCAGGAAGCATCAGGCTGAAATTTTCGCCATTCGCTGATATCTCGGCAAGTATGCACGCCTGTCGGTTATGCAGCAGCAACACTGCCGGCAGTTGCAGGCTGGTTATCTTTTCCAGTGGACGCTTGATGACCCTTGAGGAGAGGCCTGCCCGCTCTGCAGCTCTGGGAAAGAGTTCAACCGTCATGCGGTTTCTATCAAGGGGCAAGCCGGCTATCAGGCCTGCTCTAGAAGCAGGATGTCCATGCAACTTTGCGAGTAAAATAAGACAGTCGAGAAGTTGGTCATCCTGGGTGTGTGAGTCATCTCCAATCGACCACTCTGTTAAGTTTGGTTTGGATGTCGTCTCGGGCACTTAAGTCCTCTCTGGCATGCGGATGGTATGTGGTTGTAAATTAGTTGATATATGGAGTTAAAATAATATATTGAAATTTAGCTGCTGCAGATTATGTTTAAAGAGAATGTTTCTGGTCTCGCAATAAACTTCATTTATAACATATCACAGGAGATAAACATGTTTTATGTAGAGAGGGATAAAGACGGTAAGATCGTCGCTCTGCACAACGCTCCGAATCCGTCTCTGGTCGAACAGAAATCTCTGATGGACAAGGAGGTCGTGGAGTTCCTGAACGCAACAGATTCTTGGAAGCAGCTCATGGCCCTGTCCGATCTCGGGACCATTCGTGTAGTCGAGGACCTGATCGATATCCTGGTCAGAAAAAACATAATAAATTTCACCGAACTCCCTGAGCATGCCCAGCAAAGGATCATGGAAAGGAAGCAGATCAGGGAGAAGATCTCTTCCCATAACCTATTGGTGGACGATGTTCTCTGATCGGCACATTTGCTGCTCCGACTGTTATTCTTATACGTTGACTCCTGAAGGCTTGTCATTCCCCTAACTTCATCGGTTTACCGCACAAGAACCCCTGTGCCCCGTCCACGTTAAGACCCGAGACAACTTTCATCTGCTGCTCCGATTCAACCCCTTCGGCGACAACCGTAATATCTATGCTATGGGCTACACTGCAGAGCGCTCCTATGTAAAATCTGCTGTCACCTTCCGCTTTGTCGAGTTCTCCAGTGTATGCGCGGTCAATTTTTACGTACTCAGGGTGAAGCGATTGCAGGTAGCCGAGTTTTGAGAAGCTCTGCCCATAATGATCCAGGCCTATTGAGTGTCCGAACTTCCGGGCAGTACTGCTGAAATCCCTGACCAGTGGCAGGTTTTGAATGGCTGCGTATTCAGGGAATTCGAAGCATATGTGCGGGGATGAGCCCTGTAGCTTCTGCAGCGTAGTGGTGATCCACTGTTTGAACGAATCATCACGCAGGGAGGCCGGGGAGAGATTAAAGGCAATGCGTTCTATCCCCAGCCTCTTGAAGTCTGTTTTCATCGTTTCTTCAATCACGATCCTGTCAATTGTTGCCACAAGATCAAGCCTCTCGGCCAGGGGGAGAAAAGAGGCTGCCTTGAGAGGAGTGCCGTCTTCATGGATGATCCTAGCGAATATTTCCATGTGTATGACCTGAGTAATATCACCGCATTTAACCACTGGTTGAGCCTCCAGGAAAATCCGGCGATCCTTGAGAGCTTTTGTTAGAGTCTCCTTCCATTGTTGCAGACCTATCGGTGCTTTTTCAGCTCCAGCGGCAATTACTCGCATATCCCAGTCATTGGGGCCTTTTTGCATTGCTGATCCCAATGCAAGGTCAGCCTCGGATAGCAGCATGCTGATAGTCGTCAGGCCGTCGTATGTTGCAACACCGGCATTACCTATGTTGTCGGTCAATGATATTTCTTCTGCTGATAATTGGCTTATGCGGCCCATCAGTTCTGACACGATCAGATCCGCATCAAGTGGTAGAACGTCTGGGATGAAAACTCCAAAATCTCCACCGGTAAGCCTTGCAGACACTGAAATTGTCAGATGCTTGGTTGTTTCCTGCAGAAGGGCAGCCACTCTCTGTAGCAGGTTATCCCCAGACTGAAACCCTCTTTCCCTGTTAAGTGTTTCAAGGTTGTGAATTCGCAAGAGTATGATGGCTCCGTTCGCAGAGATTTCGTGACTGTCAAGCCTTGAATTGATCTGGCTCTCGAAATAGCGGCGGTTTCCGAGTCCGGTCAATTGGTCATGATAGGCTCGCTCTCTCAATCCTTCAGCCTGGGCGACTTGCTCCTCGAACATCTCCTTTACTTTCCTTGTCATTCTGTTCATTGCCTGTACTACGCTGCGGAGTTCTTTAGTCCATGGGAGGGGGTCCTGGATTCTATACTCCTTTTTGCAGATGGCATCAGCTTGACGTTCAACATTAACTAATGGCCTTAGGAGTATTCGCAGTCCCAACCCTCCAGCAATAAGGACAAAAGCGGCACATGCCGCGAACCACGTCGTCATGTTTCTTACGTCATTCCAGAGCGTAGCATATGCGTATCCCGGATGGCTTTTGATGAATATGGTGCCTGCCTGTCTCCATCCGGCCATCACATATGAATTCGCTTCGGGTGTATTGAGAGGTAGCCATTTTATGAACCAAGTAGGCACATTCTCGATCTTCACATCTAAAGCGCGTTCAACAAGAGCATTCCCCCTTGGATCTGTAAAACGGACAATCTGATAATAACCGCGGTCGAAAACTGCATTGATCATGCTCTCCACTGTGGACATATCCTTGGCTGCTGCGTGAGTGGAGACGGACAGTGACAGTGATGTTGCCGTGTCTTGGGCATGGGATTCCAGTTGGTTGATCAGGAATGTCCGGGTACTCTGGACCTTAGCATACCATGTGCCCATGAAGAGAAGTACAAACAGAAGGAACGTGAAAATAATCAGCTGACGGTATAGTGACATATAGATACCTTCTGGTTATAGATTTTCCTGCAGCATTTTCTGCTGCAGATCTTCCCAAAGTCTGATCCGATTACTGCTTCCCGCCAGCTTCCCCTCACCTCGCTGCTTTGCCAGCCACAGTCCAGTACCATTGAAACTGAAAATCGGCACAAGGTCGGTTCTTTTTGAAGCAGGGGTTATTGAATCCACAATGTTGTCGAGCACCAGAGGTTCTGCTTCAGGATCACTGTAATAAGTCAACACCATATGATGAATATTGTACTGCAGTGACTTTACATAGGTTATGCGCAGTTTGCTCTCCGGTATCCCCAAGAATTTCAGGGTGAAATACTTTGCTATAGCGAAATCCTCGCAATCCCCTATCCCCTTGCTGAGAAATTCAATAGGGGTTGCCCAGTAATCCTGCATCCCCCAGGCCTCAATGTCGTTGCTAAATATGATTTTGGAGTTGAAAAAATGATTGACCTTGTCGAGTTTGCCTCTGTCAGAGTTGTTTTTCCCCTGTCGAATTAGAGATTCCCATGCAAGCACATTGTTAAGGGCTTTTTGACCGTATCTGGCATCGATCTTCTTTAATAACTCCTTTTTCAGGCTGAAATACTCAGCTGTAATGACAGTGCTGGCAATCATGGTGCAAGCCAAGCAAGCCATAAGAAAGCTGAATGATATTTTACGTAAGTGTGCGGCCACGATTTCTCAGCTAGGACCTCGGTTATTATGTAAAATCGTTTACATTCTATACTTAAATAATAAATTAATGTTGAAAAAACTCCGGGACGAAAGCTGAATTGCTTTCGTCCCGGAGTTTTTCAGGTTTGACTTAAAGCGTGTTTCTTTATGATCATTTTTCCATAGGAACGATGCTCTGCTCCGGCAATGGCAAACCAAGGTGGGGAATCAGTTTGGCCATGACACTGAGTATTCTATATTCAGCGATCAGTTTGTCGTATTTTACGTTGGTCAGGCTGGCCCTGGCATTGATATGCTCCGCTTGGGTGTCAAGCAGGTCGAACATGGTTCTCCTGCCGATGTTCCATTGGGCCGCAAAGGCTTCCGCTGTCATCCCGGCAGACTTGGCATACTCTTCAAGAGATATTGCCCTCTCCTTAGTTGCTTTATATGCCTCCCAGGAGAGCCTTACTGATTGAACTGCCTGTCTGGTGGCATTGTTGGATATTTCTTCGGCTTCATACATCTCAAGAGCTGTCTGACCTATCCTTGCCCTGTTCCAACCGCCGTTGAATATATTGAAACTGATTATGCCCATTGCCAGGAATCCCGACTGTTTACCAGGGATGGCAACATCCTTTTCCCACTTGTAATCCATGGCTACGTCAAGGCTCGGGTAGAGTTGGCTTTTGGCCGTTTCGTGTTGCGACTTTCTTGCCTCAATATCCGCCTTTGATGATTTTACTATTGGGTTGTTTTTGATAGCAAGCTGCTCAGCCTCTTCCAGGGTGCCTGGCAGGGCTGATCCCGCATCATCCGGCTTAACGAGTTCACCTGGCAGATGGCCGATAATCGCCAGGTAATCGGAATTGGCGTCTGCCAGATTTGCTTCAGCTGCGGTTATATTGGACTGTGCAAGGGCAAGTCTTCCCATGACTTGATCCAGATCCGCCTTGCGATCAATGCCTGATTCACTCCTCAATTTGACCTGGTCAAGTATCCTCTGGTGATTGGCAAGGTTCTCCTGGGCAAGAGTGTGTAGCTCTTGGTAGCGAAGAACGTTCAGGTAGGACCTTGCCGCCAGGAGGGCATTGTTTTCAGAAGTGCCTTGCAGCAGATAGGCCTGTGATTTGACCCTGGCCTCTTGGCGTTCAACTTCTGACTGGGTGCCGAAAAATCTGAACACGTTCTGGCGTATGCTTATTTTGGTGCTGTGTGGGTAGGTTGTGTCGTAAAAAGGTTGATGCTGGCGATCAAAGCCAAGCCCGGCTGTCACGTCTATCGTTGGCAGGTATCCTGCTTTTGCCTGACGCACCTCTTTACCCTTTGCCATTCTGTTGTAGGATTGAGCTCTTACCTCCGGGTTGGAAAGCAGCATGAACTTGACGGCTTCCTGGAGGGTTTCCGCTTGGGCGCCATTGGCTGCCATAATGAGCATCACCGATGCGATCGTTCCGAGAAATTTTTTGTAGACGTTCATTTCATCCTCTCCTTTTATTTGAGCATTAGTGTCTGTCGACTTATGCAAAACGGTTTGCGGCTCATTTGTGGCTGTTTAACTGGCTTTAATGCTTATAAAAAAACTGTTTGTCGGCATGGGGTATTTTTAAATAAATTCTATTTGTATTTTACACTAGAAACAATCGTATGCAATTCGAGTCGTCAGTTTTTGTGTCTGACGCGTTCTGGTTTCATTTCATTTGACCAATTTGTGCTTATTGATCTGAGTATGTTGAGGAATTACTTTCTGCGAATGTGAGTAGGGACGCGTCTGGGGCGAGGTCTGAATCATTATGGGATCGGTTCTTTGCGTAAAACGTGGGCATTTAAGCGGGGAGTTGCCCATAAAAGCGGCAATGTGTCTGGCTGGGGTGCCTGTCTGATTTGTAACGGTTTGAAATTACAGATGCGATTTTTTTGTTTGAACTTGGGCAAGCATATTGCTAAAAGAGTTTATAGAGCAATGCCGCAAGTAGTAAGCGTCTTCCGGCCGCATCATTTGAAATATGGAGGTGAACGAATTGTGAAAAAGGTAGAAGCAATCATAAAGCCGTTCAAGCTTGATGAGGTTAAGGAGGCTCTAAACGAGATCGGTATCCAGGGGATAACAGTAAGCGAGGTTAAGGGGTTCGGTCGTCAGAAGGGACATACCGAATTGTATCGTGGTGCCGAATACGTGGTTGATTTTATTCCAAAGATAAAGATGGAAATTATCGTTTCAGATGATATCGTATCCAAGGTCGTGGAGTCCATCGAGCAGTCGGCGAAAACCGGCCGTATAGGCGATGGTAAGATTTTCGTTACCAATGTTGAAGAAGTCGTACGTATACGGACAGGGGAGCGTGGTGAAGACGCCCTCTAGAAGCATATAAACAGATTGAAAGGAGATTTATTGATGACCCCGAAACAGGTAGTAGAGTTTGCCAAAGAAAATGGCGCACTGATGGTAGATTACAAGTTCATGGATTTTGTCGGTACATGGCAGCATGTATCCGTGCCTATTACTGAGTTCGATGAGGACACCTTCGAGGAGGGGCAGGGGTTTGACGGCTCCTCCATCCGTGGTTGGCAGCCGATCCATGCTTCCGATATGATTCTTCTTCCGGACCCGGCGACCGCCAAAATGGACCCCTTCGTTGCCGTCCCGACTCTCTCTCTGATCTGCAACATCTACGATCCGATCACCAAGGAAGACTACACCCGTGATCCTCGCAACATAGCCCGCAAGGCAGAGGCGTATCTCAAGTCCACTGGTCTCGGAGATACTGCCTTCTTCGGTCCCGAGGCAGAGTTCTTCATCTTCGACGAAGTTCGCTATGACTCATCCGCCAACCAGGCATTTTACATGGTTGATTCCGTTGAAGGCGCCTGGAATACAGGCCGTGAAGAGTTCCCTAACCTTGGCTACAAGCCGCGTCACAAGGAAGGCTACTTCCCCTGCTCGCCGGTAGACTCCCAGAATGATCTGCGTAACGAAATGGTCATGGAGCTGCAGAAGGTTGGTATTCGTGTTGAGTGCCAGCACCACGAGGTTGCCACCGGTGGCCAGGCCGAGATCGACATGCGCTTCTCCTCACTTGTTGACATGGCCGACCAACTCCAGTGGTTCAAGTATGTCATAAAGAACGTTGCCTATCGCAACAACAAGACCGTGACCTTTATGCCGAAGCCTCTCTACGGCGACAACGGCTCCGGTATGCACTGCCACATGTCCATCTGGAAAGATGGCCAGAACCTCTTCGCCGGTGACAAATACGGCGGGCTCTCCCAGATGGCTCTCTGGTACATCGGTGGCATCATCAAGCATGCCAAGGCCCTGTGCGCTATCACCAACCCGACGACTAACTCATACAAGCGTCTGGTCCCGGGCTTCGAGGCTCCGGTAAACATGGCTTACTCCAGCCGTAACCGTTCCGCGTCCCTGCGTATCCCAATGATGTCCTCCAACCCCAAAGCCAAGCGTATCGAGTACCGTACTCCGGATCCGAGCTGCAACGGCTACCTTGCTTTTGCCGCCATGCTCATGGCAGGTCTCGATGGTATCGAGAACAAGATAGATCCGGGCCAACCGCTGGACAAGGATATCTACGGACTGTCTCCTGAAGAGCTGAAAGACATCCCTTCAGCTCCGGGCAGTCTGGAAGAGGCTCTCAAGTCACTGCAGGAAGACCACGACTTCCTCCTCAAGGGAGACGTGTTTACCCCCGACGTCATCGAGAAGTGGATCGAGTACAAGACCGAGGCAGAGGTAAATCCGATTCGTATGCGTCCAGTACCCCTCGAGTTCGCCCTTTACTACGACATTTAATTAATGACGAACTGCAGTATGGAAGCGGCGATGCAAAAGCATCGCCGCTTTTTCTTT
>Ga0209314_10000863_pt1 | contig 13748 bp, 14 predicted proteins | sample I19B2metaG_FD_184146 | JGI IMG/M metagenome (GOLD analysis project Ga0209314, IMG submission 184146) | Lake sediment bacterial and archeal communities from Gulf of Boni, Indonesia to study Microbial Dark Matter (Phase II) - ​I19B2 metaG... | ecosystem: Environmental > Aquatic > Freshwater >...
AAGTCTTTAAACCAGACTTGAAGCTTTGTAAAGTGTTCATTGTTGTCTTGATAGTCTTTTATTCGTAGCTGCACCTTTTCAGCGATATGAACACGGTTCATCTGCTTAGAAAATACTCCTAACTCGATTTGACTTGAGGGAGCTATAACATAAAAGCCCACAGACGTTAGATCACTAGGTAATATATCAGCGTGTTCAAGGGTAGTAGCCATACAAGCCACTGTTCGCGCAACTTGGTCATAGCAGATAGCATATCTAGTGTAACTTGTAAGTGGGCTAAACATCTTCGCTTCGATGACGACAAACTGTTTCGCGCCAGCCACCAGTTCAAGGTCGGTTTTAGTACCAGGTAGTAATCGGAAATGCCCAACCACACCATCTACATGCGTCCTTGTTTCAGCTACTCTATCACCACGGAAACGGGGGTGAAACTTGGAGCGGAGTTGTGCTTCAGAGAACCATCGTGAACCAGCTAGAAAGGAAAAAGGTAGGCAGTTGATTCCTCTATGTTGTGCTGCGAGCACGAGTCTAAGCATCCACCCTTCATTAAAGAGGATCGTGGGTGGGAGAACCCTTTCCTCATTGTTTACCCTCTCAAGCATATCTAAGATCTCGTCAGGTATCTGGGAATGATGTTTAAATTGAACTATGTTCATCCGCTCCAACTAATCCTTAACGTGTGAATGAGTTAATAGACGTAAATGGGTTAATAGACATATGTGATTGTGAATGTTACTGTAGCCCCTATCAGTACAGCTGGATGTTTAACGTAAAGCCACGTTGTACCTGGAAAGATTGGTAGGGTGAAGCTTCCACTGGTTGCTGTACCAGACGTAGGATACATTGTATAATAAGAGTTTGTAAAGTTGCTTCCTAGATGGAAGTAAACAGGTCCAGAAGCTGTGAACTCTACTGTAACGTAACCGGCATAGGGCGTAGCGTATGTAAAAGATGCCTCCCCATTTGCCACCAAGTTCACAGTTTTATCTCTAACAAGAACCGTCCTCTTCTCCATATTCACGATAGAAATAAGATTAGCAAGGTCTAATTTTAGGCCGTTAATCTGGTTAAGCTGGTTTTGGTATGTTAAATAGAATAAGCCTCCGAGACAAATTATAACAATTATGCATACTACTAAACTTGCTTGGTAACCTCTCAGTTTGACCTCTTCCTTCTTTTCAGTCATTGACCTGCCTCCATGTCAAACACAGTTAATTCAATACAGTTTCAAGCGCTTTATTAAGTTTAAAGCTAACCAACTGAGTGGGTGAGCGGGGAGTGAGTAATAGGTGCTTAGGTTAGGATTCTCTATGAATAATACTGATGGATACAAGTTTTTAATAACAAAACTAATTGATGAAAATAGGGGTGATTATGTTGAAGGAGAAGAATACCCTAGCTGGGTACATTGTATATGAGTGATGACATGCCGTCCGTAGAAAGAGGAGCCCTTCTTGAAGATATTGTTGCTGACCTCTTCCAGAAATGGGGATTCGATGGTTTTCACGTTCATTTAAGCTTAGCTGGAAGGTACTTGTCCACGATGTAGCTTAAGCCGTATCGGCTGAAGGCTTCCTGCTCAGACTTCCTCTTAAACCTGAGGAAGGCTTCAACCTCCCTCTGCCAAGGCTCCCCGGCGTACCTCGGATCCCTACGTAACTCATGTAAACGCTTGACATCTAGCTCCGTTAATGGGTCACTCGGCAGCTTGTACTTCTCGATGTCTGTAGCCCAGACTCCCGACCATTTAGCGTCTGGGGTCGTAAGCTCCCTTAGATGGGCGGCGTTAGCGGAGCCCGATATGATGACCGCGGCGATGTGCATCCCCCAAGGGTCAGCGTCTGTGAAGACGTAGATGGGGAGACCTAGTTCGTGGTTAAGCCTACGGATTAGGTGCCTCGTAGCCCTGGGCGGCTGCCCCATGGTGTGGATGAGGAGGGACCTGAACTTTTGATGGGCTTTTTCCTCGACGAAGCGGGTGAACATGGCGCCCTTCTCTATGACGATGACTTTATCAGCGTTGCATTTTATGAACTCCGCGCTTGTCAACGTGGGTCCTATGACTAAGCCGTCTGGGTGGGATGTGAGGGAAAGCCTGTTACCTTCGTAGCCTGGGACCGTGTACTCGATGGTTAGGTCACCGAATATGCTAGACCTCTCTTCGGGGAAGATGTGGAAGTCTTCCCTTGCGAAGCCTAGGACCGTTTCCAAATCCGTTATCGTACCGTCGCTTTCCATCTGGTCCTTGAAATGCACTTCGTCTGATTGAGCCATGTAGTATACGTCTCGAAGCGTGCTCGTCTTTCCCTGGGATCCGAGCATCTGAGCGATGTAGGCCGTCCATATGAGTTGGGTGAAGGGTCGGAGATGCCTGATATTCCGCGTGCTTCTCCTAACGTTTTTATCCCCTAAAACGTATTGGCGGAGGGTTCGGTCATAATGGATGTTCTGGATGGAGCGACTCGGCATCCTAATCCACGGGAAATCCCCTTCGAAGAGCTGGTTGTAAACCCCCTCCCCGAGTTTCTTAAGGCTTTGAGCTAAAACTTTTTTCTTCGTCTTCGCGGACATACCTTCCTACGCCTCCGTGGACTCAGGGCTTTCGGACTTCGCCACCTTCCTCAAGAGAACCCCTACATCAGGCTCCTTCTCCTCGCCGCTTAACCTCGTCGAGAAACGGGCGACCTTGGGGAGGTATTTAGCGTAAACGTCGAGACGCTTCCTATCCCTGTCAACCCTCTCCTTCCTGGAGAGGTAGACCATGAGGTTTCGAGCGGCTTGCCGTACCCCGTTAAGGATCTCCCTTTCAACCTCAGGTCTGTCAGCTAGGAACTCTTTCCCAACGGTTTTATACGGTATCTTCGTCGAGCACACGTGTACGACCACGGCTAAAGCGTCTTCTAGAAGGTTAACCTTGTAGTGCCTCCAATCGACCAAACCGTGCGTAACCTTCCAGCTAACGTCGCTCGTCTCATCGTAGAGCAACGGTATCTTGTTAGCGAACCTGTAGAGGATGATCTCACCGGTTTTGGGAATTCCTCCACCGTAGGCAACCCCGACCTCGACGATGAACGGATGCCCTGAGTAAGAGGAGGGTGGTCGCTCGACGACGGAGATGAATTCAGGGTTAAGCTCCTTTTTTATCCCTGCTTCCAGAAGCTCCACTCCCAGCGGGGAAAGACATGAGGCGTCTGGGGGGAGAAAGCCTGTGAAGCCCTTCATCACGTTTACGAGGTGCGCCACGGTGTTCGGTGTTAGGCTCTTAGGCGAGGTTTCCCCGTTAAGCTGAGCCTCTTCCAGTAAGCGTCTAGCGATGCCTTTGCCAACTCGGAGGAAATGGGTTGTGAGGAAGGAGAAGAGGTCGTTACACCGGGTTACAGTTATGAGTCTTTGAACGGTCTCCACGTCTACGCTGTGGGGGTGAGGCTTCGTCTCCCGAGGCATTCTAGGCATTTTCTTAACGGCTTTGTCGAAGACGTAGAGCCTTCCCCTTGGGTCGACGAAGGTGATGTCCGCGTAGGGGTTAACCATAGCTGTCTGCTTAAGGTATTCAAGGATCTTAGGCGCAGCCCTAGTGTAGTCTCCTTCAGCCGATAACTCGATGATGGTTCCATGCCAATGCTCGGGGTCCACGTGCGTCTTATACCTTAAAACGTTCGGGTTGTTCCTTTGAATATCGATCATCAGCTCATATTCATGGATGTAGTCTGAGCCGATGCTCGAGATCACGCGGGCAGGGGTGTTCGTCGTGATCTGCCCGTAGAGGATCGTCATGGTGCCGCCGAGTCCGAAGGTTCCACGGGACTGTTTAAGCCTGAACTTGGACCCTGAGAGTACTTTACCGAAGGCTGAGGGAATCATGTCACCTCGAACCCCTGAACCGTTATCCTCCACCCTGATCTTGTAGATAGCAGACCCGTCTATAGGACCGCTGACGTAGGTGAACCTTATGTAGAGTTCAGGGAGGACACCGATTACCTCGGCGGCGTCTAGGGAGTTCTCAACGAGTTCCCTTAAGGCGCTGTACAGGGCTCGGACGGGGTTGCTAAACCCTGCGATCTCCCGGTTTCTATAGAAGAAATCGGCTGGGCTGATTTCCTCAAAAACCGTTGACGCCACGGTTTAACCTCCAATCCAAGTTTATCCACCCAGGGATTCTCATCCATTCACCTTCTCCTTCTCCTCCCAGAGGCTGAGCTCCACCTTCCTTATCTTCCTCCTCTCCTCGCTTAGGTACTTGTAAACCGTGCTGTGCTGTCTTCCATCTATGAGCATCTGGATGGCTTCTCTGGCCGCTTCAAACCCCGGTGAAATTCCTAAAATGGAAACCGTTGTCCCATATACTGAGACGCTTGCGCCCGTAAGCTCCTCTATGGTTCTCCTCATCTTTCCCTCACGTCCGATGATGCGTCCTTGAACCCTCTTCACATCGTTAAGCGTCATATCAGCGTCCTCCCTGAGGTCCCAGCTCTCGAACAGCGTTTCCTCATCGAAGAGTCTACACGCTTTTTCAGGGGAGAAACCGCGGCCTATAGCCGTGATCACGCTCTTCACGAGGAAGACCTGTGAAACATCTTTAACTCCCTCCGGCAGCGAGAGCTCAACGTCCCCTGAAGCGCTGTTCACGCTGAGCCTTACGTTTCCAAGCTTCTCAAGCCTTCTCTTCACCTTCCCGCTTTCACCTATGAGGACGCCTACGCGTTCATGAGGAATCCTTTCACGGAAAACCTGCGTCACTTAAGCTTCCCCCTTGATCCAGCGGTAGGTCTGCTCCACATCGATGACTGTTACACCAGCCTTCTCAAAGTAACGGGTCAGGTTTAAGGTATCCCTCTTTAGAAAGGTGAGCGCCTGAGGATGTTCAACTGAAACGGCTTGGGAAAGGTCGAAGATGATGGGTTTCCCCCTCCAAACCATAACGTTGTACTCGCTTAAGTCTCCGTGGACAAGCCTCGCTTTCCAGTAGAGGCGTCTAAGGTCGTTGAGGACTTTTCTATAGAGCCTCTCAGGCTTTGGTAAGCGAGCATCCTTTAAAAGGGGAGCTGGTTCACCGTCCCTCCCTACGAACTCCATGACGAGAACGTTGTTCTCAACGAATATAGGCTTAGGAACGTGCACCCCCGCGGCATAAGCCTCCTTAAGGTTTCTAAACTCCTTTGAAGCCCACAGCGAAACCAGGGACCGTGTGCCACCTTTCACAGACTTAAACCTCGGGTCTCCTTCGATGTACTTAACCATACCCTTCCTGAACTCCGCGGAGCCTGTGAGATAGATCTTAACTGCCACATCGGTTCCATCACCTGTCTTCGCCCAGTAAAGCTTAGATTCCTTCCCAGCCTTAACGGCTCCGAAGATCTCGCAGATGATCCTCCGCCTTAACAGTCCGTAAACGGTCATAAGCGTCGGCTTATCAAAAACCTCTTCAAATACCTTGGACTCCACTGTAACGTCTCTACGAAGCTTCGTCGTGGAAGCCCGGTCCCTTCTCGCCACCACGCGAAGCCTATGGTCTAACCGTTTACTCACTCCTTCCGGAAGCTCAGCATCCCCAGGCATGGAACTCTCAAAAGCATAGCGTCACCGCCCTTATTTAGGTTAAATCCCGTAAGGCTAGTCTGCAGCTGCCTTGCAGGTGTGTATAACCGTCGGTGAAGCTTCAAGGGTTGATTAATAATGGTTGACGGGTGTAAACTGTGAAGCGTTACCTACTACAGCGTAAGCCCCGCTGTTGAGAAGCCTAGACCCGTCGGCGTTAAGGAATCTGTTCTTATAAGCCCGTCTCTAACCTTGAAGAGGCTTTCATGCCTCTCCTGAACCTCCTTGTAGGCGAAGGGAAGGTATTGTCTAGCGTTATACTCGAATCCCTTCAGAGGCTTCGTACGCGCGGCTAAACTCGCTGAATGCACGAGGGCTAAGCCTGTGCACGTTAGGTCCTGTATGGAGTATGGGATTCCATAATGCTCCATCTTGGCGATGTGGAGGAGGCTTGATGAATGCCATTTGCAGGCTTTCACAGCGACCCCGGACCACCTGAGCTTAAGCGCTAGATCGAATGTTCCTAGGTCTGTTACACCCTCATCGGCGAGCACAGGCTTCACAGCCGCAACCTCCCCCATCGAGAGCATGTGTGCAGCGAGGTTTCTCTCCGTAGGCTGTTCCAGGTAGAGAAGGTTTTTAAAGGCTATAGGTGAAGTCCTCCTCAATCTTCTGAGGTATTCTAAGGTTGTATCGGGGTTCGGGTTCATCTCATTCGCGTCAACAGATAGATAGAACTCCTCCCTTCCCATGCCTCTAAGCGTTGCATGGGCTATCTCAGCAACAGCCTTGGTTCTCCTCACATCCCAGTCAACGTCGACACCGCTCAATTTCACCTTCAGGCAGAAAACCCCGTCGCGTTCAATCCATTCCTCCAAGCATACGGGTAATCCATCCACGGGGTCGCTGGGATCGACCTCATCCCTCGTTAACTTGTCGAGGGCTCCTACAAGATGGAATACAGGGAGCTCCCTCACATACTCAGGTCTAAGGTAGTCCGAGATGTATCTACCTTGAAACTCGTCTCCAAGGTGGAGGCTGAGGTCGTGCTCCATGTACTTAGGTCCATAACCTTCGTAGGAACATATGCCGTTCACTCTTCCGAAGGCGTCGTGTAGCGCAGCGTCTATGGGAGAGGTGGCGACGAGAACACCTAGCGTCGGAGTGTCTGCTCCAAGCCTAACTCCCTCATCTACCTTTCTTGCGACCTTGAAAATATCTTCTCTAGCCTGCAGCATTAAATCCATTGGATGAGCGAAGCTGCGCTGCGAACGTGCCTCTATAAACCGGCATGTTTCAACACCGGTTAACATCATCGCCTCCAGCTTTTTCTCATGGGGTATGGAAGGGTCTGGGAAAGCCCACTGATCGATGAGGGGCATAGCTCCCATACCCTCCGCAACCATTCCCCGCCTGTTCTCCACAGTGGCTTCTACGATTAGTGAGGTGGAATCGGCTACAACCACCCTGCCGAACTTAAGGGGAAAGCGTAGTTTATCTGTTCTGAAACGCGGTTCAAGCTTCAAAACCCGTATGTCCGCGTCCATAGAAACCCTCTGTTTACGAACGTTAAGGTCATTGAATGTTTTTCAAAACGTTCCTAGTATAATCCAGGTCCTCTTTTGTCTGCTGAATCAGTTCTTCAAAGCCTAGCGCCTCATACTCGCTGTGCACGGAGATGCAGCCGTTGAAACCCAGGGTTTTCAGGCACTTGAAAACCATAGGCCAAGGCACGATCTCCTCACTTAAAGGCATCATCTGCAGCTTCCACGTTTTCTCACCTGTTTTCACATCGGAAAGCCTGAGCCAGCGATAGTTCTTAACGGCGACAAGCCTAATGTATGGGGCTAGCAGGTCTATTCTCATCTCCAACCCCAGAGGTCCACTCTCCGCGAACATATGACCTGGGTCAATGTATGCTCCCAGCCATTCAGGGTCATATTCCTTAAGAAGCATGTACAGTAACGCTGGGTCAGCGCTTAGATAGGGACCTGCATGCGTATGCACCGTTGCGGTGACGTTGTACCTCTGGCTTAGTGCGTAGATCTCGTTAAGCTGTTTACGGACCTCCTCGATTTGAGAGATGATTCTTCCGAAGCCCGCGTACCTCCAGTAGCCTAGTTTAACGTACCTCACACCGCACTCCGACGCTGTTCGAAAAACTTCCTCAGCGTAATCCTTCCCCGCATCCGTTACGTTGGTTGTGATCATGGGAACGTCTAAGCCTTTCAACTTAAGCGCTTGGACGGCTTGGGGTAGCTTTTCCACTACATCCTCGGGGATAACGTATCCTCCCTCTCGCACCGTGAGGTCTACGCCGTCGAAGCCCATCTCGGCGATGAACTCAGCGGCCTCTTCAAGGGATAGGTTACCTTTATTCTTCAGCATCTTGATGAACATCAGTATCCGCATGATTACAGCTCCAAACAAGCTAAGTGAAGGGTACGCCTTCATATAACACTTTTAAACACTTTTCAAAGTTCGTGTTAGAAGAGCGGGGGTATAACATGGTAGCGTCTAAAGGCTTCACATCCTTTTCAACGCTGTTTCCTGCAACCAACTTAGGCTCAGTCAGAAACTATAAAAGATGAGTTCCTGTAACGGTATAGAGCTACGGTTGGACTGTTAAAACTTTAAATACCCGTTTCTTTTAAGCCAGTCAACCTGACCCTTTGTGTACCGCCATACAACGTCTCCACGGCTTTCATATTGAAAGTCCCATGGAGCCACGACTACTATGTCGTTCTCCCTTATCCATACTCTACGCTTCATCTTACCCCTGATCCTGCAAAGCCGGGAATGACCATCCAAACACTTAACCAAGACCCTGTCGAAGCCTAGAAGCTTCTCAGCTACGCCGAAGATCTCTCCTGTGCCTGGCAGGCGAAGGTCACTGATTTCCTCCTCACTGATAACCTTCTTCTTCCCCAGACCTATCGACTCCCAACGATGTATATCCTAGCAGCCTTACCATACCGTTTCTATGGAAGGATATAAACCTTCAATGTCTTCGACCGTCCTTCAACTCGGTAAGGACGTGTGTAACGTTTGAGGATGAAGAAGCGCGCATGGGGTGCGGAGGGTTTCCCAACAAAAGCCTTAAGAACCGCGTGTATGTAAAGCGGCTTGAGGCGTTTTATTGGATGAGGGTTGAGGACTTCTCTACAAAGGAGAAAGAGGTCTATGAGAGGCTTAAAGACGTCAAGGACCCCGAGTTCGGTTTCTCCATCGTTGACAGGGAACTACTCGACGAGGTGAAGGTTGAGGGAGACACAGCTAAGGTTGTCTATCACCTCACCGTTCCCTTCTGCCCACCCGTGTTCGCCCTTTACATAGGCAAGGAGATCGGGAAGAAGGCTAAGGAAGTTCAGGGCATAGAGAAGGTTGAGGTAATGGTGAAGGACCACGTCCAAGCCGAGGCCATCAATAAAGCCTTAAGGCAGTCCCCGTAACACTGCCTTAAATAAATAGGTCGCATACCTCAACGCTGCCTTAAGTTAACCGCTCTTCTTCAACACCTTCAAATGCTTTCCTGACACCGTCGCATCCATAGTATTGCTTCATGTAAACGATGTTGAAAGCCTCCTTCGCCGTTAACCTCCCCGCTTCCCGGCCTAGGCAGTCCCTGACATGGTATTGCGCGGCTTTCTGCACCTCACCTACGAGGCTGGAGTCCGTGATGTCCGCGAGGTGAGTGATAAGCCCCTCGATGGTTCTAGGCATCATAGGACCGTATTTCCCGTGAGCCGATAGCACGGAGTGGACTACATCGAGGGGAAAACCCCGATTGATGAGTTCAGCGCTGATGAGGGTGTGGTGGTCAACCCGCTGAGCTAGATCAGACATGGTGTACAAACCGTCTCCTCTTTTCACGTAGGAGAGGGGTTTAAAGATGTCGTGGAGGATGATGGCTGACAGTACGATGTCCCTGTTTACCCTTCCGCCGTAAATGGTTTCAACCATGTCGCAGAGGGTTAGAGCCAACTTGGATGATGCGACGACGTGGTCTACTAAACCCCTGTCATAGGAGTGGTGAAAACCCTTAGCGGCCGGTGAAGCCTCTAATGGAAGCCCTGTGTAAACCTTCCCACCAATCCTCACAACCGGTCTCTCAACGAGCTTAACCAGTTTCTCCCTCAAGTATCGGCCTTGGACGAGGTTTACGACATCCTTGAAGGAACTCGGTAAAACTGCCTTAACCTCTTTCTTCCGAGGCATTAAGCCCACAACCACTTAGACGCTGCGTCCTTGCTTAAGCTTTACCTTGAGAGCTGCTACCGGAGGGACTTCTCTCCCACGGGGGAGAGCGGGGTTGCCATGGGAGAGGCGACTATTGCATACATCTAGGTAGGGGGGCTGGGAGGGTTAACGCCCGAACCTTCTCAGCCGTTGTTGATACGTTCTGATGGCGCGTAGAAGGTCGATCCGTCTAAACGATGGCCAGTACACGTCGAGGAAGCAGAGTTCGCTGTAGGCACTCTGCCAGATTAGGAACCCGCTTAAACGTTCCTCCCCGCTGGTCCTGATGATGAGGTCGGGTTCGGGGTTTGGAAGGTGTGCGGTGTACAGGTTCATCTCGAGAACCTCTTCGTTCACTTCCTCAGGTTTGAGTTCACCCCTCAGGATCCTCTGCCCAACCTTACGGACGGCGTCGACGATCTCCTTCCTTCCACCATAGGCTATTGCGATGTTTAACCAGTGTTTATCGTAGCAAGCCGTGTCAGCTTCCACGTTTTGGATGAGGTCCTGCACCGTCTTGGGTAGGAGGTCTAGGCGGCCTAAGGCTTTAACCCGCACCATCTCCTTATGGATCCGTTCATCCTCGATTACACGCCTGAGTTTCTCCTCGCAGAGCCTCATAATCTCCTCAACCTCCCGCTCTGGGCGCTCAAAATTTTCCGTGGAGAAAACGAAGAGGGTTAAAGTCTTTATACCGAGCTCTAGGCACCACCCCAGCAGCTGCTCAACCTTATCAGCGCCAGCTCTATGCCCCATCCAAGATGGGAGGTCGTACTCCCCCGCCCACCGCCTGTTTCCGTCAAGGATCAAGCTGATGTGTTGAGGGAGGTTCTTACTACCCTGAATCTGGCTTTCCAACCACCATTCATAAACCTTGTAAACGCCGATGGCTTCAAGCAACCCCTTTAACAACGGTTAAGCATCTTCCCCCGCTGTGCTTCCTATGGGTCCTATAAGGCTTTCCATGCACTTAAACCATTTTAAGGAAGCCTAGGTTCCTTCTTCTCAATGAAAGGGACTTAGCGCCTCCTCCTTCCATCGAGCTTACTCCGGTTAACATAGGGGTGTAAAGCTTTGCGGTTTGGTTCAGGTTTTTTCTTTCATGGAGTAGTTGTTAAATACTAATCTGCTTCGATATAGCGCCTATTTAATGGGTTGACGGATGCGAAGGAGGCTGAGTGCTATGGGAAAGCGTATTCCCACGGTTCTAGGTGATGTAGATTACGGAGAACTCGGGCGTGTTCTCCCTGAAGGTAGCCTCATCGAAAACCCCATCACCCTTGTAAGGTGTGGGAACAAGGGCGTAGAAACAACTCATCTTCTCACGTGTTAACATAAACCGAACAGACGATTATGTTGTACTCTATACTATGGGCTACGAATAAAGGCGTTACCAGATATCAAAGGAAGCATCGTGATAAACGCTTCCACACGTGAACCCGGAGCAACGGGTACTGTTGGCATTACCTTTAACCGGGCTTTCAGCCTTCCCAGAGAAAAGATACTTTACGTGTCGATCTTGGAGTCTAACGGTGGGCTTCTGTTGTTCTTAATTTTTTCAGTTTCTCTTCTCTCATTTCCCCTGATCGGTTTCACCCTGAACCTTGGTTACGGCACCAGCTATGTCTACTCCTTTGGGATGACAAACCTAGAATCTCTACCAGCACTGATGTAGTTTCCACCTAAAGCCCTAACCTCAGCCGCTATGGATGCAAACTTGTCCCGACCTAGGAAGCCCGTTGGCTTGATGACGATGCCCTCCTCGTCTTCATGAACGGTTAGGTTGGCTAGGTAAGGGGTCAGCCTTGACCTAACAAACTCCACTGTGACCCTTCCACTCGGTGGAACCGCGGGTGTAGGAAGCACCGTAGAGGGTTTCACGCTGATTGTGATGTCGAAACCGTTTACCGTGAGTATGGCTCCGTCCTCAGTTGGGGTAACTTTAACTATGAGGCTCAAGTAAACACCTCCTCCTAAGATCTAACGCGGATCTATCTTATATTCGTAAAAAATTATCTAGTATAAATCCATGAGGTGTTAAACCAACCCGTTAAGTTGGAGTTGTGTAGGTGTTTCTCATGGAATGTTGTCGGGGATAAGTATCAGAGCTTTAATGAGAAACATGCTGGGATGCTCAATGGTTGGAATTGAAGTGGGTATGTCCTCGGTGACGGGGGTTTAAGAGTATTCACGCCAGACATAACCGCATCTACGGCATTTAAAGAACTGAGTGGGAGACTCATCCGCTCCCCTTGTTTGGACAACCCACCACGAGGCTTCACCGTATCCACACTTCGGGCAGTCCATGGCTGTCGTCGGCAGAGTCTTGATCTGGTCAGCAGTCATGTCTATGACGGTTATAGGCTCGGCAGTCGTCTCCTTCTCCACATCGGTTGACAGCGTAGGCGTGACCTTCCTAGTCTCACTATAGCCGCATCTCCTACACGTAACAGTCGTCATGTCTTTTTGATACCTTATGCTTAACAGTATCCCGCATTTCGGGCAAAAATCCATTATCTCCACGTCGCACCATGAGTTGTAAAGCCCGTGTTCTTAAACCTTTCCCCGATCCTTGAGGCAGCTGGCGAGGAGCCTAGCGACCCTCAATGGTTCAGGCACATCGCTGAAGGTACAGGTCTTATCGACGACCTTCCTAGCGGTCAGCCCGTCGATTCCTAAACCCTGTATTTCACCCGTTTCCTCAGACACAAGTATAACCGGGAGCCTGGTCTCACGAGTAAGCCTACCCGTATCTAGACATTGCCCTGTAACCGATGTACTCAGCATGATAACCCTGATCTGACCGTAGTGTGGTGACTGGAGAATCATGTCCGCAACCCTCCCAGCCACATCGGTCTCCGCATCCCCAACCCGAACCTGCATCACGCCGTCAAGCCAAAGCCCGCCTCTGAAGACAACTCCCACGTAATCCACGTAACCATCCTCAACAACGGCGGAGTCGATACCGAGAACCCGTATTTCCCGCTTAACTTCCCTAATCGTCAACCCACCCAACTATGTTTCTTCCACGCCTTCAAGCTATTTGAGTGTTACCTTGACGCTTGCTCTTTGGGTTGATGCAAGGCGTATAGAATCCAGAGCTCCATATCCCAGTTATGGGAAACACTGCGTTTACACATCTCCTTATACGCAAGCTGGATGTAGCTGACCTTGGCCTATCTCCTCGGCATGAGAAGTTTGGGATGGTTCTCTAATGCGTGTTGAAGTTTTACATAATAATTAGTAAGGGGGATGTCTTGAGGCTTTGAAGCTTCAGGATATTTTTATGAGTGAGTGTTAGAGGTAGAGGATGGAACTGTATCTGAACAGCGGGGGATGGGGCGGGGGTAGAGTGTAACTCCCCCACCGCCAAGTCCGGTTAAGGCTTAGACAAAAGGCGCGGGGCTCAGAATCCCGTGGCGTAGGCCTTCGTGGGTTCGAATCCCACCCCCCGCACCATGTCTAAAGATTTAGATTTTATCGTCTTTTTGATGTTTGTGTAACTCGACCGAGTTACATTATTTAAATATTTTTCGAAGATTATTAGAATAATTGATCTTCATGGAGGGCGTCGTCGAGAAATTACAGCGGGTTGGACTTACCGAATATGAAGCCAAAGCGTATTTTATAGGAGAAACACCCTGTTTCTCCTATACGCGTTTCAGATGTTACATGAACTTCATTATAATAAAATCCTTTCTATCCCTTGCTAAATACACCTTTAAATAGAAAAGTATTCATGGTTGAACATGATGTCGGGTGTCATGAAACCTGAACGTGAGTTGTCCGTTAAAGAAATCGTAAGCAGGTCCTTTAATCTGTACTCAACGAGGTTCATCGATTTCTTAACCCCGTATCTTCTCGCTGCGTTAATAACCGGTTCTCTCACCATGATAGTTTATGAAATTCTACCGTTGCCGCCTACTCCTCAGCCCTCGGCTCCGCTGGAGGAGTTTTCACGGTTGTTATCGAGG
>Ga0209314_10000864_pt1 | contig 13740 bp, 14 predicted proteins | sample I19B2metaG_FD_184146 | JGI IMG/M metagenome (GOLD analysis project Ga0209314, IMG submission 184146) | Lake sediment bacterial and archeal communities from Gulf of Boni, Indonesia to study Microbial Dark Matter (Phase II) - ​I19B2 metaG... | ecosystem: Environmental > Aquatic > Freshwater >...
GAATATCACAGTACCGTACGAAGGCGTCGACGCAGAGGTGGACTATGACTACTACGTCGAAGCTTGGAAAGCCCTGAAAGAGCAGACCGAAGGAAGGCCGATACTGCGAATACTGGCAGAAGAGACCGACGAATACATGTACGGCGTCAAAGGAATCTTGGCAAAGGCACCGCAGAGCGTCACAAGAACAGCAATCCACGGAGACCTCTCACTAGCAATAGCAGCACCGCACCTAGAGTGCACAAAGCATCTCGCACAGCTAGCGAACACACACCTGAGGGTAAGAGAGTACCGAGGCTACATCCTGCTCTACGGAGTAAAGCCTAGGACAGACATGCACATCGCAGAGATCGACCTCTCAGACGGCATTCCGGATCTCAGATTACACACGGTAAGATAAGACGGAGAGCTTCGCCCTAGCGATTTCGAAACGGCCCAGCCAAACCCGAGCACAAAAAGATTTCACCTGAAAAAAATGAACTTGCAAACCGAGAAGGAACGGAACCGAGAGTAGACTGAGAAAGACCGAGAGCGCGGAGGATATAATTGCTAAAGCAGGATGCATGAGAGCTCCGAGTGTTATCGATTGCCGGAAAGTATTACCGAACTTTCTAGGTCACCGGCCTATCAATGGGGCGAGGACTTTTTCTTCAGCGTCATCCAGATGATTGGCGTAGATCTCTGGGTCGACGGCGAAGACGGGGGCAAGATATTGAGCGCGGAAGGAGTCGCGAGGATAAGCATCTCTCTTCCACGAGACCTCCTAGACGAATTCGACACAATCGTAAAGAGCGCGGGTCAAGACCGATCCAAGGCAATTCAACAGTCAATGCGCAACTACATAACAGAACATCGATGGGATGAGAGTCTCAAGTCGAAGGTATCAGGAGTCATAGTCATGCTGTTAGACCATGACACCCCAGGCCTAGAAGACGAACTGACGGATATCCAACATGACTTCTTGAGACTGATAAACTCCACAACACACGTCCACCTAGACGAACGCATCTGCCTGGAAACACTCGTCGTCCGAGGAAAAACGTCCGAGATAAGGTCACTCATCGAGGCACTAAGCTCCAAAAGAATTCTGCAACTGCGACACATGATCGTGGGCTAGTGATACCAACCGAGACCCCAGACTGCGAGAGGACTGGCAATCTCTTGGTACACCTCAAGATCTGAGAACATGTGAAACGCCCTCCTACTGCACGGATTTCAAAAAGTCGAAAGCTAGGACGAGGACGCTGAGCGAGCTATCAGAGACGAGGCCGCGAAGATCCCGGTAACAGCGAACAAGAGGACGCCAAGAGATTGGAACGCTAGGACGAACCCAAAAGCCGCTACTGCAACCCCCGTAATTATCGGGCCAGAGGCCTGCCCAACATCCATGATCGTGCTTAGGAAGCCCATGGCCGAGCCATAGATCTCCTTCGAAGTCAGGTCGGCGACGTAGGCCGCGGTTGAAGAGGTCACGACGGAAAAACCGAGTCCATAAGCAATGGAAACCAGAGCAAGCGCCGCAAAGCCGCTGGCGAAAGGGCTCAACAAGAGCGGCAGGCCGCCAACCAGTAGCCCCACAACGATCACCGGTCTCCTCCCCATCTTGTCTGAGAGGCGACCCATGAACGGCTTCGTAAGAACAACGCTAACAAGCTGTACTCCGGAGATAACTCCGATCAGGAAATCGTTCATTCCCAGTGACTTCGCAAATAGGACCAGAAAGAACTCAAACGAACCATACGTCAGATACTGAATCGCTTCAACCAGACTTGTCACAAGTATTCGTGTATCCGAAGCCAACCCTCTCCAAGATCTCGTTACGCCCCGAACTAGAGATCTCTGAGTGCTTGGCGCCCGCGTCCCAGAATCAGTGCCTACATCTCTCGGGATTCTCGTCCCGATCAGAAGGGCCGTGACGGCCGCAAGCCCCACCGCCAGATAGACCGACCTGAAGTTCGCCACATAGAGGATCGACCCCCCAAGAAAAGGGGCTATACTTCTGCCGACAATAGTCGCCGAAGAAAAGGTGGAGATCCTCTCCCCTCTTTGCGCGGGATACCTCTCTGCGATCACGGCGTTCGCCACGGGCCCAAAGATCGCTGTGGCAAAGCCATGGTAGAATCTCACCAATGCGAGCTGCCAAGCGGCATTGATGAACAGATAGAGGAACGGTGCCGAAGCAAAGATCATCAGAGAAGCCAAGATGACCCTGCGTCTGCCGAAGATGTCTGAGAGAGAGCCGGCTGGCAGGCTGATGATTATCCCAGGGATGGTTGAAGCTGAGGCTATCAACCCAAGCTCCGCCCCGCTGACTCCTAGAGACTGCGCAAAGAGTGGTAGGACTGGGTTCTTCGACATTGTGGAGCTGAGTATGGCGAAGGCTCCGATGGCGCACATCAGGGCGAAGAAGCGTCTGCCCTCTCTATCCGTGGTCTTCGATTTAGCAGGATCCTCTACGGCCATCGGTTGTTTCCAGCTAGAGGGCGGTTGAAGCTCTCTGAGTGGGCGTACGTCTTACTTACTTCTTGCCTTAAGTTCAGCGTAGAGTGCGTCCATCACAACCAAAGCCTTACTCGCTGTCTCATGATCCGTTCTTGAGGTCCGCGCGAGTCCTCGCAGTATGTAGCAGACTCCGGCGGTCTCCTTCAGCTTGAGCTTGTCAACATCCTCCCCTGCGTCTATCTCAAAGTCTCGGAGTATCTTCTGGATTTGGAGGACGATGGGGTCTTCTATATGGTATTTTTCCACCAGCGTGTCGAAGGTTGTCCTGACGCCTTCGACGGGTTTGATCTCAGCTTTGGGTAGGGTGAAGGCTATTGCTTCGCGGGGTATATCTGAGTCTCTTGAGATGAAGTCAAAGACCGCTTCCTTGTCGATGAAGGTCTTGATCAGCCAGATGGATGCGCAGCGGTCTACGTGCGGCTCATGTCTGGTGACCCAGCGCAAAAGGTATCACGACCAAGTATAGGGGAAAAATGAGGTTATTTGAGGGGCTTCTTGATCTCAGTCCTCAGGAACTCGTATCTCCGGTTCCTGTCCATCTTGCTGAGCCTCTCTTTGTGCCTCTCACTGATTATTCGGAGCTTGCAGTAAGCGTAGAGCGAATCGTAGAGATGTTTGTTCTTCTTCAACGCGTCAAAGTCGTTCTTGACGATCAATTGGGATCCACGTGCAACCGCCTCTAGCCCTCTGCCTTCTGGCACCAAGTCCTTCGCGTCCGTGTCGGCGGCTCTCACGATCTTCGCCAGCTCTAGTACGGCGGGGTCTTTGATCTTGTACTTCTCGACAATCGCGTCGAAGGAGTCCTTTTCTCCGTGATGGGTCAGCTCCGCCCCTTCAACGTCAAATGGGATGGCTTTTTCCTTCTTCGCGACCTCGAGGACTTTCTCGCTTGGAACGAAGATGAACTCAGCCTTCTTGTCTATGAACTTCTCTATGAGCCAAGGACAGGCGATCCTTTCAACTACAGGGTGCTCCCTAGTAACCCATTTCACAACAATCTGCTCCTAAGTAGAGAATCTACCTATGCGTCCGGCTAGATAAACGTACCGTGAAGTCGATCCAAGAACCTCTTGAAGCTCTCCATGAGTGACCCAAGCAACTCTTCTATCCTTCCAGGTAGACCGCGGCACCGCATCTGTGAGGCAGGAAAGCGTAGAGCCGTTGGCGCAGCCTGTCGAAGGTGAGCGTGTGCGCGCCCCCTTCCGTCCCTACTTGTTCGGAGAGAGTCATTGATCTGGTGTCGACCACTTCGATGACGCCCGGCCTCTCGATAGCACAGTAAAGCCGCTCATACTGCGGATTGCACCAAATCACATCGGGTGAGCCTGCGATCGGAACTACCTTCAGTTCTCGCCCGGTCTTCAAGTCCAGCGTGACGATGGCTTTGCCGTCGCATGCGACGAAGGCTCGGCCTGCTCTGTCTAGATCTAGTCCGTGCGCACCTGTGACTGAGATCGGAAGGAAGCTGCTCTGAACTAAGGTGTCAGCCTTTAGAACGGAGATGCCGGATGGATTATTGATGTTCACGAGAAATCGTTCGCCTTCATGGTCATATGAGCACCATCTTGGCCTACCTGGTAACTTGAGTGCTGGCTCTATCCCCTCGGTGTATGGGTCGAGGAGGCGTGCGTTGTTGTCTTGCACGTCTGCTATCAGCAGACGTTTGCGCCTGTCATCCCATGCGAGTCCATTTGGTTTCGACCCCACAGTGAATACGCTCGCTACTGCGAGTGAATTTGCATCTATCATGAGGATTCTTCCACTGGCTCTCGCTGCGGCAAAGACGAGTCCTTCATCCTGTGCGCACAGGACGCCGCTGGCTTCTGGACAGTTGCCGAGAGTTGTGATGTGGTGAAGCTTTTCGCCGTCGATGACCTCAACAGTGCCGTTTGCGGTGTGTGCGACGAAGACCCGTCCGGTTTTCAGGTGTACATCTGCGTGGTCGAATCCGCCTGCTGGATGGTGGGGAAGAGCGACGTATGAGAGGTGTTTCAGCATTGTTTGACCTGCCTCTCACTTGGAGTGAACTGTTGACGTGTTGGATTAGCAGATATAAGTTTGGCCGTGTTAGAGTCGTGGCGAGGTGTCTCATCTGTCGGGGCCGATGCGGAGAGGTATGAGGATAGGTGTTGTTCCCCTGTGGCTGCTCCTGCTTCTTTCGGAGAGGCCGATGTATGGGTACGAGATCATAAGGGAGTTGGAGAAGAGGTTCTCAGGGTATTGGAAGCCGAAGACGGGGACTATCTATCCCGCCTTGGAGAAGCTGGAGAAGAACGAATTGGTTACGAGTAGAATCGAGTTTCGTGAGGAGGCGCCGGATCGCAAACACTATGCTTTGACGGAGAAGGGGGAGGTCGAACTCTCTCAGACGATGTCTCACTGGACGAAGATGACGGAGGTTCTGGAGAGTTATCGCGAGACCCATGAAGCGATCTTTCGGCACCGGGGCGAGATGATGAAGGAAGACGTGTCAGCCTTGTTGATCGGACTTGGTGATTCGCTGAGGGGTAGATCTTTTGATGTCGCGAAGTTGTTTCCTTCCTCAGACAGGAAAAAACGCGTTCGTATAGCGCCAACGGAGCCGATCGCAATGAAGTTCCTCTATGCCAAGGAGGATCATAAGCTCGAGATTCACATGGAGCTGGAGTGGATGCCCAAAGCAGGATAGGCTGAACGATCAGAGGGCATTGTGCGGAAAGCGCGCGAAAATCTGAAAGTTGAAACCATCGACTAGACTCCGGGCGCAGCCTTCCATATAAGCAGCCTATCCAATCGTCGAAGTCTCTCAAGATCTTTGCCCTGCCGCTCGGCCAAAGCAACTATCTCCTCCGCGGTCTGGGCATCCTCTCTGGTCCTCTTCCCCATCTCAGCCTGCAATCGACTTCTGTACCAGAGCACTATCTCGGCCAAGAGACGCCGATTCGATAGTGTTGTCAACTCAGCTTCGGACTCGCGATTTCCCAGCCTAGCCAGGGAGAGAACTCCGATGAGGTTTTCTACATCCTCGGTCTGGAGGTGACCTCTCCTCTCCTCCTCCAGATAGGTCGCGACGCATCCCTCTATTGTCTCGAGATTTCGTGAAGAGAGATCAATCCAAGGCTCCTCAAGATCACGAATGGACACGTCACTTACGGCTCCCATATCTCTCACATCCAACATACGAAATTATATCCGCTCAAGCCTCGGCGGAAGGTTTAACTCCCTCGATAATGCCGCTCCTAATCACGATCTCTCTGTCGCGCCACTGAATCGTCTGTGAGCCATAGATCGTTGTCCTCACGTCGACAAAACCAGCTTTCCTGAGCGCCTCTACATACTGATGCTCAGTCAGCGCTCCTCCAATGCACTTGCACCACATGCCCTCATCGTTCTGTAGACTCCTCGGAAGCACCTTAGCAGCAATCTCATCAGCATCCACGATGCGTCCCCCGGGCTTGAGAACCCGGAAGGCCTCACTGAAGACCTTGCTCTTATCCGAAGTCAGGTTGATGACGCAGTTGCTAATCACTACATCAGCAAAGTCATCAGGAAGTGGAACACGCTCCAGATCGCCCAGCCTGAACTCAACATTGTCATATCCTCTCTCGCGGGCAGTATTCGTCGCAGCCTCAACCATCTCAGGAGTGAAATCAACTCCGACGACCCTGCCATAATCTCCAACGAGGCCAGCCGCCTCGAAAACGTCGTGACCAGCTCCAGAGCCCAAATCCACAACGACATCCCCCTCCTTGATTCCAGCCTTCTCCGACAGAGAGAAGACACACCCAAAACTCGGCACCAAGCTCGGCCCGCATCCTACACAATATGAGGAGCTGGCAACCGACCTCTTCAGGGCTTGGGAGTAGTAACGTCGAATCTGAGACCTCTTGCTGAAGTCTCGCTCAGCATCCTTTGTGCTTCCAGGTTTCTCCGAGCAACAGCTGGAAACAGATGAATCCGCTTCAGACCGAAGCTCACCCACTTTTCGCAGATGAAATCCTCCTGAGGATCAGATCCCACAGCAGGCTTCAAACCGATGGGATGACCGAACGGCCATAAAAGAAGATCGCTCAGACGACCCTACATCTTATTACCGTTCGGACACAGTCACTCTCCGACACATCATGTTGGACAAGGTGAAAGTCGCCGCTGCCCAAATCGCACCAGTATTCATGAACAAAGAAGCGACCATCGACAAAGCCTGCAAAGCCATCGAAGAAGCTGGCAAAGCCGGTGCGAAACTCATAGTCTTCTCCGAGACCTTCGTACCAGGATACCCCTACTGGAGAGGACTGCAGCCAATCTCCAAATGGTCGGACCTCATGGTCGAATACCAGAAGAACGCCATAATGATTCCGAGCGGAGACACAGAGATACTTGGAGATGCATCCAGAGACGCAGACATAATCTCGGTCATAGGTTGCACAGAATTAAGCGACCGAAAGGGCAGCGCAACCCTCTACAACACTATACTCTTCATCGGGATCAACGGCCAAATACTTGGACGCCACAGGAAGCTGATGCCCACACACGGCGAAAGAATGGTCTGGGGCATGGGCGACATCAACGACGTAAAGGTCTTCGACACCGACATCGGCACCATCGGCGGCCTCGTCTGCTACGAACACCACATGACACTCCTCAGAGCTGCGATGGCTACCCTCGGCGAAGAGATCCACTGCGCAGTCTGGCCAGGATGGTGGACCATGAAACGCCACCCAGGAGAAAAGAAACGATACAAACAAAGCGACGGTCCACCAGACCTATGCGACATCGAATACGCCATCAGAGAATACGCCTTCGAAACACAGACCTTCGTCATAAGCGTCAGCCAGTATATCCCGGAAGAGGCGCTCCCGAAGGAGAGCCTAGACTTCAACGTGGCCGCAGGAGGAAGCTTCATCGTCAATCCAGCTGGAGTCTACCTCAAGGAGCCAGTCTTCGACCAAGAAACGATCGTATACGCTGAACTGGACGCGGACGACCGACGACACACCAAAGCATACTTCGACGCCCTCGGACACTACACACGATGGGACATACTCCGACTGGACATGAGAGGAGAACCCCACGAACCGCTCTCCACGAAACATGTCCAGAAAAAGCCAGACCAAAACGCGGTGAAAAGACTGGCCGAAAAATATGGGATCGAACCGAAGAAACTCGAGAAGATAGTAGAAGACCTCTACACTTAGACTCAGCCAACTGAACTCACTTTGGGCAGATCCGCCTCGATCTATTCGGCCCAAAACTCCTCAAATGACACCTGCGAAGGCACCTTACTATAGGGACACACAGAGATGCAAGTGCTGCAGTCCGTTCCATTGTCGCACCAAAACTGATAGCACCTCTCAGAATTTACGTACCACTTGAAAGCTCCAGGATTGTTGCTGCGGCAGGCTGGTGTCCAACTGGGCTCGGTCTCCTTAGAAATAGCCTCGACCTCACAAGCTTCTGCGCACCGTCCGCACCGCCCGCAGAACTGGGTCACACCAAAATCTATGGGCTCATCAGGCTCCAAAGGAAGATTCGTCAACACCTTGCAGAGCCGAACCTGAGGACCGAACTGCGGCGTTATCAGAAGCCCGTTCCTGCCCAGCTGGCCCAATCCAGCGTCTATCGCCAAAGGTATACTGAGGGCCAGGTCGTTACCAGCTGGAACAGCCGAGTAACCGAGGTTGCGGATGAACTCCGCTAGGCAAGAAGCGGTGAACGCCATCATAGAATAGCCGACACCTGTGGCCGCGGCGGCTGGGCAAGCAGGTGAGAGAGCTATCCCAGTCCCGTCCATCGCGATCGCCATCACCACGGCGTACTTCACATCTTCCGGCAACTCAATTGGTTCCAGATCAGACCTTCTGTTCAGGTACAGCCAACGACGATCGAGCTCTGCGACGCCGACTAGAGATGCGCCGTAGAGCTTCGCGGCCTTCTTCAGCCTATTCGTTAACTCAGCTTCGTTCCCCACCACGTAACGATCGCGATACCATCGATCGCCCATCAGGCTGGGCCCCATGGGCCTAACAAGCCGCTTCGCGCTGAAGGCCTCGGTCCAAACATCATGAACTGTCCACGAAGCCTCAGCCAGAGCGTAGTCAACTCGATCGTAGCCGAGCTTTGTCTCAGCGATGTTCTGCAAGCCTTGCCTCTCCTCCGTCCGCATAAACCCGGGCCACGAGCGGTCGTTAAAGATACGGTTGAAGATGAGGTTGCGCTGATCGTACCGGCTCAGCCTAGAGTCGTCCACCTTGTATCTAGGTTCGTCGACCCTACGTACTGTCGATCTCGGTTTTGGGGCTCTCTTGGGGCTGAAGCTCAACTCTATGCCACGAAAATTGAAGACAGCTCAAATCTTGGCTAAATCTGTTCCGCCCATGAAAACGGCAGAACTGCCTTCTCCGAGGTGACTATTTATGGGATATCTGCAAAGATATCTTGAACAGTCTTGGCCCGAATACGCCAGGTATTTCCATTCGCAGCCTTCGTCGACCAAGAGCTGTTCAAGCTGGCCTTGATTCTCAACGCCATAAACCCGAAAATAGGCGGCCTACTCGTCCGAGGCGAGAAAGGAGCAGGGAAATCCGTCCTCGTCCGAGCTCTAGCAGATCTGCTTCCGGAGATCGAAGTCGTCAGGGACTGCCCCTTCAATTGCAGTCCGGGCGATCCAACCAACATGTGCGATACATGCAGGTCAAGATACGAGAAAGGCGAGGACTCAGAAACCGAGAGCAGGAAGATGCGCGTCATCACCCTTCCCATTGGAACCACAGAAGACCGCGTCGTGGGAACGCTGGACCTAGAGAAGGTCCTGCGTGCAGGCGTCAAAGCCCTCCAGCCAGGCATATTGGCAGAAGTCAACCAAAACATCCTCTACGTCGACGAGATCAACCTCCTCCCGGACCATATAGTCGATAGTATACTCGATGCCGCAGCTATGGGATGGAACACCGTCGAGAGAGAGGCGATCTCTGTATCCCACCCGTCAAGATTCCTGCTCGTCGGAACAATGAACCCCGAAGAGGGAGAACTACGACCGCAACTCTTAGACCGCTTGCCCATATCCGTAACTATCAAAGGAGTTGCGGACGAAACGCTCCGAACCGAGATAGTGAAGCGAAATCTCGAATTCGAGCGTGACCCTTCTGGCTTTGCGGACAAGTACGAGAACGATCAGAGGCAACTAATGGACCGAATCATCAAAGCTCGTAGCCTACTTGCGAGCGTAGTCGTGCCGGAATTACTTCTCCGAGCCGTAGCCAAGATGGCCATTTCACTCCAAGTTGACGGCCATAGACCGGACATAATCATAGTCAAGGCTGCAACGGCCATAGCTGCCTTCGAAGGCAGAACAACCGTCGAACCCTACGACATGCAGAGGGCCGCGATGCTTGCTCTTGGTCATAGAACTCGAAGAGGAGGCTTTGAGGAGCCTGCGTCACCTCAAGATATTGCCGCCGCATACGACAAAGCGTTAGGGGAGGTAAGGCGCGAGGAGGGAATGCGAACCCAGCAGATGAGGATGGAATCTCAAAGCCGTCGTCGTGCATCTGGAGGCTCGAAATCCGTCGGCGACCCTAACGCCAGTAGAACTATGGATGCAAGCACAAGTCCAGCAACACCGAAAGCTCACCAGCGGCTGGATCGACTCGCCCAATCCATGAAAGACTCTGCGGAGCGACTTCTCTCATCGATGTCAAGAAAACCAAGCCAAGATGCAATGAGAAAAGACAAGAAAGCCCAGCAGCTAGCCGACCGAGGTCAAGTCGGGTCGAGCTCTCCCCTAAGACCGAAAGGGGCACCACTCAGTTTGGGAGAGAAGATTCTCTCCAAATTTAGACCTTCAAGCTCTCACCTAAGATTGCCCGTCGATCGATTCGTAACCCGGAAGCGAAGATCGGTCATAGCCAAAAGAGCACCCACCATAGTCACCTTGAAGAGGGGACGATACGCTTACTACGAGACACCGTCACGGCCATCCGATGATGTGGCTTTTCTTCCCACCATTCAATCCGCGGCCATCCGTGGCGGAGTTGAACATGAGAGAGTCAAAGTCGAGGTCTTGCCCGAAGATCTCAGGACGAAGGTGCACGAGTACAAGGCACCGTCACTGATAGTCCTCCTACTAGACTCGTCCGGCTCCATGGTAGGCAACTTACCCCACGCCACCGAAGCGATCCTCGCCCTCCACGAGGACGCATACAAACACAGGGATCGCGTAGGCTTGGTCACCTTCAAAGGGGATGGTGCATACGTCCTCCGCCACCCAACGACGAACCTCAAGCTCATAGAAGGAGACGTGGCCAGAATCGCGATGAGCGGATACACACCTCTAGCCGCAGGCCTACTGAAGGCGTGGGAAGTCGTTGTCCAAGAGACCAGGAGGAACAGAGATGTCATGCCCCTCGTCGTACTCATATCGGACGGAAAGGCAAACGTCTCGCTCAAACACCGAGGACTTATTTCGGCTACCAGCCACGCGATACGTCACGCAGTTGAAGCATCGCACCTCTTGGCAAGGTATAAGATACCCGTCGTTGTCGTCAATCCTGATCATGAAGTCTCTCCCAGTTATCGCTTCAACCCCTTCTACTCAGCGGTTTCAATGCACCCTATCCCTGGCTCAAAGCTAGCGATGGAGATAGCTAGGATAACCAAGGGCACATACTACGGATTTCGGGGCGGAAAAATGGTGCGCCTCCCACAGTACGGATCACCCCGCCAAAGCACCCTCTTTCAGAGAACAAGCGACCTCTCCAGCCTCCATTAGAGCCCCGAGCATATCACTACGATGGACAAAGTCTCATCCTACTACCGGTCACCAGCAGAGCCCCAGCCCCTCCTCCAAACTTTAATGTCCGACAATGGGCCGTCCTCCACATGGGTTGTAGAAGTGATTCACTTAAAAGTGGTCTGAATAGAAGAAAAGCAGCAAACAAATCATTGATCTTCCATGAAAGTTCTAGTGTGCGGGGCTGGCATCCAAGGCAGTCTTCTCGCTGCCACGCTGCATCGCGCCGGAGTACACAGCGCGTTGCTGGCACGTGGGAAACGATTGGACGATATCAGAGAAAATGGAATTCGCTTGTCATTCTACCCATCGCACAAAATTCCAGTCACTCACCTGCCAGTGATCTCTGACATCGCCGAACGCGCGCCTTATGAAGTGATTCTTGTCACCATGCAGAAGCAACAGGCTATTGCCATTAGCCCGACAGTCGGGAAGTATGCAGAAAACGCCGCTGTGGCATATCTGGGCAACAACGGCACTGGTGTCGCCGACTATCGAGAGTTCATTCCGCCTAGCCAGATCGTCCTAGCTTCCTAAACATCGGCGGCGTTCGGACTGACAACCAAATGTAGCTCCTTGCGCCCAAGCCGGTCACGGCATACCTTGGTACAGCCTCACCACAATCTAATCATGCTCTACAGAAAGTCATCAGCTTGTTCAAGGGCGCTGATTTCCGGCTGGAACTCCCATCGAGCATTGACGCTTGGCTCAAATGCCACTTGGCGATGATCCTTCCACTGGCAGGTGCAATCTATGCCGCGAACTGTGACAACTACAGACTAGCATGTACCCCGGGACTGCTTAGACTTATAGCACGAGGCCTCAGAGAGTCGTTTGCCGTGCTTCGTGAACTTCACCATCCTGTTCTTCCCAGAAGACTCAGGATCGTGACCAGAATCCCTGAGCGCCTCACAGTGCGCCTGTTAAAGAAGCGACTGGCCGGGAAAGAGGCCGAGATCGGACTGGCGGGACATGCAAGAGCTGCGCGAGCAGAAGTGCAGCATCTTGCTGGGGAATTCAAGATCATGATGGAACAGGCAAAGATCCAGACTCCCCATCTGGACTACCTCATGCGTTTCCTAGATCCAACTGTGCCGCTCGTGAACGAAGGGACCGATCACATCTCGCTCGACAGACAGTCTCAAATGGTGGGCTCGGCGGAACTAGCAACTCTGTAGCTGTGATTGGCGCAGTGTTGTCCATGCTGAGTCAAGAATTCAATTCGTGATGAGATCCAGCCATAAACATAGTCTTGCAATCAAGACCGTGGGTCCTTGAGTACACCTGTTATCCATGCAATCCAAATCTGGAGATCTTGAGTAAGGGAAACAGTGTCCAGAGGCAAACCATCTTGGACACAATCCACAGCAGATTATGTGGATCCGTTGCCGTCTGTCCGCTGAGATAGAGACGTACTTGTTCGAAGAAACCTGATTGATTGAGGGTGAGCATCAACAGAAAAAAGCAAGAGAAACATATCATCGCCAAAGAGATCTTCCTTCTGTCACTCGTCAGAAAACTATATCTCCGGTTCAGTAGGAGCACTAGAGCGAGTCCGCCTAGGACGAGAGGAAAAGTGACAATCAGCCCTTTCCAATCATAGAAGACTGCGAACGCGAACTCATAGACTGCGTTGAATAAGAAAAGCAGTGAGCACGTGATCAGGAAGTTCTTCACCGGTTTGTGTGGTGTGACGACTAGAAACGTGGTGAGGTAGAACATGCCAATATTCAACAGCGACAATGTATGCATCTTGAAAGGAAACGGGAACAGAGACGAGTAGCTGTAGAGACCATTTCGAAAAAGATCATTTGATCCAATAGCTAACCATGCCAGAGCTGGAAGAAGCAGTACGCCCTTGACCATTGTGGGCAGTCTCATAGGTTGTTACTTCCCGAAAACAGTAGGCTTCTGATGGTTGATTGGATTTTGTCAAGATACTTCCTCATGTGATTTGCGTGTCCTAGGACAGAGCTCCCCGGGTTCTTTGACAATTCCATGTTTCCGAACGACTTCATTAGGACAAAATTGTTGCCGCGCGCCCTGTTGAGTTGCTTTCTGTGTTACTACTACTGAGAGGTGGTGGTGCGGCCGCCGGGATTTGGACCCGGGTATTCAGCTGTCCTCTCCACAATGGAAGGCGTACCCGCTCCATATGGAGCTTGAAGTCCTAGACCAGGCTAGATTCTGCTCAGAGGATCCACAGCCGCATTCTACAGCCGCGAGCATAACCCTATAGCAGCCGTGAATTAAGACTTTCTTCACGTCTGCCAATAGGCGAGTAAGACCGTTTAGGCCCCTTCTTTGCATCTGAGGCTCTTCTCTACTGTGGAGAGATGGCGAGCTACTCGAACCGACTCCGAACTCAGTTTGATCAGCTCCCCCTTCTCAACCACATAATGGCTGAGCTCTATCTTCGAATCCGTCAGTAGCTTTGCCTGTTGAGCAGCGAAGTGGAGCTGAACACAGTG
>Ga0209314_10000866_pt1 | contig 13720 bp, 19 predicted proteins | sample I19B2metaG_FD_184146 | JGI IMG/M metagenome (GOLD analysis project Ga0209314, IMG submission 184146) | Lake sediment bacterial and archeal communities from Gulf of Boni, Indonesia to study Microbial Dark Matter (Phase II) - ​I19B2 metaG... | ecosystem: Environmental > Aquatic > Freshwater >...
CTCTATTTCTTTCAAGGTATTCTTCTATTTCTTCGAATGGTATTGTCCGCAGTTTTTCTGGGTGCAGAACAAGTGGCACGTTGTAGCAGAATGGACAGCGCATGTTGCAGTTTGCAAGAAAGATTGTGGACGATACTTTTTCGTCCCAGTCTACGAGGCTGATGTCAACAAAACCCTTTATTTCCATGCAAAACACACTGTTTTTTGGCATTTTTACTTTTTTGTCAATCTCTTATATAGGTTTAGTAACAGATTTAGTATGATGTGAGAGAATATGGCGAAAATCTTGGTTGTCTACCACTCGAAAACTGGGCATACTGAGAAGATGGCTTTTGCCGTTGCTGAAGGGGCAAAACAAGTCAAAGGAACAGATGTCACGGTTAAGAAGGCGAATGAAACTAGAAATGAAGATTTATTGGATGCTGATGGAATTATTGTGGGCTCGCCCACTTATTATGGTCAAATGTCCTGGAAAATCAAAAACATATTTGACAAATCAGTTAAGATCCATGGAAAGCTAGAAGGAAAAGTTGGCGGAGCATTCACAAGCTCTGGGGGAACTGCAAGTGGCGCCGAAACAACTATCCTATCCATCTTGCAAGCCATGCTCATTCACGGAATGATTGTTCAAGGAAGGGCTATGACCAAGCATTATGGAGCAGCGTCGGTAGGTTCTCCAAAAGATAAAGACATCAAAAGTTGCCAAGCACTTGGAAAAAGAGTAGCTAATCTCGTAAAAAAGCTGGAAGCCTAACTAATATCTTTGTTTTCTCTCATTCTTTTGCCGTTCTTGCAAGGACTGGAAAAGCTTTTCATAAAACTTTTATATGGAAAGGCTATGGTTGTATTGAGCTGTGGTATATTCATGGAGTCCAGTAAGTTAGAGCCGAGCAAAAAGCCACTAAACATTCTAACAAAGCAATTGAACGCCCAAGTAATAATCACTTTGAAAAATGGAGTAGAATACAAGGGACGCATGACCCGCTGTGACGGTCACATGAACATCATGCTAGACGGAGCATCAGAGTCAATGAAAGAAAAGCTAATCGCTAACTATGGCACTGTGCTAGTTCGAGGAAACAATATATTATACATAGCCTTAGATACTGGACGCGGGAAATACTAAAGGCGTTAGCTAATTCCTCTAATGTTGGCTAAAACATCTTCCAAGCAATACATTTTTAATCTCAGCTTTTGCTGAAAGAAACGAAGCACATTTTGCACATCCCGCTGAAGAAGTTGCTTAGCGTTTGGATGCCTAACAGTTACGTATTGGGGCCAATCAATAATGAGAATGTGCTCATCTAACTGCACTATTATGTTGTATGGGCTTAAATCGGCGTGAATTATGCCAGCGTCTCTATAGGCTTTCTTTATGTTGAGCAAAATTTCGTCCAAAACCTTTCTAGGATCGGGAATTTCCAGATAGTAAAGCTCTGCCCCTTCAATTATGCTCATAACAATGACATGGCGGTTTTGTTTAATGGGCTTCGGAACCGAAACTCCTTTTGGATAAAGCATACTAAGTGCTTCAAATTCTCTTTTCGCCGCCAAACGCGACTGATAAAGCCAAGTAGGCGTATAAGCCTGCTCTGCTGTATAGCCTCGCTTGCGTTTTGTTTGCCGAAAACTTGGTCTGCCTAGTCTGTGAAATTTTACAGCAACTCGAGTTTTGTCAGGCATTAGGGCGTCATAAACATCTGACTCTTTACCAATCCCTAAAGGCTTGCCCAAAGCCTGCAGTACATCTGCTTTTACAAGGGCGTTTATGGCTAAGCAATCGTAGCCCGCTGCAGTAAGACGATAACCTACATATGGAGTTGACTGATGCTGCAAAAGTCCATGCTTAGAAAGCTCATCAAGACGATAGGCGACTTCTTCGTTTGGAAGCTTTGCATGCCTTGGAATTAACTCTTCGGATATGAAATCAGATTTTTTCATCTGAATCTCAACAGCCCGAAGCGTCTCAAAGTCCTCAGGCTCCAGTTTTCGAAAGATTTTGACAGCCACATCAGCTGAAGACATCTGTTTTCAAGAAGAAATGATTATTCTTAAGGAATTTAAGGGCTTTTACAAAGTTATGGCTTTCAGCGACTTCATTGACCGCTCTATCATTTTTTCTACGTTTAGTTTCTTTTCCGCCTCGATTATTTTCCCTAGTTTTGTTACAGTTTTAGGTCTTGCTGATGCAACCGAGCAGATTTTCTTCCTCTTTTTCGTTAGCGGAGGGCATACTCCTATTTTTGTCGCTAATTCCTCTATTTCTTGCCTGTCAAATCCTAGTAGTGGTCTGTGTACTGGATACTGATTGGCAGCTTGGCTTAACATGTTTAAATCGAGTAGGGTTAGGCTCTTTGGCTTTCCTATTGTTTCGCCTGTTACGATTCCTTCCGCCCTGAACATTTCTGAAACCTTTTCTGTAATTCTGTACATTATTCGTTTGCATAACAGACATGTCAAGTGACTAGGAGTCTTGTCTACAATTTCTCCTAAGTTTTGTCCATTAGGCAAGATGTATATGCGCCGTGGAAATCCTATTGCCCAATCAAACAGTGTTCTTGCATGGTCAACTACTCTCTCAGTCATGTTCTCACATGTGTAAGGCATGTTATCAAAATGCAGTGGTATGATTGGGCAACCTCTTTTCATGACTAGCCAACATGCCACTGCCGAGTTGATTTCGCCATTTAGCAATCCTATAAGACGTTGTTGTGCGCCTAATGGTAAGCCGCCTTGCCCTTCGACCATTTCATCAAATATGAAAGCCTTGTCGTCTCGAATGTCGATTCCGAAAGTTATGTTTGGACGCTTCAAATCAACTTTTAATCCATATTTTTCGCCAAATTTTTCAAGTATCTGTTGACCAACTAGGCGGCATACATCTCTGCTTCCATATAAATGTGAGCCAACTCTTCGACATTTAACTGCAAAAGTGTTTCTATTCACGAGTCTTTGATCGGCAAGAAGCAAACTTTTTTTCACTATGTCATCTAGCCGTGAGCTAGTTTCCAAAGCGGGTGAAAGCGAAGAAATGCCAAAGACTCTGCCTATTTTTTGACATGCTTCTTCTGCCTTTTCAGTTTTTATGAATAGTCTGCCTTGTGTTTTAATGATTTTGCTGATGGGAAAATTGCAGAACTTCATAACTCGCTTTATGTTGTCCAATGTAAGTCGTTCATATCGGCGTCTGGTCCAAGTTTTCTTTGTCCAGATTTCGCCTCCAAACCGCACGATTATTGAGTCAAAGTCTATTGTTTCAAGTGGCGTTTTTACATCACCAACAGCACAATAATAAGACTAGTTTATCTTAAACTTTCAAAACGCTGAAAGGAGAAAGGAGAGCAGTTACCGATATCAAGAGCAAAATGTATTCTATAAGCATTTTTAAGAAAAACGCACAATCACTAAAAACAGAATTAAAAGGGTTGATGGTTCCAGAAGCAAGTCGACCTCAAGTCATCTGCTAAACTATTAAAAGCATTTTCATAATAAAACGGCAACTTAGAAAAACTGCAAAAATAATTTAAACGTAACGGGTAGTAGCCTACTAATATGAACAAACCGATTGTTATTCTCGGTTTTGCAGGCAGTTTGCGAAAGAATTCCTACAACAAATCATTATCACGTGCAGCTATGGAATTGACACCGAAAGATGCAAAACTTGAAATCTTTGATCTTGAAGGAATTCCACCCTTTAATCAGGATTTGGAAGCCAAGCCACCAGAGAAAGTTAAAGAATTTAAGGCAAAAATCAAAGGCGCAGACGCTCTTTTGATTGCAACACCAGAATACAATTACTCAACATCGGGTGTCCTAAAAAACGCCATTGATTGGGCTTCACGACCTTATGAGACAATGCCTTTGAAGACAAACCTGTTGCTGTAATGAGCGCATCTGGAGGAATGCTGGGAGGTGCCAGAGCGCAATATCATCTTAGACAGATCTTCGTCTTCCTCAATATGCACCCGATCAATAGGCTGGAAGTTATTGTACCATTTGCAAGTGAAAAGATCAATGAAAAAGGCAAAGTAACAGATGAGAAAACGAGGGAAAAAATAAGAGAATTACTTGAAAGCCTAGTCGCTTGGACTAGAAGACTGAAAATGTGATGTAAACTCTTTTAGAATAGGCAGAATTCGATGGGTTCGTTTGTGGAGCCGGGGATGGGAGTTGAACCCATATAAAGCGAGTCTGCAGCCCGCCGCCTAAACCGTTCAGCCACCCCGGCAACGGGTTTAATCATGAAAAAGAGGCACCATAAAGTTATAAACCTTATCGACACTGGATAAAAACTATCGCACGCTTATAGCCTCAAAACCTTTGCTCCTTTCATGTCTCTTTTGATCATGTCTTCTATGTTTAGTTTTTCTTCCGCCTTTTCGATTTCCTCTATTTTCGCTCGAGTTCTAGGTTGTGAAGGTGGAGCATTACAGCATAGAGCTGGTCTGATTGAAACTTCAAAAGTGCCGATTTCTCGTGCCAGATGTTCTACTTCTACTTTGCTTAGTCCTATAAGTGGACGCAATATGCATATGTCTTTTGCAGTAGTGCTCATTACTCGCAGATTCCTTAAAGTTTGACTAGCATGTTCCCCAATGATTTCGCCAGTTACAATGGCTTCAGCTTTTTCCTTCTTTGCCACTTTCTCTGCCACACGATACATCATTCTCTTGCAGAGGATACATGTCAATCTTCTTGAACAATTTCTCAAAATATCATTGAGGTCTTCACCGTGGGGAATTATGTAGATTTTGGTTTGTCTTCCCCTTAAGTAGTCAGTTAGTTTTTTTATTGTGTCGAGCGCCCTTTGCTTTGTGGCATCATCGGAGAAGGGGTAGTTGTCATAGTAAACAAAAATCGGTGTGCAGCCCTTTCTTATGACCAGCCATGCTGCTACTGGAGAATCTATTCCGCCCGAGACGAGGCAAACTGCTTTATTTTGAGAAGGCAAGGTTTGACCATCTGTGGGTCAGCTAGAAGGTTTTATGTTTTTTCAGTAAGACGTTCACACACGTCACAGTCTTTCGGCAAGGAAGCAACATCTGTGCGATGCAAGTCGCAGACGACATCTCGATTCCTCAAAATCATGCAGAGTTTGCAAAACGTCAACATAGGGTCGAGTAAGGTCAGTTTCTCAGTAGCTATACCCTGAGCAATATCGCTTGCAGCAGACTGAATAGAAGGCATAGACTCAAGTTGCCTCATCCTTTTGTCACCGCGTTTTGAGTCGAGATAATAACTTATCGTAGCCTGCGTAGTTCCAAGCTTTTCTGCAACAGCTATTTGAGAAAAATTATATTGGCTAACAAGTTCTTTGGCCACTAAAGAACGAAAGGCAGGCAGAACATATCGAACTACAAGTTCACATGGAGGACGCAAATTATTTGACACTCCAGAAATATTATAACTTCGTTATAACTCTTAAAGGTTTTCTTCACAAAAATTGTGTCTCCTTCTTCTGCTGCGTTTATTGCCTCCTGTACCTTGTGAAAGTCTACTGGACCATCATCGTCCATAGTCCATGTTTTGTCTCTGGCGTTAGTTAGTTGAATGCTAAATGCTGATGTTGACATGCCTACTGAAGAATTAGTAAAGCTACTACTAAAGCCAGTTTTCTATTCATACCACATCATTTACTGTCATTTCTGCGTAGATTTTATTAGTTATGGAGGAATCTTCGACTGAGTTCTATGGATTCTCTTGAACCCATTGTATCTTATTTCATCGCGTAGGTTTGTTCATAGAAGTTCTCAAACCAAGTTTTGCCAAGACATTGTTGTACACTTTCAACGCATGTTCCTCATCTTTTACATTTTTTAGGAGCATGCGTCCATGATTAAAAAGGCTGATTTCAACGTCCTTATTATACTTGAATACGATAACTAGGGATGATTTGACAATTATTTTGAAATGACGTTTCAAAGTTTCATAGACTTTGCTGAGATTCATTGAAATAGGCTTTTGTGCATTCACATTGACAGTATTTCGTCCGCAAAGCCAAACTAATCTTTCTCTGCCTTCAATAGGCTTAACTTCACCTTGGCAAACTGGGCAATCCGGTTTTTTGAAAATATCTATGACAGCAAAATACATGTCTCTAAAGTCGCATACCATTAGTTTTCCTTCAAGAGGCTCACCTATTCCTGTCAAGAGTTTTATCGTTTCCATAGCTTGCATTGTTCCAATGATTCCTGCTGTAGCTCCTAATACTCCACGTACCTCGCATGTGGGCATATACCTATCGTCGAGGTTAGGCATAACACATTCTAGGCACGGAGTCTTGGGCGAATGAAAGACTGAAAGGTTTCCTTCGATTCCTATGGCGCCCCCAAAAACATAGGGAATCTTATATTTTACACAGGCACGATTCAAAAGATAACGTGTTCGCATATTGTCTAATCCGTCGACAACACAGTCCATGTCTTTAATGATTTCTTCAACATTGCTTTCTCTTACATTCTCTGGGATTGGTTCCACTTTTATGCTGGAATTTGTTTGCTGAATCCTTTTAGCCGCAGCCTCAACTTTTGGGTATCTCAGGTCACCTAAGTCGTATAGGATTTGTCTGTGCAAATTGTTCATTTCTACCGTGTCTTGGTCAACTAGGCGCAAGCATCCTACTCCAGCTAAAGCAAGATAAAGAGAAGATGCACTGCCAAGTCCACCTAACCCAACCACAACTACTTTAGAATGATTCAGCTTTTTCTGGCCTTTTGTCCCAAGTTCGGAAAGAACCACTTGTCTACTATAGAATTCTTTGGAATCAAAAGGCTGAGGGGCAACCACAGTTTTTCACCTTTGAACATTCTTAGATAAAATTGACTTTTAATCTTTTTTCAATGTTTCACATTATTCAAGCTTTTCGGTTGATGATGAAGATGAAGAAGAAAAATAATTTCGACTGTTTAGCAGTAGAGAGACCGACATTTTTGAGTTGCATTCGCATAAAGCAAAACATTTGATGAAATAGGTTATCAAGAGTTATCATAGGTTCGAAGCTCAACAGAGCCTCAAACAGCTGCTATTTAATAATCAGAACCACAGAATCAAAGATTACTTCACAGTTGATAACGAAAACAAAATTTTTGCTGAGGGTCCAATGGTTTTTGCACCGTTAGGCAAGGAGATTAAGCAGGAAGAAATCAAAATGGGAATGCCACTGAAACTAGAAGTAACCAAACTAATAGGAGATAAAATAATATATGAACTAAGAAAATGATAAGAAAAAAGAGAGGATAGTTATTTTGTTTTTCTTGTTGTTTTGCGTTTGATTGTTGCGAAACCTATTGTTAGGATTGCTATTAGGGCTAAGTAGGGTGTCAACGATTGTGGAGGTGTGTATCCTTCTGTTGGGAATGAGTAGCCTCCAACTGGTTTAGGAGGAGGTGAAGACCACATGTTTGTCTTCACCATCACGAAACTCATATGAGTGAGTAAACTGTATTTTAGTGTTAACTCTTTGGTCAATATTTCAAATCGGCATAGAAACCCTGTCTCCTTGTCGAAATGAAAGTAAAGTTGCATCTTACATTTTCCTTATACTAGATTATAGAAGAAAGTTCCATTTGCTATTGGAGTATGTTATTGTGTTAATATATTAAATCCGAAGAGTAGAGGGCATCCGCATCCTTTCGGTTGATGATGATTGCAAAGCTTTAATATACAGCAAATGTGCAAAAAGTGAGGCATAACGCTTCTTTGGTGAAGCCTTAATGGAAACGTTGAATCTCATCTATTGGTGCAGAGTCGGCTTAGGGGTTGTTGCAGCCTTAATATGTGTTGGGGGATGGGCACTAACCAATACATTATTTGCAAGCATCATTGAAGCAGCCTCACTAGCCATAGTTTTCTATATAGTCACTTACTATATTCTGAAAATGAAATTCGTTGCTAAAGTCGAGAAGCCATCTAAGCTGTTCACCCAAGGAATTGGGGCCTACTTTCTTACTTGGATAATCTCATGGACCTTAATACTCACGTTAATACTCTCACCTACCATACCTACGGCTGCTTTTGAATACTCACCGCCTAATCCAAGAGTAGGCGAACCCGTAGAATTTAATGCAAACGCAAGTCGTGACAACGGACATATAACTAGTTATATGTGGATTTTTATCAATCAGACGATGAGCAATCAAACAGTAACCTATGACCCTATAATATACCATACATTTGAGGTGCAAGGGAATTATACAGTTCTGTTATATGTGACAGACAATGATGGACTAGTAAGTATACCAGCAACTGCAGTTGTGGAAGTAAAAAAAGTAACTGGCTAGTTATTCTGGGTTTAGGTTTCTATCTAGGCTTGTTTGCACAGACTTCGTAGACCTAGCTTTTTCCATTTTTGGACTAGGTTCGCTTTCTGCAGGTTCTTCAGGCGAAGCATATTGCATTTCAACGTGCGCTACTGTAGGTTCAGGAATATTCTCAAGCCTTAGCAGCACTCTGGTAAAGTCTGCCCATGCTGAGAAGAAGCCTCGGTCGTATTCTGCGTGGAGGCTGTTGCGGGTGTGTTTTAAGAATTCGCGTCTGTGTTTCTCTAAAGCTGTTTTGTCATTTAGACTAATGTTTGATAGAAACGCGTATTGGTCGTTATTGGATTTGTTGGATAATAGTATGCCGTGGAGGGCTTGGAGGTATCCTCTGTTTCTTTCGGTTTTTTCAGCTTTTGGTTTTATTCTTTCTAGGATTCTTTCTGCTTCTGCGAATTGTCTTTTTGCTACGAGTTGGAAGTATTGGGTTACTAGTATTAATGGTATGGGCATTTAGTGTCCTCGTTTCGGTTTGTCTTCTTCTGTTGTGTCTTCTATTCCGTTTTCTGTGATTTTAAAGATTGTTTCGCCTTCGGGTAGGTATGGGCTTGAGACTAGGCGGGCTATTCTTACGGGTCCTCGTGCAGACTTTCGGAGAAAGATACGGGTATGGCTTGTATGTGCTACAATGTGACCGCCGACTGGATGCACTGCTTCTCCGAAGAATACGTCGGGTTTTGCCATTACTTGGTTTGTTACTATGGCGACTGCATTGAAGGCTCTAGCCAAGCGGATTAGTTTGTGCATATGTTTGTTTAGTTTTTGTTGTCTTTCGGCTAGCATTTCTCTGCCGAGGTATTCGCTTCTGAAATGGGAGACTAGTGAGTCTACGATTATGAGGCGTATGTTATTGTCTCTTATTATTTCGTCTGCGTTGTCGACTAGGAAGGCTTGATGGTCGCTTGTGTATGCTTCTGCGAAGATTATGTTTTTTATGACTTTTTCTGGGTCTAAGCCGATGTGTTCTGCCATGTGAATGATGCGTTCTGTTCTGAAAGTATTCTCTGTGTCTATGTATAATGCTCCACCTTCGAGTCCTCCTCTTTCAGGTGGCAACTGCACATTAACGCATAGTTGGTGGCACATTTGGCTTTTTCCGCTTCCGTATTCTCCATAAAATTCAGTGATTGTCTGCGTTTCTATTCCTCCGTCCAAAAGCGCATCTAAAGCTTTGCTTCCGCTAGTTAGGCGTGAAACGCTTTGGCGCATTTTCATCAACTCATCAGCTCTTATGAAAGTGACTGCCTGGCCTGAACGTGCTTCTTGTATGATTTCTAGTGCTCTTTTTTCTCCTACGCCTGCGAGTTCAAGTTCTTTTGCCGTAGCTAAGGCTAAGGATTCCACTGTATGAAAGCCCATTTCGCCTAATTTCTGTGCTGTTGTTGGTCCAATGCCGGGTAGATCCTCAATAAACTGATACTTCTTCTTAGTCGCTGAAGCCTTCTCTTCTGTTACTTCTTCTGTTTCTTCCTCTTCTGTCATCTTTTGGTTCCTTCAAAACTGTTAATCTAAGGAAGTATAAAGTAAGACGTATTTAAATTGCGCGAGGATGCAGATAAGAAATTCTGAGAGAGCTAAATGAAACTAATATCACCCCAACCAACTTTTGAAAGTATTTTGTTCAGAAAGAAAACAAATGAAAAACAGGATTAGAAGGATAGTGCACGCACATTTTGTGAGCCGAAGCTTTTAAACCATTAGATTCCGTACTTTCTCTTGAGGTAAGGAATGAACTTGATGGAGTCTTTGTCTACGTTGACTATTTTGTAATATTTTTTGTTGTCCTTTATGGTTTTCCAGAGGGAGGCAGTTAACCATTCTTTGACCTGGGTCCTCTCGCCAAGTGAACCGTAGACCTCTTCGATTACCTCTCTCGCACCTAGATTCTCGATTATCGCTTTTTCCTTCTCGACTCCAGCAACCCACGAGTCAAGGGCAAATACATATTGAAATATTTTTTCTGCCAGTTCAGCTCTTTCTTTCCCTCTCGCTGGGTTATTTTTCCTCCACTCTCCTTTTCCGATGCTTTTAAGTATAATGTCCAGATGTCTGAAGAATTTGTGGTTACATAAGCCTCTTCCGCGATAGACTATGTGCGCTAATATATCGTCACCAAATTGTTTTTGGTTCGCGAAGTTTCTCTCATTGTAAGTAAGTTTAACACCCTTAGCTTCGGCAATCTTTTTATCGATTTCAAGTCCTCTCGGATGATTTACACCGAAGACATCAACTGTTTTTCCGTCAACATTTGAGAGGTCAACCTCGCCACTCCAGTGAAGAACTGGGTATCCAAAGCTAATGATCATTCGTTCTACATACAGCTTTTTCAGTGATGTTCTTTTCCCTAAAGCACGATAAATCGGATCTACAAAGTGTTTGTACTGCGGCAGTGAATTCTTTGCCTCGCTTGGAGTCTTCTCTTGGAGCCACAACTCCAAGAATCTTAGATATGCCTTGCCCATTTCTATTCTATCTTTCTCCAACGCATAAAGATAGCCAGGAACATTAGGGACATGTCCCAATACGTCGTTTCTTGGGCTCATCTTACCAATCCCCTTGAGGATTTTCGAGATGTTTTGAAAGAACTTGTAATGACATTGCTCGTTGCCAATGATTTGCAAGCGAAGCATCCTCGCATTGTTATCGAGAGTCCTCAGTCTCCTTTGCAGTTTGTTAATAAAGCGCACTTCATTATCCCAGTCTTCCTCTTTGCCCATAAACATGCCACCGTTCCAAAGTGGAACAGTCACCTCTTTACCATCAACTATGGCAACTTCAAAACCAATTGGAACCGTTCGATAGTCAGCTAATTCAATCATGGAGTCATTCTCCCTATCTTTAGGTTTTATGCTTTTGTCTCCTTAAACATCTTTGTCCTCTTTTTCAATGCAGATATGTAGTCTTATTGATGCAAAAGCTATAAGTGGCACTTGTTTTAACTTCTATTTTTCTTACAGCGAGGAATTCCAGATTGAATATTGAAAACGTTGTCGAAGATGTTGCCTTCAAACTCTTACAATTAGCCGTTATAGAATTGCCAAAAGATGTAAAAGATGCACTTAAACGGGCTTCTAGGGAAGAAGAAAGCAAAGCCGGAAAGACACAGTTAGAAGCCATCCTCCAAAACATTGAACTCGCAGAAAAAACTCGCACTCCAGTATGCCAAGACACAGGCGTAATAATATTCTACGTCAAGGCAGGCGCTGATGTTAAAGGCTTAGACAAAATAGAACCCGCTTTAAAGAAGGCTACTATTCGGGCTACTAAAGAAGTGCCTCTACGTCCAAACGCAGTTGACCCATTCACACAGAAAAACAGCGGCGACAACACAGGCAACTACGTACCCTACATAAACTGGGAAATCGTTCCAGGCGACTCTATTGAGATTACCGTTATGCCAAAAGGCGGAGGCTCAGAAAACGTCTGCGCACTAGGCATGATACCACCAGGCGAAGGCACAAAAGGCTTAAAAAAATTCGTCATCGACACCCTAGTCAAATCAGGCGCACAGCCCTGCCCACCCAACATCTTAGGCGTAGCCTGTGGCGGAGGAGCAGACATCGCCATGAAACTAGCTAAAGCCGCTTTACTAAACCCAATAGACAAACCTAACCCAAACCCAGAACTAGCCAAACTAGAAAAAGAACTCTTAGAAGCAGCAAACATGACAGGCATAGGACCAATGGGTTTAGGCGGCAAATCCACAGTCTTAGGCGTAAACGTAGACTATGCATTTAGACATCCTGCATCTTACCCAGTCGCTGTGGCGTTCCAGTGCTGGGCTGCAAGAAGAGCAACAGCCAGAATACACTCAGACGGACGTATTGAATATTTGACTCATAAAGTGGTGAAGTAGTATGACAACATACAAACTAAAAACACCAATATCAGAAGCAGACATAAGAAAACTCAAAGTCAACGACGTAGTCTATATTACGGGCATCATATTCACAGCTAGAGACCAAGCACACAGAAGAGCCCTAGAACTACAGAAAGAAGGCAAAAAACCACCAATAAACATGACAGGCTTAGCAGTCTTCCACTGCGGACCAATCGTAAAGAAAGAAGACGACAAATGGATAGTCGTAGCCGCTGGACCCACAACAAGCACACGCATGGACCTATTCGAAGACGAATTCATCAAAAACTTCAAAGTCAGAGTAGTTATAGGTAAAGGCGGAATGGGCAAAAAAACCACAGACGCCATGAAACAATACGGAGCCATCTACGGCGCATTCACAGGAGGAGCAGCAGTCTTAGCGGCTAAAGCAGTGAAAAACGTCAAAAGCGTAGAATGGTTTGACTTGGGTATGCCAGAGGCCCTATGGATATTCGAAACTGAAGAATTCGGACCATTGACAGTAGCCATAGACGCACATGGAAACAACCTATTCGAAGATGTGGCGAAGAAAGTAGAAGAGAACAAACAGAGAATATACGAAAAAATACTAAAATAGCCGTCGCTTAAAGATGTGAAGTGGCATCACTCTTATCTATTAGTGCTCATCATTTTTCTATGATATTAATGGATATTGACTACACAGCACTTGCAGTAATCTTCATCGTTATCGCTTTTATGACAGTAATTAGATATCTCATTTTCCGAAAACAACACAAAATATTCTCCAAAGAAAAAGAGAAAATCCAAGAGTTCATAGCAAATTTTAATCCATCATCGTTTAGCAACTTCAGCCTCTTTGACTTCAAAGTAGGTCGCATAAGCTGCGTATCTCCCTTCCCAAGTAAAGAAAGTGCAGAATGGAAATACACCATCTTCCTTTCACCACCCAAAATAGAAGATTTGACAACAATAACACATGAAATAACAGAATGCACCATAGGTCGACTCATCGAAAAGCTGCTAGATTTAGAGATGCCACTATACTTAAAAAGGAAAAAAGAAGACAAATTCTGGGTTCATGGAAAACACCAAAAATACCTTCTGGAACACATGGTCACAACACTTTCTGAAATAGGCAAAGTAGGCAACGAAGAATTGAAACAAAGATTCTCAAAAGAAGACTTCAAAGAACTCATAGAATAACGGAATAATTTTTTCGCCCACACTGAAATAGTAGCGGATCCCTATTCAGACTGGATACTTCTCAATATGTTAAATACCCCAGCTGCTTCCGCTCTTTTCTCAAGGTATTTCATATCTAACTTATTCTCTTGAAGAACCAAAACGCTCTTTACATCCTCCTCATCCGTGGCTCCACGATCAAATCTGGCTAATTTATTTACAATGAAATCTTCGGGCGAAATTATCCAAGCATCGAAGCTAGGCGATAGAGAGGCTTTTCGTCTCCTTTTCAAAGTTTCCTTATCAAAAACTACGCCGTCAGGTTTGAACCATATTCCCATTTCGATTCCTTCTCTCCTATCAACTACGACCATAACTAGAT
>Ga0209314_10000867_pt1 | contig 13680 bp, 14 predicted proteins | sample I19B2metaG_FD_184146 | JGI IMG/M metagenome (GOLD analysis project Ga0209314, IMG submission 184146) | Lake sediment bacterial and archeal communities from Gulf of Boni, Indonesia to study Microbial Dark Matter (Phase II) - ​I19B2 metaG... | ecosystem: Environmental > Aquatic > Freshwater >...
TTTCTCCAGCTTATCACCAAGGGAGCCAGTGGATTGAGGTTAATGAGAGGTTTATACGTTTCTGGGATCATTGTCTCAGGATAGATGATAGGAGTAAAATAGAAGAAGAGCGTCACAAATATACTGGTCAATCTCTCGAGATCCCTGAAGAACAAATTGACAGAGGAGACTACAAGAGAAACACCAAATGTTATCAAAAACTGAATGATCAGCAGTAACGGGATCCCATATAACCAAGAAAGAGACGGGGATTTCTGATAAATGAAGAGGAAAAGAACGATGACAGGAATGGACAGGAGGAAATGGATCATATCCTGAAGCACTGTTGTGAAGGGGATGATATCCCTTGGGAAATTGATTTTTTTAATGATGGAGGCATTCCCCAAGAAGACCATTGGAGACATATTCACAGAATTGGAAAACCACTGCCAAGGAAAAAGCCCGGCGATCAGGAAGAGGGCGTAGTTCTCCATCTCTATTCTCATAACGATTTTGAAGGCGATGAAGAACACGAAAGCGAAGGCAAGCGGGTGTCCTATCGACCAGAAATAACCCAGGAAGCTACTCTTGTATCTTACCTTCATCTCCTTCTGGGTAAGAACAATGACCAGATCGATAAGATTGTGCTGCATCCATCTGCTTAAGAGATTTTTAAGGCTTTTGTTCCCCAGGCCCTTACAAGCTTTGTTTGCAGGGTTACTTCTTTTCGATTCTATGATATTCATCTTCAAATCTTTCAATATCATCCTCTTCGACGTAATCCCCGTTCTGGACTTCGATGATCTGCAGCGGAATGAGGCCCGGATTTTCTAAACGGTGTTTGACTGAGATAGGGATAAACGTGCTCTCGTTGGGACGGACATCAAAAACCTCTTCTCCTCGTGTCACCTTAGCTGTGCCAGAAACCACCACCCAATGTTCGCTTCGATGGTGGTGAACCTGAAGGCTCAATTTGGCCTTTGGATGAAGAACAATCCTTTTAATTTTGTATCGATCCCCTTTTTCCAATACCGTGTAATTTCCCCACGGCCTTTCTACGGTTCGGTGGATCACATGCTCTTCCCGCTGATTCCTTTTCAGGATTTCTACCACCTTTCTCACGTCCTGAACCATCTCCTTAGGTGAGACAAGGGTTGCATCCGGAGTATCGACAACGACCATATCCTTAAGACCGATTGTGGCCATCACCCGATCACAAGCGATGAGTATCGAATTCTCGCTGCCGACATCGACTAAATTCCCCTGTTTGATATTCCCGCTCTTGTCCTTTTCCAAAACCTCGGACAATGTTGCCCAGCTGCCTAAATCAGACCACCCAAAATCGGAAGGGATCACGAGAACGTCATGACTTTTCTCCAATACACCGTAATCGATGGAGATATTTTCAAACGAGGAATAGATTTCACGAAGAGTATCATCATTCAAATCATTCACTTCCCCAATCTTTTTTAGTCCCTTGGACAGATTGGGAAGGTGTGTCTCGATCTCTTTAAGGATCTTGGAGACCTTCCATACGAAGATGCCGCTGTTCCAATAAAAATTCCTCTGTTGGATAAGGGCCTCTGCCGTTTTTAAATCTGGTTTTTCCAAAAATTCCTCAGCATGAAAAATCTCTCCATCCGAACTCTCAAAGGCATGGCCAACTCGTATATATCCGTAACCAATCTCGGGTCTGTTCGGTTTGATACCGAAGGTTACGAGATACCCCTGACCTGCTGCGTCAATCGCCCATCTTAGTCTTTCCTGAAATTGTCCCGTGTCTCTGATGACATGGTCAGAAGGCATGACCATCATGATGACGTTCGGTGAGACTTTATTGAGAATGACTGCAGCCAGGCCAATAGCAGGAGCGGTATTTTTTCCCATCGGCTCCATGATAAATTTAATTTTTTCTGATTCCTTTCCCAGGGCTCGTAAATGGAAACGGATATCTTGGGCCAGGCTTTTCGTGGTCACAATCCATATATTCACGGGTGGATGAAAACCATCCAATCTCTTAATGGTCTGACGGAGAAGGGTATCCTCTCCTGCAATATGGAGCATCTGCTTCGGCCATGCCTCTCGACTTAAAGGCCAAAACCGCGTGCCTCTACCGCCCGCCAAGATAATGGCATGAATCAATTTTTACCTCCCATGCTTAAGTCATTATTGTTCGGACGATCTTTTCGCTGGCTCTTCCCTCTCCGAATAATCGCCTCCTTCTTGGAGGCCTTTTTTTGACTCTGCTACCCGCAACCTCTTCCATGATACCTTTCTGCCTCGCGCCCACCAACACATTCCAGCCACTACGAACCGTTTCGATCCATTCCGTCTCATCCCTTAATGTGATACAAGGAACGCCAAACCAATAGGCTTCCTTCTGGACACCTCCTGAATCGGTCAGGATGGCCTTCGCATATTTTTCCAATCTTAACATGTCGAGATAGGAAACCGGATCGATCAGTTTGATCCATCGGGTTTCACGGATTAGGTGATAGCGTCTTATCATCTTCTTTGTCCGAGGATGGAGAGGGAGAATGACGGGAACTTCTTTTCCGATATCATTCAGAGCACTCAAAATAGATTTCAATCTTTTGGGATCGTCTGTGTTTTCGGCTCGATGAAGGGTGGCCAGATAGTAACTCGTGATTCGTGACTCGTGACTCGTGACTCGTGAGGTCTCATGTTTGAGAAGATCCAGATCTTGGAGGATGGTCGATTTTTTTTCAGCCAGATCAGAATAGTAAAGGACTGAGTCATACATCACATCGCCTACTTTCTTGACGACCTTTGTCTTCCCATCCTTTATTCCTTCTTTGAGCAAGTTCTTTACAGCTCGATCAGTAGGACAGAAAAGAAAAGTAGAAAGATGGTCAATAAGGAGACGATTGATTTCCTCCGGCATCGTTCGATTATAACTTCTCAACCCTGCCTCCACATGAGCCACCGGCATGTTCAGCTTGGCTCCAGCCAGGGCCCCTGCAAGTGTAGAGTTTGTATCACCATAAACCATGACGAGCCGAGGTTTCTCCTTTTGCAGTACCGCTTCGATCCTCTCCAGCATCAATCCCGTCTGCCTGCCATGAGAACCTGACCCAACTCCTAAGTGGTAATCTGGCTTTGGGAGGTTAAGCTCTTCAAAAAAGACTCTGTCCATCAGGTAGTCGTAATGTTGGCCCGTGTGAACCAATATTTCATGAATCCTTTTTTCGCCCTTGTTATAGGTCTTAATCGCCCGGCTCACGGCTGCAGCCTTTATGAATTGGGGCCTTGCCCCAACCACGGTGAGAATTTTCATTCCTTCGACTCCGCTCAGGACAACCCCTTCGACTCCCCTCAGGACACACCCCTTTGGCCTGCTCGAGATAAGCTTCTCAGACCTTTTCCATCAATTCCTTGCAAAATTCTAATATTAAACTTCCCTCTTTCAAGGCAATTTTAGCATCTTCCTCTACATATATTTCGTCGGGAGGAGTTCCAGTCTCTTCGTCCCCATATAAACTGGTTTCTCTCTCTTTCCTCATTTTTCTTGAAATCGATGCCAGACGGTCAATATTTTGAGCAAAGCCCTTTGGAAATTTTCCCCTATGTCTTTTTAACAAAATCCCCACGTCGTGGATCTTGGGGACTTCTATGCCTACATAGCGCAATGCTCCTTTTAAAGCCATTTCAACTGCTTCTTGTGCACGCCGGACAGCAAGATGCCAGATTTTTCTTTTGTAAAATGATTCCGCTTCCTTAAATATTTCCATCCCCTCTTTTAGGTAGCTTTTTGCCATCTCAAGATTAGTCATATCTCAAATACCTCTCCAGGTTGGTAATCCGGTTTCAATTCCCAGTACCGATAACTCCCTTCTTTTATTCTTTTAGCCCCTAATTTCTTTAGAGAGATCTTTAATCGATCTAATATGTTAGAAAAAAAGAAATTCTTATCGTATAAAATTTTTATATCCTCCACCATATCAAGATATAAAGGCGATAGCTTCTTGGCTTCTTCTGGAGTTTTCAAGATAACACAAATGTCCGAAATAATGCCTTGACTTCTTAACAGTTCCAGTAGGGGATCAATTTCATGATCCACATTCTCCAATAAGTCCATTCTTGCAAAACGACCTTTGGGCAATTCTTTTGCAATGACTAAGAGGTCGATGTCAGAAAAAGGGGTAGCTTCATTTCGAGCGACCGATCCAAAGAGGGCTACAGTAATAAGTCTTTCTTTCAAATGATATTGCACGGCTTTGCAATATTGTTTAGCAATCTGAAGCAGTCTCTTATTGATCTTGATCTGGCTTGCCATTCTATGCTCCTAAGAATTCCACTCTTTCTTTCACTTTATGATACCGCTTTCCACAGGCTTTGCATACTGCTTTACCGGACTGAAATTTGATCTCTGCAGCACACTGACAAACCCAACTCTTCACCCTTCCCGGATTTCCGTAAACCAAAGCATAATCCGGGACATCCTTGGTGACGACAGAACCGGCTCCGATAAAGGCATATTGGCCAATTTGATTTCCACAGATGATTGTAGCATTAGCACCGATCGTCGCCCCTTTTCTTACTAAGGTTTCTCGAAACTCCTTCTTTCTCGATATGAAGCTTCGCGGATTAAAAACATTGGTAAAGACCATGGAGGGCCCACAAAAGACACCGTCCTCTAAAATCACCCTGTCATAGATAGAGACGTTATTCTGAATCTTAATGTTATCACCCAAGATGGCTCCTGAACCCACGAACACATTTTGCCCGATGATACAATTCTTCCCGATCTTTGCACCCGACATGATGTGAGAGAAATGCCAGATCTGAGTTCCCTCCCCGATCTCCACAGGTTCATCCACCACGGCTGTGGCATGGACAAAGTGTCTCTTTTCCATCTTCTCATCCCCAGAGAATAAAAGTATTTTGTCTGAGGGTTAAGGTTATGGTTAAGATGCCTATTTGGTCAATGGGTTAGGTCTTTCCTGCCTGCGGTAGGCAGGGGTCTCAAAAATCTTTAGACTTAACCCTTTGGCCCTTAACTAAACTGCCTTCCTGGCCTTAACCCAACAACCTAGCCCCCTTTATGAATTACAATCCCTGTACGCTTATCGGAATTCCTTTCTCCTTTAAGGATTGCTGGGCAGCCATTAGGATTTTTACCACCTTCAGCCCATCCCTCGCCCCTGTCTTAGGTGTCTTTCTCGATTCGATGCACTGGACAAAATGTTCTGCTTGAGCTCGAAGAGGCTCCACCATTTTAACGCTCGGTATAGTAATATCACCAAATCTCAGGCTCAGGTATTCTCCATAAGTCGAGTAAGATATACTTCCAACCCCCTTATCATATATTTTTAACTTCTCAGAGACCTCCATATCATCAAAAACCGCCATCTTCTTTGAGCCTACGATGGTAATTTTCCGCAACTTGTGAGGGTCCAGCCAACTTAAATGGATATTGGCTATCTTGCCATCCGAGAATTGGAGACTGAGGAATACCACATCTTCAATCCCCTCCTGAATGTAGCTTTCTCCATGGGCAGAGACCATAACAGGTTCTTCATCGAGAAGATGAAGGATCACCGAGAGATCATGCGGAGCAAAAGAGAGGAGAGCGTTTTCATCCTGTCGAATGACACCGAGATTGACGCGCTGTGTATAAATGTAATAGATCCTTCCCAACTCTCCAGAGATCATCATCTCTTTCAATCGATCCACCACGGGGTGATACATCAGCAGATGGCCGACCATGAGGATCCTTCCCCTCTTCTCCCCAATCTCCAACATCTCCTCTGCTTCCTTTGAGTTTAGGGCCATGGGCTTCTCGACCAATACATCCTTGTCGGCCAATAACGCCTCTTTTGACAACGAATAATGCGAGAGGGCTGAGGAGGCAATGACGATCCCTTTCACTTCTGGGTTGCGGAGTATAGGCTTCAAATTCTCCACTGTCTTTGATTGGGGATAGGACTTCTGGATTGACTGAAGCTTAGAAGGATCGCTATCGCAGATATACTCCAGTCGAACATTGGGGAGTTCTGAAAATACCCTGATATGATTCTTTCCCCATGCTCCAGCCCCAACCACGGCGATATTGATCATAAAACCTCCTTGCCAGATGAATTCCAAAATTCAAATGTCAAATCAATGACAGATGACTTAGTGCCAAATTATCTTCCCATTGGACATTTGGACTTTATTTGAACTTTGAACTTGGACATTTGATATTGGTTTATTGGTTAAGTCCCATTCCTTTGGGACGAAATCTCAGATACCAGTATAACAGATAAACATATTGAGAAAGCCTTTTCCTCCACTTTCTTATCATAAATAATGTGAAAAAGGATGCCATTCCCATAAAAACAGTTTCAATGATGAGTTTAATGATCGATCCAGTGAGAAGAATAAACCATTGCAACCTTCCTCTATGCTTTTTGAAGAACTGGTATCGGGATGAGTGATATTCCACCTTTGCCCTCCTCTTCTCGATCTCGACGCCCTTTCCCTGAAGATGATAAATTTTAACGTCGGGGACGTGAAAGATTTTCCAACCAGCCTCCCTCATCCGATAACACCAATCCGTCTCTTCGAGGAAGAGAAAATAATCCTCATCCAATAGGCCTACCTGGCCGATTGCATCCTGCCTCACCATCATGCAGGCGCCAATGACCGAATCGACTTCAATAGGTTCAGTATAATTCCTTTCCTTACCTGGAAATGTTTCTGGGAATAACCACCTCAAAAGGTTCTTGTTAAGAAGCTCCGTAGCTAAAGACGGGAATTTGGCTATGGAGTTCTGCTTCGACCCATCTGAATTTAGAAGCTGGGCCCCTGCTGCTCCGGACTCCGGATGAGCCTCCATGAAAGAGATCAATCTATCAACGGCTCCTTCCTGCACTTTGGTATCCGGGTTGAGAAGAAGGATATACTTTCCTTTCGACAAGCTCAAGGCCTGATTATTCGCCTTGGCGAAGCCGAGGTTCGTCTGATTTTCAATAAATTTCACTTGCGGAAACTCCTCCCTCGCAGCGGTTAGGCTTCCGTCTTTTGATCCATTATCAACGACAAAAACCTCCATCTCAGTCCATTTGACCGCCTGATAAACCGATTCCAAGCATTGGAGAAGAAGGTCCTTGGTGTTCCAATTCACTATAATGATCGAAAGATCCATAATGATTGATCAATGCCAGATGATAAAGTTCCAATGTCAAATGGATGTCAAAGTCTAAATCTCAAATTTGAAATTTGCCATTTGGGTTTACATAAACAACAGCCTTTCAAATCCCCCCACCCCCCCTTTGCTAAAGGGGGGTAAGGGGGGATTAGTAACTCTTCTCCATGACTTTCTTAAGAACGGACAACAGACGGGGAGCGCAAGCTTGAAGGGTATACTTCTCCAAGACTCTTCTCCTCCCTTCACGCCCCATTTTCACACGTAATCCTCGATCTTCGATGAGGATAGAAACTTTCCTTTCCCAGTCCTCCGGAGTCATGGCCCAAAATCCATTGACGCCATCTTCCACCAAATCTCGATTGATTCCAACCGGAGTGCATACTACAGGAACACCAACGCCTTGGTACTGGATAATCTTGAGGCCACACTTCCCCCAGGACCAAGGATCATCGACGAGAGGCATCAAGCCGATGTCGAAGCTCTGAAGATCGGCCACTTCCTCTTCTGATGTCCATCGCTTCTTCAGAACGTTCATCTGCTGGCAATCAAAAAAGATATCGCAGACGATTTTAAGTTCACACCGGGGGTATCTCTTTCCGATCCTTTCAAAGATAGGACGCATCTCCTCTAAGTAATGGATTGATCCATGGTCTCCAATCCATCCCAGGATGACCTTCTCGTTATGATTAGGATAATCTTTTAAATGATACCTTTCCTGATCAATGGCTGACGGGATCACCTCAACGTTAGGATTAAATGGGAGCACCTCTTTTCTTAGAAATTCGTTTCCAGCGATGACAAAATCGGAGGACTGAATCATCTGAACAAAGCGCCTCCGACGGGTTTTCGAAACCGGCTCTTTGGCTTTTGAGTTTCGATACATGACCGCGTCATCAAAATCATAAACAATCCGCCTTGCCCTCTTCCGCAGCAGTCCGAGCCTTGGTTGGTTGAACCTCTTCCTTTGAAGGAAAATGATATCATATTGGGGAAGATCCTTAAAGAATTCGATATTTTCCTTCAGCGTCCTGGGATAGAGGTTGACTGTTGTTTCCACTCCGTTCATTCTCAGAAAAGGGATGTATTGAAGCACCCGGTATCGACTGGCTGCCACGGAATAGCCTTGGATAAGAAATAGAACTTTCGTTTCGGGTACCTCTCACATTTCAGTGGTGGGGAAAAATGGTTCTCATCCGTTCTCGCTTATCTTTTTTCAGCCACAACTAAAATGGATTTGGCAAAATCGATGCCGAGATATCGGTGGAGATGGGCCATCACATACACTCGCCATAGATAACGGTGAAACGCATCACTATAGGTGCGGTACATGGCTCTGATTTGAAATCCTTGCGCCAGGAGAATGCCTCCCAACTCGTCATAACAATAAGCTACCCGATGCGTGGCATCTCTCCAAAATCGGTTGGGATTAAAGACATTGGGTGTACTGAGAATTAATCGTCCTCCCTCATTGAGGAGATCGTAGACTTTCTTCAAAAGCCGAACGCCCTCCTGCAGTTCCAAGTGCTCGATCACCTCAAAGAGAAATACGACGTCGAAAGACTCTCGAATCTCATCGAGGTTATAGAAATCATGGAACTTTTCCTTGTCGACATCCATACTTTTATAGATGAGATTTGGGTAATAACTTTTAAGTCGCCTTTCGAAGTTCCGATTTGAGGCTCCGATCTCCAGAACCTTCACTCCGTCCCGGACGATCTCCAATATCAGAGGGAACCGCTTCCGAAGGATCTTTAAACGCCAGATCTCAGGATAGCTCTTATGAATTTTATCCCTATATTCAAAGAGCTTACTCCATGAGATCCCTTCATTCATCTTAAATTCTCCCAAACTCGTTTTCTCTTGACGGTCTCGAGGCTTTTTTCAACAGATTTTCCTCGATAATACCTTTCATCTCTTCCCAATTCTTTTCAGGAGTAGTCGACTCTGCTAAATGCCGAGCCAAAATGGAAGCCCTCTGTCTCACCTCGGGGTTTAGAAAATGCGATATCTTTTGCGCAAGAATCTGCTCATCTTTGGGGTCTTCGATGACAAATCCTTCTTGACCATCCGTCAATATACCACTCGCCCCATTAGAAGAAGTGGTGATTACTGGTAATCCACTGGCCAACGCTTCCAAGACAGCGAGTGAGCATGCATCGTAGAAGGTAGGGTGGACCAGGAGGTCTGCTGCTCCGTAATATTTCTCTGGCTCGTTCGTCGAACCTGCAAAAATGACTTCCTCAGAAATCCCTATTTCTCTTGCTAAACGAAGATAGGCACTTTGTCGATCCCTTCCCAGGATTAGAAGCTTGAAAAGGGGACTGTCCCCTTTTTTTATTTCAGCCAACGCCCTGATCAGGCAATCTAACCCTTTCATTCTGAAGTTGTTGGAGACAAAAAGGATAACAAACTCATCTCCGATGCCGTGCCGGTTTCTAACCTCCTCCCGATACTGCCGATTCCGGGGATGGAATCGCTCAGTATCTACCCCATTGTAGATTACAACGATCCGGTTCTCAGGAATCTTATACCAACGCATGATATCCTGTTTCACCATATCGGATATGGCAATGACTTTAGAAAAATTTTTTCTTCTATAGGGGGCATCCTCGATCCAGCCGTTTATCCATTGCTTGGGGCTCAACATTCTTCCTAAGAATTTTATCGTCCAGGAGAGAGGGTGATCGTAGGCCCTGAGGCTCCGCCAAAACCATGCCCAATGAACACCGCCATGGGGCTGAAGAATATCCGCTTTTAATGTATTTCCAACGCCAAGAGTCACATCGTAATTTCCGTTTTCGATTTCTCTGCTTGCTCTAATTGCAAAGGAAAATAGTCGAAGGCCTTTAGAAAATGGAATCGTTCTTACCCTATGGAAGTACATCCTGGAGTCTGCTTGCTCCCAATGTTCGGCGTAGACATGAACCTCAAAACCCTCATCAACCATCCGGCTGCATAGATCGACGAGATACCTCTCGGCTCCCCCTCTGATCCTGGAGAAATCTAAGATGGCTGTCGCAAATCTTATCTTCCCCATAAACGAATCACTTAACCTACCAATATTCCTTTTTATATTTTCTGTAAAACTCGATGGTCTTCCGGAGCCCTTCCTCCAGATTTGTCACGGGCTTCCAACCGACGATTCTTTTGATCTTCGAGATATCGGTATAATAATCTCCAGGCTCTACCTCTTTTCGCTCCTTCGTGAACTCTGTGAAAGCAACCTTCCCTGTTCCAGCGATCTCCACAATCTTCCTTGCCAGATTGATGAAGTTAATGGGAATGCCTGTCCCCACATTAAAAACCTCACGATAGGCTTCGGCACACGCTCCAACCTGCAAAAAGCAATTCACCAGGTCGTCGACATAAAGAAAATCTCTCATGATCTGGCCATCTCCAAAAACAGGAATCACCTCATCATCGATGGCCTTCCGGATAAACCAGTTGAGCACCCCGTATTCATCATGCGCCATCTGGTGTCGAGGCCCATAGGTATTTGTGATCCGAAGACAGGTTCCAGGGATCTTATGGACATCATGATAGACAAGCACCATCTTCTCTGCGGTCAAATTTGTCACCGCATAGATTCCTTTGGGATTCGTGGGATGATCCTCGCCCACGGGCAACGTCACACTCGAACCATACTCTCCTCGTGTCCCTGCGAAAATCATCTTCGCCTCTCGATTATTTTTCCGACACGATTCGAGAAGCACAAGCGTTCCTCGACAGTTGATATCCAGATCTTGAATGGGATTTCGAATGCTATCGACGTGATTGACCTGTCCGGCAAGATGGAAGATATACTCCTGCCCCTTCACGAGATAGTCCATCGAATGAGAATCCCTCACATCGCTGAAGTTAATCTTCATGTGATCAACAACCTCTCTCACATTGAAGAGATTTCCTCCAAGGCGAGGCATCATATTATCCACAATCGTCACCTTTGATCCCAGCCGCACCAACTGAGCCGACAGGTTGGATCCGATAAAGCCCAATCCACCCGTCACGAGCACGCTCTTTCCCTCAAAGACCTTTTCATAGGGGGTCATTTCCCTTCTCCTTTGCACGCCTGGTCATTTCCCAAAGCTTCGCATATTTGATGAAGACATAAAACATCGTCGCTACGATGATGATTAACCCGGGCAACCCATCTCGAAATCCTGACTTCAAAAGGTACTCCTTCACGAACCGAAAGGGAGGGTGAAAGAGAAGTTTCAGGAGGCTAAATTTCTCTCCCTTTTTAAGCATATCCTCTACCGCAATTTGGGAATATCTATCAATGATCTGAATCTGATCCGAAATGTCCCGATAGTTATAATGAAGATATTGATTCTTTAAAGAGCCGACCTTCCCATTCACCACCACCTTGGCATGAAGCCCACCTTCCCACCTCCCTTTATCCCTTCGATAGAGGCGGATTTCATAGTCTGGGTACCATCCCCCATATCGAATCCACCTTCCCAAGTAATAAGTGCGGCGGTAAACATGAAACCCATCCACACCCTTTCTCTCTTCCTTCAACACCCCTCGAATCTCTTCTGCCAACTCTGGAGGAATCTCCTCATCCGCATCGATAAACATAATCCACTCATTTTTCGTCAGGTCTGCAGCATGTTGATATTGATCCCGGTGTCCAGGCCATCTTCTCTGAAATACTTTATTCGTGAACTTCCGGCATATCTCCACGGTCTTATCATGACTGAAGGAGTCCACAACAATAATCTCATCTGCCCAGGTGACACTCCTCAGGGCTTTTTCCACAGTCCTCTCGTTATTGTAGGTGATCATGTAAACCGAGAGCTTCGGCCCTTCCTTCAACCCTTCCATGGTCTAACCTTAAATCCTTAAAGTGTTTGGGTTAAGGTTACGGTTACGAAGCCCGTTTGGTTTAGGGTTAGAGGGTTACGTCAAGTTCTTAAGACCAACAACATAACCTAATAACGAAACGGGCATCTTTGCCGTTGCCGTTGGACGGAGCCCTTATTTTCTAAGCAATCGCTCGCATGCCTCCAATACCTTCTGAACTTCCAACCTTTTCATGCACGTTCTATCCTCGCAGCCTTTTAAATTACAGGGAGAACATTCCATCTCCTCCCGTACGACCGCGCTTCTCCTATTTTGGGGTCCCACATAGAATGGGTCAGTAGGACCGAAGATCCCCACTACCGGAATATTAAAGGAGGAGGCAAGATGCATGATTCCGGAATCGACACCGACAAACAGGCTCGCCTCCTTCAGAAGATAGCAGAGATCCTTTAGATCTATTTTCCCTGCCAGATTCGGCACAGGGTTGATCTTCTGGCCTTTCTCTTTCTCCCTCACGATCCCAATGATTTTATCATTTACTTCTATACTGTCTCCGCCACCCACAAGAACAGGGGTAAAGCCATATCTCTCGCTCAATCGAAGGATCAAATCTCCAAACTTCTCCTCCTCCCATGCCTTCACCCTTCTTCGAGCAGAAGTTCCCGGAGAAACCACGACATACTTTCCCTGGATTTGAGAAATCCTCGATCCGTCCAATCTCATTGCATCCTCTTCAGTTGGAAGGGTTATCAGGCCCACATAATCTTTCTGCTCAGCGTCGACATTCAACCTGTTCAAAAGCTTCAAATGATCGTACCAACCATGATGACCCTCCACCTTTTCTTTTACATCGAGGCCAAGATCCCATGGAAAATTTGAAAATCCGGCCTTCACCTTTGCCCCACTCAAAGTGGCTAATAAGAGGCTTTCCACAGAGTTGGAGAGGGCGATGAATAGATCGTATCGATTTTTGCGTACCTCCTTCAAAAGGATAAAAGAATGTTCTATTCCTCTTTCCCGATAGAGGAGACGATGGATATAAGGTGAATGGACTAAAAGGTCTTTAAGGTAGGGTCTGACGATGGAATGGATGACAGAGTCCGGAAAGGCCTCTTTTAAGGCCTTTAATAGAGGGAGAGAAAAAACGAGGTCTCCAATCTGATTGAGGTGCAAGACGCATATCTTCTTTAGTTTCATGATGTGATCAGAGAAAAAAGTTATGATCCTCGACGATTTCGATTTCTTTAATGTCCTTTGCGGAATGGATGATGCCTTCCAACCACCAGTTGGAGTGATTGTAAAAACACCCGACGACTTTGCATTCTTCCTCGGCATCAAAGGTCATCACTGATTCGGCAGTCCTTTTAAGGCTTTCCTCAAGTTTTTCAGGGGTCGAATAACCATCGCTCTCTGCAATCTTGGCCTTTTCTATACCCCGAAAGGCTGGACAGTGAAAGATGCCCGCCGGGGTCACCACGGTTCTGAAAAATTGCATATGACATCGTTTCGGCTGCTTTTTTATCCGTGCGGTTTCGCCATTCAACATGGCCCTAAGATTGACGCTTTCAAGAATCTTCACCTCACCTTGGGCAATCTCTTCCGCTTTTCGTAGATTCTTCTTAATTTCCGCAACGATCTCATTCTCCCTCTCTGGATCCACCTTATCCAGCAGGGATTCCCTCTTTGAATCTTCAAGCCGGATCAGGCATGGTTTGAAGGAAACGTAGTCAAAGGCATGCTCT
>Ga0209314_10000869_pt1 | contig 13641 bp, 7 predicted proteins | sample I19B2metaG_FD_184146 | JGI IMG/M metagenome (GOLD analysis project Ga0209314, IMG submission 184146) | Lake sediment bacterial and archeal communities from Gulf of Boni, Indonesia to study Microbial Dark Matter (Phase II) - ​I19B2 metaG... | ecosystem: Environmental > Aquatic > Freshwater > Lake...
CCCCGCATGATATAGGATGAAATAGCATCCAGATCATTATATGGAAATTGTTCTGTTCTTGTAAGCACTGTTGAGAATCTCATACCATCCTGTTTATAAACTGTCTGGTTCTTTCCGCTCCACTTGAAGGGAGGAGTATCGCCTATTTCCCTTAGTGACTGGGTATTAGTTATATTTCTTCCCATATCTTTCGATGCCATATTGTACATAAGGCCATCCTCGTGCTCATCAGGGTGACAGGTATAACAGGAATACTGAGTCTGAAAGGTGCGGCCAGCATTATTCAGGAGTTGCCGGCCTCTCCTAAGCACAGTTACCCTGGAAGAAGAACCGAGTTCAATCTCACCTGTTCTCTCCATAGTTTCGGTGCTGATAACTCCAATCATGTCATTGAGGTGTTCGGCAACATAGAGGTATTTTCCATCAGGTGAAAGGGCGAGTCCTTTCGGGTTTGCTCCTGTTGGTATTCTCTTCACAACATACCGGCTGCTTATCCCAAGATGATTTGCCCAGAGACTAAGCATTTCGGGGGTGGATTCTGCGATAAGATTTCTTACAGAATCAATATCTATAACAGTAATCATATTGACCCCCGAGCTTGAAATGAAAGCTCTTTTACCATCCCCTGTAATCACAATATCAAAAGGGTCGGGGTAGAATGCCTGAGGCTCATCAGTAAGAAGCTGAATTATCCTTCCATCACCTTTCTGTTCAATAACACCAAAGCCATGATTCATCATCCACCCTTTTTCCACCTGCAGGGTGGGAAGAAGATTCTTTGGTCTGATAAGAGTTACCAGGGCAAGATCACCCGAAGGTGTAAAAGCTATATTTTCCATCAGGTATGCTGACTCGACAGGCAGGAATGATTTCAATCTCCTCGACTGGTCGTCAACGAGAGTAAGATCAGTGGTCACAGGCTCTCCATACGGGGTAATAACTGCTCTTCGTGCAGTGACGTAAAGATCTTTTCCGTTGGGAGAAAGCTGTATTCCTGTCGGATTGTTTCCTGTATTAAGCCTGGTTATTTCGATTCCGCTCGCAAGATCAATTACAGTCAGATCAGAACTGTAAGAATTGACAACGTATAATACCTTTCCGTCGGAACTGAATGATAAACCAGCAGGTCCGTTCCCGGTTGAAAGTGTATCAACCACTTTCATTTCAGCCAGGTCAATCACTGATACATTGTCGGACCACTGGTTTGTCACATATGCATTACTACCTGTATTATCAAGTATCACACTATGCGGCTTGCGACCCACATCAATTTTTCCAAGGATCTTTCTCTCAGCAGCATCTATAACAAATAGTTTGTCAGCATCCTGTGCTGTGACGAATAGTTTTTTCCCGTCTTCAGACACTGCGATATTCATAGGTGACAGGTAATCCCTGTTTACCATTTTTGAAATCAGCGGAGATTTTGAATTATACAGATGACAGTTCAGGCAATTCAGCGAATGGTCGTTAACTGCAGTTTTGTAGTTTACATGTTCTCTTGCCCATTTTTTCCCAGGGATGAAAACAAGTACCAGTAATACTGCAATAACGCCCACTGAAACAATCAATTTCCTCATATTTAGCAAATTACTCCAATTCTACTTCTTTTTCCTTTATCCCTTCATAATGAACCGGTACAGCTACAGGATTTTTGCTGACTGCCACAGCATATCTGTTTGCCGGTACCATTTCACGGTCTTCATGACATCCTATACATCCGCGACGTTCATTAGGCCTGAGATAATACCATCCCCCTGGTCCATTTACGACAGAACCTTTTGCATCGAGTGTTCTTATACGGAATGGAATGTCGGCTGCAACTTTCAGGTAAACTGATCCGTCATTCTCAACTTTAACCATTCCAAGAGATGAGTCAACTCCCATTATTTCTATTCTGTCGGCAAGAGGGAGTGAAAACCCTGCTTCCGGAGAAGTCATTCCGGTGACATTAATATTCTGGCAGAGAATCAATCCTGTTTTAACTCCCATATCGACCTCACTTGGAAGCTTACGTGGCCTGATATAAGGTGCCACATAAACAATATCAGTCACATCATAATCTGCTGATCCGTAGATTTTTGATCCTGTGACTCCCGTATTTGTATCGAAACCGAAAAGCTCATACCTGCCTCCATTATCTGTTCTGCATGATACAGCAATACTGTTATCGGATAATTTTGCAACGGACAGAAAGTCTTTGTCAGTTCCTGAAACAGACTTCATGGAATTCAATGGTCTGTTATAATCAACAGACATGATCGTCCCCTTACCGGTATCACTTTGTCTTCCGATAAAATATATTTTACCATTATCACATTCATGGCAACTGCTGATCAGTGTATTTTTATTTCCCGTATCAAAGAAAAGCTCTGCCTTTGTGCCATCAGGTCTTAATACCATTACCACAGCCTCTGTTACCGAAGGATACACCTGGCGGCTTATGGTAAGCACACGACCATCTTTAATAAGGGTTGAAGCAAAATAGGTATGAGGATTAAAAGTTATTCTTTTAACATCCGACCCGTCAATGTTACTGGTGAAAAGAGAATATCCGGCTTTAAGGGAATCATTAAGCACTGATCTGCTGAATACAAGTCTGTCACCGGGCATATAGGCAGGATCAATACAGTTTTCATTAGTTTTAGTTACCTGTCGTGATTTAAGATTCCGGAGGTTCATCTCCCATATCTGCCATGGATCGTCCTTTTCCTTACGGGCAGCAAACAGAATCCTTTCACCGTCATATGAAAGGTCGGGCATAGCTGCAGAATAGAAATCCTTAGTCAGTATTTCCGGAGCAGCCGAGGGATTTTGAGGGTCAATGGCTGCAAGTCTTGATTCAGGAAGGCATCTCCAGCCTTCTCCTGTAATATAATCAGCCTGTACACCTGAGGGAGGAGCTTCAGAAATAATAAGTTTTCCCTCCAGGGAATTACCTCCGCATGCTGTTAATAAAATAACACTAACTGAGAAAAACAGAATATTAAAGTAATGTTTATTGAAACGTGACATTTATAAATCGGTGTTATTTAGGTTCCTTGACTGACAGCAACTGGTTAGCCCTGGTGTTCTCAATCACCTGGGTTTTACCTGATGGCCACTTAATTTCAATCGACTCGACCATTTCACTTTTACCAAGTCCGAAATGCATCCTGTGATCATTCTGTGAAAGGTAGCCGGTGGGACCTTTTTGCTGTGAAATCTGTGCTTTCCCTCCTGAAATTATTTTCACTCTGGTACCTATTGCATCCCTGTTACAGGTGGTTCCCTCGAGGTCGATCATCAGCCAGTTATTCTGATTTCCCTTGTTATTCCTGAGAAACATGCCCCTGCTATTCAGATTTGCAATATATATATCAAAATCACCATCATTGTCATAATCCCCCAGACAGGCTCCTCTCCCTACGTATTCTTCATGAAAATAGCTGCCAAGGCTATTTGAAATATCCCTGAACTTACCGTCACCAAGATTATCAAACAGCTGATCTTCATGTCCGTACAGGTGTTTCAGAGCTCCGTTGGTTTTGAAAATATCTGCATCACCATCATTATCATAATCCACGAAGGAGGATGTCCATCCAACAAACTGTCCTGCAGCCATGGCAATACCGGCAGGATAGGAACGGTCTGCAAAAACACCATTGCCAAGATTCTGATAAAGTGAGCAATATGTATCATCAGAAACGAACATATCCATAAGTCCGTCATTATTGTAATCGGCAAAATCGACCGACATGCTCACTGTTGCCTCGCCTGCCTGGCTGAATGCAGTACCTGACATTGTACCCCTGTCGGTGAATTTTTTCCCCTCGTCATTATGCCAGAGGTAATTCAATGTATGGTCATTGGCAACATAGATATCCATGTAACCGTCATCGTCATAATCAACAGCGCCAACCCCCATTGCACGTCCGTCAATATCAATAATTCCCATTTCCCTTGTCACATCGGTGAATGTGCCATCGCCATTGTTATGATAGAGATAGTCGGCTTCGGCATCATAGGCCATCGGACCCGGGAATCCGTCAGGTGCATAATAATATTTGTATTCCGGGTCGAAATTGAGGTAGTTACCTACATATAAATCAAGGAAACCGTCAAGGTCATAATCAAACCATACAGCTCCGATACTGCATTCCTTTAAGCCTGCTACCCCTGCCTTTTTTGTAACGTCCGTGAACTTACCATTGCCCTCGTTCCGGTAAAGAACATTTGCTCCGTAATTGCAAATGTAAATATCAGGATAGCCGTCATTATTATAATCCCCTATTGCTGCACCCATGGAATAGGCAGGATTATCAATGCCTGCCTTGCGGGATACATCCTCATATGTTCCGTCACCTTTGTTTCGATAAAGGTAATTATGTGTTGGTTCAGCGGGTTTTTCACCATGACTGAAGCCATCAATCCAGGTACCATTGCTCAGAAACAGGTCGATAAATCCATCCTTGTCAAAATCCAGAAAAGAGGCACCACCTCCGCTCGATTCTACTATATTATTCAGGTGCTCTGTGCCATTTCCGATTGAATGCACAAAATCAAGCCCGATCTGTGAACCTATCTCCTGAAAATAATCGTCATTTGCAGCAGGAGCAGTATATTGATTATCTTTTTCACCGGTACCTGATTTACAACCACTAACTGTTATAAAAATGATCAGAAGGCCGGCCAAAGAATTTAAAATATTTACATTGCTGTAAATACTCGGTTTAGTTTTCATCATGTCAGGTTTGTTGGGTATAGTACAAACTTATTTAATTCCTGATCCAAAAGAATTTTAGAAAAGACTTTAACTTTTAATGATGCATTATTTAAGTTAATCTTAAAAGTTCAATCACAAGGCTTAATTTTTTTTAACATATTATAAGATTTTAACAGACGCAACCCGTTAAGTAATGGAGGTATTCAGAATTCTTATTACGTGTCTGCATAATGGATTATTATTTAACATAAAAGTTGTTAAATTTGTCTTAAACCCATCCATTCAAGATACTTTACACAATTAATTATATGAATATCAATATGAAACCCACATGATAGATCCAATCACAAACACATAATGATATAATTTTCAATCATGTGCGGTTCCATCATACCTTTAAAATCAAAATTATATTATGATGAAAAACTATCTCACAAAAACCGGAATAATACTTTTAGTATTCACTCTCAGCATTACAGCCTCGTCTCAGCCCGGATCAATGCTGATAAAAGTGATAGTATCCCCTGACCATAAAGACTGGACCTACAAGGTGAATGAAACTGCGAAATTCACAGTGCAGGTAATAAAGGACGGTAATCTACTCGATAATGCAGTAATAGATTATGAAGCCGGACCAGAAATGATACCCGATCAGAAAAAGGAGGGCATTGTTCTGAAAAACGGAAAAACAGAACTGACAGGAACAATGAAGACCCCGGGGTTTTACAGGGTAAGAGTCTGGGCTGTGGCAGATGGCAAAAGATATGAAGGACTTGCCACAGCGGGATTTGAACCTGAGAAAATCCAGCCAACTGTTAAGGATCCTGTCGATTTTGACTCTTTCTGGACCAATGCAATTGCCGATGCCAGAAAGATAAACCTCGATCCTAAGATCACGCTGATGCCGGAAAGATGCACCAGCGAAGCAAATGTCTATCATATAAGTTTTCAGAACGATGCAATTGGTTCAAGGATATACGGAATACTCGCAATGCCGAAAAAGACAGGTAAATATCCTGCAATTCTCAGGGTCCCCGGAGCCGGTATAAGACCTTATGCAGGTGATCCCAGAACTGCAGCACTGGGATTCATTACACTTGAAATAGGTATTCACGGAATTCCTGTAAACCTCGATCAGCAGGTATATGACAACCTCATGGCCGGGGCACTTTCTTCCTACTGGACGTTTAAAATGAATGACAAAAACACCCACTATTACAAAAGAGTATTTCTCGGATGCCTTAAAGCAGTGGATTTCATTTACTCATTACCCGAATTTGACGGAAACAATATTGGTGTGACCGGCGGAAGCCAGGGTGGAGCTCTTACAATCATCACCGCAGGACTGGACAAAAGAATAAAATATGCAGCAGGTTATTACCCTGCCATGTGCGATGCAACAGGTTATCTTAACAAGAGAGCGGGAGGCTGGCCTCACTATTTCAGGACTGAACAGCCTAAACCAAATGAGGTTGAAACACTTGCATATTTCGATGTCGTCAATTTTGCAAGAAGGGTAACAGTTCCAATTTATCTGACATGGGGTTTCAACGACATTACATGCCCACCAACTTCTATGTACTCTGCATATAATGTCATCACAGCTCCGAAGGAGCTTAAGCTTTGGCTTGAAACGGGCCACTGGACTTTCCCCGAGGAGACGGAAATCCTCAATAATTGGCTGACAAATAAGTTGAAAGGAAAATAGATAAGAACTAACACAGAGAGGCACTGAGGTAGCACAGGAATCACAGAGGTATCACAGAGGGTTTATTCTACCCCACTTTTTATTTCCACCCGGGCCAGGAGTAAACTGTAGCATAATTCGACTCGTTATAAAGCGGCTGACGTATCGGCTTATATATTTTTTCTCCCTTAAAAGGTTTGTCCTGGGTATAAATCCATATTGATTCAAGGTCCCATACAATCAGTTCATCTCTGGGGTCTCCGGTAAGGTCATGCACCATCCATGCGAGTGAAGGATGACCGTCATCAGGAAACATCACTACTCTCCTTCCCCATCCGTCCACAAGTCCACCTTCGGCATGATCGGGAGTAAGGAATATAAATTCAGTGCCGTCACCTCTCCAGTTTACAGGCTGTACCGGAGAACCTGCATGAAACAACTCGAAGTTTGTTATCTCATCACCGGAAGAGTTGTATAGTGTTATAAGGCCCGGCTCTCCCCAGAAATTTATGTTGCATAATTCCAGACCCGGAATATCAGGTCTGAACTGTCCGACACTTGGAGTCTGTGCATGACCGACACGATGGTGTTTAACTATTTTACCTTTATCGTCTGTCAGCAATACCCCGTCATCGCTACCTCCTATGAATACCATATCGGGTTTCCCTGAAAGAGTGAAATCGCCCACACATACACCGTCAGAATGCTCTCCTAATAGTGAATCAAGAGACCATAAGACTTTACCTGTGGGATCAAATTTGGTATAGCCAATATAAACCTCATCCTTTCCGTCTTTGTCTCCGTCATGAAAAAACGGGAAATGGCCAAGGTTTGCAGATGCTGTCCAGAGGAGCCTGAAATCATTGGTATAGGCCCAGAGCCTGGTATGCCTGTCCTTTATTATAACATCCATTGGTTTGCCGGTTCCTCTCAGGTCAGCAAATGAAAAGCAGTCAACATTCAGGTATGGCAACAGGTCCCTGCGGTAATAATGTTTATATTCCTGCCATGAGGTTTCACCTGGTAATATTGCTGAGGAGGGCACTTGAAAATGTGATTTTTCTTTTCCGGTTTTCCCATCCAGGATTTTAATCCACTCTCCCTCCGCCATTATGACTTCCGTTTTACCGTCACCGTCAAGATCATGTATCTGTGCTGCCACATCGTAAGACAGATATGCATTTTCGGTATCTGGTTTCCCGTACTGCCAAAGCATTTTACCTTCACTGTCGAGTGCTGTCAGGCAAGTTATTTGATTATAGTTGCTTCCAAAGAATGGCATGTTCTGAATGATAAGAAAATCAGTTTCATTGTCGCCATCGAGGTCACCCAGTCGCATCGCCCTTGCAGCCCCGAAGCCTTTTGTGCTGATCTTCTTCCAGAGCTTTGGCTGCGGATTTTCCGACCTTAAGGTCATCAACTCCTTATGCAGTGCTTCCTTCTGGTTCAGGTATTCCTCTTTTGCCTCATCAGAGGCAGTAACCCTGACTTCATGGAATGCAACCGGGGAAGTGGCAAACAATCCAATCTTGCCTGACAAATACTTATCGTCCTTAATCCTGAATAACTCTTTACCATCGATGAAACAAATAATCATGGACCCTTTTACTTCAACAGCCAGAGTGTAAATCTTCATCGGATCTGTCTGAAAGACACCTGAGGCAAGTTCAGTCCATCCGTCTTTCCTGAAACCTTTTTCTCCGTCGCGGTAACGCAATGTTGCTTTGTTGTCCTTGTCAAGACCGAAGATGTAGTAATGCCTGCCATCCCTGTACCTGAAGATGATACCGTTCAGGTCACTTCTGTCCAGAGGGGTCATTTTTACCTCAAGCCGGTAATCTTTCCACAGGATATCACCATAACATAGTATAGGATAAATGAAATCGCTTGTCCAGACAGTTTTATTAAAACCCATATAGTACAGGCTGTTCTTTCCATCGGAAGAAAACACCTTCCATTCTTCCGGACCCCTGTTGTTTACAATATCCCAGCCATCGGTAAACTGGCGGGGAACATGATGGTATTCAGGAAATCCTTTTGTTGCAAAGCTGCCGAAATTTCCAGGTTTAAGCTTTGAGAAATCGCAGTAAGCTAGTTCATACTGTGTCATTGTCAAGACAGAGAGGAGAAGTATTAATGAGTTTAAGGTGAACATGTGATTTGATATTAATTATGAAAAGACTTAAATACCCATATGTTTCTAAAACCATATTAATTTAACACCATACTAAATGCCCAAAGCCTGTTATTTGGCAATTTACTGAAATTGGCATATTTCAATAGTATTTCATTCTCACCTTTCTTCAGTTTAACCGGGATATCAGCACTTTTAAAATTGTCCTCATGATACAGTGTTGCTATCTTGATACCATTTATCCAGATTGACATCCAGTCATCGAATGCTACACGAAGTGTTTCAGATTTGTTTTTATCACTTACTATAGTGGTTTTGGCGTAAACCGATTGTTCCACAAAAGGAATTGGAGTCCAGGCAGGTGTGCAATACAGATAGTGAAGATTTATCCATGTATGTTCCGAATTAATATTATTCACTTTTATTTTCTTATCTTCAATCCTGATTGTATCAGGCCAGTTACCGGTTATATTTTCAGGGAATTCGCTCTTCTCAAACTCTTCCCTGGTTTTGCATGGAAAAGTCCCTGTGATCTGCCATTTTATGGGAGTGGCGACAGTGGGTGATAAACTGCCCTCTTTTTTATAATAATAAGTTACAGTTTCAGTGGTATCATCCCTGGTTCCGACCCTCATTGAAATGGATGATGAGAATGAAACCGGATCGGGACCCATAAAACGATATACCACTGCTTCCTGTTTAAGCAGATTTGTAAAAACTGCATAAGGAGACCCGAACCATGGTGTCTGTACATTATGAAAACCCCAGGTAAATCCATAGTCATCCTCCAAATTATGACCCCTTATGGCATGTGGATCTGTTTCACCATCAATGAGCCATGTGATTCCTCCCTGGTGGTACATAAAGTCATCACTGTTATCTTTCTGAATGACCCCCTGGAATATTCCTGCAATAAATCCTTCACCACTGATGTCTGCCATAAGCATTGTTCCTCCCCGTGGAGGTGCAGGTTTTTTAACATTATGTGAAACATGCAGCCGGAGTTTAGTTATCAGAGTTCCTTCATCATACTTATGCCAGTTGATCATTGCTGCAATATCAGAACCTGCTTCACCGTAAATCCTTATTCTGCATGATTTCTGAAACGGAACAGGCAGATAGCAGGTATAACCCGGCATCCCACTGTTCTCTTTTTTCATCAGTTTGTTGGGAAGGCTTACAAAAGGAGCCGAATTGATCAGATAGGGTTCGATACCGAGTAATATGCCCATGAAAGATTCGAGAGGCATATCTACCTGCGGTGTTTCAGAATTGTCTGCTATGATCTCTATTCGCTTATTCTCAGCCCTCAGAAACCAGATACTGCGCACACATCCGGGACCAGTAGCATTAAAAATTTCTGAATATCCTTCTGAATAGATTGGAGTTGTTGTATTTTGCCTGAATGAGGTAAATCTTACAGGCAACTTTATAAGAGGCATTGTTGGATCAGAATACAATTCTTTATCGCTATTCTTACAACCGTTTAAGGATAGAATGACAAATAAGCATGTAATAAAAGTCGAATTTAAAGATCTCATATTCAATGTTTTGTTCTGGTTTCCTTAATCCAGCCAGAGTGCCTAACGAAAATATTGGAAGAGTAGCAATACTGGCGCGCAATTAAGTCTTCTGATCGTCATTGAGTGACTTATTTTAATAAACGCTGTGGGTGTCAAACTCCAAAAACCCATGAAGGGACTTCCATTCTTGCACCCTTCGTGGGATCAACTATCTGGTTGATCCTGAGCTTTCCTGTCAATCCGACAAGCAGTCTGGCATCCTGTTGAGTTCGTCCGGTCTTAATCTGTACAAGTTTTATCATATCCTCAGTAGCCTGCCAGGCAGCATCCTCAAGGTCCTTTTCAGCTCCTACTGTTGCAATGAATTCCTGTCTCATTATGACTGGCCGGTCAGATAGTGATTCATTAAGCTTTCTGAAACGTACTATTGATATAGCATCTGTTTCCAATCCCTGTCCGGTTACTTCACCATCACCCTGAAGGGCATGTGCATCACCCATTCCCACCATTGCTCCTTTGACCCTGGCTTTGAAGATGACAGTGCTTCCGGCTTTTATCTCCCTGCAATCAATATTTCCACCAGTTTCACCGGGAGCCCTGGTATCTACTGTGCCCTCTGCCGGAGCCACACCTATGCAACCCAGCATTGGCTCAAGCGGGAGCCTGAGCTTATCTGAAAATTTTGCATAACCGTCTTTCAGTTCAAAGATCCTTCCACTGCAATAAGCCCATTCCCCCGGCTGTATATCCAGTATGTCAATAGCCAGTGTATCACCGGGTTCAATTCCCTCAACAAAGACAGGGCCGGTCTGAGGATTTATAACACTATCTGGTGATGCTTCCCTGAATACACCATCACGTGTAACAAGGCCCGGCATACCGTGTGATGTTTCTATAATAACCACTTCATTAAGAGCAACCTTATATGCCTCTTTCATATCAGGTTTCCACACAGTAAAGAATTTATCAGCTTTCAGCCTGCGCAACCCGGAAGTCTGAAGATCAGAACTTATAACCTTTGGCATTAAGCCTGCAAAGAGAGGCGCACCTATTAAGGTTACTATGAATTTGCTTCTTTCCATATCAACATCATATTGAATTTATGCAATTTAATAGTATTAAGGGTCAGGTCAAAATCATTAAAGAAAAATCTCTCTGAAAAGTAATAGTTAATATCTTTAAGTAAATAAACTACCTCTCCCCAACCTCCCCCTCTCACACCGGGAGAGGGGGACCGAGGGGGTGAGGTCCGAAAAAAACAAAATATGAAAAAGTTTTCCACCCTCCTGCAAGCATTGATTCTCATTGTCACCTCCTGCTCCCGGACCGACATCTCACAATATGTCGATCCCAATATTGGCAGTGTGGCACCTCTTCTCACAACGAAGGTTCCTACTGTGCACCGGCCTCACAGTATGGTACGGGTGTTCCCGATAACAAAACCAGGTTTGAATGACCGCTACCTCAGCGACAGGATTTACGGCTTCACGGTAAATATGCCGGCATACAGGATGGGGTATCTTACTGAGCTTATGCCAACAACAGGGAAACCTGAAGTGAACAGGAACGAATATGCTTCTATGTATGATCATGCACAGGAAGAGGTGCACCCATGGTATCACCGGGTATTACTTGAGGATTACGGGATAACCGCTGAATGGACGACAACCGAGCGTGCAGTAATTTACCGCTTTGATTTCGGTGAGAACGATTCCTGCAACATATTATTCAGATCATCGAATAATTCCGGTTTCAATGTCACAGGCGACAATATTATCAGCGGGTGGGAGGAATTTGAAAAGACCAGGCAGTACTTTCATGCAGAATTCAGTCGTCCCTTCGATAATAAATCTTCATTCAGGCAGGGTGTTACAGGAACAGAAACCTCTTCTTCAGGAAGGAACAGCGGGATTATTGCAACATGGCTCTCATCCGGCGATCCTGTTGAAGTAAGGATCGGTGTCTCCTATATAGATGAAAAACAGGCAGCTGCGAACCTCAATAAGGAGGCAGGAGCAAGAAAGTTCAGCGAGATTAAAGAGGAAAGTCATGATATCTGGACAGCTGCCCTTGGAAAGATAAAAGTGGAAGGGGGAACAGAGAGACAGAAGAGAATATTTTATACTTCGCTTTACAGATCAATGGAGAGAATGGTAAATATCTCTGAAGACGGAAGATATTTCAGCGGTTACGATAATAAGGTACATGAAGACGGTGGCCGGCCTTTCTATGTTGACGACTGGCTCTGGGATACTTACAGGTCGCTTCATCCGCTTATGCTTATCCTCGATCCGGAAAGACAGGCTGATATGGTTGAATCATATATTAAGATGTATGAACAGAGCGGCTGGATGCCTGGTTTTCCGCAGTTCTATGGTGATTTTCCGGCCATGATCGGATTTCATACCGCTCCCCTGGTATGGGACACCTGGCAAAAAGGTGTCAAAAATATATCGATTGAGAAGGCTTATGAAGGACTAAGGAAAAATGCAATGGAGGGAACCATGTTACCATGGAGGATGGGGCCCGGTTGTGAACTCGACAGTCTCTATCATGTCAACGGTTGGTATCCTGCATTGCCTGAAGACAGTACCGAAACAGTATCCATGGTTCATGATTTTGAGAAACGTCAGGCTGTTGCCGTAACTCTTGAACACAGCTTCGATGACTGGTGCCTGGCACAGCTTGCCAAGGACCTGGGCAAAGAGAAAGACTATGAATTATTCATGAAACTCTCAAAAAACTACATGAATGTTTTTAATCCTGCCAATGGGTTTATGGCACCAAGAATGGCTGACGGTAAATGGATTGAACCATTCGATCCCCAACTCTCCGGAGGGATTGGCAGCAGGTCGTTCTATGCTGAAAACAATGTATGGACATGGAATTTCAGCGTCCAGCAGGATATCCCTCACCTGATAGAATTACTGGGAGGCAATGAATCGTTAGTAAAAAGGCTGGATGCTCTTTTCAATGAACCAACAAGAATTTCAAAATGGCAGTTCATGGGGCAATTTCCTGATGCAACAGGACTTAACGGCATGTTTGTAACAGGCAATGAACCATCATTCCATATTCCTTATCTGTATAATTATGCGGGACAACCCTGGCGCACTCAGCGCAGGATAAGGGAAATAATGGATATGTGGTTTGATGATAAGCCGCTGGGCATACCAGGTGATGAAGACGGAGGGGGTTTATGCTCATGGTATGTTTTCTCTGCAATGGGGTTCTATCCTGTGACACCAGGCAGTGGTGAATATTCAATAGGAAGTCCGTTTTTTGAATCAGTCCGAATCGACCTTCCTGACGGTAAGAAATTTTCTGTTGTTGCAAGAAACTGCTCATATAAAAACAAATATATCCAGTCAGCCACACTCAATGGCAAGGAGCTGAACAGTCCTGTCATAAGCCATTCCGATATTATGAATGGCGGCAGACTCATGCTTGTTATGGGTGATAGGCCAAACAAGAACTGGGGAATAGGGAAATAAAACATTTAACCGCCGAGTAGGCAAAGGGGACTTTCACCCCTAAGCCTCTCACAGAACCGTACGTGACAGTCTCCCGTCATACGGCTCGTGCTATTCAATAA